>Ga0247837_1004210_pt1 | contig 23492 bp, 10 predicted proteins | sample LaCtaG_2_FD_187115 | JGI IMG/M metagenome (GOLD analysis project Ga0247837, IMG submission 187115) | Freshwater microbial communities from meromictic Lake La Cruz, Castile-La Mancha, Spain - LaCruzMarch2015_14.5m | ecosystem: Environmental > Aquatic > Freshwater > Lake | place: Spain: Castile-La...
CAAGTCAAGGTCGTTACTAAATGTGCGTCAGCGGGGAGGAGCGAAAGTGTGCTACTAGTGTCCATAGCCACCAGTCTGACTTCCCCTGTGACTGTCATTTTCCCAGCTCAAACTCACCTGGGCGACACTCACTTTCCCACCAGCAACTCACAGGGACTGGATCGAAGCTGTAAGACCTCTGCTGGAAGTGCAGTGCCCTGTGTGGAAAAGCATCTTTTCCCTGTATATTGGACCACTCACTCTGTAGCTGTTGAGCTCTCTGGTACATCTGCATTCGTACCCGGAGTCACCAACCCTCCGGCTCAGGAAACAGCTGTGAGCATCGGCGTGTTTGTATTTGGAACAGTGAACGGACAAAGAGTGATTCTAGACGGCACTTCTATGCTTGCGTACAGCACAGAAAGCACCCCTCAGTCCCTCTCCAAGCCCTCCTTCCTCAAGCACCTCGCCAACCCCTCCACAGGCTACGGCACTTGGTCCCTGCCTTTGTACCTCGACGCCACTGAGGGAGCACCAGACCTCACCCTGTCGCCAGGCCAAAGTCTCCTCCTTGCCTTCTCCTTTCCCATTGATACAGATCTGACTGTGACGAGGATGGCTGCTCTTTTCCCGTCCCACGGTCTGGCTTTAGTTACGAATTCGGGAGGAACACCACTTACTTTTCTCACAATTACGATGAATAGATTACTGACCTTTGATGCCTTGAATCCGCCTTCAATCACTGTTCTGCTTATTTCGTCTTCAGCGAATTCGCATGCCCAGCAAATTGTGAAATATCAAGATTCCACTAACTTCGCGCCTGCAGTAAATACAGCTGTTATAACCCCTGTGCTGCCTTTCCTGCGCAATGTAAAGACCCTTTTCGGAGTGAGTTTCACAAACACGAATGGACTGCTGGCGGGCAGTGCTGTGAAGGTGACAATACTCAACTTCAAGTTGGAGTCCTGCATCTATGTTTCTCAGACCTTAGCGAGTGTAGTCTCGGTGGCCAAGCCTACACTCGGAGAACTGCACCCCTGCAGTGTTGCTGGTAACTCCGCGGTACTGCGGCTGCTGAGGCAAAGTCCAGACAACACTCAGATCTTGCTCAGCCTGTGGGGAACTCCTAGTGTGGCGGGGGCAAACAGCGCCACTGTGCTCACTTATATAGAGGGAAGCCCGAATCTTTCCCAAGGTTTAGCCTCTGTTTCTGTCTCAGTAAACGCCAACTACCCACTTTCCATTGTCAAAGCCACTAGTCCTATGCTTCAAAGTGACTCCCGAGTGGTGTTTCAAGACTCTATCGCCCCACTTTCCCTCTCAGTGACCCTAAGCACTGCCTTCAACCCCAGCGACTCTATCACCTTTACCTTCGAGTCCGATGTATTGACGTTTGTGCCTCTTTATCCGCCTTATTTGACCTGCATTTGGACTTCCCAGCAGCGCGACTACTTGGCCTCTGGCTGCCAATTGAACAGCGGCATCCTTCAAATATGGGCACCTAAGCATACTTCCTTTGCTAAAAACACTCCCTGCACACTCACAGTGACCTCTACTCTGAATAAGGGTCCAGAAGGCCTGCAATTCCTCCACCCGGCCAACTCCTACATTGCAGTACTTGCTCAAACCGGGGTTGATATGGGCCAGACCTCCTTCCTACTCCCTCCCCGTCCCCCTAGCACCCTTGACTTCACTCCCCTCAGCCACTCCACTGGCCTGCCCACAGCTCTCAGTCTACAGTTCAAGTCCGCCAGTGACCTTGTTGGAGAAGTTGTAGTGACTTTTAGTGAGGTGATGTTGGAGATGGAGGGAGTGAGAGCACTGCCTTGCTACAGTGACTTGGCTGTGGTGTGCTTTAGCTATGGAGGAAACAGACAGGAGGTGAGAGTTACGCTGAAAAGTGCGTTGGCTGCAGGAGTGATGGGGAAAGTGATGCTTTTGAAGCTGATTAACCCCTATGTTTCCGGCATTTCTCCATCGTTTTCAGTCTTATTTCGCAAGTGGACCGGCTCTTACTACGCAGTTTCCGCCTACACCCAGGCTTTGTACGTCTACACCACATCAGATTCAGCAGTGATTCCCGCAACTGAAGACAAACCCTCAGTGCACCCTCAGAGCAGCATACCCCTGTCCCTTCCACTCCCATCCGCTGCCTCCTTGCTGCTCCTCACCTTTGACTCAGTCTGCGACACGTCTACTTTGACGTACATTGGAGGCTTGGTGTACTACCGCAGGGGTGGGATGTGGGCGTTTTTCAGCCCTACAGGCACTATCGAGTTACAGGGGTATGGACTTCCTGTGGCGCCTGCAGCCTGCAGCTACTTCTACTATGTGCTGAGAACTGAGGAATACGCTGAAGAACACACAATTCGGGTAGCTACATATACCCCGTACTCCCTCACTTGCAGTGTAACTAGTGTGCAAAGTCCGCGTACAGGACTACCTGCAGTGTATCTACTCAGTTTCAACACAAAGACAGTGCCAGCGGGCGGAACCTTCGTAGTGTCAGTCCCTTCTGAGTTTGGGAACTTGGGAGTTTGCAAGGTTGTGAGTGGCCTGCAGCTGTGGGCCTGCAGTGCTCATTCTGGAACTTATGAAATAAGTGCGATTTCCTCGTATGTTGCTTCGACTGAGTTGATTCTCGCACTTACACTTACAGGGCAAAGCGCAGGACTGACAGGCAATTTCCAACTATCAGCATATGGAAGTGATTTGTCAATGCCAATCAGTTCTGGCGCCTGCAGCAACCCTGTCCCCCTTCAAACCCAGTCCGCTTCCCAGCTAAATGTACGAGGAGACACAGGCCAGAGCACCATGAAGCCAGCCTGTCTGTCCCAAACTGCAAACCTGGACTTCCAACTGACCCCAAGTCTGTCCTACCAGTCTGGAGACTCCCTCACTGTGCTGCTGCCTGCAGGCTTGATAGTGCCCTTAACTCCTCTAGTGTGTCTGTGGACCAATAGCACCAATACTATCCCACTGGAGCAGTGCCAAGCCTCTAACTCCCAAGTCGCAATTTCCCTGCCTGACCAAATCATAGTGCAGCCGCTTGTTTCTTACACTCTTTCTCTGCATTCAGAAAGCGGATTCACACTGCCTACGACCATAGACACAGGAGTTCTAGGCTTTTATATAGTGATCAAGACTGCTGGGGGCACAGTTCGAGAGGCAGGCAAGGTGCTGGCCCGGGTCTGCGGGGCGCCTTTTCCTCACCTTCAACTCACTCCAGGCCACCGCGCAGTTGCGGAAGCCAGCTTTCTACAACTTGCCTTTAAGACCTCCACAGCAGTATCAGCTGCAGCCCAGGTGACTATCACTTTCCCGGCCTCAATGCAATTGGGAGATATCAACTGTTTGGTGGAGGGGTTGAAAACGAGTTGCAGGACTGTGGGAGAGACTTTGCTGGTGAGTGTACCTGCAGGACTGAGTGCGGGAGTCTTATATACACTCCGAATAGCAGGCTTTAGGAACCCTGAGCAGGCTATTGAGGCTATCCACGGCGACCCTGTGCAGGCCTATATCAGTGTGGCTCTCATCGATAAGCAGAGTGAGTTGTATGCATCCTGGGACCTGCCCCTGTTTCCTCTCCCTCTCGAAAGCGCTCCTCTTAATGCGGCTATAGGCTTATTAACTGTTACTGGCACAGACCAAGTCCAGACTTTCCTCTCTGGCTCTATGTTCCTGTCCTATACATTCACTAATTCCCCCGGTGCAATGCTAGTTTCAACCTTGAGATTGGTGTTCAGCGCTGCCTTTCAGCTGCCAGAGGACCCTGTTATCTGCTCATTAGGAGGCTTGAACAAGACTTGCTATCAGTTTCCTGGACTCAACTGGCTGTTAGTAGACACAGGAGGAATAGTGCTTAGTACAGGCTCTGAACTGCTTATTAGCAATATGAAGACACCGATGTATACCGTTGCAGCAGGATATCCCCTGCGAGTTGATGTGATTTCTGCAGAAAGCAGCTTGGTGGCCTCCGACTCAGCCCTACTGTCCGCCCTCAAGCCAGCCACAGTCTCCCCCCTGCAAGTCACTCGCTCCACCCCTCCTCTCACCTCAGCTCGCTCCGCCTTCGATATATACAGTATCCACTGGAACACTCCTTTCTCAGCTGTGCAGCAAGCAACTCTGTCTTTCCCCCCTGAGTACCCCTGGACCACTGCCACGTGCTCAGTGGACGTCCAGGGAGTCACATGTACAACTGACTGCAACACGGAAATATGCTCGAAGAAAATAACTCTACTGGGGAGTCTGCCAGAGCAGATTCAGGTCACTGTAGGCGCACTCAGTCCTGGTAATTCCGGAAGTACAGGGAATTTCAGTGTTACCTTCTATGCCTCCCAGAGCGATTTATCCAAGGTAGTGGCCACTGGACTGGCCTCCGCTCCCACTATCCAGCCCCACACTTCCCTATTCGACTATACTGTGCACTGGATCAAGCAGCCTGCCAGTCTGTTGGTGCAGCAAGGCCACTACGGCACTCTTGCAGTTGCCTTCAAAGCCGCGCTTTCCCCCCACTCCTTAGTGACTCTCAGCTTCCCTGCTAGCGTCCAAATAGCCCTGAGCACTACTCCTGTCTGTTCTGTTCGATTCGGGTCGAATCCACTTACGGAATTCCCACTGCTGAGGCCGAGGAAGTCTTTTCTGGCCATGGATACAGCCTGGACAGACAGTAAACTGACTATGAGGCTGCCGGGCCTCATTTTAAGAGAGTGGTACGGGACAGAAGTTCAGCACTGGTTCCAAATCGAATGCACATCCACTCGAGGCGCTAACGGAGACTCAGGTTTCGGCGCTCCTGAGCCCGGCTTCTACCCTGTCACTATCACCACTCCCACAGACACACTGTCCTCTGAGGTCCTCATCAACCCTCTATCTCTCGCGGGTCTGTATGCTGTTCCGTCACTGCTCGATGCAGGTGCGAAAGTCGTCCTAACCATCGGCTTTACTCCTAGTTGTCCGATACCGAGTGGATACCCCAATATAGAGAATGGCAAAGTGGGTGCACAGGCTTGGATCACTGTGGACTTGGACGTATACTCAGGCTTCGACCCCAACCTCGGAGAGCACTATAACGACGGAGACTCTGTACCGTGCCAAGCCTCCTCAGGACTTACAGGGACTATTGCCTGTGTATTCCACCCTGGAGACTTGTCTACCCGCAAACCCGCTCAAATCCTCATATCCGGCTTCAACCTTGTCCAGACTAATACTTGGGTAGAGCTTCAATTCGCTCAAATACGCTACCCACTGCTTGTAGATACACAGTCGAAGGTTACAGTGGGAGTCAGACAAACTAAGGAAGGCAGGGAACTGTGGACTTTACTGCCCAGCTCTGTGCTCCTGCCTTCCGCTGTGGTGTCTACGGCTAACACCCGGGTAGAAAGCGGAGTTCGGCTGAGTACCAATCTCATATATTCAAACAGCACTGTATATCTTCCAGTGAGTCCAGTAGCGCTCTATTCCGGAGATACGCTTTTAGTGTCCCTTGGGGAATTCCAACTTTGTCCAGATTTCACAGTTTTCCTCGACGGATTGAAGCTATCGAAAGCCTTTTCTATCGATAATTTGCTCGTATGCAATGTGACTCAGGAAATGCTGCTCACTGGTACCTCTGAACTGGCAATATCAGGACTCGTTAACCCCCTCCTTCCCGGACCCCAGGCTTTCGCCTGGTCCGTCACAGCTGCCAATCGGAAGCAATACGAAAGAACTGGGGAAGTGACTATAAGTATTGGCAAGGCGACTATAGATAGACTGGAATTGAGCAATTACAAAGCAGAAGGAGTATATGTCTCTATGGAAGTCAGCTTTAAAGTCCCTAGTGCCCCGACTACCCCGGCTTCCATCACTATCCAACTCCCTGCGACTTACCCGAAAATGACCCAGTCTTCACCTGTCCCTACTTGCACTTGTACTCTATTAGGCTCCGAATGCACTGTATTGGACCGATCTGTGAGGATCTCCGCAGTATTCCCAATCATAACCACCATATCGCTAAATCTCCAAGGCCTGAAGAACCCTGCAGTGCCAGGCCCAGTCACAGGCTTCAGTCTTGCAGGCACTGACTCCCAGGGCAGAATGTGGACCCAAACTTCTGATTTTCGCAGTGTTTCCTTGACTTCCCCTGCTCCTGTTGGTGTGCTTTCACTTACTATCAATCCAACTCTGCGGACTGGCGGAGTGGTCACTAGCTATTCGCTGGGACTGAAAGCGGCGCTGCAGCTCCCTCCGAAGGTTACTTTTAGGGTGAGTTTCCCTGGGGAGTACTCTCTTGGGAGTGACGTGGAGTGTGTATCAGTGAGCGGCGTTGAGACCTACTGGGCCTGCGGACGTACGAGCAGTACAGGCATGCTCCTCACTACTATGGGGGAAATCGCTGAAAACACCAGTCTCACTGTACTTCTGGACGGAGTGAAGAGTCCGCTAGGTCCCTTGGGTGCCTTTGCAGCCTTGGTAGAGTATGACTCGCAGCCACTTGCACGCTCTGTCAATGTGGAAATCGCACTTTCCCCGGCCCCGGCGTCCACCCTCAGCTTCACCTCTATCACTTTCTCTCCTCCAAATGAGGGAATGCAGGCGAGCTACACCCTTTCTCTGCAACTGGGCTTACGCCTTCCCTCTACTTCCCTTAATATCCTGCGAATTCGCTTCCCTAGCGACTTCACTCCTTTTCTGGCCTACTTCTCTTCCCAGATTTCCACCTCTTCCGTCGTCTTCTCTCAGAGCAAAGTCGCAGGTCAGAGGACTGTGGACCTGTGGGAGCTGAAGGCAGAAATCGCCTCTGGAGCTATAGTAAAAGTGACCGTTTACAGCGTAGCCAACCCTTGGCGAGGCCCAACCCAGTCCTTCGCAGCATACATTCTGAACTCCGCCGGGACAGAGGTACTGGCGTATACGGATGTAGGGGGAGTTGTGACCATTGCCCCGCCACTGGCTTCGCCTCCAGTGCTCCCTCCTATCACGACTCTGCGCACTCTTCCAGTCGTTAACATTCAATTCGATGAGGCGAGTCAAGGCCTTGTCCGAACTGGCCTATACACTCTGGACTACCCGCCTTTCACCCCATATGGGTATATTCAGCATAGAAGCGCTCCTGTGGGTGCAGGTCCCCAAGGCGTCTATTTCTGGCCTTGGAACAGTGTAGCCATGAAGCCCAATGTGCCCTATGCCTCTTCCCTGGCTTTCGACTTCTCTATACGAGTGATCAAGCCTGGAGTCATACTTTCGCTTGGTTCACTTCAGATTGAAGCCTCTAGTGATGGATATCTCATTATATCTCTACAAGGGGAAACAACGCAAACGTCTATTTCTTTAGAGGGTTTTTGGCAAAGAGTGGTTATTTATCTGTCGACGGAGTCGGTTGGGACTTCAATTACCGCCTGCAGCGGCAAGTTATATGCAATCGAAGGGAACGGGAATAGTCTACCCACTGAGCCTGCTCAGTTAGTACTCGGAGGCGGCTTTGAAGGCAATTTACTGAATGTGAGTATGTACAACACTACGAATGTCCTGCTTGCATGCAACTTGGACGTGCAGCCTTCCTCATGTCTGATTTCTCAAATTGCAGATAGCACCTGCACTCCCTGTGCCAAGGGCTGTCTATCCTGCGTAAACACCACCTATTGCGGGCCCTGTGCAGACCCTCTGTGGGCGGACTGCAGTGTGAGTTACTCCCAAGCCTCCACCTGCGTCCCTGCAGCTACACAGTCGAGTTGCAGCCTGTCCTGTCCGGACTACTGTCTGACCTGTGCAGTGGTGGCGAGCAATAAGAACTGCATTTGGTGCCAGCGCACTGGGACTGGAGAGGCCATATGTCCCTATGTGGAGCAGCCCGACCCGCCCTACCCACTGGCCTCCTGCCTCAACTGCAACCAGACAGAGGCCAATTTGCCTACGTTTGTGTTGGTCAGTGGACTGAGAGCGACGCCTGTTCTGCACCTGCTTTCTGCCAGTTACATTCGCACACTAATAGTGAACTGCAGCTCTGCAGAGGCCAAATGCGTCCTCAACCAATCCGAAATCTCCTCCTTCCACGAGGCCTATATAGAGGTAGAAGCAGGCTTCCCCCTCGCAGTCGACGACAGTGAGTTCCTCCTGACCATCCAAGAGCTCGGCGGACTGCCAGTGCTGGACATCCTCATAAAGGTCGAACACGCCCAGAATACCCCTATTTCTGTCCTATTTACCCCTGCAGTGTTTCTAATTGTCTCGATTAATCAGACTTTCCGGCTGTCTCTGCTGCAGGAGCCTTTAGGAATCGTTCGGCTGAAATTGGCCTGTGGACAGCAAGAGGTGGAGATTAGTCCGAATGTAGTGGACTTGACAGGGAAGGAGGTGGTGGATGTTACCTTCCTGGCCAGGGACGGAGCGAAGACCGGAGAAGTGGTAATTTCCGCACTAGACGACCTCTACCTGGTCACTAACCCTTTGCACCCTATGACAGTCACTCCAGTCCAGGACGAAATCCCCTCAAATCTCACTATCCTTATCCAGCTAGTGGGAAGGCATACGGCCTATGCAGATATTACTCTAACTCGATACGCTGAAATCAGCTACTATCTCCACAGTGAGGGAAAGGCCTCCCGCAGCCACAGGGTTTTCACTAACATTGAGGACTTTGCATGCAGGTTGTGGCTGAATCGCCTGAGTCCGGGGACGCACTATGAACTGGTGCTAGAGTGGGGAGGAATAACGCAAGGGCGCAATAGCACCTATTCCAAGGCGTTTAGGACTCGGGATCCTTGGGAGGACTTTAGCTAAGGACAGTGGGTACAGTATAGGCTTCATATAATGGGCAACCTGCAGACTGCTACACTTCCTAGTGAGGTGTCCAGCCTGGTCTTCACCTGCGACCAGGTGGGCAAACTGCGCAGTCGCTTCGAAGCTCTCAGCGACTCCATCCTCCTGGAACCTGGACATGTCCAGCAGCTCATCAAAGCCAAGGAAGACCAAATGGCGCTGGTGCTCCGGTTGTTCTGCAGAGAGGGCCACACTCGCATCAGCGCTCCAGAGCTCATATCCGCCCTCATACTCATCTCCGAGACCACACTGGAAGAAAAGGCCAAAACGCTTTTCGACTTCTACGACTTCGAACACAAGTTGAGCATCTCCCTCGACGAACTCCTCATTATGCTCCGTCTCGCCACCAGTTCTCTATGCTCTCTAGCAGGCTGCGAGCCCAGCGCTCCCCAAGAGACTGACGACCGGGCGCGGGAAGTGCTAGCGCAGGTGTTCCTGCAGCGGAAAGGACTGGTGAGCTTCCCTGAGTTCCTGAGCTATCTGAACAAGGACCACTTGGCCTTGGAAGTGCTGTGGAGACTGCACCTCGTCAGTGACGACGACCTGGCCACTGACTTCGGAGGGGAGGAAACGCATGCAGCGGACCCGGAATTGGAGGAGGAAATGCAGCGCTTCTATACACAGAAGAAAGCCAGGCCGCTTCCCCAGTTCTCCACCGCCTACGAGTCCCAGCCGCCCACTGACTTCGTCCTGGCAGAGGGTATGGACGACCCTCCGGACTGCCACTTGGAGCTGGACTATGTGCACGGATTTCGATGTCAGGACATGAGGAATAACCTAAAGTATTCCCCGTCCACAGGGAAACTTCTATTCCACGCAGGGAAAGTAGCCGCACTCATGTCCCTCGCCAACGGCAACCAGAAGCACTTCGTCCGCCACCAAGCTGCAGTCTCGGCCCTGGTCGTCACAGCCAAGGGCCACATCGCAGCCACCGGCGAAAGCCACAGTTCTCCGGTCATATACGTCTGGAACACAGAGTCGTTTGACATCCTAAAGGTGTACTGCGGACTGCTGAAAGTGGGAATTGCATATATGGCCTTTAGTCCGGATGGAGCGCGTTTGGCGGCTTTAGGGGCTGATAACAAACATGTATTAGCAATATATGACCTTAATGCGAAGGGCACTAAGCAGGACCCGCTGAGTGACGTCATTGCTTCAGGTCCGTTGGGTGAAGACCAGATTCTCTCCCTTGAATACTGTCCAAACAACAGTGCAATTCTGTGCGCTTGCGGCGTGAATGTATTCCTATTGATAGAAATCGAAGAAGGGAATATCAAGGCTAGTCGAGGCATCAGTTGGGGAAAGGTGCCCGGCACTCACATGCAAACCCTACTCACAGTGGGGTACATCGGCACAGCGGCCTACACAGGCGCTATCAGCGGCAATTTGATCAAATGGCAGGGAAAAGCAGTCTCTGCGGCTCAGAAACTGCACGAAGGCGCTATCACCTGCCTGCTAACTCGCCTCACTACCCCCGGCCTAGTCACCGGAGGCCGCGACGGGAAGGTAATCGTCCTCGACGACCACCTGACCAAGAAGCAAGTAATCGACCTGAAGGACCAAGGCCTCGGCTGCATCTACCCTCTGCCCAGCACTGTCTGCGAAGGGCAGGACGGAGCCTTCTACGTAGGCACCCGTGGAAGCGAAATATTCGAATTCGTGCATGGAGGGGCGAAGGCAGTGCTGCGGGGTCACTTCGGGGAGCGGCTTTCAGCCCTGTGTGCGCACCCGGAAAAGAAGGAAGTGGTGACAGCGGGGGCGGACTGTGTGCTGGCGGTGTGGGACGTAGCGGCGCATAGGCAGAAAGCAGTGTCTAAGTTGGAGGCTGCGGCTACTGCTGTGGACTTTGCACCCACTGGAACAGTGCTTGCAGTGGGACTACTGAATGGTGCAGTATTGGTCCTGGACAGCTCTTCCTTCCAAATCAAGCGCAAAATCACTGATCGAATAATGGCGATTTCCTGCGTCAAATTCGCGAAAAGTGGGGAAATCCTGGCTGTCGCCGCTGAAGACTGCCTACTGTTCCTATATCAAATCTCTGAGAACTACAAACTACAGTTCAAGATAAAGAGCCACAGGGCTCCTGTCCTCGCTATAGACTTCACCACTACAGCGATGCAGTCGCTGAGTCAGACTTGTGACCTGCAGTTTCACAATGTTGCCACAGGGAAGCATGATCCGAAGGGAATGGCAACATACAAAGACGCTGTATGGGAAACCTGGACCTGCAAAGTGGGCTGGTCAGCCCAAGGCCTCTACTCCGAGACCTGCTCAGTCCTGGACGTCAACTGCGTGCGAAAAAGCCCTTCTGGGAAAGTCCTCGTAACCGGCCTGGAAAGTGGAGATTTGGGCCTAGTCCGCTACCCTGCAGGTACCCAGGGTGCTGCGGCTTTGCTCTACTCCGGCCACTCTGAAAAAGTGACAGGCCTCTGCTTTGTGCAAGGCATGTTGGTGACCATTGGAGCGGACAGACAGATTTTCCAGTGGCACTATGAGGAAACTGCGGCTTTGAGTACTGTTTCTGCGCAGGAGTTGAAGCCGTTGGAGGACTTGCTGTGGCCTGCGAAGGCCTCGGACTCGGTGGTCCTGAATACCGCTCCCAAGGCGTATATTAATGAGGTGGCGGCGATGGCGCCCGCGAACTACCAAGAGCCTTCCAACCTAGCAGACGCACCCACCTACTCCCTCGTCCTGCACAAAGTCCTCGGCTGCCTCAAGGCCGAAACCTCCACCAGTCTGCAAGTAACCACCCACGGCACAGTGCTGTACCCCGCAGCCTCGCTAGTGGTGATTTGCTCCCCAGAGGACAAGGGACAGCGCTTTTTCCGCAGAGACTGTGCGGAAGTCACAGCTTTAGCCTTGGACCCGAAAGGCATAACTGCGGCTTCTTGCCACTTCACTCACCCGAGGACTGAGATTTATATATGGGAAGCCAGGACTCAGCAGGTACTCAGCTGTCTTTCCCACCCTACGGCCATTTTAGCAATCGCGTTTTCAGCGGATTCCTCGACTTTGTTCCTATTGGACTCCAGCAGTGACCACTACTTCACCAGTTTCGACTGGCTGCGGAACCTCAGACTTCGCCAATGTCCCACTAGCAAGTTCCCAGTGAGCGGCCTACTGCCCCTCGGCCAAGACGAAGTCCTGGTCTTCGGCCTACGCACTTTCAAGTACATCTCTATGGAAGGCACTCACTGCGCTGCAGTAAACGGCAGTCTGGGGAATGCGGCCCAGCGCCTAGAGGCCCAGCTCTGTGCAGCGCTCCACAAGCACACTGTAGTGTCTGGAACCAGTGCTGGAGACCTGTGGCTGTGGTCCAACCGCACCCTGACTAAGACTGTAAAGGGCCACGAAGGCCCTGTAACTGCTCTCTATGCTGATGACTCGAAAATCATATCTGCCGGGAGAGAGGGGATTGTGGTTCTGTGGGACTCGGGACTGAATAAGAAAGAGTCGTTTGATATATCGGAGTTTTGCATACAGACTGGGATTACGGCGCTTGCGGTGCATCCGTTGAGGGAAAACTGCATCTATGTGTGCACTCGAGGGTGTGATGTCGCTCAGATTGAGGATTGGCGTAAGGTGGAGTTCATCAGCACAGGCCACTTCACAGGGGAAGTATGGGCCCTGACCACCAACCCCACCCAGCCCCAATGTGCCACAGGCGGCGGCGACCGCACCATCCGGATCTGGGACCTAGAAACCGGCACAATGCTGCTCGCAATCAAGCCCCTGCCACAAGACCTTCGAGCCCTGGACTGGTCCAACGACGGCAGACTGCTAGTGGCGGGACTTGTCAATGGAGTGATTCTGCTACTTGACGCCAATTCACTGAATACGCTGAGTCACTACCAGTCGTCTTTTAAGGGGAAAGACTGCTGTGTGCAGGATATCAAGTTTTCCCCGGATGCGAATATGGTCGCATTCGGGTCCTTAAACAGTACTAAAGTGGAAATCATAAAAATCCAAGGGGACAAAATACTGAAAGGCGTGCTGCTCACTATAGGCCTGACAGAGGGAGTGACCCATTTAGACTGGTCCACTGACAACTCCTATCTCATATTGAACTCTCGGGCCAGTGAGGTCAAGTTCGTGGACATCATTGGGAAGGCGCCTGCGGCTGCCAGTGATGTGGTGCGGGTCAAGTGGTGCACTTGGACGTGCACACTGGGTTGGTACGTCCAAGGCCTCCACACCGACGTCTCCAATATCGCAGCCCTCGACACCGCCCACAAACTGCCCCTCATCGCCACCGCCCACAGCAAAGGCCGAGTCGACCTGTACCGCTCCCCAGTCCTGCTCAAAAGACAGGGCAGCCGCACCTTCTCCGCCCACAGCAGCCAAGTCACAAAGGTAAAGTTCTCACATGATGACCACTTTTTAGTGTCTATTGGAGGAGCGGACACCTGTGTATGTGTGTGGAAAGTGCAGGAATTGGATAGAGACTTCCCGGATGCGCAGTCAGCCACTGAATCGACGGAGCAAGAGGACATTTCCAGTGATTTCCACACAGAAGAGGCTTCTTTGACCAAGAAAAGCTCGGACCACCGAGACAAAGTGATGGCTTTGCTGTCTGAAGCAGTAAAAACACTGCATCCTGACGAAGAACTGCACCGGTTATTGACCTCGACAGCAGGCAGAGGGACTGTGAAGGCCTGGGAAGAGGTGATTTGCGCGCCTTCCAGCTTTCTGCGGCCGAGAAAGCGCCAAAGCCGCCGTCCAAACATCCGATTAGTACTGGATTGGGTGCATGGGTACCGCTCGAAGTAAGCACTCACATAGAGATTGTCGAAACAACGTGCGCTACCTGGCTTCTGGACTGATAGTGTACCATGCTGCTGCCCTGGCAGTGGTTTTAGACCCGAAAGCTCGGTCTCAGGCCTATTTCGATGGGCATTTGGCGGATATATTGGCAATTGCGGTGCATCCGGGGGGGAGGTTGGTGGCTACGGCGGGAATTGGCCTGCGGCCTGCGATTTGTGTATGGGATTCTGTGACTTTGGTGAGTTTGCACGAGCTGAAAAGTGCGGAAATACAGAAAGGAGTCGGGTTTCTGGCCTACAGTCCCAGTGGACAGTACTTGGCGGGGGTGGATTTGGGGGCGAATCACCTTTTGGTGGTGTTTAGTGTGCTTTCCAGGTCGGTAGTCTGTAGTACGAAGCTAGGGGGAGAGCAGATCTGTGACTTGGCCTACCTCGAGGAGTACGAAGTGGGCATTGTGGGTGTGCGCTTCTTTAAGACCTGTGCAGTGGTGCCGGGTGCTGCACAGGTCCGCAGAGGGGAAGTGCCCCCGCGCTCTGGCACTCTGCTGTGCTTAGCTCGCGCAGGGAACAGAACCGTGACAGGAGCAAGTGACGGCACTGTGACTCTTTGGGAAGGAATCACCGCCATGAAGTCCACTCAGGTGCACCAGCGGCCTGTGGACGCCCTTTGGACCACTGAAAACCGCATTTTGACCGGAGGCCGAGAAGGCACGATCCGCATTCTCGACCTAAACCTGGAAAGTATACAGACAATCGACCTCAACCAGCCTCAATATGAAAGCGTCTGCTCCTCCATCCGCTCCCTCACCCTCAGTCCCGACAGCTCCACTCTCCTAATCGGCACCTACGGCTCCGAAATCTACGAACTAAAAATCGACTCCGGCGACGGAGTCCTGCACGTTTCCGGCCACTTCGCCCCCTCCCGCTCCGAAAGCGCCACCAACGAAGTCTGGGGCCTGGCCATTTTCCCCGACGGCCAACAGTTCCTATCTGGAGGAGACGACGGCACGCTGCGTCTCTGGAGCATCGCGGAGAAACGGCAAATAAAGGCGATAAAGCTGGACTCGGCAGTGCAGGTGCCTGACTCTGCGAAGGTTAGGTGTATTGCTTTGGCGCCGGATGAGCGGTCGATAGCGATTGGCTGTAAGGACGGGACTGTGAAGCTTCTCGATTCCCAGTCTTTCGGAGTAAAAGGCTCGAAAAAGGAACGGAAGGACGAAATTTCGGATATAAAGTTTTCGCCGGATGGCTTGAAATTGGCTGTGGCGTCCTATGACACCTTTATAGACGTGTGGACGATGCCTGCGTTTAAGAGGAAGTCGCTGTGTAAGGGGCATTCGAGCTTTGTGCAGCATTTGGACTGGTCGGTTGATTCGCTGTATTTGCAGTCTTCTAGCGGTGCCAGTGAACTGTTCTTCTGGGACTCGGAGACTGGCAATCAGCTGGCAAACGGAGGGAAATTGCTTAGAAACGAGCCTTGGCACTCCCTAACCACTGTGATAGGCTGGCCACTGCAGGGCATCTACCCTGTAGGCTCGGACGGGACGGAAGTGAACACAGTGCATCGGTCTGCTAAGAAATTCGGTAATTCTGAGTACGAACTGCTAGCCTCCGGCGACGACTACGGCCTAGTCAAGGTCTTCCGCCACCCCAGTCCCACGAAAGGCGCCCAGTTCGTCCTAGGCCGCGGCCACTCCTCCCACGTCACCAGCGTGCGCTTCGCCCCTGGGGACAACTATATGCTGAGTGCGGGGGGAGATGACCAGAGCGTACTGCAGTGGCGACTTTATTCTAGGTAATGATGTCGCCATTCTTGGTGCTGTGTGTGGTGGGGCTGGCGGCTGGGAATGTCTTCCACTTCCATCAGGACTTCGTAGCGCGCTTCGGCAGGACCGAGTCCTTGAGAGAACTACTGGGTGTAGGCTCCTGCGCCCATTACCAATGCGGCACTCCTGGGCAATTCAAGCCCGGCCAGTGCATTGCCTGGACTGCAGCCACTGACACCTACAACTTGCAGGTCTGTCCGACTGGGACTTTCTGCCCTGTGGCTCTGGACACCAATTCCACTTCCTACTGTCTCGAGGTGATGCCGCCTTTGGGTCCGATTGGAGTTCTGCCCGGAGACTCATGTGACTCAGTGACTACAGTGTGCACAGGGATAGGAGATGCATGCACCAGTGGCACATGTGTCGGCCAAGCCGCAGGCGCGTACTGCGACGACCAGCCCGACTGCAACGTGGGACTAGTGTGTGCGAACGAGCCATACGGCCAGGTGAACTCCACCTGCAAACCTCAGTTTTCCGTTGGAAGTACCTGCGGCGCTCCAGTGACTAACGATAACTGTGTAAACGGGGCTGTGTGTATCAACAACAAGTGCGTGCAGATGTTTTCCCTCGGTGTCGGCGCAATCGTTTCAGACGACTACGCAGCTTTCGCATGCTCCACCGGCTTCTACAAGTCCTTCCCGCCCTCTGGCCAGGCAGTCTGTCTGCCCGCACCCACCAGTCCCAACGTCCCCCAGCCCCAAACCTGCTCTCCCGGCTCCCAGTGCATTTCCTCAGATGGAGAGTGGGCAGTGCCCTGTGAATGCGGACTCAACCCTCAAGGCCTCGCCTTCTGCCCTCCCTTCCCTGGCGACGACATCTACCAGTCCTATTTCCGCTTCTTAGTGCAGTACTCCCAGTCTAGTGGACTCGGCAGCTGCCATTACCTCAACATGGGGCAGGAGCCGTGCGGCGCCGGAGCCACTTTGTGGGCGAATTTGAACAAAGCGAAGGCCAATTTGGACTTCTACATCCGAAGTCTATACAATGATAAATGCGTGGCGGCCATCTTCAACGCTGATAAACCCACTAACTAGCCTTAGAAGTCACTTTCTTGTGGTAAAATGGAGGCCTTTCCGGACTCTAACTCGCAGCTGGCCTGTGCACTGGCTCAGAGCGCCCAGTTCATCACTGGACGCTTGGGGAAGGCGCAGGTTGCTATGGTGCTGGGCAGCGGACTGGGTAACTTTTGGAAGAGACTTGGGAACTGTGAGTCGATTCCGTATGGTGAAATTCCCTATATGAGTGCTCCCGATGTGCCGGGACACAGTGGCCGCCTCTACTACGGAGACGTCGGCGGTATGAAGATCTACTGCTGGGGCGGGCGTCTGCACCTATACGAAGGTTACGAAAGCTACCAAACCGCAATCATCGCGCATATCAGCGCTTTACTGGGGTGTCATACCATGCTATTGACCAATGGAGCGGGGGGTGGGATGAAAGGCATGAAGCCCGGCTGCGCTATGATCATAAAAGACCATATCAACCTGGAGGGCTTCAATACGCTTGATTCTTACTACCATTCTTTGTACGCAGAGGCTAATTTCGACCCACAGGAGCTGTACTCGCCGGAGTTGTCGGCCATTGCCAAGGAAATTGGGGAGCGGGAGCAGTTTCTGCCGATTTATGAAGGGACGTATTTCTGCTGTTCCGGGCCGACCTTCGAAACCCAGTACGAAACCAGAAGCTACATGAAGCTCGGAGGCGACTGCTTCGGCATGAGCACCATCCCAGAAACCCTAGCCGCCCGGTCCTACGGCATGCGCGTCCTGGGCATGTCCCTAGTCACCAACCTCGCCACCTGCCTACTAGAAGGCGAGCTTTCCCACATATACGTCCTGGCGCAGTCTGACCAAGCAGCCAATGCAATTGAGCAGCTTTTCTGCAAGATATTAGAGAAAATTGCGACTTTGCCGGCTGGACCGACTTTCGACCCTGCGAAAATCACTATTAGGCCTGAAGCTGTGCATGGTCTGCACAACAGACATAGACGAGTACAGTTCTCAGTGAGTGGGATGAGGGAAACTGTGCAGTGGGTCAAGAGGCTGAATGAGGGCACTGCCGGGGCGGAAGTCGCAATATGCTGCAATGGCATGAAAGTCTGCGATTTGCAGGGAAAACGGGAAATTCTGATGACGGATTTGCCCAACTTCCCAGCTTTTTCGCAGGCAGGTCGCCAGGGCACTCTCACCTTCGGGTCTCTAAACGGACATCCAATAGTGGTTTTGAACAGTCCCACAGAGGAGGGATTTGACCCTTTCGAAAGCCTTTTCCTTGCCAAACTCATCAAAGAACTCGGAATCCCCCATATCCATTACCGCTTTTCTGCAGTCAATTTCCCCTCCTCAGAAGCTGTGTATGTGCAGGACTACTACTCTCTCACATCTCAGTGTCTCCCGGCTTTCCTATTCACCAGCTCTCAGCCTGCTCGCATATCAGTGCTAGGCAGTGCCAAGGTAGTGGCTTGGCCGGGGCCTGGCTTGCCTTCTCCCGCTGAGCGGGAAATGGGCATGAAACTAGGCGGAGACTATATAACTATCGCTGATATGAGTCTATTCAATGCGGCTGGACAGGTCGGTTTGACTCACTCTGGGTCCATTGCAGTGAAGGGGAGTCAGGCGGAATTGATGGCAATCGTGGAGAAAGCAGGGGCGTTGGGGAGAACTGAGGAAGTGGCAGAGGTGCCAGTGGCTTTACATGACGGGGATTTGCTGCCTGTGAAGGTAAGTCACTAAATAGCCCGCGGAAATCGAGGAATTGGCTAGGTCGATAGCCCCTTCTGGAGCCGTTAAGCTCACTTTAGTAGTCGAATCAGAGGTATTTTCCCGACTTCGAGAGACCCTAAACTGGGAAATCCGGAAAACAGTGGCTTTTCGCGACCATCCCCGGCTCCTCCACCTGACTTCCACCAACATCCTAGTGATAGAAGGCCTGCCCGCCCTGCAGCAGGGTGAAGACCTGTGGCGCTACTCCATCCCTATGCGTGTAAGTCTCATTCAGCTGTCCAACTTGTTGGGAAAGCAGGCAGTTTTGATTGTTACGCAGGTGGTGGGAAGTGGGGAAACGCGGGTGGGGGATGTAGTGGCTTTGCTGGACCATTGTAGTCTGACAGGGGTGAACTCCATGACTGGGCATAATGTGGCGGCCTGGGGAACGCGCTTCCCTGACATGAAGGACGTATACACTCCCTCTCTAGTAGACCAGGCGAAGACAGTGATGGGCGAGGAGGGAATTGAGGTGCGCGGAGTATATGGACTCCACGCAGGCACTGCGAGGTTGAGACTGGGACCGGCCTGTGCAGGTGCCGCGGCTGCTGTAGGAGCTGAGGTCTTTCTCAGGAACGGGGTTTATGACGCTATTCTGTCCCAGCACCGGGTAGACGGGGAAGAACGGCGGAAAGTACTGCTGCTGGGGCATGTCTCCTCGCACACTTCCACAGCCCTAGAAGTCCACTCCCTCTCCCCCTCCCAGACCCACGCCCTCTCCCAAGTCATATCCGCTCTAACTACCTAACCTAGAACCCCGCCACTCTCCACTGCTTGATAGTCAGGTCCTCCCCTGTGGACACCACCTCCATCTCCCCCTCCCTTTGCTGGGATACCAGCACTGCAGTCACCCCCAAGCGGTGGCAGTCCCCTAGTATGCACCTCCGGTCCTCTCCGACTTTCCACACAATCACGCTTTTGTCAATCGACCCAGTGACCAAATAGCGGGAGTCCGGGGCCCAGGCGACCTGGGTGACCTTGCCAGCGTGGTAGACCATTTGGTCCATTGCAATAGTCAGGGTGGTAGCCGTCCAGATGTAGATTAAGCGCTGAGTGTCTGAGGAAGCCAGGAACTCCCCTGATGGACTTAGCTTCAGGTCTGTTATATTCACTGTATGAGCGGCTGGAAAAGCGGCTTTCGAGGTAAAGCCTCTATCAAATTGGTATAAATTACTGCCGATTGCGAGGAAAAAGCAGTTGAATCCGGCTTCTAGGCGACAGGAGTTGACTGGAACAGGGTGAAAAGCCACTGCCAGGGTCGAGAAGTTGACCAAGGCGACCATTTCTTCCATCAAAACTGCCACTTCCTCGCCTGAAAAGGCCAAATTTATCGGAGTTTTCGGAAGTTTTAAGGTGTTTTTCTGCAAAGTCGCAAGATTTAATAGTAAAAACGAGGCGTCTAAAGCCACAGCAGCCAACAAATCGCCCTGAACCCGCATATCCACCACCTGAACTCCATTAAAAGAGGCTATCGGACCCGCAGTTTCAGCGAAATTCGCCCTCGAAACTAGCTAAAAAGTACGCAAATTGCCTTCAAAGTCCGCACTGATCAGTTGATTCCCGTCCAAAGCCAAATTGGAGACTTTCCCTCTATGCGAAAGGCTAATTTTAGCAGGAAAGTCCTCATTTCCCCATACATTGAGGGCGCCTCTGAGGGACAGGGAGACTATTTGCCCTGCACAGTAGGCCAATCCGACCTGCTGGTCTGCCAGGTCCTCCCCTACAGTGAAGCTGCGAGTCACCCCTTCCAGGTCCCACGTTTTCACCTTTTTATCGAGTCCGCAAGTTGCGAAATGCCCGTTATCGACCCACACACAGGCCACAATGCTGCCCGAGTGGCCTTCATTGAGGGGTATTTCCTTCACTAGTTCTCCAGACTCCCCTGCTAGTATAAGCACCTTTTTATCACTGGAAACGCTTAGCATCATCTGGCCATCCGGGGAAAAGCGCACGGAATTGACGTAATTGGTGTGGTGTTGGTGCGACTTTGTTAGTCGAAACGGAGGGCCGTTGCATACATTGACAAGGAAGTCTTCCCCTGCTGTGACTATGCGGAAGGGACGGGTGGGGCGGAAGTCGCAGGTGAGGAGGGTTTTGCTGTGGCCGGAGATTTCGCCGATGTTGTTGCCGCTGTCCGCCATGATGACTTTGCCGTAGCTTTGGAGGCCCTGGCCCACTGCTACGAGGCGCTGGCTGTCTTCGCTCCAGGCGATGTCCTTGATAGCACCATTGAATAGAGCAGTGGAAAGCCGAGTCGAAATCTCCTCATTCCCGCAAGTCCACACATTCACCTGTCCACTCTCATCCCCCGAAGCCACAAAAACCCCGTTCGGACTGAACCTCGCACAGGTCGTAGGGTGCAAGTGCTCCCTGTACACCTGGCAACTGGAGAAGTCCTCCAAAGTGGCTAAAAAGACGCAAGTCCCTGAGCAGTAGGCAAGCCGGTTCTGCCAGGAATGGAGAGAACTGGCGAAACCGCGCTTAGTGGCAGGGGCGGGAGGGATGGTTTTTACCAAAGTCGCCATTTAGCACTATTAAAGCAGCTGAATAGCCTCGACTAGGAGGAGCCAGGGCAGACGCTGAGTCAGTTTCTGGGCTTTTCCCCGCATATGATGGAGGCAGAATAGGGCGAAACTGCGAGTTGCCCAGTTCTCGGGCCCGTATATGTCCTTTTTTAGTTCCCATTGGAGTCGCTGGAGGCCGAGCACGTGTCGCATGCCGGTCACGTCCACTGCTATCAAGGTGTTGTTTCGCACACTCACAGGTTCCCTATACCCCTCAAAATCCACCTCAAACCGCACCTGTTCCCAGCTCTCCCTCATCGAGTCAAACACCAAAGTATCGCAATTCACCAGTCCCTCCTTAAACCCGCCACACAGCACAACCGACCGTTTGTCCAGGCTGAAGCAAACTGCCTGATTCAGAGCTTTGACGCTTTTCGGTAGGTGGATTTGGCGGGTCTTTTGCCCTGGGAAGTTGTAGATGTGGAGTAGGGTCCGCTTGTCGGCTTCCAAGTGACGGCCGAAAATGACCATTTCTTCCCTATGAATACACACAGAAGTCGCATATAAAGCCACAGAATCCACTACTACCTTGCTTACCCTGGCTTCCAGGCTAAACTGCTCAATTGGCATTCCCCCGCCCACCAGGTATAAGCTCCCTTGGTGGAACACTGAGGAGTGGCGAGTCCTGACATGTACCGTTTCCCCGATAGCTGTAAGTCCTTCGGTCCACTGGTGTACAGTCTTGGAGTCGTGGCCATTGACCTTTCCTCCACTAATATACACCTCGCCTGTAGGTCCTAGGGCCAGGGAGGCGCCTGAGAAGGTCCTGTCGAGCTGGTAATGTCTGGGTTTGCGACTGCTGTGAGGGAATTGAAGGAGGGTGTCGCCCAGTAGACTGTAGTGAGGGGGGCAGGAAGCATGTGCCATTAGCTGCTAAATCGTAATAAATGTCCGCGAGGAAGAGAAAGGGCGGCGAAGCACCAGAGCCAACGAAGAAAGCCAGGACTGAGGAGGACCCGCAGCCTCAGTCTGCACCGCAAAAGGAGATGGTGGGCGGCACTGGAGTCTTCCCTGGTCCTAAGGTTCACATCGCCTCCTGGAACCTAAACGGCATTCGAGCCTGGGTGAAAAAGCCCTCCGTGCTGGACTACGCCCTCCGCGACGACCTAGACGTCCTCTGTTTCAACGAAACCAAGCTGCAAGACAAAGACGTGGCTGGCTTCCGCAAGCAATTTGCAAAGTATCCCTATCAATACTGGTCCTGCAGTCATGCGAAGTTGGGGTATTCGGGGACTGCGGTGCTGGCGAAGACGCAGCCGGTGTCGGTGACGTATGGGGTTGGAAAGAGGAAGCATGATCAGGAGGGGAGGAGCGTTGCTGTGGAATTCGATACTTTCTACGTAGTGGCGACCTACATCCCCAACGCAGGACAGAAACTCGAGCGTCTTGACTACCGCACCCGCGAGTGGGACCTGGACTTCCGGGCCTTCCTGAAGTCCCTGGAGTCCACTGGCAAGGGCGTCATTTGGCTGGGCGACTTGAACGTCGTCCACCAGGATTTGGACATTCATAATATCAAAGGGAAGGAAAAGAATGCGGGCTGTACGCCGCAGGAACGGCAGAGTTTCACCCAAACCCTGGCCGAAGGCTTCACCGACTCTTTCCGAGCCCTCAACCCCACTCTAAGGAAATTCAGCTGGTTCAGTGCCAAAAACCCCAGGGCCAAGAGCGAAAACCAGGGCTGGAGACTGGACTACATTGTGGTTTCCAATGCACTCATGCAGAGAGTGCAGGAGTCGCTGATATTCGACCAGGTGCAGGGCAGTGACCACCACCCTGTGGAGTTAGTCCTCGCAGCGCAGTAACTAGGCCTAAATTCGCTTAAATCTCTCGATTTCTACCCTATATTTGCAGGAAATCGACTCAAAGTTGCACATTTCTTGTAGAGATTTCCTCTGAAAGTTGCATTTAAGGTACATTTCTCAGGCTTCATACAGCCAAAAGGCTTAAGAATACATCGAGAATGATCGATTTTAGCCTTAAATTGGTCTATTTTAGACACCTACTCTCCGTCTATACGCAAATACGCTTCTCGGGAACTTCCCTCTGCTTTCTTTCGGCGTAAGTGCCAATTCCAGGCTTTTTCGCGTCTTTGTCGGCCTCAAATTGATGTTTAGACTGGGAGTTTGAGGCAATTTAGCCTCAAAAAAGGAGAAATCGATAGGCGGAATGTGAATTTCCTCGCGATTTCTCAGGTTCTTGATAGCGGAACGGTGCGAAAGCAGCAATTTCGCTGGATTTCTAGGAAATAGCAGGCTTAAACTGTGGTTTCGCTTGGGAGATAATCTCGTTTGTGCGAGTTTCCGCATGTGGACTGGGCGGAAAATAGGGGAAACGGGGGAAAGAGGCGGTAATTCGTCGTTTTCTCTGTGGAAATAGAGGGAAATTAGAGGTTTTGGCCGCCTGCCGGGAGTTAGGGCGGTCTGCTTCTCTGAAAAATTGGCCATTTCTGCCTGTAAATGGACTTTTTCATACTGATTTCAGGGATTTGACCTGATTTTGGGCATTGGATTGGGCGAAAGTCGGAATTATGACAAATTGGACAAAGAAATGCACGAATTTTGGAGATATAAATAAGAAAAAGGCAAAACTTCTGCACTTTTCTCCTAAATATTACTCGAAATAGTGCCGAAATCGTGCAATTTCCTATTCCCAGTCTCAAATATAGCTTTCCTATGCCTATTTTATTTCTGCTTGCCTTGGTCTTCCTTATTCTTGTAAGAATAGGCGGAATTTGTGACTTTGAGCGGCCTTTTGCTCTGAAAAGACTCCTGCAACTGGTCCACCACCTCCTGG
>Ga0247837_1004214_pt1 | contig 23482 bp, 24 predicted proteins | sample LaCtaG_2_FD_187115 | JGI IMG/M metagenome (GOLD analysis project Ga0247837, IMG submission 187115) | Freshwater microbial communities from meromictic Lake La Cruz, Castile-La Mancha, Spain - LaCruzMarch2015_14.5m | ecosystem: Environmental > Aquatic > Freshwater > Lake | place: Spain: Castile-La...
CAGGAACTCCAGCAGCTCATCCAGCTCCGCCACCGCCGTCTCCAGGCTTTCCCTGCTGTTCATATTAGTTATCCAACCCACTGTATCTTGGGCCAAACAGGGCTGCCGAGTCCTTGCAAACGCTGTAATGAGTTGGGAAGAAGTGGTGCGGAAGCTGGAACTGTGTCGAAGTTTACTGAAGGAACGAAGTCTGAAGCAGAGCGGCAATCCGCTGAGTTTGGCTCCTTTGCAGGCCTCTGAGCACGTAGCGGTCTGCAGGTATATTGACCAGGCTGTGGACCGTTACCTAGCCAAACTATACCAAGAAACCACTAACGCTTCCGTCCTGCTACTGCCTGTAGAGGCGGAAAGACGCCAAAGCCAGCCCTTGCGGTACCCAAGCATCAGCAAAGCGCTCTCTAGCGCTAGACAAGAGTGCCCTAGCCGGCCTCAGCATCGCAGCTGTCTCTCCCTTCTCGAGTCAGTTTCCAAGGAAACTTACAGAGATATTCACAGACCCAAGAGAAGGAAGCCGCGGGTAGTTAGCTCCCTTGACTAGACTTCCGTCCCACTGAGAATGTGCATGAATTCAGCCACATGGTAATAATTGATATGCTGCAGGTGCCTGTGCTGAGAGAGCGAGCCTATTCCTCGATGAACTACCAGGACTACTGTAAGCAGGGGTTCACCCCGAGACTGCGGCCGCTGGAAGCACCCACAGTGCCTCCGCCGATACTGCTCAATTCCCATGAGGAGCAGACTGTGGATGGAGACCAGTTGGTAGTGCGCCTTCTGAAGGAGCACGCAGCCAAGCAAGAGCGAGAACTCCAGCGCCTTCGTCAGGAGCTGCAAGACGCTCGCATGCAGCTCGAAGAACTGACTCTGCAGTACGCCGATTCCCAAGGCGAGCGCAAGAGCTCAGTCTCTCTGTTGGAAGAGGCGATGCTCAGTCGCAGCAGAAGCAGCAGCTTTGTGGAGCCGGTGTAACCCTGTAGCTCGATTTAACTAGTGGTCTCGGTCTTCTAGGCGTTCCATCTGTTCCTCCAATCTGGTCAACCTTAGGTTCATTCCCTCCACCGTCTCCACGACAGTGCTCATCTTGGCGTCCATCTGAGCCAAAAAGCCCTGCAGCAACTGCTCCACCCCTTCACTCCTTTCCCTCGACCCAGACCTGCCTTTGCTGCTCTTGGCAGAGGGGAGAGGGACTGCAGCGGGCCTGGTTTCCGGCCCTGCAGGTGCTGGAATATCCATAGTCTCCGAGTCTACTGGTCTGCTGAGTGCAGAAACAGGGCGAATAGACTTGTGCACTTGCGGCTGGCCGCTATTCCCAATATTCGCATTCCACAATAGCACCACCGAATCCACCCCTCCTGTAGCAAGCAACGCCCCATCAGGCGACCATTCCACCGCAGTCGTCCCTTGCTCATGTCCATATAGTGTAAACAACAACTGTCCCTGCCTCAGATCCCACAGCTTTGTAGTGGAGTCTCTCGAGACTGTCGCCATGTAGCTCCCTGCAGGGTTGATGCTAAGACTCTGCACTGCATCTGCATGTGCATCGTAGTGCTGGATCAGGCGGGAAGACCGGATATCCCATATCTTCACCTTGCGGTCTGCACTGCAGGCGGCTAAGCTCTGGCCGTCAGGCAGAAAGCGCACAGCGGAGACTACGTCGGAGTGGTCAGTGTAGGTGTTTAAACAGGTGCGAGAGGCCAAGTCCCACAGTTTCACACTCTTATCACTGCTTGCGGTAGCTGCCAGGTCCCCTCCCGGGCTGAACCTGCAACTCAGCACCCAGTTTGTATGTCCATTCAGTGAAGCTTGAAAGCGCTGGTCCGCCGCTTTCCACACCTTCGCAGTCTTGTCATCCCCAGCAGTCAGCAGCCACTCCCCACTCCCACTGAAGCACACACTCCTCACAGCCGCGGAATGCGCCTTTATCACTTTCGACTCTCCTTCTATGGAATTCTGCCACAAACGCACTGTTTCGTCTCTAGATGCAGACGCAAGGACGTCCCCTGCAGGACTGTAGGCGACCTCTGAAACCGGGCCGCGGTGTCGAGCGAAGCGGAAAGGACGCATGTCTTGTTTGAAATTCCAGACTTGGATGCAGGAGTCGTCACTAGAGGAAGCCAAGTGGCGCATGTTGCTGTTGAAAGAGAGACTAAGGACGGGCCCTCGGTGGCCTTGGAACTTGGCACGGCGCTCTGGGTCGCTGGATAAAGGCTTCTTTCGGTCGGCCATATAGAGGTAAGTATACCGGGAGATGGGACTGCGGGAGGTCTATAGAGGGGAAGTATAGAATGGAGGGACTATTCTAGGACTCTGGGGAGCGGCTTGGCCTGGCGGTCGGTGTGAATCCTTGTGACTTGCTTTAGGACTAGTTGGGAGGCTCTGAAGTATGCAAGCAGGCAAGTCTTCTTGCAGAGTGCAGCTGCCCTGGTGATCTCCACCAGCCTTTCAGGGCTTAACTCCCTCTCCATAAAGACCAGCGCTAATGCATGTGTCACTAGAGGGTCTCCGACATATATCATAAAATCACACCCGTAGAGCGCCCCTGGCACCACATAGTACCCAGCCTCAGTCAGTGCTCGAAACACTGCGGAGTGCGGCTGTAAATGGTCTTTGCGTCCACTGATGAACTCTGCCTGCTCTGGAGTCAGAAGGAAGGGAGGACCGAGAGTGCTTTCCTGCATTGGCGAGTGGGCGAGAGTGCCGATAGGTTCTGCTACGATGTGTAGGTCTTTGCGGTACTGGATTGCCTGCTGGACGTCGAAAAAGCAGAGAGACGGGTTCTTTTCCATTGCTATAGACAGGACCTGCCCTCTACTAGCAGTCTAATATACCAACTCTATATGATTACTAGGTGTTAGGCTGCAAGGGGCAGCAACTAATAGTGATATATCTCCACTCCCTGTCTCCAATTTCCGTCAACTGCCGGAATTCCGCACTATCCGCCAATACAAGGCTCTCCACTACATCCAAATTCCTCAACCCGCCCTCGAACTTCCCCTTGGCTTGGTACAATCCGCAAGTGGTGGCTTCTCGTATCTTCATTCGACAGGAGGGACAGGCCAAATTGCTGGACGTTTCCGCTAAATTGAACACTCCGAAGCCCTTTGCTATGTAAAAGGAGTGGCCGTTGAGGGAGCATTTGGGGTTGGAGCAGGAGATTAAGAAGGAAAAGCCTGGTTCGGGGCACGGGTAGGGGCAGGAAGTGGGGGAAAGAGAGGTTTGGACCTCTTTTATGGGTGGAAATGGGACTACGTCTGGGGAAATAGCACTAAAATCAGGGCTTTTGGGGACTTTCGAGGACAAGTTTAGGCCGGAAATGAGGATTTCAGGAACATCTTCGACTATTCCGTCGTAGTAATTGAGATGGCTGAGAGTTGGTAACGCCATTGAAAGCTGAATTCGTAGGAAATCTTTCATTTCTTTGAATTTCCCCTGAAGTGTGTAGCTAAATAGGCCCGGAATCGGCCCATTTCCCTCCTCCGAACCAGCAATAATCCCTGCCAAAGACCCCTTTTCAAAGCACCACTCCTCCAGTGAATGCAAACAGACCTCTCGCATTGCTTTCCTCAGCTCCAACTGGTAACTTTCCCTGATCACTGCCAACTTCTCCTTCCCTCTCTCACACTTCGCACTCATGTCCCTCGCAAAACTCTCAATTTCCAGCCTCAAAGCCTCCAACTTTTCCTCACACTGCATCATCAAGCGCTCCTGATCCGCCTTTAAGTCACAGTAGTTGCTATACAACTGGAACAGTTTGGGTCTGAATTTTCGCCGATCCGCCTCAGATCGGATGAGATCGCGGGCTTCTAGAGGGAGTTGGAAGTGCTGGAAACCGCCGGAGTCCATGGAGTGCTTGGCTTGCATGGCTTGGAGGGGTTGGAAGTGCTCGGTGCAGAGGAGAGGCAGGGGGAGGCTGCAGTAGCAGCAGCTCTCTGCGGGCCTGCAGCAGTTTTCGCACTCGCAGATCAGCATTTGGCCTGCCATTTAGGTAGTGTTAGGAGGAAGGATGTGGCTGTGCAGGGCTATGTCTGGAGTATTGTTCTAAGCTGAAATAGAGAAGATGGTAATATGATAGGACTGCTGCTGCTGGGCGTAGCGGCTGCCCTGGAAATCCCTGAACAGATCCTGACCGCTATCAATGTCAATTATCAAAAGGTGACCGGCACAAGAAACCACTTCGCCCTGCAAGCGACTGCCTGGCTGGAATTCAACCCAGACGCCAGCACTGTGCAAGCGGTTTGTCTGCTCAATTCCACTGATACGCACATCCTCTCCCTGCACTACTTCGAGTTCTCCACCACCCACGACGTAGAACTCCGCATCACCACTCCTCGCCAACACTCCTGTCCCCCACGTCTCAGCCTGGACATCAACGACTCCGGCCTAATCCAAGAAGCCATCAGCAACGCCACCAACTCCACCCTCGCTCCCATGACCTACATCGACCTCGGCGAAAAGCAAGACATCCCCATGCAGTCCTACACCAACAGCGACCCTCTGCACTTCATCCTCCTCAGTCGAGACTTCGTGGAGAACGGACAGGTGTACTACGCGGCTACCTTCGAGAACTGCACAGGGGACAGGTACCACTACCTAGCGATGAGGAATGACAGTGCATTGTTTGATGTGCCTGCGATGGGTAGAAGGACGGGAGTGATGGGCGTTTTGGTGGCTTTTTTTGCGGGAGTGATGCTTACTTTTGCGGGACTGGTGTTTTATTGGCGCAAGTTCGACACTTTGCCCTGTCAAAAGCGGAAGGAAGACTCGGCCCGACAAGTGCTGGACTCCAACCGAGTCAAGTCCTCCAGTTAAGTCTCGCTTAGTTCCAGTTCTCTGTGAACAGCTTCTTAAACTGCAGCGTCTCCAGCGATAAGTTGTCAATGCAGAGTATTCCGCGCTCCAAACTGGCGTAGTAGATGTAGCCTTGGTGTGTGCAGAGCGGCGTGTTTAACGGCATTTCCGCCCTCGTGCACTTGTTGACTCGGACAGTCATGCTGCCGTCCTTCGGATTGTAACACGTGAACTTCCCAAACGAATCCATCCACACAAGCAGTCCCTCCGCCTCAAACGCAAAATGCAAGAACAGGTTATCCAGCACCATCACCACTCGATACTCACGTTGAACAGTCCGGTACTCCTCCAGCAGTCTGCTCTGCACTCCTGCGAGGTAGATACTCTCTTTGTAGTGCAGGGGGTAGAGAGCTGCTTTCCCTTCCAACATCTCTGGTAAAGGCGACCAGTGGGAAGTCGCTAAATCCAATACTTCCGCAGACTGCAGGGAATGCAGACGAGCAATACCGCCGAAGACATACACCTTCGCATTCACCTCAATTACGCCGGGAGACAGACGAGGAGAAGTCATAGGGGAAAGAATCACTGCCTGGAGAGTGTCCTCTGGCAGCAGAAATACGTCTGGAGAGGGACGGCTGTAACGCTGACCCCCTAGGATGAGGACATGTCCACTGCGGAGGGGACATACACTGGCGTCGTAGGGAAACCGATGGTTTGTGGAGTGCCATGTGATTTGCGTCTGTTTTGGGTAAAAACACCCATACAGACTCATTTCCGGCTTTAAAATCCGCAAAGAGTGCTTTTTGACGTAATAGTGATAGTAATCCAACCACGGCTGGGAGTGATTGCCACTGTACTCCACTCCTAAGTCTCTCTCAATCAGGTAAGTCCACAGTTCTAGGGCGCAGGAGAGCAACTGCAAAGCCTTGTTCACGGTCACAGTGGCTATGGCGATTTCCCTGGCTGGCAGGTAGTGGAAAGCCTCTGCGAAAGGAAAGCTTGTTTCCATAGTTATATAGTAGCTGGGCTTTGACTAAAACAATGCTGGAACTAGTTCAAGTGTCTGTATTGGAACTATTAGTACAGCTCAATACATTACTCACTAATAGCCCTTAGTCGGATGCATACACTGAGAAGCGGCAGGAGTGTATATTGAGGCAACACTCTGCTTCTTGTACGTCACTATCAGGTATTTACCGTCAAAATCTCACTGTTACCTCAATGAACCTCTCACATCTCTCAGTAATAATGGGCAGCTATTTCTGCTCTCCAGTGCCCCGACTTCACTCGCATGTAAGAGTCACTCAGCGAGAAGACCTGCTCAGCCTCCTTTCCAGTCCTCATCCTGAAGACATGCTAACCCCTGCTCACCTGCACCTCAAATTACCAGATGTAGAGGCCATATAGACAGGCTGGACGGTGTTACACCTACTCGCCTGGCAAGGAAACGAAAAAGCCGTGGACGCAGCCTGCCGTCTAGGTGCAGACCCCGACACAGCCGACAGTAACTCCTACCCAGAGGCAGGGAACACACCTATGCACATTGCAGCTGTTTCCAACCACTCCCTCGTAGTGCAAAGTCTGCTTAACCACCACGCTTCCTGCCGCATCCGCAACCACAGTGGCTTGCTGCCTATGGACCTTGTCGGGAAAGACTCAATTCCTGCCTTAGGAGAGGTGTTGTCGCAAGAGGAAGATCCAAGCGGGTCAATAGAAGGTCTGGTGCAGGTGACAATGAAGGGAAAGAGAGGGTATGCGAAGGTTATACCCATTTGATACAGTAGTAATTGCTGTTACTAGCTAAATAAGAACTGCTTCCTCACGACTCCTTTCGTCACCAGTGAGTCCCCCCACAGACTCAACTCATCTCTCTTCCTACCAAAGCTGTGCTGAGTCACAGGCAGCGGCGACCCTCGATAGAGCAAATAGCCGCCCTGTCGCACACAGTTAGGCGTGCCCAGCACTCCCGCTAGCGTCACTTCGCAGTACCTCGGCTGTTCCAAGTCCAAACTGCGAGCAGCTGACCGCAGATTAGGCAGTTTCACCTGCAAGGACTTCCGCACTTCCGTCAGTTTCTCCCTATATTGGTCTCTCGACTCTGTAGTGTTCACAATCGACTCAGACCGTTTCTTTACCCTTTTCGCCTTCTTGAAGAAATTCATCGTAGGAGAGCCTTGGTTGATGAGTCTCCTACATAGGACTTACCAGCCGGAAGGAGACCAGCGACTGGGCACCAAGAGCTCCTCATCTACCCGAGGAGTCGCCATATATAGCTAGCAAAAGCGGTAGGTTAGTTTGATGGAGGACCTGTGCCGGTCGGAGTGGCTGTGCGCCAGGATGAAGGACTTGGGCAGAGGGGAGAAGCGGGTGGAGGTGGAAATGCTGCGGAGTGGGAAGTTAGGACCGGATAAGCTGCTTTTGAGGCTGATTTGCAGTGGTTTGCAGTGCTTCTTCGGGCGGTTTGCTGAAAATTCATTCGAAATGTTTGGTTTATTTGGTCCTTTCCAATGGCTCGCAAGCTCTGGTTTCCCATACTCCGGGTCCTTCCCCAGACTTCGTCTTGTCCGTTTGTCTAGTACTTCCACTAGCATTTGCACAGCCTTGGCACTCACTTTCCAGTGGTCGCCCTCACTCCGTCGCTCCTCAGCAGCGCTTTTCTTGGGTGGAAGTGGCCGCAGGACTCGGCACAGGTCCCACACGTGTCTGGGCGGGGGCTTGACTTCGGGGAGAGTAGTTGGGGGGGCTAGTGGTGTCAGTTCCCACGACCCAATGGGTCCCACAGGTTGCCACGTGACCTTCCTAATCTGCTCCGTCATGATATGGCGCTTTCCCTTTATTTCTCTTCAAGTCTTGCACCTTGTCCTACTCCTAGACTTCTTATTCTACTCCTTCAGTACGGACTTCTGGCGCGAGGTCGAGGAGAAGAGCTGGATCGTCTTCTGCGGCGGACAGGAGACCGAGGCCTCGAGCTTCTGAGTGAGGGTTACCTGGACCTGCTGGAGGAAGAGGGGGATCTGCTCCTGGAGCGACGTCTGCGGCGGGGACTGAGTGGCTTTTACCTGCGAGATCGGCGATGCTTGCGGTCGAAAGAGCGAGATCTGCGTTTAGAGGAGTGGTCTTCCCTGCGCTTCATGTCAGTCGGCTGAGTGAGCCTTACAGCCTTGCGGCCTTCCCGAGCCATTACCACCTTTATCGTGGAGCCCAGCACTTCCTGTCCATCCGATCTGTCCAGCGCGTCTCGTGCATCCTTTTCAGACTCGAACTCTACGAACCCGAAGCCCCGGGGTCGACGCGTGTAGTAGTCCACAGGCAAGTACACGTCCTTCACTGGGCCGTACTGCTCGAAGTACTGCTTCACCTCCTCGGACTTGACTTTGAAGGACTGGGTGGGAAGTACGAGTTGGCGCACTAGCAGAGAGCAGGTCTTGGAGGACGGAGGGGGGGAGCGGGAGCGGCGGAGAGACCTGGGCGGGGAGGAGCTTTGGGACCTGGGCATTTCTATTATAACGCTATGGCTTTCCCCTAGATTGCCTGGTGAATACCATTGTTAGCAGCCTTTAATCGAGTTCCTCAGGTCTATCTTCCAGCCCTCCCCTCAGTCGTCTCTCTTAAATCTGGATGTAAACTATTAGAAATGGGGTGCGGCTGTTCGCGGACTTCCCTGACCGAGAATAGTGCGAAGGGAGTAGGCGTCTTCCACCCAGTCGAAGGCACTAGGACGAGAGCCGACTCCAAGATCTCTCCCGCTAGTGCGCACAATGCCTCAGTGGATGAGAGCTATACACGTCGCAAGAGCTACAACGTCATTGTCAAGAAGGATGAAATACTGGTGCGTTTCAACCGCAAGGGAGAGGTCATGGACTACTACTCCAGGGACTCGCTGCGGCCGGGACGCTTTGGGGAGATGATGCAGGCGTATAGAGAGCCGAGGGATGCGCAGACGGAGATGTGGCCTGCGCCTGCACAGGCTCCGCAGCTGACTGGAAACGAGCCAAGATATCGCCTAGAACTGGAGTATGTCTACGGCTACCAATGCTACGCAGCCAGGCAAAACCTGTACTATCTGAGTGCTGAAGAAGTGCTGTATCCCTGTGGATCGCTAGTAGTGGTGCACAACAAAGCCACCAATACTCAGAGATACATAGGCGGCGGAAGCCTGGAAACCGCCAAAGGTCATACAGACGATATCATTTCTCTCACAATTAGCCCCAAAAAGGACCTTATTGCCACTGGGGATGTGGGCTTCAACCCTTTGATTTGCGTCTGGAAGGTCGGTAGTTTTGGCGATCCTTTGCATGAATTTGACCAAGGCTTAGGCTCTCGGGGTGTGGGGATTCTCAGCTTCTCATCTAACAACAAATTTTTAGCTGCAGTGGACATCAGCAGTGACCAAAACATCCGCATTTTCGACCTCAAGCAGAAGACTCTGTTCTTTACGGAAAAGGGGTACCAGGGGCATATGTACAGTCTGGGCTTCAACCCCAAGGACTCTGCCTTCTGCTCGGTCGGAATTTCGCATATTTTCTTCTGGACGAAGCATTCGAAAGGGTTTTCGCGAGAAAAAGGGGTCTACGGAGCCTTGGGGCCGGAATGCTCAATGAGCACTTTGCAGTGGCAAAGCGGTACGACCTGCCTTACAGCAGGCCACAATGGTAAGCTGTATCAGTGGGAAAACACCCACTTAGTCCAAGTGCAACAGGTGTCTTCAGGCAGTCAAGAACTGTACGTCCTTGCAGTTTCCTCGGAGTTTGTAGTGACAGGGGGACAGGATCGCAAGTTGCACGTTTTGGACGTATCCCTAAAGAAGCTCAAAAGCATAGATATGCCGGACTGGCTGAGGGCAGTGGACATATGCGGCGGAGCAGTGATCTGCTCCACTCGAAACGGCGTAATAACCGAAGTATCCAGTTCAGGGCAGAAGGTGATCATGGAAACCCACTGCGAAGGCGAGGTGTGGAGTGTCACCCAACACCCCACCAACCCCAACCTCGTGATTTCCACCGGAGACGACAATAAAATAAAGGTGTGGGACGTGGCAAGAAAGCGCTGTATAGCCACTTTTACCATTGAAGTGCTTCCTGTGCAGAATACCGCACATAGAAGTTCACTGTTACCGTCTAGTCAGCAATCCAGAGCGGTGGCCACTAGTCCTATAGGCCATGTGGCTGTGGGACATAATGACGGACATGTATCAATTCGGGATGCTTCTGAGCTGGAAACGGTCCTATATACTCTCAGTCCTTCCCGCGCCTTTATTCGCTGTTTGCAGTACTCTCCATCTGGCCGGGTGCTGGCAGTGGGCAGCACTGACGGGTCTGTGACTATATACGACGCTAATAGTTCTTACGATGAAGTCGCAGGACTGGAAAGCTGCCTAAACCCGATTTCCTCCCTAGACTGGAGTGTGGACGGGAAGTATTTAAAGGCCTGTTCCCAAGACGGGGAACTCAAATTCTACAACGTGAACTCCGGAGACTGTCTCCAGGACGGGAAAACTGTGCTGAAGGACGAACGCTGGGCCAGCTGGACCTCTCACAAGGGCTGGCCAGTGCAAGGCCTCGCTCAAATGCCGAGCGAAGACCCCTTCCTGACCTGCGTAGCGAAGGCCAGTGGGAAGCCGCTGGTAGCTGTAGGGAACTGTTGGGGTCTGGTGGACCTGTACACTTTCCCCAATGGTCAGGAAGCTGTGAGTCGTTCGAGCAAGGCGCACTCCTTGGAAGTCGCCAATGCAATTTGGATGAATGAAGATACGACTTTGATCACGACTGGAGGCCATGACTTGGCACTGATGCAGTGGAAGCTGGTAGCGCTAGACTTGTGATATAACCACTTCGCTATTCATCATTGGCTTCCGAGAAGTTAGTTTTGCGCGTTTCTAGGCTTGCGATAATAATGGCTTACCGGGACGTGAAGATAAGCCCGCATTCCATCGCTCTGGACAACTTCGGAGTAATGGATGAGCAAGTCGACAGTTTGATAGATCCCTTCGTGCCCTTGTCTCTACCCCAAGCTGCAGACATTTCCTCACTCACTATCGTCATTACTCACCTTCCCTTCATTGTGTCGACTCAGGATAAGCAGTGGACAGTCACTCGGCCTGACTATACTGCCGACTTGGCAGGCCTGCAGGGACTCAACTGCAGGAATATCAAGTGGGTGGGTCTTCTCGACACTCCGATAGAAGCAAAAGACCAAGAAAAGGTCACAGAAGTACTACGCGAGAATGGTGTTTTCCCTGTATATGTAGACGGACAGACCTTAGAAGACGGCATTGTGCGCTTTGCAGAGAACGTAAGGACTATGTTAGAAGTTGTGGTCTCTGTGCCACTACTCCACTCTCAACATTGAAGGCAGTGGGGAGCACTTTTCCGAGAACTACGCAAAGGAGTGGCTGGCCTACAAGACTGTCAACAAGCTGTTGGCGCAGATGGCTGCCAGAGTGACTGAGGAGCGGGGAATTGTGTGGGTTTACGACTTTCACCTGATGCTAGTCCCGAAATACATGCGCAAAACCACAGCCATGGATGTGAGAATCGGCTACTTCCAACACATCCCCTTCCCATCAAGCGAGTTCTTCCGCATGTTTCCCTACCGCAAGAAGCTGCTCAAGTCCATCATCTGCAGCAATGTAATTGGCTTCAACGGACATGACTACCTGTGCCACTTCCTGGACTCCTGCACCACTATCCTGGGCTTAGTGGTGTCGAGTCAGAGAGTAGACGGACTGGCAGTCGGCGGTTGCTTCTCCAAAGTAGGTGTGTACCCAGTCACAGTGGATATAGCCTATTTGCGGGGTCTGCTGCAGGACCCAGAAGTGCAGCAATTCGCTCAAGAACTTCGACAGTCGTTCGGGACAAAGAAGATAATTGTGGGAGTGGACAAGGTGGACTACGTGAAAGGGGTCACTCACAAGTTGTTGGCCTACGAGTACTTCTTGAAGGCTAATCCGGACATGCGAGATAACGTCATATTGGTTGAAATCCTCGGAGATATCCAAGAAAGTGTCAGCAGTTCCTCTGAAAGACGGAAATTACTGAGCCAAATCAACATCCTGGTCACCAAAATTAACGGAATTTACGGGTCTTTTACTGGTTTACCGATTCATCACCTCACTAAGAAGCTGAGCATCAAGGAACTGATGGCTCTCCTGAGCATTGCGGATGTCTACTATATGAGTTCTCTCAGGGATGGAATGAATTTGGTGGCGCTGGAGTTCGTTTGTCTGCAGAAAGACAACCCTGGAGTCTTGTTGCTATCGGAGTTTTCGGGAGCTGCGCAGTGTGTAGGAGCAGGGGCGATACTGATTAACCCGTGGAATATCAAAGACTCAGCAGGAGCTATCAAACGTAGTCTGGAAATGCCCTTCGAAGAGCGCAAAAAGCGACATTGGCTGATGTTCAACTACTTGGAAACTCACTCTCCACAGCAATGGGCCAGCACTTTCCTGCGCGACCTGGCTTCCGTGCAGGAAGAAAACGGAATTAACGCGATCCCCAAATTGCTGCCCCATGCAGAGGCTATAGCCAGTTACACGCTCAAAAAGCACCGATTGTTAGTCTTTTCAGTGGTGAATGTTTTAGCAGAGCCGGTAAAAAAGAACCTAAATGCAATGCAGTACCACAACCTTTTGGCAGTCAGTTACAAGGTGAGAGAGCAGTTGCGCACACTTGCCAACGACCCTGCGAACACACTGATTGTCCTCAGTGCTCTGGAGCCCAAGTATATGGACCGACTCTTCTATGGCCTGCCGCTATGGCTAGGCGCGGAGAATGGCTTTTTCTACAAGTACGGCACAGACACAGCCTGGTCCAAACTGCACGAAGTCCCTGACCTCAGCTGGAGAAACGAAGTGCTGAAGACCTTCCAGTACTACAAAAGCCACACTCCTGGGTCCTTCATTGCCGGAGACAACCCAGACAGCACCTACCTCAGCTGGAACTACGGGTCCAGCGCCTGTAGCTTCGAGTTCCAGAAGCAGCAGGCCAAAAGTCTGCTTGTCCACCTGTTCAGCGACGCTTTGGCCAATACTACTGCTGAAATCGTGGTGGGCGATAGGTCCATCGACGTGCGGCCCTATAAAACCAGCCCAAAAGACCTGGTTTCTAGGCTTATTTCGCAGGTAGGCGGCTTGCAAACCTTCGATTATGTGTTAGTTTTGGCTTCTTTGGTCAAGAAAGACGAGGACTTATACCGCTTTTTGGCAGGAAGTAAGGCGTAGACAGATTTACCCAGTGAAAACTCGTCTCGTCACGGGTCCATTTCAGCAGAAGAGGGAGAAAACCTCGAAGTCCCCGAGCTATGGCAGTGCACAATTGAGAAAGCCATCACTTTCGCTCAATTCTACGTAACTCAGCCGAGAGAACTCCTCGCCAAACTCGCCAACACCCAAGTTCCCCTCTAGCCTAGGCAATAACATGGAGCAGCTGTCCATTGGCGACTTGGACCAAGTGGCAGCGAAGCAGCAGGCCTTCGAAGCCGACTTGCTGTCACTCACAGAGAAGATCAAGAGTGAGTTCGCTCGCATAGCTGGAAATGCGCAGCAGTTCACAGAGATATATGCAGAGTCGGTGGACTCGGTGCTGGGCAATGTGGAGACGGGGATGGACCAGATGAAGGACTTCATGGGCAGGTGCGAGGCTTTGGAGTTGCATTTGGCAGGGGTGGAAGTGCTCAGCAAGCAGGTCAGTGTCATGAGACGACTATGCGAAGACCTAGAAGTGAAAACCGCCAAACTGAGAAAATGTTAGCTCAGGTGTAAATGGCCGCTACTCTGTCTGTATATGCATGTATAGCAGTCCCAGCCGCACTCCTCAGTCTCCTCACCTGTCCAGTCAGCCCTTTGGCTCTACTGCGCTGCTGTATTGCTGCTTTCCTGCTCCTACGCACAAATACCACTGCTGCACTCTGGCTACTCTCACTACAGCTACTGATATCACTAACTGACCCAGCCGACCTCCTTCCTGCAACCGTGCTTTTCTGGATCACTCCCAAACTAGTGGATTACGACGTCCAGAAGCTGTGCAACGCAGCGGCAGTGCAGCTGCTGATAGCCAGCTCCTCTCTGCTCTGGGAACACTGTGAATCCGCCGGGGCAACACTCTCTTTGTACGGCTTGCTTGCACTGCTCGGCTACTATGCGGGACTGGTGGACAGGTCTGCCTCCACGCTGGACAAAGTGCTGGCAGACTCGAGGATGGAAATCAAGTCGCTGCAATCAGTCATTAGTGTCGCATCGGACCGCCTTCGTCGGTCCAAAACTGACCTGAGACGTATGGAGGTGCAGAGCTTTTCCAGCATTAGCTACAAGCTGAAGCACCTCGCCTCTCCTCCAGTGCCCTGCAGAGACTCTTTGAGCTTTTCCGACTACGTGGAAATGGCCACTCCCGGCAGTCAAGAAAGCATTAAGCTGACTCTAGGCTCTGAAGAAGGCAAAAACAGCTCTTTTAGCGACCGAATTGACCTATCTGCCGAGGAGTTCGATACACTGAAAACTGCACTTCTGAGCAAAGAGTACCTCATCTACGGCGCAAAGCGACACAAATCCACTCCCATCCACGGTGAATTCCTGCAAATGCTCATACAAAAGACACGCATTTCCCTGACGAACCACGGCCCCGCCTTCAAAGGCCGGAACCGTGCTCGTCTCCGCAGCATGATGGAGGAAAATGAAGAGCTGTCGGAACTGTTTGAGCACTTAGGCGAGTGGAACTTCGACATGTTCGACCTGCTTTCCCACACTGATTTCCCACTTAGAGAAGTGGGCTTTTTCATATATACGGCTTTGAGCTGCACTCAGCGCTTTAAGCTGGATAGAAGCAATTTGATGCAGTTTCTGGATAGAGTGGAGCAGGGGTACAAGGCAGACAATTACTACCATAACAGCTTGCATGCGGCGGATGTCGTCAACTCTGTCTACTTTCTGCTGTACTCCGGCATCCATCGTTGCGGGAATTTCCTGGAACTGGAGGTGTTTGCACTGGTGACAGCGGCTCTGGCGCACGATGTCGGCCACCCAGGCTTCAACAACGCCTTCCTCGTACAGTCCCAAGACCCCCTAGCCAAGGTGTACAACGACCACTCTGTGCTGGAAAACATGCACTCCGCTACTCTCTTTTCCATCCTCAAGACCAAGCAGTCCGACATCACACAGGCACTCAAGCGAGAGGACTACCTGGTTTTCCGCAAACTAGCGATAGCGCTGATCCTGGCCACTGACCTGCAGCGGCATTTCGACAAGCAGGCGGAGTTCAAAGAGGCTTTGGAGGCCGGAACTAGTCTGGACGATGTGGAGTTCCGCCAAATGACCTTGGAAATCTGCTTGAAGTGTGCAGATATTGGGCACGGGGCGAAGGAGTTGCGACTGCACAAGCAGTGGTCTTGCTTGATAACGAAGGAGTTCTTTAGGCAGGGGGAAATGGAGAGGAAGTTGGGCCTCACCGTGTCGCCTATCTGCAACAAGGAGCTAGTGGTAGTTTCCAAGTCGCAAATCGGCTTCATCGAGGTGTTCGTGAAGCCGCTGTTTGACATGTGGACAGAACTCGTGCGAAGGACTGTCGGTGAGGACGAGGAAGAGCCGGGAATCGAAGAATGTCCTCGAAGAATCGCTGAAAACCTGGAGTTTTGGGCCAGGGAACTGGAAGCCTTCCAAAGAGGACAGCCTACTTTCGTGCTGGATGACAATCCGTCCTTGCAAGTCATGAAACTTCTGCATAAATGGCCATAGACCTCTCTTCATGTCTTTCCTGGGGCAGAAGCGGGGGAAATAGAGGGATTTTCGTCTGCTCGCTGCAGGTTTTTCTTGAGTCGGGGGAAGCGGTTTTACTCCCTGAGTTAGGGACTCTGTGGTTTCTGCAACCTGCAAATGTAACGGCAGTACCCATCCAAATCCCTCGCGAACCCATATTTCTCTAGTGGGTTACTGAAGATGGCTGGACGCCCAGGGCTGTGACCTCGCCCACTCCCAACTCCCGCTCCCACCCACTTCCTCCCCTCCCTACTTGGGCCTGCTTCGCCCTTTCCTCGCCCTCTTCACCCTCCATTTTCAGAGACAGGGAAAGCTGTCTCTGCCTTCATTTTCTAGAAGTCAGGCTTGAGAACGCAGTACGGAATCAGGGCGTTTGAATAGCGCTTTGAGAGGGAAGACACAGTGACTCGAGCGAGGAAGTGAGGGTCATCATTAATCAGATCTACCAAGGTGCCTAGGGCTTCGGCTAGATTACATTGGTATGGCGTAGTCTGCCAGCCTTGGCTTCGCTACTCCTCGGGTTTCAGCATTAGGTCGATTTCTGCGTCCATGTCAGAGTCTGCGGCTTCAGGAGGACCAGTGTTGGACTCGGGCAGGTCCTCGCAGCTGCTCTCGTAGTCTCCGGCCTGGGGGGCCTCGCTTTGCTGCTTTTCTGGGTAGTCGAATTCCAATGGCTGGTCTTCCTCCATAAGGCAAAGTGGCGCTTCATGGGAGTTTAGGTGGGTTCTGAAGGGGCCGTCTTGGGCGGAGGCAAGTGTTTGAAGCTGCCCAGAGAAGGCGTTCAAAAGGCCCTCAAGCTTTCCCTCCCGCGCCTTGTAGACGGAGAGTTGATGCAGCAGAGCCTGGTTGTGCTGTGCCATGTCTCGGTTCTCCGTCCTAAGGTCTTGCACCGTGGCTTCTAGTGCCTGGTGCTGGTGTTGGAGTTCCTGCACTTTCGTAAGGAGGCGCTGGCAGTCTGATTTCGATAGTGCGCTTTCTGTGACGATTTCAGTGGACTTGCGGTGGATATCTCTCAACAGACTTCGCCGGCCACGCAAAAAGCAAGGATGCCGAAAGACATTCTCGCAGCCCTCCTCGCGGGACTTGTGGAAGTCGTACATGTTGAGTTGTCTTACGAAGCTCGCGAAGTTGCTGTGCTTGAAGTATCGTGGCAGGATGTGTTCCGTGAAGTCTGGCACGTTGTTGATGGTGAACCCCATCCCATCCGAGGTCCACGCTACAGTGGCGGCGTTGCCGGGGTCGTTGACGATCTCGTAGGTCTTGTTAAGGAAAGAAGTCAGCTTCTTATGGACTTTCGTCTTGCTCATATTTATAACCAGACCTTTGGTGACTGGACCCGTGAAAACCCATGTCCCAGCGAGGTGCGGGAAAAGCAGGGGAAACCACTACATTTCGATGAATAAGGAGAAAGACGGCCATGGACGGTTGTGATTCCTTCCCTTCCTCTTTGCATGTTCATGAGATACGCTTGAAGGCTGCTTTTGTTCTAGAAGCCCCAATGCCATTTTTCGCTATTCTCAAAGCACACACCATCATTGCCCAGCATCTAGCCTGCGAAAGCCTTCTGCACTACACTTCCAGGCCTGTCGCCACCAACATGCTTGCTCTTCGCTGCTGTGTACCTGCTCGCTCTGACACCTGCCCTAGCCCCTCTCCAACTCGTCTTCAGATCGCTTTTTTCAATCATAGCGTTCACCTGCGCCTCCGGCCCCAGAAATAACCTTTTAACGCTAACTTCCATATATACATTTAAATCTCCTTCAAAACAATAAAGAATATCAGGAAAATCTGCAATTAAAAACCATATTCTCAGTTTGAAGTCTCTATATGGGAGTTGACAGTGCAGCGAAGCAGTCTGTGTCGGGCTAATATTGGATTATGTGTCTGCATCAGCAATTTGATTCGGATAAAATAGATAAATGTATTGTACTATAAGTCGCAGTTTGGCGATAAATAGGCTTATGAACCAGTTCGGTGATCATTTCCACGCTCAAACTGCCTATTTCTGCAGTAAAAGTGTATTATTCATGATTAGGACAAGCATACTCCACTTCCAATGTAGAGCTACAAAACAGCACACACACTTGATAAAGTAGGTAAAATCCAGGCAGTTCCTGCTCTATATAGCCTGCTACGTCGCTAATTGTCCTTTTCTAGCTCGAGTAATTCCAGCAGACAATGTGGCTGATGTGTCCCCGCCGCAGTCCCACACAAGTGCCTTCCCATAGCTTTGCAGCCCCACTATATGCTGCAAGTCCATTAATATTGGATGGCCTCTCTGAGACATCCCCCAGATCCTACGTTTCCCCCAAGTCAGCCTCTTCCCGTCCCTAAGAAGTCCACACTCAGACGCAGTTCCCCAGGCCTTTCCTCCCGCCTTCCCCTCAAATTCGAACAGCGAACTAAAGAATTAAGTGAAAAGTCCAGACCGGTTCGACTCAAAGCCAACACAAAGCTGATAGGCAGCCGGGCATCGGAGTCTCGCCTGCTCAAAGTCCAATCCGCGGAGTTGCTTCCTCAGGAAAGTGCAGAGTCGCCGCGAGTTCCTGAGCAGAGTGAAGAGTCGAAGGAAACTCCCAGTTCGGAAATGACTAGTGCGGGGTCTTCTGGACTGGACCCGAGTTGCGGCTCTTCAGGCTTTGGCGGGGAAACTGTTGGCAGTCCGAAGGGAATCCAGCAGAGTATATCGAGCAGTGGGTCAATTCTGAAGGTGCCTGCGAAGGGCAGGTCTGATACTCAGAAGAAGGTGGCCTTCCTGCCGCTGGAAGAGAGTCCTGAGCCTGTGGAGGATCTGGAAGTCGCTATGATCCTCAGACACTCAGAAGCACATTGGAAGAAAAAGGCTCGGCCGGCTCGAAGAGCGATAATGTCCTACCACTCCAACAACTCCTAGCCAGCTTTGCTGCTGTTTCCTAGTAACCTATAGAGTTACAATGAAGGGTTGGGCCGGGCACTCTCAACTTCTACTTGCACGCTGGAAAGCGGGGAAGTGCGGTCTTTGCCTTTGGGGAAACTGCAGCTTTTGGACCGGGAGCTTTCCTCCTCCAATAGAACAGTCAATTGACAGCGCTTTGCACCTGGAGTATTCACAGGGTCGCTGGGTAGAGGTCTTCGGTGCAACTCAGGCCCCATTACAACCGACCTTTTGGCCTTATTTTGCTCTGTAGGAGTACTTCTCTGCTTCAAAAAGTCAGAAAGCGGCAAGTCCTTTCCCTCTGAGTGAACAGTAATGACTCCCTGGGTAGAGGACAAAGTCACCATTTCCGTGCTTTTCGAGGATTTGTGGGTTTTCGTTCGCTTCACAAGTGGGGATTTGCTGTGTTGCGGGGTTTTCGCAGCAGAGTGCAAACTCCTATCCGCTGATTTGGCCTCTTCTGTCCCTTTCGCGAAGGAGTTCTGCTCACTCGAGCTGAGTCTGCCCACTTCCGCACGCAGTTCCTCGATAGTTTCCCTAGCCTGCAGACAGCGCCCACAGATCCTAGTCCTGCTCTCCACCTGCAGAGACTTGAGTTGCAGCTGTTTCTGCACTTCGGTCAGTTCGAACAGTCTGGACTCGTAGGTTACCATTTCTTCCTTTAGAACGTGGTTTTCGTCCTCTAGCTGCTGGGACCGCTGGCCTACTTCGCTGAGCATTAGGCGGAATTGCTTTTCCCGGTCTATGAAGCGAGTATGCGCTTCTTGCAAACTACTCGTCAATTCTTCCACTTTCCCTTTCCAAATCGCTTCATTCGCATTGGCTTTTCGTGCAGTTTCCGTCTGCATTTTAAGTTGCAACTTCATGTCTTCCAGTACTGAATTCATCTTCTCATTCTTCTTTTCCAGACTTTCCACGACCAGTCTGTACCTGTCCTGCACGGCTTTGTGATGTGTAACGAACTGCTCGATGTTGACTGAGTACTTGGCACGCTCGTGGTCTAGTTCAGACTGCAGCTCGAGGACTCGGACGTTGAGGTTGCGAGAGGAGAGTTGGGAGAAGCTGTCTCGGTTGTCCTCAGAACGAGGAGTTTCCGAGGCTTCGGAAATGGAAGGGAGCGCTGGGGCCGAAAGCAGCAGTTTGAGGGAGGAGTTGAGGGCCAGCCAAACTCGACTGCGCCCGCTGATACTGCGCATATCGCCCTTGCTTTCCGCCAGAAAGCCCTCACTGCCATACATCTCAATCCTGAACTTCCCTTCCGCTGGCAGACTCAAGGTTTCTTCTCCCCCGTAGAAATAAGTCTCTCCACATCTCTGGTCATCCACAAAGAACTCAAACCTGAGTCCGGGGTCAGTTTCATGCAGGCCTTCCACCTGCAGCACTGACAGACTTACTTCAGACATTAGATTAGAGCAAGGAAGTGAGGTTATTTGGACACAAAGGACCAGCCTGCGAGGTACGTGGAAGCGTCGCCGCTGCGGGTTTCGCCGTAAACGCGTTCCTTGGCGACCTTGGCATAGGGAGAGAGCGGAGGGCGCGGGAGACTGGGCGGTCTGCTTTGACGGCGAAGAAGGAAGTCCCAGTTGACTCCTGCGAAGAAAGGGTGCTGCTTGACTTCCTCAGCATCTCGAGCGAAGCCTAGACGCTGAGTTGGCTCTCGCTGCAACAGCTGTGTGGTGATTACAGCGCGGATGATGGACTTGGCGTTGGGACTCAGGCAGGAGGGCAGACGCAGAGCTCCGCTTGTGATGTTCTGGAAAAGCTGCTCGCGGTTCCGAGAGAAATAGGGCGGGTTGCCTACAAGCATCTCGTATACCAGCACTCCCAGTAGGTACCAGTCCACAGCTTTCCCGTGGCCTGCTCGTCTCAGCATTTCCGGGGCTAGGTAGGCTATCGACCCGCAGAACGACTTGGCGGAGTCAGTGCCGTACACGCCTTCCCTCGATAGGCCGAAATCCGTCAACATCGCATGTCCTTCCTCGTCAAAAACCACATTATCCGGCTTCAAGTCCCTGAAAATAATATCTCGTCTGTGCAGTTCTTCGAGTGCGAGCAGCACTTCGCAGGCGTACAGCCTGGCTCTGATCTCATTGAACCGCTTGTCAATGGAGAGGTGCCAACCCATGTCTCCCGCAGGACAGTAGTCCAGGATGAGGATGAGTTTGTCGGAGGTTTGGAAGGCGTAGTTGAGGGAAACTATGAAAGGGTGGCGGACATAGCTGAGGACATTTCTCTCAGTTAGAGCGTATTTTATCAAGTTTTGCCCCATGATTTTATCCTTCCGTAGGACTTTCATCGCGTAGAGTTTGCTTTCGTTCATATGCTTGACAAGAAAGACCTCCCCAAAGCTGCCCTTTCCCAGCTGCTGCAGCAGTTCGAAGTCCTCAGGACTGGCTTTGCGGACACTCGAGTCCTCCCCAGGCCGGCCTGCAGACCTGCGTTCATTAAGTCCCATCATGATGTTCACTTCTTCTTGATTAGTGTCGCGAATGGTAATGCGACTGAAGGGAGTGGGGTTGATGCCAGTGCTGGGAGGCACATGCTTCTTTAGGCCTGGGTTCCGCAGTAAGGCCTGTAGCTTCCCTCTGGTCAGGTCTGCTGGGGTTTCTCCCTTCACATTCTGCATGTTCAGGTTCGGACTTTTGACAAGCAACACTTCCACTAGGTCCTCACTCTGGGACTGAGCTGCGTAGTGGAGAGGCGAATTGCCCATTGAATCAGTCATGTTGATGTCCGCTCCACTGACAAGGAGGAACTCCGCCATCCTCACATGTCCCCCTAAGCAGGCCAAATGCAGAGCTGAGCGTCCCTGTCCGTCTCTCAAGTTCACATCAATTTGCTGTCCGAAGTTAAGTAGTATTTCCCCCACTTCCAAAAACCCGTTCACAGCTGCAATATGAAGCGCTGCCTGGCCGTGAAGGTTGAGTAGGTTCGGGTTGACAGCGATAGAGCCGGCCTGACTGTCCTGTCCCAGCAGTTCCTTGCACCTCGCTATGTCGTTGCGAGAAGCAGCTTCTATCAATTCATGGCTTTGCGCTTCCTTCACTTCCTCTATATTGGGTCTGACCCGTCGAGGAGAGGTAGGGTCCTTGAGTCTCAGGATGCGCTCTTCTACGTTGGGTAGGCGGGCAGCTGTGGTCTCTAGGAACTGCGGCAACTTGTTGATCAGTCCTCCGGCCTGTCCTTCCGATATTGATAACCGGGCGTAGAAGGAACCGTAGGGCTCCTCATCTTCTGTGCTTGGCACAGGTCTGGGAGGTGAGGGAACGGTATCTGTGTTGCCAGCAGCGCTCAGACCCAGCATTTCCCTGACCTTCGTCTGGAACTCGTGGATCATCAGTCCTATTTATGAGTAGAGCTAGATGGAAGTGCGGTAGTAAGGGTCCCGCTGGTAGAGCTCCTTGATGTCCTGTTGCAGCTGCTCTCTCTCCTTCAGCAGCGTTTCCAGGGAGTTGCTGGCGGCTGGCAGAGTACTGGCGCGGGTTTCTCGCTCCCAGGCTCGCTCGAATTGCTGCCAGTCAGCTGCGAAGTAGGGCTCGTCTCTGCGTTCCCAGGCACTTGGAGCGGCGGCCTGCTGTACTGCCTTCACAGCCAGGGAGACCCGCTCGAGTTGTCGTTTGAGCAGGCCTTCGAACTCCTTGCCTTGCTTGGTGCGGGTTAATTGGGCCACTTCCACGTGAATTTCGTCCAGGAGACGGTCCACACGACTGAAGGGCTGGAAGTCGTCAGGTGCCTGCGCAATGGAAAGGTGGGGAGTGGCGCTGCGACTCCCACGGTCCAAAGCCCGCGATATGTTGATGATTTTGCCAGGGATCAAGTCAGACATATAAGTAATGAGGCTTTTCACTCTTCCAAAGTCCTTCCAATAGGCTAGAAACAAGGTTTGCGTGATGTTGCAGAAACTGCCAATAATCAAATCTGTGAGTGGCGTTTGACCATTGGAGGAATACACAAATACACATAATTCTCTACCAATAGCCAATTTTTGATAGATTAGCAGTAATAAATCCATGCTTTGGAAAACGATGAAAACCATCATTATTTGGCCGAGGAAATGCCTCGCTTCTTGACTCGATAGTAAATATCAGGTCTGCGGGATTGTTTACGAAGACATAGCCTCGTAGTAAGACTGCATCATGGTTGAAGCAGTTAAACTGGTCCAGGTACATAGATACTGGCTACTCCGGATTCAATGACGCCATTGAAGGTTGAGAACTGTGTAGTAGGGAGCGTGAGGCGTAGAGTTACAGGTGCCCGAACTCACGTGGTAGTGGCATAATAACTTCAAGCGTGTTTAAATTGCATGTGCAAGTGGCTGTATCGCACTGTAACCTCGGGTAATTGTCATCATACAACTGTACGCAGTTTCTCCAGCTATGGTGAAGCCTGTAGGCAGGGAGACTCGCATTTTGCCGGTGCTGGCGAGGATCGGGAATTTAGGTGTAAACAGTTGTAACTCGCCTGTGCCACTAGTGGAAGACCTACGTTGAAATTGAGGCTGCGAGCCAGTTCACCCACACGTCGAAGGGATATTTAGGAATTTAGAGTGACACTTTCAGTTTTCAATACTGCATAGCACTGAAATCCTCCGTAGGGTTGACTGATGCGCCCACATAAGTTCCAATTGAAACTACAATGGGGTAATTTGTGAAACTGAGAAGGATGATGCCGTTCGTCCACGTAGGAAAAGTAAAATTCACCCTATTAACGTTGGTAGATCCAGCCTGAGGCGTTATCTTGCAAGTCTATGCTGTAGGAGTTCTTGATTAGTTACTGATCCCGGGATCTGGAGTGTTGCTGAGAAAACTGACTGTTAAGTTTGAAGCAGTCACGATAGAAGTTGTATCTGACTAGGAGCCTAGAGGCTATCTGGCTGTGTTCATGGGTTGTAGAGTGAGCCATGAGCTGCCAAGTGGAAGCTTCTCACATGACTTTAATCCAGCCCGGTTCCTTGAGTTGAGGCCTCCAAAGACATTCACAGCGTTCACTGCCAGTACTCCGTGGTAGTCCATCTATCCTATACTTCCGTGGCACCATCG
>Ga0247837_1004217_pt1 | contig 23455 bp, 23 predicted proteins | sample LaCtaG_2_FD_187115 | JGI IMG/M metagenome (GOLD analysis project Ga0247837, IMG submission 187115) | Freshwater microbial communities from meromictic Lake La Cruz, Castile-La Mancha, Spain - LaCruzMarch2015_14.5m | ecosystem: Environmental > Aquatic > Freshwater > Lake | place: Spain: Castile-La...
CCGCGCTGCCGACGCCCTCTTCGCCGTGTTTTCAGCTTTGCCTCCTTCGCTCCCGCTCATGTCGCCCTTCGGGCTGCCTTCAGCAGGCTACCCAGCCAGCGCCCGCTGGCATGTGTTCAGCATTTCAGCATTTTCCTTCGTGCCTCATGTATGCCGGATTCAAACGCATCGCTTCCGAGCAAAACACCGGCATGGATTTGAACGAGCCTTGGATTACAGCTTTGGAGTTGTTTAATAGTAGAAAGTGATCCTAAAATTCTAAAGTCACCGTGGCATGCGCTAACCACATTGTTTTCTAAAAATAGCATGAAGATTCCGGCAGATTCCTTTATTGATCCGCGCAAAATCTCCCACTACCTGCTGCGACCTCTGGAAGAGAGCGACAAGTCGGAGTTTTTGGCTGATGCAGGATACGAACTGCCCGACAGTCAACGACTACTGGATGATATCAGAACACAGTTGCTCCCTCTCGATGCAGAACACATCGGCCCGTTCGAGTATGGCGAGAAATTTCGGATTCGCGGTTTTTTGCAGGGGCCCAATGGCCTTCGCTTGCAGGTGGTTTCCATTTGGGCTACCATACAGTCATCAGGTCAAACCCGCTTCATCACTTTGTATCCCGACAAACCATGAAATACCCGCTCTTCACCCGCGTTGCGCTCGCCGATGACCTGCCGAAGGAAAATCTCCGTCGCGGCGATCTGGCGACCATTGTTGAATACTACGAGGGAAGTTCCGGCCAAGAACCAGGCTACGAGTTGGAGGTCTTCAATGCAGTGGGAGATACCTTCGCCGTGGTGACTGCCCGCGAATCGCAGATCGAATCCTTGCGGAATGACGAACTTCTCAGCGTCCGCCCCCAAAAGCTCGCTATTGCCTGAACGGATATCGATTGGATTCCTACCTGCTTGGAGCGCATTTCGCATCGCTCCCGAGCAAGATACCGGCATGGATTTGAACGAGCCTTGGATTACAGCTTTGGAGTTGGTTAACAACGGCAAGTAAGGGAAATAAGAAACCGGGGATTCTTGCACCAGCGCTTGCACGCTGGGAGAGGAGTTGCCCCCGGACTGTAAGCGCATGTTTGTTTCTTTTCGGAAAAAATCAATTTCTATCCCGCGAATACATTTGCCCGATGCCATGCTAGGTGCTCCCGCCCGGGCCTAAACGCCACTCCCTCCATAAAAAAGAGTTCTCTCCCGTGTTGCGATTTCAGCCATGTCGCCTCTCCGCCCCATTCGGTGAAAATCTCGCTTGCCACTACAACCCTCATTTTTTCGTCCGCCGTCCACAGACCCTCGTCAAACATCCAGTGAGCGTTGCGCGTAAGTGACAGGCCGTTCTCGGGGGTGTCGTTTCGGCTTTTGGCGAAGCTGTGAATATGCGCTGCCTCGACGATCGTTCCACCGGAGCGTGTGTGCAGTCCGTAGCGACTCAGCGCGCAAGTGAACCTGTATTGCGTTACCACAGCGATCCGGAACCTTGCATCCCGACCCCGAGTCTCCTCCTGCGGTGCTTGGGCCTGCCAACTGAACTCCTGCCGCTTCGCCTCAGTCTTTGAAATCCCCAACGCCGCCAACAAGCCCTGCTGCTCGAGCTCCGGAAACCAATACTTCACCAACAAAAACCTCGCCTCCTTCCGAAATTCCACATCGCCCAAGCATTCGAAGAGGTCGTCCTCCAGCCGAATCCGCGTCGTGGTCGATTCCGCCCCACTCCGCTCACCATCCTCCCTGAGCGGAGTCCAGAAACCTTGGCTTGAGAGATAATGAAACGGCAAATCGAATCCCGGACGCCCACCCCAGCGGGCCTGCACGATTCCCCAGTAAGAGTCAAACCTCAGCCTAAGTTCCGGCGATTTCTCCACTACTGGAACAATCAACGCACCGCTCTCTGCGATTTCGATGAGACAGAGCAGCAGAAGCGGTTTGTGCGGAGCAAAGCGTGCGTTTCCCTCTCCCTTGGCGCGACTCACATTCGGATTCAATTTACGGAACTTGGCCAGCCAATACTCTTGCTTGGAACGCATCTTATTTAAAAACTCCACAAGGGCGCGGTAAGGATCACGGGGCCTTTTGAGTTGAGTGATATCACATCCTTAAACCCATCTGCCCAGCGCCAGAATTTATCGATCGTTTTTGCATCCAGACTCTCGATGGGCATTGCCTTCATACCCAGGTTGCTTTCCAAGTGTCGCCAAGCTCTGTTGCCGTCGAAGAGAGGGTGTTGCTGGTCGATATCCATATAAGCTTCAACGCTCATCCCAGTGAGGCTTTGGCCAATTCCTTGCGCGAGCGCCCCGGAAGCAGGCATCCGCAAATAGGCCGCGAATTTGCTCGGTGCGAAAAGTCCACTTCTTGGATCATGCGCAAAATACCGCACGGGCCTTCTTCTCCATCGCTCTCGAAGCACAGGGGATTTCATATCCAAATTCCAGCGGTGAATATTGAAAACCACCTCCACTGCATTTGCCGCGAAATGGATATCGCTTTCGAGTGCCCGGCCAAGAATGGACGCCACACTCATGACACGGACCAATTCTTGAGAAGTCTCGAGTGGCTCCTCGCGCAGGCGATCGATCGGCAGATGGTTCAGGCGCTTGATGTCATCCGCGTCGATATTGGGCAGGAGAGGCGTTTGGAATGCCCTTATTCCTATCGCTCGCATCAAACCCACAGTGTGCGCGGCCAGGTTGCTGCGCCCCCGCACTACATGACGACTCATCATGGAAACAAAGGAATCGGTCTGTGGCATGGGAGATACCAGATGAGCCGTTGCAAATTTTGCGTGGTTTGCTACCGGATCCGCCCGGCTCACCTCCAACTCCACCCAAACCCTTCGACCCGTCGCCACCTCCTGCAGCATCGCATCCGCCTGTGGTGCGTAGCCCAGCATTTCAGCCAGTTCGTCAGAAACCACATTCACCTCCGTGCGGCAGACCCAACCCTTTGGGCAATTCTGCTCAAACGAATCCTGCAAATGTCTGGCCAGGTGCGGCATGATAAAAAGGTGAGGTTGCGCTTATAGCGAATTGCAAATGAGCTTTATTTTAAAAGTATTAAAAGTTCCACTTATCATGGTATTTCGGAAGGCGACTGAAATTCGGTTTTGCTCGGCGATCCGACCATTGAAAACAAAAACTCGGCACTGGACTCTCAATGCTGGTTCCGATTTCGACGGCACTGACAACCGAGACGCCGGGCGGTGATGGGTAAGCACCTCGAAGATGGTCCGAAGGGTGCAGCGAGCGGGGCGCAAGCAAGGCAAAGCATCGCCCTCCAGATTTTTCCTCGGGTCATTTTTCCTTCCTCGGGCGTGGAGCTCGAGCGGGCTCGGGCAGGAACTCGACGACTTTCCCATCTTTCCAAATGGCCATTGGAACCCCCATGAGTCGGTGTTTCTCGGCGGCTTTCTCAACGGCCCTCTTCATGACTTTGGAGATTTCCTGAATGCGTTGGTGGGCGGTTTTCATGGCTGGTCGAGATATGGTGAGATTTTCCGGAATGTGCCGGGGTTTTCGATTTGGACGCCGACCATCGCTTTTGAAAAAACAGGCGTCGGAGGGCAAGTGGATGCGTCGAAGAGGAAGAACTCGTCTGCGAGCGCAAAATAAGCGGGAAGATTCTCCAGCGAACGCTTCAACCTACGGCGGATGTCGGTGGAGGGAACATGGTGCCCTCCGAGCTTCACTCGTCCTTTGACGCGGGCGATGGCGACCTTGGGCGATGGCAGCCAGAGGTAATAAAGCGCTACGCGGAAGCCCCCTTTTTTTAATTTCGCCAAAGTGGAGAGGTAACCTCGACCAGAGAGTGTGGATTCGAAGCCGAAGGTTTTTTTGGCGAGGCCGAATTCGTTGATGCGCTCCAAAACCAAACGCCCGGCCCGAAGCGCGCTGCGAGTGGGGTCCAGGGGTGACAAACCGGCTGCAATGAGATCCGCATTAATAAACTCAGTGCACTTTGCCAAAGCTGGCAGGTGTTCCAGAGCGAAGGTGGATTTGCCCGCGCCGTTGGGTCCGGCAATCAAATGGCAAACGGGTATGTGCGGTGTTGGTTTCATTGTCCGAATCCGGAAGACGTCAGGCTGTTTTTATCGTAGAATTACAGCGGAACCAAGACGAATGCCAAATGGCCTCTGGCGTTCATAGTTTTTTCTCCGCCTCATAATTCCCAAGCACCTCGCCAAGGACAACGGTGTAATTGAGGTTTCCGTGGTCGAGGTCCACATCAGGCAGGAAGACGGTCAATGATGGGTGTTGAATGTTGGATGGTGGATTCAGAGTTCAGCATTGATCATTCAAAATTTCGGCGGAGGAAAGTGTCAGTGCCGCGCGTTGTCACATCCATGTTCATTTCATCGCTGATTGGAATTTCATTTCGAGGCCTTTGTGGATTTTGATCTGGGTCCGGAGAGCGAGGAATCATTTCGGACATGGAATCCGATTTCCTTTTTGGGCGGAGGAGGAGCTGAAGCGAGCAGCGGTTGGAGTTCCTGCCAGATCGCGCGGAGGGCTTCGTCGTGCTTCATGAGCTTGGCATCCATCTGGGCGATCTTTTTGAGCACATCCGCATGGGCCATGAGGGCCCCATGCTCGGTGAAGGCGTAGGGACAGGTCTTGGAAAACTTGAGGCGGGAGAGGTGGTCACAAATTGTGACCACCTGCTCCTTTTCAGACTGGGTGAGCGGAAAAAGAAACTCCTCCGGGAAACGGTCGGCATTGCGCTTCACGGCTTGGTTGAGGGCTTTCGTGGGCACGCCATAGATGGCGGCGAGGTCGGCGTCCAATATAACTTTCTGTCCTCGAATGGTGAGGATGAGCGATTCGAATCCGACTGGGTGAGGTGTGAAAGCTTTCATCATTAAAAGAGCAAGTCGTGGCGAGGGGTGGTGTCAGACCCGCGCAGCGTCACAGTAGGGTTCATTTATTCGAAGGGTGAAGGAGGAAGTTAGAAGGAGTGGGTTAAGAAAGTAACGAGTGGGGCTGATTTTGGATTGGCAGATGATGAATCATTTCAACGAATCCTGAACCGAGGGTTGTCGCAAAGACTGCAACAGGGGGAAGCGAAGTAAGAAGGAAGAAGGATGAAGTAGGAACACCCGCGCGATAGCGCATAGGCTGCGGGAAAGTCGAATGTGTAGGCTGGGAGCCAACCGTAGCGAAGCGGAGCAGGCAGAAGGATGAACGCGGCTTCGCCGCCTCGCCTCTCGCCTCTCGCCTCTCGCCTCTCGCCTCTCGCCTCTCGCCTCTCGCCTCTCGCCTCTCCCCTTTCCCCTCTCGCCTCTCGCCTCTCGCCTCTCGACTCTCGACTCTCGACTCTCGACTCTCGACTCTCGACTCTCGACTCTCGACTCTCGACTCTCGACTCTCGACTCTCGACTCTCGGGGATTTTGGATGGTGGATTTTTGCTTAACGGCGCGTTGCAGCTGAATCTTGGGGCCGCTCGGCGATCCGCCCCTACCTTTTGGACGAATGCTCGGCGCGGATATCACGGCGCTGACAGAGCCGCGCCCTCCAGATTTTTTGAAGGTGATGGATTTTGAAAGGGGGCGGGAGTTCACAGCGGTTGGCCTCCTTCGTTGAGGATCCCGAGGTAGGAGTCGTAGACGAAAACGCGGTTGCGGCGTTGGCCGGTGAGTTCGCGGGCGATGCCGGCGGCGACGAGGGCTTGCATGGCTTTGCCGGCTGTCGGGAAAGTCATCTGCGCTTGGCGGCAAAGGTGCGCAAGGGTGAGGACAGGGCGTTCGCGCAAGGCGGCGAGGACTCGCAGGGCACTGGCTGCGGAGCGGCCGATCGCAGCGGTGCGGCGTATGTCTTCCTCGAAAAGATCGGCGAGCCTGCGGGCGGTTTCGACTGCGCCATGGGCTGTGGTTTCCACGCCTTCCAAAAAGAAATCCACCCAGGCTTCCCAGTCACCGGTGGTGCGGACGCGGTCGAGCAGGTCGTAATATACGGAGCGGTGCTCTTTGAGGTAGAGGGAAAGATAGAGCAACGGCTGGGCGAGCAGGCGGCCGTGGTGCAGGAGAAGGGCAATGAGCAGGCGGCCGAGGCGGCCATTGCCATCGAGAAAGGGGTGGATGGTCTCGAACTGCACATGGGCGAGCGCGGCTTTGACCAGCATGGGCAGGCCGGTGGTTTCTTCGTGGAGGAAGGCTTCAAGCGCGGCCATGCAGGACTCGACCTCTGGCGGCGGGGGCGGAACGAAGCGGGCGTTGCCCGGGCGGGTGCCTCCGATCCAATTCTGGCTGCGGCGGAACTCTCCGGGTTGTTTGTCGCTGCCTCGGCCTTTGGACATGAGGATGGCGTGCATTTCACGAAGCAGGCGGTTGGAGAGCGGAAAGCCTTCGCGCAGGCGGGCCATGCCGTGATCCAGGGCCGCGATGTAGTTCGACACCTCGACGACATCATCCACTGGACTGCCGGGAACCTCCTCCAACTCGAAAAGCAAAAGGTCGGAGAGCGAGGACTGGGTGCCCTCGATTTGCGAAGAAAGAACGGCTTCGCGACGGACATACGAATAGAGGAAAAGGTGGGGATTCGGGAGCAGCGTGCTGATACTGTCCAACCGCCCCACAGCCAAGGTGGCCCGCTCCAGCAACAATTGCCGTTGGCCAGTGATTTCAAGGGGAGGATTCGGAGGCAGGTCGTAAGGAACGAAGGCGCGGACCGACTCCCCGGCAGTGGTCGTGGTGAAATAGTGGCCTGTGGCGTTCCTAATCATTGCGCGAATCTTTAATAAGAGATTCTTTTATTCAAGATTTGATGTTTTTATTTTAATAAGAGCATCCTGGATTATGGATTCATTCGAAATTTCCGAGAACTTCTCCTATGACGACCGTGTAGTTGAGGTTCGCGTGGTCGAGGTCCACATCGGGCAGGAAATCTTCATCGAGCGAACCGAGTAGCGCAGGCACATCGGATTCTTTCCATCCGGCCTCTTTCAGCAAAATCACGGTTCCGGCCACAGTGCCATTCGCGAGATAGTGCAGATCCACAGCGGCAACATCCCTCCCCTCGCGCTGGGCAAGAAAGCGCTCGGATGAGGCCGTGCGGAGTGTGCGTTTCCAAGAGATCATTTTTTGACAGAATCGGAGCGGAGCGGAGAAAGACTGCTGGAAGCAGCCCGTAGGGTGAGCGGAAGCGAGTCAATTTACAGAATTAACAGGATTAACGGGACTCGGGCAGGAAGACGGTCAATGATGGATGGTGGATGGTGGATTCATTCAGACCCAAAATTGCTCAACCAAGATTTCGCATTGTGTGGTGAGTGGGCTCATGGCTTTGGCTTATTTGATTTCGGGAGCTTCTTCACTTCGGCGTCGAGCAGTCCGAGCAGATCAGCCTCCCCTTGCGCTTCCAGTGCAGCCCGTCGACGGGCGGCGTAGCGTTCGTATTCCGCCTCGGCCAGAGCGTGCGCCTCCTCGCGGCTCACCTTCCCGGCGTCGGCTAAAATCGCGCGTTCGTTCAGATTCAGAAAATCATGCATCCGCGTCACCCAATTCTGGAGGAAGACTTGCTTCTTCCGCCGTGCCTGATCCTCGGCGAAATCCAAGAACATCACGACGATCCTGTTCAGCTCCTCGATCTCGTCCTCACGTAGATAGTTCTTGGCAATGGTCACATCTCCCTTCCGCACAACGCCGGTGCGCCACGCCATAAGCCCCATGTTTGGCTGGGAGGAATCCGCCCGCTCAGCAATCAGCTCCGCCGCCGTCTTCCCCGTGGCCGCGAAGTGCAGCTTGTTCTGGATGGTCTGGAAGAACACCTGCGTCTCGGGCTCCGTAGGTTCGTAGTCCGCCGCCAGTGCGAGAATCTCCCTCACCCGCAAATACACCCGCCGCTCACTGGAACGGATGTCCCGGATGCGCTCCAGCAATTCGTCGAAATAATCAATGTGACCTTTGCCCGGCGGATTTTTGAGCCGCTCATCGTCCATCGCGAAGCCCTTCACGATGTATTCCCGCAGGCGCTGTGTGGCCCAGATGCGGAACTGCGTCCCTCGCCGGGACTTCACCCGGTAGCCCACGGAAATGATGACATCCAGATTGTAGAACTCGACCTGGTAGATTTTCCCGTCGGCGGCAGTTGTTGCAGATTCTGCAACAACTGAATCCCTGACCAGCTCCCCCTCTTCAAAAACATTCTTGATGTGACGGGAAATGACCGACTTGTCCCGTTGGAACAGGTCCACCATCTGATTGAGCGAAAGCCACACCGTCTCGCCCTCCAGTAGGACTTGCAGGCGCGTCCGGCCATCCTCGGTCAGATAGAGGATCAGGTCTGAATCTGGCTCTGGTTTCTTCTTCATTGCATCGTCTCCCTTCAGTTTGGACTATTCGATAACGCCGAATAGTTGTCGCCCGCAGCGCTCAACTTTGCGATCAGCACATCGTGCCCTTTCAACGCGACACGGTTTGCCACACGAGAGACATTGATGTCCGGGTCGTCTGTGGCCACATAATAGAGATAATTGCGATAGCCAGCCTGCTGGGCCTGCTGAAGTAGAGCCACTTTGCCCGGGTGGGACATCACGGTTTCAAATGTAAAGGTCTGGCGAACTTCCAGAAGTTTCCCCCGAATGAAGTCCACAAGCACGCTGGCGAAATAGGAGTTGCCAACATCGGAGGTGAAAAAAAGCCTCCCATCCTCAAAACTCAGACTTCTGGCTGCATCGGAAAATCCCTTTTCTTGAAGAAATTTCGATCCAGTAAAAGCAGACAAAATCTCTTCCTGTGTTGATTGGATGCCGAAACGGTGAATGTCCGCGTAGCCTGACTTTTTGATGCCAGTTTCAATTTCATCGGGGTTCAGATAGACGCCAAGCAGCGACTCGGGCAGGTAGGACTTCAGCACACTCTTCCCGGAGCCATTAGGCCCTGCAAACATCCGCAATCTTGGGACCTCGCGGCTCACTTGATTGTGTAGATGGCGCCAGGTGTTACTGGTGTGGATGGCTCGATTTGTTTCACCACTTCCTTGCGGCCATCGGGAAAGACCCGAACCACATAGGCCCCCTCGGTCTGCAGCACGCTTTGACCCGATGCCAGAACGCTCTGTCGTGCGGCTGCAAAAGCGCGGCCTGAGAGAGCAGGGAACTGGCTTTCGAGTTGTTGAATATCTTGGTCGGACATAGTCAGGTTGGGTGAGTTTAGATTATCGATATTGGTTGCAAATGTAGCCCCCAGCGGGGCCGTTGCCAGCGTGTCGAGCGAGGGAGAAAGCAAAAAGAAATCTCTGAAAACTCAGCTTGCGCGTAGGAACCCGAAAATCAAAGCGGGTAGCTCGATCCGGGCGTGTATCGCGTGAAGGAGGCTCATCTCTGCTGGCTCTCTCTCGAAGGCCATGCTCTGGGCGACATCGCGAGGAATCGCCTTCCAACGGCGAAGAAGTTTCTCTTCGGCTGGAAGCTGTCTCCATTTCTCGATGTTCTCGATCCAAGTCACGATTCATAGATTAAGACGCATGTGGAATTTTTTCAAGCAAGGCCAAGCCAGCGACCGATGGCGATAGTGGCGGGTATGCTGGCGAGTAGGACAAGGCAACGGGCACCAGATTTGCGATAGCCAACTCCGGTCTCAGGAATACTGAAGCTCGAACCAGGCGACTGGGAGGCCGCGCGGCAGCCTGCTTGAAGAGCAGCCCAACGGGCGAGACCCGTAGGGTGCGGGCGAGGCAATATTTTTTCCCACGCGCCGTTGTGCCAACGCGGAATCCTCGAGATTGACGCCTGATCACCGCACAGAATGGGAATCAGAAAATCAAAGCTCTCGATCATTTTTGAACGCCGTTCCGTCACATCGCGATGGCAAACAAATTCCTTGAACATGAATTCGACTTCACGGAAGCCAAAAACAAGTTGTTTGAGACGAAAAACTGTTTCTCCAAGGGCAAAAAGAAACTGTCCGAAGGCAAAAACAATTTCTCGAGAAGTGAAAATGGTTTCTCAGGCGCAAGATCAAGATTCACAGAGTGCAAATTCAATACCTGTCCGCTGAATCTCGACCTCGTTCGCCTCCCAGACCAAGCCGAAGCGGGTGGCATCCCGCCGATCGCGCGCTTCAAGAAGGCGGATCAACTCTGGCTTGCTCAGGTCGTCGTATTTGCTCGGCATCGGAAGGTGGAAATTTCATAAAAGCGCACATTCCTTAGCGAGGAGCGAATGTTGCTATCGCGGATATCCGGGACCCGCGAGGGCATGTGCCAGTGCACCCCGAGACCCGCAGAAACGCCACTGTTCGGCTGAAAATTGGGAACCCGGCGGGGCGGCGTCCCATTTTTTGAAAACTCACCACGCATTATCCGCCACCTCTTTTCCGCGCCAGTGCCTGCAGGGCCGAGACGGCCATGCTCCCTTGGCTTTCGCGAGGTTCGGACGACACGGAGGTCGTCCCTCCAGGTTTCTTTGCACATCAGGTTTTCTGAAGTTGTGGATTTTATCGCGTGGGATCGGTGAGGCGATCTTTGGGATTTTCTAGGCGCTTTTTCACCTGTTCCCAGGAGAGTTGTTCGGTGTGTCCATCGGTGAAGAGGTAGTTCGCAGTGCCGCCATGCCGATTGACATCAATAAATTCCTCGAAAGCTTCAGGAGGAACTTGATCTCCGTAAAACTCCGAGAAATGAAAGTGGTCGGTGGAAAAATCTTTCGATGACTCGGCGAAGTATATCGTTTCCGAGGGGCGGTCGATTTTGGAGAGATAGGAGAAATCCAAAAACTCGGCTTGGCAGGGATTCGGCGTGAGCATGTCGTTGATCGCAAAACTGCGTTCCCTCGACTTTGCCGGATCGGATGGACATTTGAACTTTATAGAATCCGAGGCATAGGGTTGAAGCGTCACCGCCCATTGATTGGCCGCCCCCTTGTGCGAAGTCATGGGGAGTTTCATGGCATTGTCTGCGGCGTAGGAAATGGCTGCCATGCCGATATTTCGAAGATTTCCAAGACATTTGGTTGTATTGCCTTTCTCAACGATGGCGCGACTGATCGGAAGGCCGAGAGCTGCAAGAATACAAATAATGGAAACAACAACTAAAAGCTCAATGAGCGTGAACCCTCCTTGTGCACGCAAGTCGGGAGGAACCGACGGATTGGAAAGAGAATTCACGCCCATAGCTACAAGATTAGGATTTTTTGCGACGCAGGTTCACCAGAGCGAAAAGGGCTACAATGAAGCCTATAAGCGCGTAGGTGGAGGGTTCCGGAACCGCGCCAAATGTGACACTGGCGCCATAGTTACCTGTATCCACACCATTGTAGCTGGCTCCACCAACGAAGACGGAATAAGAACCGGCAGAGAGAGCAAATGTTCCGGCAACGGATCCATCGGCATTCCCGTCACCTTGGATTCCTGATGCGAAGCCATAGTTGGCGGAAGTCCCGTCTACAGCATGGCCAACATACACCAATTCCCCAATGTCTCCCGCATCGTTTCCAATGGAAAAACTACCCAGAGTGTTCAACGCACCCTCCGAACCTGAACTGCGTCCGGCGCGCCAAGCAATGGAAACATCGGAGCCATCATGCGCAGATGCAACGGCCAGCCCTCGATAGATCGTGTAAGCAGGCAAAAACTGCGCTCCGAGATTACTGTCGAATGGATAGACGCCTATCCCAGTGCCCGAAGTTGTTCCCCCTCCCAGAATCGAGAGCGAAAATGTTCCGGGATTGTTTAGCGTGAAGCTGAACCACCTGCCTTTGTGGCTATCACCATAATCCGAGTCTGTGGCATCGGCCCAACCGAAATCTGAGGCGACATTCGTCAGCGTAATTCCCACGGAACCATTTACCAGCGAACCGCTGTTACCAGTAACGCTCCAAACACCTCCGCTTTCGGACCATGTGCCAAGATTTCGACCAGTATAGCCAATATGAGCGGATGCGTCTTGCACCGCTGTGACTGCTGCAAGAGAAGCAGCGAGTAGAGAGAGAATTTTTTTCATAAAGAAGAATGGATTTTTTGTTTTTGAACAATTTTCCCTCCGCGAGGCAGCCGACATAAGCTGCGCAAAAGTGGTGGCGCGGAGAGGCTCGGGGTGTTCGATGCCACGAAAAAATGCTGCGGCGCCCGAAGCGTTTATGAGTGCCGGACGGGAGGCCCGGCATTGAGAAAATGGCGCGCTTTAGCCTATGGGCACTGGCGCGTCAGGAGAATGCGGGCGGGAATCCGCCAGAAGGTTCGAGGGGGTTGGAAATTGAAAGGGCGCACACCATGGAGGAGGAAGGATGCTGGCTACATCAAGGCCGAGAAGGTCGATTTTTTTGGTCGCGGAAAAGGTCGAGGGAGCTTTCTTTTCCTGCTTTTTACTCTCCGAGATCGATTCGCACAGGTTGCACGGATGCTCGCCGTCGAAGGTTTTTTTTGCACCAGCAAGAACAGACCCATCCTGCGAGGTGTAGGTCCAGATCATGTTTGCCCAGGCGACGGTTTGAAGAACTCCCCAGTGACCGCCGATGATAAAAAAAAGCGCAACAGCGGCGATGACTTGGCCGCAGGATGCGAGGATTTTTCGACGGAGTGTGGACACGGGCGCGGAGACTGACTTCCGCGAGGGGACGGTGTCAATGCGAAAAAATCAGGCTGCTTCCTTGTTGTCGCCCCGGTATTCGGCGAGCTTGTTGCGGAGGGTGCGGATGCTGATTTGGAGGAGTTCGGCGGCTTGGGTGCGGTTGCCGTTTGTGCGCTCGAGGGCTTCGAAGATGGCGCGTTTTTCGAGTTCGTGAAGGGGCATGACTTGGGAATTCGCAGCGGGAGCCGTGACAGCGGATTCTTGAACAACCGGAGCCGCCTGGGGGGCAGCAATGGGCGCTGGCGGGGTGAGACCCATGAGTTCGGCGCTAATGGGCACCCCCTCCTCGGCAAGAATGGCGGCACGCTCAACGACATTTTGAAGCTCGCGCACATTTCCAGGCCAATTGTGGGCAAGCAGTCCAGCCATACCGCTCTCGGAGAACCCACAGCTTTTGATCCCATGTTCTTTGGCAAATCGATCGAGGAAGTGGTTGGCGAGGATCTCCACATCGCCGGTGCGTTCGCGGAGCGGCGGAACTTGGATAGGGAAAACATTGAGGCGGTAGTAGAGATCCTCGCGAAATTCGCCTTTCTGAACCGATTTGAGCAGGTCGCGGTTCGTTGTCGCAAGGACGCGCACATCGACTTTGATGGTTTTATTTCCCCCCACCCGCTCGAATTCACGCTCTTGGAGGACTCGCAGAAGTTTGGCTTGGAGGCCGAGTGAGATTTCACTGACCTCGTCGAGGAGGATCGTGCCGCCATCGGCGAGTTCGAATCTGCCGTCCCGCTGGTCGGTCGCTCCGGTGAAGGATCCTTTTTCATGCCCAAAAAATTCACTTTCGATGAGTGCCTCGGAGATGGCGGCGCAGTTGACCTTGATGAACGGCTTGTTGGTGCGTTGGCTGTTCAGAAAAATATCATTGGCCACAAGCTCTTTACCCGTTCCATTTTCCCCACTGATCATGACCGTGGCATTTGTTCTGCCAACGCGTTGGATGAGGTCTTTCAGGCGAGAGATGGCTGGACTTTTTCCGATGATTTCGCGGCGTGCGACACTCTCGCGGTTGAGAAAGTCCGTGACACGCACCGCGCGCTGGAACTCGGCGGCCTTCTTAAGGATGAGGTCAATCTGAGTCATCGCGAACGGCTTGGGAAGGTAATCAAAAGCCCCGGATCTCATGCACTCGACGACGGACTCGATCGCGCCATTTGCGGTGATCATCACCACGAGCGGCTTGTTATCGGTGTGCGAGAGGCGTTCGATGAAAACGCGTCCGTCTCCATCGGGCAGCTCCATATCGAGAAAGATGAGGTCGAACGAGTTGGCGGCGAGCCGTTTTTCCGCCTCGGCGATCGAGCCAGCCGTTGAAACGGCATAGCGCTTCCCCCTCAGGCGTTCCTCGAGGGACTTGCGAATAATCGCGGTGTCATCAACAATTAGTATACGGTCTAACGCCATCAGTTCTTAGCAGGGGCAGCATAGATACACTCCCAAGAAAACCCTACCAGAAGAATTCCTTCGTTCAAGCGTCCCCATCACAAACTTGACACTCTTGAGAGATTGGGATGTTGATGCATGGAGATATGAAAATAACGTCCTTTGGTTTTATTGAGTTGGCAGAGTCATTCCTCAAGGATGCGCTTGCAGCCCCCCCGCTGGGCGGTGGCGCCTGGGAGTTCCAGCGCTCGGTTAATTTCAACGATCGCACCGGTTCCCTTCAGATTCTCATCGCTCATTCGGCTGCAGCCACGAAGACCAAAGTGTCGATCCAAGCCCGGCAGACCGGATCCCAGAAGGATTACAGCATTCAAGGTTGGACGGAGATTCCCGATGCGAACAAGAAGACGGTTTTTGTTTTAAAGGAAAGCAATCCCGTGAGGGTGGAGGAGGAGGTTTTTGATATTGTGGATCGCCTTCTGGCCAATATTCCGGAGCGGGATGAATCGGTGGCAATTGAACGGCCGGCACCACCACCGAAGCCCTCGTTTGAGCCATTGATTCCCGAGATTCAGACAGCCACGGAAGAGCCTTCCGCAGAATCTATTGATTCCAATCAGGCATTCATAGACTCCCTCCTTTCGTCCAACACAGAAAGTCCTGCAGAAGCCAAACCCTCTACGGAATCCGGTGAGCCTGCTGAGTCTGCCCAGGCACTCGTGGATTCCTTGATGTCTCCGGACAACTTCGGTGAACCGCCGGTCGAGGAAAAAACTGCGGAAGCACCGGTTGAGGAGGTCGCCGCACCAGAAGAAGTGGCTCCCAAAGCCAAAGCAGCAAAGGCTAAAAAAGCGGCGAAATAAGATTCGCCTCTATGCGCTCTGCGACATGGTGTCGCGATAGAGCGCCGCATACACGCCTCCCTTGGCGACAAGTTCCACGCCGGACCCGTCCTCGACCAAGCGGCCGTTCTGAAGAACAATAATGCGCCCGAGACCGTGGATGGTGGTGAGGCGGTGGGTGATGATGAGCGTTGTCCGGCCGCGCATGAGCTCGAGAATCGTTCCCATGATGGCGTGTTCGGTGCTGGGATCGAGGGCACTGGTGGGCTCGTCGAGTAAAAGAATCGGCGCATTTTTGAGAAATGCCCGGGCGATGCCGATGCGCTGGCGCTGCCCGACGCTCAAGTGGCCTCCGCGTTCCCCGACGGGGCTGTCGAAACCTTGCGGCATGCTTTGGATGAAGTCGAGCGCCTGGGCTTTTCTCGCAGCCTCCTCGATCTCCGCATCGCTCGCGCCGGGTTTCCCATAGGCGATGTTTTCGCGGATCGTGGTTGAAAAAAGCAGCGTGTCTTGAAGCACCATGCCGATGTGGGAACGGAGGCTCTTTTTTGTGATGGTGCGCAAGTCGCGCCCGTCCAGCGAGACGCTGCCGGTGGTTGGATCGTAAAACCTCGGCACCAAGCTCAGCAGGGTGCTTTTTCCCGTTCCTGTGCCACCGACGAATGCCACAGTCTGTCCGGGCTCAATCTGGAAGCTGATGTCCTGCAAAACCCCGCGCTCTTCTGTGTAGCCGAAACCTACGCCTGCGAACTCGATGCGTCCCCTCACCTCTTTCAGGTCCACGGCGTCGGGCGCGTCGGGCACATCATCCTGCCGGTCGAGAACCTCGAAGCAGCGCTGGGCACCGGCTGCGGCACCCTCCAACGCCCATGCCGTGTAGGTGAGTTGTTCCAAGGGCTGGTAGAGCATGAGGAGGTAGGCGGAAAAAACCAGCAGGTCTCCCAGAGTGAAAGCCGCCGCCGGATTCATGACCTGCAGGGAGCCGATGTAATACATGAGCGCCGTGCCGGCGGCCATGAGTGTTCCCACCACGAGAGCACTCGCCACGGAGGTCATGTTGAGCTTCATATTTGCCTCCAGACTGCGCGAGGCTCGGCGGCGGAATTGATCGACCTCAAAGGCCTCGCGTCCGAAGGCATGAACCATCCGGATTTGGCTCAAGCCCTCTTGGGCGATGGTCAGCAGATCGCTCTCGCGCTCGTGGATGTCGGTGGATTGGTTCCGAACTCGAACCGCATAAAATCGAATCGCCCAGACCACCGGCGGCAAGATCGCCAGAGAGGCCAGCGTGAGGGGCCAGTTCATGCGAACCATCACAAAAAAAGTTGCAACAAGCATGACGAGCGAGGAGAGCACTGTTGCAAAACCCTTGTTATAAATTGTCTGGATACTCTGCGAATCATAGGCGACCCGAAAGCTCGAGTCGGCACTGCGCCGGGAATCATGGAACTTCAGCGGCAGGTTTTGCAGAGCCGTGTAAAGATCGGTGCGCAGCTTGAGCAGGGATTGGAGCCCCACGCGCACGAAAAGATAGTTCGAACCGAGATTCACCAAGCCCGCGAGGAGGCTGATCAAAACCATCGCGAGGCAGAGCCAGAAAACGACCAAAGAGGGTGACATATCGCCAAGCCAGTCCTTCAAAAGGGAGCGGGTCTGCGCTGTGCCCGCCGTGGAGTCGAGCACGCCATCGACAATGAATTTGAAAGGCCAAGGTTTGAGAAGATTGAACCCGATCGAGACCAGTGTGAGACCGACACCTCCCGCAGTGGCCAAGGCAAAGGGGCGGAAATAGCGGATCGTTCTCGCGTAAATATTCACTCCCTTCCTGCTACGGCAGCGAAGCGTTTCAAGCAAGACAACAGAGCCACAGGGCGGGCAAGATTTGATTTGCCGCCAAGCCCCGTCCCTGTTCAAAAGTGCTGCCACTTTGGAAAACATATCTATTCAGCGCCCGCGCAATCTTGACTGGCGGAGGGCCTCGGCACTCCTGTATGGTGACTGGGGAACCAGCAAAGCCTATGTCTTGGGACTTGCCTTTGCGGCAACCGGCTTCTCATCGCTGCCAATCATCTGCGCAGTGTGCGTGCTTTCGCTACTCGTAGGCTTGAATTACATAGTCATCTGTCGCTGTTTCCCGGATGGCGGTGGCGTTTACTCGGCAGCGGGAGCCCATGGAAAAGTGCTTTCGGTGGTGGCAGCACTCCTGCTCGTGGCGGATCTGACCGTCACAGCGGCCCTCAGCGGATGGGCGGCCCTCAGCTACCTGGGCATCCCGCAGCAATACATCATGGTGTCGACCATCGCGGTCATTCTTCTCATTGGCGGCATCAATCTTTTTGGTCCACGCCACAGCGGGAACCTGGCCGTGGCACTGGCCCTGCCAACATTGGTCGTCATCGTAGGCATCATCGCTCTCAGCATCCCACATCTCACGTTTCAAAATCTGAAGCCCCTCGAAGGAAATTGGGGGTATATCTGGGTCTCATTCGTGGGCGTTATCCTTGCCCTGAGCGGTGTCGAAGCGATTGCAAATCTCACAGGCACACTGAAGCCGGATGAGGGCTCACCGGTGGGGCATGCCCGCATTGGCAAGACCTCGGCAAAAGCCATCATTCCCGTAGCCATTGAGGTGAGCTTGGGCACGCTCCTGCTTGGGTGGGCACTGCTCTCGCTCCCCCAGGCCCTTGCCCCCGAAATCGTGGAGCGCAAGGAGGACACGCTGCGCTTCATGGCTGAACAATACGGTGCCTTGGCCTTTGGCGATGGCTTTGGCCAGGTTTTCGGATTGATTGTTGGCATCGTCTTCGCCCTGCTTCTCCTCAGCGCTGTAAACACAGCGGTGGCTGCGCAACTGGGACTTCTCTTCATGATGTCCCGCGAGGGCGACATGCCGAAGAGCTTTTCAAAATTAAGCCGCATCGGCGTGCCCACAGTGCCTCTGGCGATTTCTGTGGCTCTTCCGATCCTGATCTTGCTCATCACAGACAACTTCGAGAGTCTGGCGGCCCTCTATGCGATAGGAGTTGTTGGAGCGATTGCGATCAATCTGGCCTCGTCGGCAACGAACAAAAAACTGGCAATGGCTTTTCCCGAGCGTCTGCTCATGGGCTTCACCGCGCTGATTTTGATTGCTGTGGAATTCACGCTCGCCCAGACGAAGCATGACGCGTTGTTTTTTGTGGTTTGCGTGCTCATCGTTGGACTCGGCCTCTGGGCCTACGCGCGCCGCCTGAGCGGCATCACTACGCTGACGGTGAGCCGCGAGGTTGCGCAGATCGTCCAGCCCGAGATTATTGAGAATCTGCGGAAGCCTGTGCAGGAAACCCAAAAAATCCTTGTTTCCGTGCGCGGGCTCACACCCGCGCTGGCTTTTGCATTCGACGAAGCCGAACTGCGCAAGGCCGCGCTCTACGTGCTGTGCGTGCGCGAAATCGCGGTGCTCTACCCGGGCAAATCCTCGGGAGGGCCGACGAACTGGAGAGACGACCCGGAGGTCAGCGCGATCCTCAACACCGCCTTACAGATTGGAAAAGCGCGCGGCATCACGACGATTCCACTTTTTGCAACCGCCTCGGAAAGCGCACCTCTCATTGTGGACACAGCGGCCACCATCGGAGCGGACTTCCTGGTCCTCGGAGCCACCCACCGCAACTCGCTTGCCAAGGTCCTTCGCGGCAATGTGGCGAGTCAGGTGGCGGCCAACCTGCCCGACAATATTCAGCTCATCATCTACGGTTGAAGAGCCATCTCCCGCCCATGATCAAGGTGGCGGGAGCAGATGATAAAAAATTCGTCGCGCGTGGAACAGCGGCGGATATCGTGAAGGAATCTCTCCCGGGTCTCGAGCCCCTCGCCAAGAAAGTTCATGTATTTTTTCATTTTCTGCACTTGGGCTTTTTCAGGCACGCCGGGAGTGCACACCGCATCATAGAGATCTGAAATATAATCCAGCACCTGCCGCCCCGTTGGCAAGCACACGGGCCGACCGGCGAGACGGTCACGAATCTGCGAGAAAATCCAAGGATTCCGAATGGCTCCCCGGCCGATCATCAGACCGGCAGCTCCTGTTTGCTCCAGCGTATCGACCGCACGCACGGCGGAGATCACATTCCCGTTCGCCTGCACAGGAAAGGGCAACGAGCGCACGGCCTGCGCCATGCGATCCAAGTGCACATGGGGACCATATTTTTCAGCGACCGTGCGGCCGTGCACCGTGAGCAAATCCAGGCGGTGTTTGGCAAAAACCTCAAGCAGCGCATCGAACTCCCGGGCATCCTCAAACCCCAGTCGCGTCTTGACCGTGAAGGCCCCCTGCACCGCCCCCCTCAACACCCCCAGCAAGGCATCCACCCTCGGCAGATCGCGCAGCAACCCACCACCGGCACACTTGCGGTAAACGACCGGAGCGGGACACCCGAGGTTGAGGTCTACCGCAGCCACCGGATGCCTTTCCAGCGCCTGGGCGGTTCTCGCCATGGCCTCCAGATCGTTTCCAATAATCTGCGCAATCGCTGGACGACCTGTGGGATTTTCAAGAATCGAACGCAGGATGTTTTTCTCCGGGACATAATGCGGCGTCACGCGGAAGAACTCGGTGAAATACAAATCCGCCCCGCCGTATTTCGACATGAGCCGCCAGAAAGGCAGGTCCGTGATGTCCTGCATGGGAGCCAGCGAGAGGACAGGCGCACCAGTCTCGAAAAGGCGGCGTAGAGCCTCTCTGCGATCGATAGGCAAAGGGCTCAGATTTTTGATTTGATCCATCGCATCAGGCCACCAAGCACCGGCAGATGCTCGTAAAAACCCGCAGAGGAATCCCAGAAATCCTGGTGAAGCACGACGCGGCCAGACTCGTCGAAACGCAGGAGCGTGACACCCATCGTGCGGACTGTCTCCTTGGCGCCCTTGTAGCGAACATCAAGGATCCAGCGCACATAATAGTTCGCGCCCGAGCGGGCGTGGTCGAGTGTATTTCCCCGCACAAACTCGGTGTGCTGCGGCATGCGCAGGAAATACTCCTTCACCGCCTCGCGGCCACGCAGGGATTTCAGAGTGTCATTGAAGAAAACATCCGGCGCGTAAAAGCGATCCATGTGTGAGCGGATACTGTCCTCCGTGACATCGGCAAAGAAGGAGTCGAACCGTCCGAGGGCCTCCCGCTCTGCCGCAGCGTCAAGAACCACACCGGGATTTGAGGCCTCAGCTTCGATGACAGGCTGCGCATGGTCGAAGACCGCGTGACCTGCACAACCACACGAAAGAATGACCGTGAGTAGGATGAAGAATAATTTCACGGCCTCATTCCCTACACGATGGAAGAGCCTTGAAAAAACTGTTTTTTTATCTTGCAACCTTGGAAGTGATCCCTATTTTCCTCGATTCCCGCGAGGTGTCGAAGGCGCATCATTGCCATTACTTGGCAGACAGCAAACCGATCGAATCACGCAATTCAGAAACGAGATTTAGAATGCCCACAATCAATCAACTCGTCCGCAAGGGACGCCAAAAAATCAAAGTCAAATCCAAGTCGCCCGCTCTGGCAAATTGCCCACAGCGCCGAGGCGTTTGCGTGCAGGTCATGACACGCACGCCCAAGAAGCCGAACTCGGCTCTTCGTAAAGTGGCGAAGGTGCGCCTCACGAATGGACACGAAGTCATTGCCTACATCCCCGGTGAGGGACACAACCTGCAGGAACACTCGATTGTTCTCGTTCGCGGCGGCAAGGTCAAAGACCTTCCTGGCGTTCGTTACCACATCGTTCGTGGCACGCTCGACAGCCTTGGGGTCGATGGACGCCGCCGTGGTCGCTCGAAGTATGGCGCCAAGCGTCCGAAGCCCGGTCAAGAAGACAAGGGTGCCAAAGGCGCTAAAGGTGCCAAAGGCGCTACGGGCAAGAAAAAGTAATTGCCAGAATTAGAAATTTTAATCAGATAACAAAAATCAAGATATGTCCCGTCGCCGCAGAGTCATTCACAAGGAAGTCAAAAAAGACGCCCGTTACGCCAGCCCGATTGTCGCAAGCCTCATCAGCAGCGTCATGTTGTCCGGCAAGAAATCCATCGCGGAGCGGATCGTTTACACCGCCATCGACAAAACGCGCGAAGGCACGGATACCGTCGATCCCCTCGAGACGCTTAACAAAGCGATCGAGAATGTTAAACCACGCCTCGAAGTGAAGTCCCGCCGAGTCGGTGGTTCAACCTACCAAGTTCCCATGGAAGTCCCAGCGAACAGGCAGATTGCCTTGGCAATGCGCTGGCTCGTCACTTTTGCAAACAAACGCAAAGGCGTGCCAATGGAAAACGCTCTCGCTTACGAATTGAAAGACGCAGCCGCAGGTCAGGGTAATGCGATTAAGAAGCGCGACGATATGCACAAGATGGCACAGGCCAATCGTGCCTTCGCCCACTTCCGCTGGTAGCAAATCTCGGAAGGGCGGTTTTTTCCCCGGAAAAAACCGCCCTCTTTTTTTACCGCCAAGAAGGTCTCTCACCCTGAGGCGGTTCCCCTCAAGACCATACACAATCTCAAAAACTAAGAACCTCACACGATCCTATGTCTGCACCGACCGACACCACGAACCCGAATTCTCCAAAGCGCGCATTTCCGCTTGAGCGCACACGCAATATCGGCATCGCCGCCCACATCGACGCGGGCAAGACCACACTCACTGAGCGCATCCTCTTCTACACCGGCATGATTCACAAGATCGGCGAGGTCCACGAGGGCACGACCGTCACCGACTGGATGGAGCAAGAACGCGAGCGTGGTATCACAATCACCTCAGCAGCCACCACCTGCTCTTGGATGCAGCGCCCTGAGGAAGGCATTTACAAGGCTTACGACGGCATCAAAATGCGCGTGAATATCATCGACACTCCCGGCCACGTCGATTTTACGGCCGAGGTTGAGCGCTCACTCCGTGTTCTCGACGGTGCCATCGCCGTGTTCTGCGGTGTGGCCGGCGTGCAGCCTCAGTCAGAGACAGTATGGCGCCAAGCCACGAAATACGGCGTGCCCCGTATCGCTTTCGTGAACAAAATGGATCGCACAGGCGCAGATTTCAATAACGCAGTGAACTCGATGCGCCAGAAACTCGGCGCCAATGCTTGGCCAGTCCTCATCCCTGTTGGAAAAGAGGATTATCTCAAGGGCCAGATCGATGTTATCAACCAGAAGGTCGTTATATATCATGATGATGACTCGATGGGCTCCACTTACACCATCGAAGAAATTCCGGAGGATTTGAAAGACCTTGCTCAATCCGCCTACGAGGATCTCATTTCCCAAATGTGTGACCTCGACGAGGAAATCGGCATGCTCTTCCTTGAAGAAAAACCCATCAGCGTCCAGCAACTCAAGGCGGCGATCCGTCGCCAGACGATCGCCAACAAATTCGTGCCTGTTGCCGGTGGATCAGCATTTAAGAACAAAGGCGTGCAATACCTCGTTGATGCCGTGGTGGACTATCTCCCCGGACCACTCGACATCGAGCCGGCCAAGGGACAAAATCCCGACAATGGCGAGCCCATGGAGGTTGTCTCAGACGACAATGCCAAGTTTTGCTCGCTGGCCTTCAAGCTTTGGAGCGATCCTTTTGTTGGAAAGCTCGTTTTCTTCCGCGTTTACTCCGGCAAGCTCTCGAAGGGTGACACGGTCTACAACCCACGCACAAACAAGCGCGAACGCATCAGTCGACTCATCCAAATTCAGGCCGATAAGCGCGAGGATATCGACACCTGCTACTCGGGCGACATCGCCGCCATTGTGGGCATCAAAAACATCACTACCGGTGACACCCTGTGCGACGAGGATCATACGATTCTCCTCGAGCCCCCCTCCTTCCCTGATCCCGTGATTTCGATGGCCGTCGAGCCAAAGACCAAACAGGATCAAGAAAAGATGGGCATCGCCCTTCAGCGTCTTGCTGAAGAAGATCCGACCTTCCGCGTGTTCACAGATGAGGAAACTGGCCAGACGATCATCGCTGGCATGGGTGAGCTCCACCTCGAAATCATTCGCGACCGCATGTTGCGCGAATTCAAAGTCGAAGCAAACTCGGGCAAGCCACAAATCGCTTACAAGGAGACCATCCTCAATGTTGCTGAGGGCGAGGGCAAACTCGTCAAGCAGTCTGGCGGGCGCGGTCAATACGGCCATGTCGTCTGCAAGGTCCGCCCGAACGAGCGCGGCAAAGGCCTCACCATCGAGAACAAAGTTGTCGGCGGCACCATTCCTAAAGAATACATCCCCGCAGTTGAAAAAGGCTTCAAGGAAGCTGTCCTCAACGGAGTCGTCGCCGGCTACCCAGTCATCGATGTGCATGTGGATATCACAGACGGTTCCTACCACGATGTTGACTCGAACGAAATGGCCTTCAAGATGGCTGCGATCTTTGCACTCAAGGATGGCCTCAAAAAGGCCAAGCCGATCCTGCTTGAGCCCGTTATGAAAGTTGAGAATGTGACTCCAGACGAGTTCCAAGGCGACATCATGGGTGATCTCAACCGCCGCCGCGCCCGCATTCAAGGCATGGAAACCAAAGGCAACCTCTGCACAATCAATGCAGAAGTTCCCTTGGCTGAAATGTTCGGATACGCCACCGCCATCCGTTCGCTATCAAAAGGCCGCTCCTCCTACTCGATGGAACCTTCCCATTTCGAGGA
>Ga0247837_1004222_pt1 | contig 23437 bp, 11 predicted proteins | sample LaCtaG_2_FD_187115 | JGI IMG/M metagenome (GOLD analysis project Ga0247837, IMG submission 187115) | Freshwater microbial communities from meromictic Lake La Cruz, Castile-La Mancha, Spain - LaCruzMarch2015_14.5m | ecosystem: Environmental > Aquatic > Freshwater > Lake | place: Spain: Castile-La...
GCCTTGTTGTGCTGAAAAAAGTACATCATCACAAAAAACATCTACTAACATTTTTTCTAATGGCGCAGTATTAATTCCTTTTACATTTTGAATTGGAGCTTCAGAAACAAGCGACTTTATAATCAAAAATTCCTTCTCAATTGGTAAATATTTTTCTAATATATCACTTGTGGGTTCAATAAAAACGGAATATTTAGCATCTTTCAAAAAGTAGAAAATGGATTGAGTGGCTTCCTTTTCAACTTCAATAAGTAAATAGAACCGTCCCGGTTGATGCAACATAAACTCATTCAGGGCGGATGTATTCCAGATACAAATTTTCAAAAATGGGAATTTGTTTTTAAGCTTGGCATTAATGGCCATCATTTTTGATGAAATTTCGGGAACGAAGTTTATTCCTTCGCCAATAATAAATTTCCCTCTTCCAATGCGTGTAATTAAGCCCATTTGAACTAGAGAATATACTCTCCAGTTTACAACAGATTGCTTTATGCCAGACTCGTTTTTTTTGTAAAATGCAAGAATATCCTTTGTTTCAAAGCTTTCACCACTTTTAAAATGGCTTCTTAATTTGTCGATATTTAGTTTGTCTGTTGCGATTGTGTCTTAATATTTAAGCAAATATACAAAAACTATAATACGGCAGCAAATTTAAATTGCTGCCAATATTTAGAATTATTGGAGCGAGGAGGAAAATGGTCTCTTTGGACTTTGCCAGTGTGGTTATCTTGGTCATTTCAAGCACTGTAAGCAGCATTTCAGCTATACCTCCAGCCATTGTTTCATGAATAAATAGTACTACTTCGCAAAACGAACGGTCTTCAACGGTATTAAAATTTGGTAACGGAGATTCGTTATCTTCTAAAGATTTTAAAATGGCTGTGTATTCCGGTTGCTCTACCTTCTTTTGGTAACAGCTCTTTTAAAAACTCGCCTAAACTTCGGTTTATAAAAATAATGGTTTTGGGATAAATTCTTATTTCTAAAGGTTCTCTTTGTTAGTAAGGAATTTATAAAATTTAGTTGCTAATTTAAATTTACTGGTAATATTATTTTGGAGTTTCTAATTCCGTAAACCAGAAAAAATAGTTAAAACAAGTTAGCATTTACCTGTAAAAATAGGGGAAGAAAAAAAGGCAGATAGGGGAAATACAATTCTCCTATTATTATTAGAATTATAGGGGAAGGTGTTTTACTTTGGGTAAAATAAATAAATGATGAATGAAGTTTACGGTGGACGCTATTAATCTGTTTAAACTGGCTTTTTTAATGCTGATAATGCTATTCCTTTTAGAGGGAATACAAGCTCAGCAAATATGTAATAGTGCAGTTCAAGTCACTAGTTCTTGTTACCAGAATCAAACAAATGCCGGAAGTTCAAAGGAATTTGATGATTATGAAATTTTTTTTGCTTATGGTCCTGAAAAGATATATAAATTAAATATTTCAAGTACTACAAATCTTCAAGTAGGTCTTGAAATTCTTCAAAAGGATTTAGACCTGGATTTAGCCTTAGTAACATTCAACTGTTCAACAAATACGGGAGAGTTATGGGAATATAGTATTGATGCTAATACTAAAGATCAAACAGAATTCATTCAATATAACAATTTAAAGCCAGGTGTTTATTATGTGGTGGTAGATGGAGCTTACAGTAATTCTATTGGAAATTTTAATATTGATTTTACATTTGGTACTTTAAATTGCTCAAATTCTGAATTAATTTCCTGTGGCAGTACCATTAATTCGACTACAATTTTTGGTTCAAATAATAACTCAGTTTATAAGTATCAAAATGAGGCCAAAGTAAATAATAGTGGAAAAGAAAAAATATTCAGATTTAATTTACCTGCCATATCCGATGTTTCCTTAACGTTAACCAACAAAGATCCAAGGGTAAATTTAGATTTGTTTTTATTAAGTAACTGTAATTTAAATAACATCATTGACTATAGTTTAAATCGCGCCGGTGAAATCGATGAGATTAGCATTACAGGTCTTCCCGCTGGTACATATTATGTCGTTGTCGATGGGTATAATTGCTCGCAGGGTGATTTTACACTTAAATTTGAGACAAATAAATGTCCTAAATTAATAACTCAAAAATCAGGATCGGCGACAGGTAATTCAGTAGCTTTAGGCGGGATTATTTCCTCTGATGGAGGTTGTTCAATCTCAAGAAAGGGTCTGGTTTGGGACACAAAACCTAATCCCACATTGGCATTGAGTTCGTCTTCAAACGCCGGGGTTGGAAATACTAGTTTTGTTAATACCATTACAGGTTTGTTACCTGGTACAAAATATTTTGCCAGGGCATATTTTACTAATTGTTACGGTACAATTTATGGGGACGAGCTATGTTTTTATACTGCTAACCCTATTGTCGGGTTAAAACAGGTTTGTTCTGGTGTAGAGGTGGTTTATAGTGTAAAACCTATGAATGGAGTTGTATCATATAACTGGACTTTACCGCCCGGATGGATAGCCAGGACTTCTTTAACTGGTAACGAAATTAGGTTAGTCCCAAATACAAATACGGGTAAAATAAGTGTTTCAGCGGTGAATGACTGCCAAAATACATCATTTACTTCTCAGGATGTTATAGTATCGGCAGGCGGAAATTTTGGTACGCTCCCAAATATAATTGGGAATACTTCAGTTTGTCAAAAAGATATTCAACTTTATTCCATTAATCCAGTGGCTGGTGCTACTTCTTATATTTGGGAATATCCGCCTGGATGGGCGCCGAGATCTGGTTTGACAAGTAATAGTATCAGCCTTGCTCCAGGTAGTACTGGGGGAAGAATTTCAGTAAGAGCCGTTAATTCCTGTGGACAGTCAGGTTCTGCAAGCATTACCGTTAATGTTGTTAATTTATCAACACCCCCTTTAGCTATTGTTGGTTCGAGATCTGTTTGTTCGGGAACTTCACAAACATATTCATGTGAACCTGTAAATGGGGCAACTTCATATATTTGGAATTTCCCGGTAGGGTGGCTAATAACGTCGGGACTTAACACTAATAAAATTACAGTTGTTCCAAATAATACAGGTGGGAACATTTCTCTGCGTTCAGTAAATTCCTGTGGAGAATCACCGATAATTAATACCCAGGTTACTGTAAATTTGAATACATCAAATATAATTAATCTATCGGGACCTATTGAAGTTTGTTCCGGAGTTGCTCAAATTTATACGGCTACTCAAATTAGTGGAGTTACTAATTACAATTGGATTCTTCCCACTGGGTGGGTATTTAATTCAGATAGGAATAAAAATAGAGTGGTTGTTATTCCTAATGAAGTTAGTGGAACTGTTATAGTGTCGGCTAATAATACTTGTGGCAGTTCATTACCTTCTACATTAGTTGTCGAGGTAGCTTCATTACCGAAAATTACCTCTGAAATTATAGGTGTTTCTGACGTATGTGCTGGACAAAGCAGAATTTTCAGTGTTTCAGCAGACGGTTTCCCAACGAGTTTTGAATGGAAATATCCAAAAGGTTGGCTTGCAAATTCACTTGAGAATAGAAATCGAATTTCTTTGATCCCAGATACTACAAGTGGTGAATTAATGGTTCGAGCCGTGAATTTTTGTGGTGTATCTAACGTAAAAAGTCATTTTATTAAGCCTGCAGCGAAGCCAATGATTCCAGGTCCAATAAGGGGTTCAACAAATGTATGCAGTAAAAGTACTCAGATTTACTTTGTGGACAGGGTTAATGGTGTGGGAGTTAATGATTTTATGTGGGTTTTACCTGAAGGTTGGTTAATTACAAATGGTGCAAATACGAATCGAATCATTGTAATTACAGGAAAAAGCGGTGAGATAAGCGTGAGAACTAAAAATAGTTGTTCTTTTTCCGAAATGAATAAACTTTTAATCAATGTCAATGAAAGCCCGGGTAAACCTGGTATAATTGCTGGGAACATTGAAGTGTGTGATAATATATCACAAATTTACTCGGTAAATAATATACAAGGTGCCTCATTTGAATGGAAAATACCAAATGGTTGGCAAGCAAATACCTCATTAAATAACAGACAAATAAGTGTTGTTCCCAAAATTAATGGTGGAACTTTACAGGTGACCGCAAAAAATGAATGTGGGACATCTTTACCAAGTGTATTGAGTATAAATTTGAATACTATACCTGCTAAACCGGGTAATATTAGCGGTTCCTTGCAGGTTTGTGAGGGAAAGGATCAAGTATATTCTACAGATCTACTCAGCAATAATGTGAAATTTAATTGGATTATTCCAAGTGGCTGGACTAAAAAATCAGGGGATAATACCAACTCCATTGTGGTGGTTCCTAATGCTCAAAGTGGTATATTAAGAGTTAATGCATTTAATATCTGTGGTAGTTCTCAGGAATCCTCCCTCAATATTAATACACAAACAATTCCTATTATTTCTGGCTCAATCCTGGGTGAGGATACAATATGTGCTAATGTTTCTAAAGTTTTTAGCGTTAATAAATCAAATAACGCTTCGGCTTATTTCTGGAAATTTCCCGATGCCTGGATTCAAAAGGATATGTTAAATAATCATTCAGTTGAGGTGGTTCCTAATGATAATTCAGGCATTGTTTCGGTGGTGGCAAATAATTTTTGTGGAAACTCAATGGTAATTTCAAAAAATATAGTCGTTTTTGAAACACCTAAAACTCCGGTTTTTATTGAGGGAAATAATAAGTTTTGTGAGGGTGTAACTCAATCGTTTAAAGTCGCTCGAAATAGTAATAATGAAAGCTATATTTGGAATTATCCGAAAGGCTGGAATCTAAAATCTGATAAGTTTGGTAATTCTATAACGCTCGTTTCAGGTAGTGACTTAGGATCGATTTCAGTTAGAGCTAAAAATAAGTATTGTACCTCTAAGGAAACATCAATCATTCTTGATGTTTTTCCTAAAGTAGATGTATTTCCAACCTATGTTTTACCCTCCTGTACAAAAAGTAATGGGGAAATTTCATTAAATATCTCGGGCGGAACTAAGCCCTATAATATAAGGTGGCTTGATAGTCTAACTCAATCTACAAGTTCTACCAGAAAAGGAATACCAACGGGAGATTATGAGGTTGAAGTAATTGATGCAAACGCCTGTAAATATGTTTTTGAATTATTTCTTAATAAACCTGGTGATTGTGAAGATGATTTTGTCATTTATACGTCTTTTACTCCAAATGGAGATGGTATAAATCAATTTTTTGAAATAGTGCCAACAAAACCCTTTGATAGTAATTACCTGGGAGAATTAATTATACTAAATAGATGGTCTGAAATTGTTTATAAATCAAAATTGAATATTCCTTATGATAATTCCTGGCAAGGTCATGATTTGAAAGGAAATGAACTGCCTCAGGGAGTGTATTATTATTTATTCAAACCATATAGAAACGAAAATAGAGTTCTAAAAGGATTTGTCACTTTATTAAGGGAATAAATTTATGAAAGATACAGTTTACCTAACTTTAATCTCTTTTTTGTTAATAATTAGCTCATTTTCAACAATAAATGGTCAGCAAAGTTCCTATTTCTCAGTATTACGAGAAAATTGGGTTCTGTTAAACCCGGCTTTTTATAATCATTTATATCTTGAAGAAAATGATAGAACCACATTGATAAATGCTTCGCACAGGCAACAGTGGATTGGTGTAGTAGAAGGTGCCCAACAAAGTAATGCACGTTTTGAAAATATTATATATAAGAAAAATAAGGAAGAGTATGATTTTCCCAAAATGAAATGGGGCGTTGGCGTTGAAAATGAAACCTGGGGTTCTCTTAAAAGCACAGGATTCTATTTTAATTATGCTTATACTTTCAAACTTAATGACTTTACTGAACTTGTAACTGGATTAACTTTTAATTTTAAAAATATAAAATATGATCTTGAACCATCAAGTTTTAGACGCTTTGATGCTGATCCAATTGCTGTAAATATCAATAATCAAATTAGATGGATAGGTCATTTTAACTCTGGCATATTTATTAATCATCAAGTGAATAATCGGTCTATTGTTGATTCCTGGTATATGGGATTTTCTGGCGGTCAGCTAATTCGATATCAATTTGGGAAAAATATTTACCAAAATACTGATTATAAGCAGTTTAATTTTATTGGTGGGATGACTTTAGGAGGAAGATACATTGGGAAAAGACTTGTTTCGTATTTTGAACCTACCATTATTTTGAGGTATATACCTAATTTAGTCTATTCTAATTTTTTAAGCGAAAATGCTAAAATCAGTACAGATTTTTCTTTGCGGTACTTTATGAATGAACATTTCTGGGCAGGAACAGGTTTTGGAACATCAGGAAATTTTAGTATTGAAGCTGGATTAAATATTCAAAATATTAAAAAATGCAGGTGTTGGACTAAACCTAAAATCAGAACTGGCATTTTGTGGAATATTCCCTTTGTAAATTCTACGCAGGGTTATTCCATAGAATTATTTACTTCTATTGGTTTAAATACTAGATAAATACATATTTTTCAGTTATTATTCTTTACACATCTCACGGAGAGGCCATAATTATAATTAAAAATGTCTTCATAGACGTCATCGCTAGAAAAGGACAAACTTCTGATATATAAACTAAAAGTACTTGTCATTGTTGAGGTCCACCAATCTGTATAATTAGCATTTCCAGCAAATTCTCCTTTAACATTTCTTGAACCAAGGGGGTAGCCGGAAAAAATAGAATTTGAACTTCCGTTTTTGCCCTGATACCATCCATTGGATGATTTTAATTGATCGACTGCATTTTTTCTCCCACCAAGAAAATCTATTAATTTTTGCCATTCCTGGTTGGTAGGCACACTCCAGCCTTCCGGACAAATACCTCTTTTATCCAGAATAGCAAATCCATTATACAACTTACCTAAATCATCAAAACCTTTATCATTTTTATAGTAACACCAAGCTCCGGTCTTAGCCGTTTTCCATATAATTTCTTGAGCAACCTCATTTATTGATTCTCCATTCTTATATTTTGCCGTTTTTAAATTTCTTAAAAACCACTCTTGATTCCCATACTTAAAAGTAGGATAAAAATTTCCTTCTACATCCGTAACAAAATCTACAATATTATCAGAATCATTATTTTTTTGACAAACAGCTATTTTTTTGCTGAGATCTATTCTTGTTCTTTCCTCTAATATCAAACCAAGCGATAATATATTGGTATATAGATAATTGGCAAAGGAGAAATTTTTATACTCAAAATATAAATCTGCAATTTTTATCAGATCAGCTATTTTATTTTTATTAAAATCTGTTAATTCCTTCCTTGGAGCTAGTTTATTCAATAATGGAAAAAGCTCAGAATAATCTCTATTTTTAAGCAAGATGTCGATCTTCTCTAAGACATCTATATCGATTTTTTCCTCTGTGGGGTTAAATATTTGTTGTATGATTTGAAGGCTATTCAATTTATTCTCATCACACAGTGCATCTTCAAAACTTTTTGGAAAAATAGAGGAGAATAGTAATTCTATTTTGAGTTTGCCGAAATTGTCTTTTTTTATTTTTAAAAATTCCTTTACCTCCTTAATTTCATTATTTTTCTTATTTATAATTATCTTTTCAATCAATACCCCTTCGCTCAATAAATCATTATTTAGACATCTTTGAATGGTAAGATTTTCCTTATACTTTAAAATAATATTTTCAAGTTTCATTTGGGTTAAATAGTTTCCTATGAGAAAACTTTCTACCGGTTTAATTCCAGGAAAATCAAATACAACATTACCTTCCCCTTTCTGTAGAAAAAAATTACCTGCAATATTTAACTGTTCTTTTGCCGGATAATTATTTTTTGCATATAAATTTAATGCATTGATATATTCATTGACAAAACCAAATAATAACTCATTTGAGGTAGTGTCTTGGATATTCATTTTTTGGGAATCAATTTCGCCAAAAGACATATTTGAAAAACACACCATCATTATCAGGCTAGTACCAGATAGCCTGATTTTATTTAATATTATCCTTTTGACATCGATAATTATATTTCTTTTTGTAGCCATAATTTTTTCTTGTTAAAGAGCAATTTAAAGTTAGATTTAATTGGATTTGGGAAGGCCACTTTGTGCCAGAAAAAATAATTAGTCTTTGAGGCAACGGATAGAGGCACCTAACGACATCTCGTAATAGTATCTGTTTACTCCAGCATTGCTGTTGTACATAGTTCGTCCCCAGGCATATTCATCGTTATTCTTGGTATGGCTCCAAAAAAAACCTTGATATCCAATAAGATAAAAACTTCCATCAAAATCACGATAACCTCCAGGTAGTGCTGAGAAGCCTTTTATATTAGTAGCTCCTACATTGGGTGCCTGCCAATAATTTTTTTTGGTTTCTTTCAATTTACCTCCCGCCGTATTAATTCCGCTAAAATAATTAGTTAGTAACATCCATTCGTTATCAGAAGGAACATGCCAACTTTCTGGGCAAATTCCTCTTGAATCGTTGACGGCATACCAATTGTATAATTTACCATAGATTTCACCATTTGACACATCATTATTATAATAACACCATGCTGGTTGTTTTCTTTCAGCAGCTCTTTGCCACTCTTCATCTGTTTTTGCCATTGGTATAATGTCACCATTTTTAAACCTATCAATAGCTAGATTTTTATTCATCCAAGTTTGGTAGCCTATTTTCGTATAACTTATTTCTTCTTTTTTATTCTCCCTTTTTATAAAACTTATCATATTTCCATATCCTGTTCCAATACTGTTAGTCGCAAAGGCTATAGCGTAATAAGTTGTATTTGGGGTTAGGTTTGTTAATACAGAACTAAAACTTTTTGAATTCCCACCTTCATTTGTTTCTGTCCAAAGGGCTATATCGCTTTTAATGTTGGTTGTCCATAATATACCTTTTGAATATATCTCATCACCACCATCAGAAATAATATTTCCACCACTTATGGCTTCATTTGTCTTTTCAGAGCTATCAAAACGAGTTGAGAGTGTTGGAATTTTTAAATTTTTTTCAGCCAAGGTTGTGAATGATTGTTGATTTCCATAAATCATATTTGAACCATTTTTTACATAAGCTCTTATGAAATAGGTTGTATTGGGTGTTAAATTATTTAACTTATAAATAAAGTTTTTCAAACTTTGGCCACAATAAAATATTGACCAAAGATCTATATTTGTTTCAGGGTTTTTAGATATAACAATTCCTTTGGTATAATTTTTATTTTCATTATCTGGCTCAAGTTCGGCTGAACCGTTTAATTCAATTCTTACATTTATATTAGCGCTACTTGGTTGAATATCAGATATAGATTCAGTGATTAATTTAATTTCTAAGGTAGGAGTATTGTTAATGGGTTGGCATATTGTTGCATTAAACGTAGTTGGAAAAATGGATGATACTATAAAATTTATCTTTATTTCCTGTTCCTCGTTAATATAAATAATAATTATTTCTTTTGAGGAAAGAATTTTATTTGTTCTTTTATTTACTATTATTTTATTTATTCTGACTCCATAGAATGAATCTTCTTTTAAAGAGCATTTTGTAACTTCAATATTTTCTAAATCATATTCAAGAATAATTGAATTATTTTTCATTCCAGTTAAATAGTCTCTAATCAATTCATTTTCTCGAGCTTGAATTGTTGGAAAATCTAAAACAACATTTCCTTCACCCTCATTTAAAAAATATTCTTTTTCAATAATTAATCGCTCTGAAATAGGGTAATTATTTTGAGCATAATTATTTAAGGAGGTAATATAATTTTGAATAAATTTTTTTACATCATCAATATTTATATCTAAGTTTTGAGTAGTAGATTTAAACATTAGTGATTGCTGAGGTTCTGAATTAGAGGCAATATTTTTATTAACAATCTTATTATTCTCATCACACAGCGCATCTTCAAAACTTTTTGGGAAAATGGAGGAGAATAGTAACTCTATTTTGAGTTTACCGAAATTGTCTTTTTTTATTTTTAAAAATTCCTTTACCTCCTTAATTTCATTATTTTTCTTATTTATAATTATCTTTTCAATCAATACTCCTTCGCTCAATAAATCATTGTTTAGACATCTTTGAATGGTAAGGTTTTCCTTATACTTTAAAATAATACTTTCAAGTTTCATTTGGGTTAGATAGTTTCCTATGAGAAAACTTTCTACTGGTTTAATTCCCGGAAAATCAAATACAACATTACCTTCCCCCTTTTGTAAAAAGAAATTACCTGCAATATTTAACTGTTCTCTTGCCGGATAATTATTTTTTGCATATAAATTTATTGCATTGATATACTCATTGACAAAACCAAATAATAACTCATTTGAGGTAGTGTCTTGGATATTCATCTTTTGAGAATCAATTTGACCAAAAGACATAGTTGAAAAACACACCATCATTATCAGGCTAGTACCAGATAGCCTGATTTTATTTAATATTATCCTTTTGGCATCGATAATTATATTTCTTTTTGTAGCCATAATTTTTTCTTGTTAAAGAGCTATAACAAAACTAGCTCTGAGATTAGGTACAAATTTAAAGGTAGTATTAGGAATAGGATCATTGGTGAATGAGGCGTTATATAATGTGTGATTTGGCGGGTTTGGGTAACTCATTGTGTTAAATCCAACACCAAGGTTTAGCGAAATTCCCCTTCGCCAGCCAAATCCAAGAAATAAATTACCATAAACATTGATTTCCTCTTGGTTTTCAATATTAAAAAAGGCCTTTTTGGTATTTAAGTAACTTTCAACCTCAGGTGAAATCTTATAATTAAAGTGGTATTTCTCCTTTTGAAATCTTAAGGTTAGATTGCTAAAATGTACTCCGCTCTGTATAAAAAGAGATAAAAATGAGCGAACATGTTTAAAACTTAAACCTAATCCTACATTCTCCATATCTAAAAAAATATCTTTTGCATCGGAAATAGGTAACAGGTTTGTGCTGAGAATAGGGTAGCGCAAGGCATATTTATTTCTTTCTTCTAATATGAAAGAGACTTTTGAGTAATTTAGATTAAAGAAAACTTTGTTAAAGCGTTTTCCTCTAATGGCAACTTTGTTAGAATTAAAGTCTAAAGAAATACTAAAATTATTATTGGTTATTATTTCAGAAAGTGCCTTTGTATATGGTAACTTGCTATTCTGTGGATTCTCGTTGTTCCTTAACCAATATTGATTTAAATCAGCATTTTGGAAATAGGGCGAAAGAGTTAGAATTAAGCTTGGCGACTTGATAGTTTTTTCTACATCATTCGTTTCTTTTTTTTTTATTTCTTTCGCTGGCGGCAAATTGGATAAATAAATAGAAGCAGGTATTCCATAAGAAATTCCAGCGCTATTGGCAGCAAATGCCTTTACCCAATAGGTTTTTCCCGGACTTAAATCGGCAATAGTCAGGAGAAAATTTAAGTTATCAACAGTGGGATTGATAATTTTTTTTACCTCTTTTATAAAATAAACATCTAATGAAATAAGAATTCCACTTTCTATAATTTTATCATTATTTGATGCAGAAATTATGCCCCCGCAAGCTATGGAGCTTGGGCTTACCTTTGATAATGTTGCAGTTGTTACTACAGGCGGAACTGGAACCGCCGGGGTTTTAAAAGATATTTCATTACCGTAACTAATCCCAGCCTGGTTTTTAATGAATGCTCTAACATAATAAAGTTGATCTGGAATTAAATCTGTAAATAAATAGGAAAAGTGCCCTTTAAAACTACCGCTAACGGGGAATACTTTATCGCTGTATGTTGGACTTGGGTATATATCTATCACAAATCCTCTTTGAGAAAATGAATCACCTCCGGTATCAAGTACCTCTCCAAATAATAAAGCTTCTTTCTCTTTTATATAATTTGAATTTCGGGTACTAACAATTCCTATCTTGATATCAGCTTTTGTTGTGAATGATTTAATTTCTCCTAAAAAATATTTGCCATCTACCACCGAATAAATTCTAAAAAATATGGATGTTTCAGCATTTAAAGGTGAAATGACAAGACTTAGATTATTAACATCGTTTGTAGCCTTTACTTTATTCGCATTTATATCTACAACCGTTTGATAACTCCAAAGTACACCACTTTCAGAAGGTACTACAGGACTGTTTACTTCAATTTTTGCTTTAATAACGGCACTATTTTGTAGGATATCTGTTGCCTCATCTGTATTTATTTTGACCACAAGCGGAGGCTTAACGTTCATTGGCTGACAAAGGGTTGCGTTATACGTGGCAGGAAAAATGGATGATAAAATAAAATTAATTTTTATGTTTTGATCCTCATCTATAGAAGTACTTATGATTTCTTTGGTGGAAACAATCTTATTGGTCTTTTTATTTACTATAATTTTATCGATTCTGACACCATAAAATAAATCGTCTTTTAAATTGCACGATAATATCTCAATACTTTCCACATCATATTGCAGGATTATGGAGTTATTTTTCATGCTGGTTAAATAATCTCTGATAAGATCATTTTCCTTAGTTTGTATGTTTGGAAAATCTAATACGACATTTCCCTCTCCCTCATTTAAAAAATATTCCTTTTCAATAATTAAACGTTCCTCAATAGGGTAATTATTTTGGGCATAATTATTTAAGGAAGTAATATATTTTCCAATAAAATATTTTACAGCTGTTGTATCTACCTTAGATTGTTTGTCTAATGGTTGAGAAAATACATGAGAGCAGGTAAGATTAAAAAGTACAAAACCATATACGATTAAAGTAGATTTTCTCATCGAAATATACTTACAAATTTCCAACTCTCACCACGTTTACACCAGTTAATAATACTATCCATAAATCACCTTTGGAAGATTTTTGTTTTTTTATTTCAACGGTAATCATTTTTTCTGTAACGTCATTATACTGACAATTTAAACTTCGATTATTGGCGCCTACCTCGACTCGCTCATTTACTGGCTTTAAAACACAATAATATTGTTTAATTTTTATGTTAGCCCTATATAAAACGGTATTATCCGGTAAATCAATTTTTTCAAAATCACTATAATCTAATGGGTCAGTTATTTGAAAATCAATGATGATAGGCGCTTTTTCGCTTCTTATTTTAAGCAGATTTAAATAGGTTCCCGGAGGATATGATTTTTTAGTTTTTGTCGCTTTATTTTGCTCTTCTATAAGTGCATTTTGGGTAAATAATTTTATACATAATTCAATACCCTTTTGTCTGGTATCATAAGACTCTTCTGCTGCTGCGATAATTGAAATGTAATCTGTAAGGGTATTTAACATCTTTGAAGCATTATCAGTCAAATCTTTTAGTTGATTGACTGACAACCTCTCCTGAGCATTTACATCATTTATAGGTAAAGTGCTAGCTAAAATAAATAATAAAAAGAAAAGCCTTGATTTTATGTCCATTTTCATGTTTTGCTATTTAGTTAATATTCAATAATTGAAAATTCAATTATTTTTCCGTCACTGTTTTTTACAATATCTTTTACCTCAAATGCCATTTGTCTGGTCAGTAAAGAAACTTCAGATAGATAATCTTCGATAGAAACAATACCTATTGGGGTGCCATTCTTTCCAAGTTTATAAACGGTTGCATTCTCAGTAAATAGGTCTTTGTTTAAACGAATCTCAGCCGCTCGAAGGTCGCTGCTTTTGTTAACATCACTTATTTTTATTATGAAATTAACAACTGCTTCTTGTTCTGTCTCCTGTTCTTGTACCTTTTCTTTTGTATCAACTGCTTTTGGTGAATCAGTTGTACCTGGATTATGGTCTCTAAAATTGAAAATTAATAGGAGAATTATAAAAACAGCAATTGCTGCTAAACCTATTTTTTTATAGTCCTGGTTCTTTGTTACAATAGGTTCAGGGATATTATCAGGTGCTGTTATTGGCTCTCGCTTTCTTGAGCCAGGTAAAGAATTTAATAGTTCGGTAATTACATAATCCCTTGCCATTTCCCCAATTTTATTTATTTGGGTAACAGCAAGGAGATGTAATTTTATTGTTGGTTGAATACGAGCAAAGTTACTTACAAAAGTGGCGTGACCTGCTAATTCATTACCTATAAAAAAGGTACATTGCTTGCTTTCAAGATATAAGGACTTTAAAAAGTAGTCAATATGCCTTAACAGTTCATTTTCTTTACTTTCAGCAATATTTGAGTTTAGTTTGAAAGCAAATTGGCTACTTGCTTTGGCATAAGCGCTTACTTTTTCTGCAATCGACAAATATATTTTGTCGTTGAAGTGTTCAAGTAAAACAAAATGATTTATATGGTCTAAATAGGTAGGATTATTCTCTTGTATCAAGTATTTATTGAATATACTATGAAATGGCACAATTTCAGGTGCATTCCCTATTAAGAAAGATAATTGTTGTTCAATATGCCTCGCTATTTCATAGGTAAAATAGGTTGGAATGAAGAGGTAACATTTTACATAATTAAGCTCATCCGGGTATTCTTCTATAATTTTAGTTATCCTTTTACAAGCAGTATCAAACTTAATTTCGTTTATTTCAAAATTATTAATTTGATCTAATTTGTTCAAACCAAGTTCCATTTGGCTGTTAGGCTCGAAGTTAGTATATGGTAAAAAGTTGGTATTTATGTTTTCATCAATCTGAAAAGGAATGAATGTATTAGAGCTTGACGTTAAAATCCAAAATTCTAAACCTTTTGTATTACATTGAATAAATAAAAAATCATCAACTTTCCCTTTAGGGACTGTTACGAAGGGGGTATAAAAATTAATTTTCCTGTTAACAGGTTTTACTATTATAGGGATATTTTTTTTGGCAAATAATGGTTTTAGTGCGCTGTAAATATCATTTTCATTTAAGAATTTTATTTCAGCAGAGCTAAATTCAGAGTTTAAAGGCTGTGTATAAAAATCTTTATTGAGTTCTTCACCATAAATATAGAAAGCGTACTTTTGGTCGGGTTGTTTATTAGACTCGTTACTCCTAAGAAACGTACTTATGTCATTAGGTAATGTAAATTCTTCTTGTTGTTGAGCAATTTTTTCATTCTTTTCCCTTGGATAGTAACTAAATTCATAGTCTTTACCATCAGATAAGGTGATCTTTGTTTCCAAAACAAAATCTCCTGGATTGTTTAATAAGTATTCTTTAATATAAATTTCTTCTTTGTCAAATTCAAAGGCTTTTGTTGTATCGTTTCTTTGAATACTCTCAAATATTAGTTTTACTTTAATATCTATGGTTGGATCTGGAATGAAATTAATGCTAGTACCGTTAGTAATTACTTTGTTATCAAAATTTTTAAGGTAAATTCTACACTGATTTTGAATAGAGCGAATTAAAAGCAACGTTCCTGAATCACTACTATTGAGAGGTATATTTTTTACAATGGTTTGACTTAAATCATTTGATATAACTTCTTTTACTCCCTCTGCTTTAATGGAAGAAATAATGTTTTGTTGCTCGTTTTCAGTTATATTAAAATCAAATAAATGTTTAATATGTAAATCTGATATTGTAAACTTTAAAGTCTCATTACTTGAGTTTAGAATATCTATGAACCTTGATACCCATAGCTTGAATAGCCGCTTGAAATCACTTTTATCATCGCCAACATTAAAGTCAAAAGCTTTTCCATTTTCTGTGGCAATGTCAACTATATCTCCATTCTTGTCTTTGTAAATACAAGATTGATAGTTTTTTGACAGAATAAGAACTAAAATTGGTTCCATAATTACTTTGAAATTCCTTTTAGTAAAAAGTCATCATAAAATTTCATACCCTCAAGAATGATAATAGGAGCAATAAATTCAAATGGCCTGTCCGGAAATTCCTTCTTTTTTGTTTTAGCTAGAGAATATTCTGGCAAAGAATATATGTAAGTATTGATATTCATATTCACATAAGCTTGTTGAAAATCGTCTCGATTCATTTTTAAATCAAATATAACTGTCGCATAATTATAAAAAATTTCCGCAAAATCTCTAAATTTTGGACAAGGATGTAGCTCTGAATCTATAAAATGTGTAAATGTATTATTAATATTTTCTAGCATTTCTGGAGTTAAGCTTTCTTCGTAATCTAAATGGATAATTGAATTATCTGATGTTTTTAATCTAAAGCCTTCTTCCCCCAAAATTTCGATAGCAATATTATTTTTAGGAACTAAAAGAGTGTCACAGGGGTAGGCTAGACCTTTAGAAACCTCATATTTAACATTTCTTGAATCATCTTGATTCGTTGGATTTAAGTTAACTATTTGGTCTTTTGCTTTGTTAAAAAATTGTAAATAGTTTTCAGTATTTTCTTTACCACCGAAGCCAGACATAAATAGTTCGTTATAATATTTTGAGGCAGAACTTTCATCTACCATTTTAAACCAATCGAATATTCTTGCCCCTTTTCCTGCGAATACAATATTTATGATAGGCTTCCAGCCTTCCTTTTGATCGGAATGAAATTCCTCTGATTTCCTTAGTTCCTTTACTAATTTAAAAGATAGTTGACCAGCATAATATATTATCAGTCCTGTAACATATAAGTTTACAGACATTAACTCAGGACACTTATTTTTTACTAATTTGTAAAATTGTTCGAAATCTTTATCCTCCAATCTATCCACAATTTGTTCAAAATAATAAGGAGCAGTATCAGGTGTATATTTATCTGGTCCATTGTTTAATCCTTGGATTTTAATTCTTTTATCCGCGCAAATTTCAATAAGTACCTCTTTGAATTTTTTTGAATATTTTGTAGCTCCTGAAACTCTTTGTGCTGCAAAACGAATGGAATTTTGTTTGACCATGGCAATATGATTATTACCACTTGCACCCTTCATTTGACAAAGCGCTGCAATATCTGTCGTACTGCCCCCTATATCAAAGGAAATAGTGAGATATTGGGAACCTGTTTGAAGCTTTTTATTTCTAACTAAAAAATTTGCAACTGCCGTTGCCTCAGACAGGCTATGGCGATCATTAAGTTCTACAAAATCAAATTTCAGACTAGTCGTTTCATTTTCTTTATCCAATTTTGTGTTACTTATAATATTATTTGGATTATAAATTGATAATTTATTATCAGATTTAAGTGGATTTATTTTATCTAAAGAACTCCATATATCTGTGTATTTATTTACTAATGTAAGATTCATCGAAGATGGATAAGACCATTTTAAAGTTACAGGTTCAAGATTCTCTTCGAAAAGCTGTGCATAAAGATGTAATAATAAGGTTCCTAAGTATGATTTTTTGTAATTATTCTCCTTGTCATTATTTGCCCATTTCATATTATGAACAATTTCAGCATTTCCTACTCTTTGGTAAGTAAGTATATATCTGTTTTCAGCTGTTCTGTCAATAGGTAAATTGTTTTCAAAACATGGAAAACCACCTTTTATATCCTTGGCAATTAAAGAAGTTAAATCATGACCACTTGAATCTTTGACGATTCTTTTTTCATCATGAATGGTTAACATACTCTTTAAGGCGTTGGTTTTGACTTCGTTATTTTGAAAGAAGAAAATTTCATCTTCTAGAGCTGGTTTTTCGTTATTGTTTTTATTATCGTTTGAGAATAGAGATACTCTTCTATTTTTAAATATAATTTCATCTTTAATAGCGTTTGTTACTTCGGAATAATAAGAAATGGATGTATTGGTACTCCCAAAATCTATACCTACCCTAGCTCCTCCTAAACTTTTTGTGCTATCCAAGTAATTCATGGGTAGATTATCAACATTAGTGGAATATCTTATAATTATATACCCACTTTCCTTGTCTGAATAACTTAGCTTGATGCCCTTGAAAGGCAAACTACTTTCGTAAATCTCATATTTATATTTATTGTCAGCAACCGCGTTATTCGAACTAATATGGAGACTCACTTTTAGTTTATCTTTTAGCTTTTCAGAAATAATCGCATTGCCTCCTTTTGCCAGTAGAACAGGTTCATTGGTCTCTTCAGCCATTAATATTTTAAAATTTTCGTCATCCATATCACCTACAAACGGGGTAGCTTTGAACGGTTCGTTACTGGAAGGCATCTCGTGCGGGAGCTCGGAATACATGAAGTAACGATTCCATTGTTTGGATATAAAGTTTGGCCAAATAAGAATATCCTGGCCCTCTATTTTCATGGAATGAGTAGTGTAAACTCTATCTAATTTTTTTTCCTTGCCATCGTCGGTTTTTAGATTTAGCGTAACCATCAAGTTATTTTTAGTCAGATTTGGATCAAAGACTGCTTTTAATCTTGACTTAATATTTTGATCTTCTATTCCAACCAAAGAGGCAATATTTTTTCCAAATACATTTAGTCCCAGAGGACTTAAAGGAATGGCAAAGTAAAATTTGTTCAGACCGTCTTTCGACTCAGCTTGTAAACAACAAATAGGTTGTTTGTCAATGTTATCCTTTATTTTTGAACTAAAAGAAAATTGTGCAATAACCGCTGTTTCAGATAGTAAGAGATCTTTAGGGTCAAATTCAAAATGATTATAATCAGGTTTATAATCATAAATTGTTCCCTCGGAACCAAATAATTGGATTTTATGGTTAAACAAAATATCAAAAGGAGGTAGAAACTTATCAATGGGCGGTGCACTGGCATTTTCTAAATTGATGTTTTTTGCATAAGCATACTTTTCAATTTCTTTTAGCCAATCTTTAAGATTAGTAGTAATATTCTGTGTTGACGGTTGAATTTTTTCATTTAGATTACTGAAATAATCTTTGAATGTATTGATTTTAGGTAATAAGTTATTTAAATAGCCATAAAGTTGCAATACTTGATCATCGGAAATGTCACATCGAAGTGGATCTCTGAATCTATTTGTTGAACTCGAATAAAACGAAGAAGTTCCGGACAATTTATAGGAAACCGCCGTAAATAAAAGAGATTCAGGCGATGTACCACCTATAACGTTTTTTTTGTAAGTGATAACGTCTATAAAGGGTTCATTTTCTTCGTTATTATTTTGATTTTGTTCACACCAAAGCGGTTTTTTGTCAAACAACAAATTACCAAAAGCCCCTTTAGGTTCATATATGTTTCCCGTATCCTTTACCCTTTTATTGTCTGAGTAGGTCAAATAAATTCGTTCTATCTCAATATTTGCATAATCAAGGGCTATACAAGCTATCAATCCTCTCCATTCGTCAACTAATGTTGAATAGAAATCTAATAAACCGGAGGAAGTTGCATTTGAGTCCTTTGGATAATCAATGGCAAGTTTAAATAGGTTTGCTCTTGCAAAAATAGTTGGCATGCCTGAAACGATGGGGGCAATATTTGCATTAGCTTTTCCATCTTTTGAGATATTTAGGTCAGGGGTTATAATGTCCCGGGTAAATGACTCTATTTGCTCACTTATATTATTCCATTTATAAGGATCCCCATTAGGAACACTATTTTCATTAACCTTTATAACTAGTGGTTTAAGTTTACTCATAGTCTTTTAATTTTATTTTTTAATAAAATTTTGTGAAATCATGATGCCGTTGTGAATGTGGGCAAGAAATTTTTCTTTCGTAGAATTCACATTTTGATTCAATTCTGGTTTTCCTTCCTTTGTTAGTTTTGTTATGAAGGTATCATATCTACTTTTTATTATAGATGATTTCCAATTATGTTTGTTATCCAAAAATAAATTACCTACATCTAAATTTCTCAATTCCTTAAGAGAGTCTTTAAAAGCATCTTTGTTAAATAGAAAATTACCCGGTAAAATGGAATTTCTTATTTGATAAATCCAACCCTGTTCAAATAAATTTTCAGAGGTAAATGAATAGGCAAACAATTTTAAATATTCGTCAATTCGCTTTGTTTCATCATCGGTTATGGTATTATAATCTTTTATATTATTTTTATCTAACTGCGTAATAAATCCTTTTGTTCCAAGTAAACCATTTCCTCCTTCATTCTTGGAAAGAACGATATGCGCAAAAGATAAAAAAGCACCTAATTTATTTAAGAATACATCACCTTTTTCACTTCCAACGAAATCGGCACTAGTCAGTTCAAAAATCCCATTTTCATATTTAATAGCCCGGAATAAATATTCAATCTTATCTGTTTTTTCATAGTTTGCCGTATTAAAAAACTCAAATGCAGCTGCTGCGCACATGAGTTCTAATACATGACAATTATTTTTTTGAGTACTTCCTCCAGTGATGGTATTATTATCCTTTTCTTCTAATAATGATTTACTCTCCACTGGCCAGCCAATATGATACATTTTGTTGTAAACAGACTGGACAGTAGGATCATTTTGATAAAATTGTAAGGCTGCCTGACTATTTATTGGAAAAAAGGAGGAGTCCGCAATGACACTGTTCTTTTTTTCCGATAATTGGTTTTGGTTAGGTTTAGTAAATGAAAAATATTCGGTTAATAAGGTTGAACCAAATTTTATTTTTTTAGGATCAAATTTCTCATTGTCATTTCCAATGATACCAATAGCCTCTCTAAAGGCAACGGGTATAATTGGAATAGAAGATGCGCCTGTCCCACCAAATACGGAACCAAAAACAAATACTCTGGCAGATTCTCCGGCACTTTGAAGTTTTGCTAAAAATTCTTTTAAATCTATTTCTGGCTTTCCAAGTTCGCCTCCTTTTCTTATTTTTCTAGCAGCTTCTAAAATACCATGATACATTAAATGCGATCCTAAATGTGTTTGTGCCCTATAGCCATGTTCCAGATTGAATTCCTGAACTGTTTCTTTTTCAAGAAACAAGTCGGAAATCATTTCATTATGTCTATTAGTGCGCTCGTCCCCTTCCCCCAGTTTAGATATATTTTTATAAGTATTTCGCTGGGCATTTGAATAATTAATAAAAAATTTAAAAATATTTAATTTAGAGGAAAAAAATGTATTTGTATTTGGAGTCCCACCGTCTTGACTACCATTTTCTGATTTTACCTGATTATAGGTATTAATTAAATTCCAGGTCCTTCCCATATTTCCGTTTGCCTGGTCGGTGTCTAAAGTAAGAATTTCAATTTCTTTATTATCAAACATGCCAATGGCGCATAAATGAACAAAAGATTCCAGGCATCTCATACCGGTACCTCCAATGGCTATAACAAAAAGTTTTTCTTCCATGATTATTACTTATTACTTTTTTTTAGGAAACCAATGACCTAACTTGCCTGTGACAGCAAACTTGCTAACTGCTATTCCAGCTATTATGTAGGAAATAACCCCAATTAACATATCTGTTGGTATAACCTCTATAAATCGATTATAGGCTCTTCTACTTTCCTCAGGATCGGGGGCTAAATAAAAATAGGCTAGCAACCAATATACAATTGGGTTAAGGATAGCAAACACCCAAAATACAATTCTTCTTTTATTATCATCTTTAGGGTTTATACCACCCTCAAATTGAATTAAAATGGATATAATGGCTGCTAAAAGTAATATTGCGAGAGCCACAGCAACGGCTGGAATTAAAGTAAGTTCCATGATAGTTAGGTTTAATTTTCAGTTTGGAATTTTAAAAATACGGTATAAACAATTCCTTTTGGGTGAATTTGAGATTCTTGCAGTACATTTCTCAACGATTCATACAAAGAAGTATTCTCGCCTGTTTGAGCAGTAATGGTCGAAATCCATTTAAAATCATTTAATGAAGTATTATTTATATTTTCTTCTACTTCATTGATAATGAAATCAATTCTATATAAACCACCAGCATTAGGAATATTTTCAATAGAATAATTTTTATGCAAAATGAGCTTAAGTTCAACCTGATCGGGTTTGTTTTTAATTTGCTCCTTATGAATAGGGTCTAAATCAAACAATTCCTCTACTTTCTGATAGCTTGCCTTATTTGGTGAATAGATGTAATTACTTTTTATTTTATCTGTATTTTTTTCAAAAATTTCATTTACCAATTCATCTTCCCTTAATTCTTTCGCCCAAACCTTATTACCCCCTTCATCTTTGGTAAAAGATACTTTCATATTTTTAGCTTTCATACATCTGGCAAAATGGGTGAAATCTTTTGAGATTTCACTTACATCGACGAGAAAAGAATTTATTTTGAATGCTTCCTGGCTACCGAGGTTTAAGAATATTTTCCTCGTGAAAACACCTTGGTCACAGTTTTCACAATCAATGACAAAGGGTTCAATGACTTCCTTATCAAAATTCTCGTCCCATGGGGTATTGAACTCTAAATATTCAAAAGGCTTATTTTGCTTTAGAAAACCATTATAAAAATATTTTATCTCTTGATTGAGGTCTTTGCTGGTTAAGCCATTTTTATCTGTTCCTTCATAATTATTTTTAACAGATATTGATGCTTGATTTAATTCATAAAACTTATAATCAAAGCCTCTGCCTTCTATGGCTTTATTAAAATTATGAAGTAAACTTTTTTCAGTTACGTTACCATAAGTGAATACCACAAAAAATAGGTGTTTATCGGATTCAAGCCTTGTTTTCTTATTTATCTCATGGTATTTATTGTAAAAAAATGTGATTTTATTACCTGCTTTAATCCATTCAAGAAAAGAATCTTTAGCATAAGCGTATAATTCTTCTTTCCCATCAGGTGAATATTCCTCAAAATCTGTGATAAGTATCGCGTCATTTTTTCCAGTAGTAATCCTTTCTAAAGACTCCTTGATAGGAGCCATTATATCTTTATAATTTGTTTCATTTGTAACAAAATTGAATAAATCCTTAGAATCCCTAAAGGATAAATTCCCTATTCCGTTGAATTTCTTTTTGCCTAATCCAAACCAACTAATACTATTTTGATCGTTCACGAACTTTTGAGAAATAGCTTCAATAAATTGTTTGTTTGTTGGATTAGAACTATATGCTTGGATTAATCCGTCAGAAAAGTCGATATAAATGGATTGTTGACCTTCTGCGGTTAGGTCTGTTTTATTCTGATTATCATCAAAGTAGGCACTTAAATAATTAATGGGTTTTTCCAATGGCTTGAATGAATCCCAGACATCGAAAGAGGCTTCTTCCCTTCCACAACTATAACTTAGGAATAATACAAGAATTAATCCAGTTGAAATAAAGAAACTAGAATATCTTTTCATCTGTTGGAGCTTTAAGGTTCAGTAGGAAATAACAAGATTTAAAACTGGCTAAATCATTTATCTTTTGGTGAATCTAACACGAAACTTTTATTTATCCTAAAACAACTAGGGGAACCCCTATTTCCCCTATCTCTTCCCCTATTATTTATTTTTCAAAATATTGTAATACATATATTTATACATTATATTAATAATATATTTAATAAATAATTTTCCCCTCTCTCAATTACTAAAAAATACCTCCATAGATACTTCGGTGTGTATTTCTTCCTTATAATACTTGTTTTGAATGGCAGGGTAGGTCGTTAGCAATGTGGTGACAACCGCCTTTTTAGTCTGGGTGACGTATTGGAAAATGGCTCGCTTTTGTCTTAAGCTGGCAGCATATTCTTTGGAAAT
>Ga0247837_1004227_pt1 | contig 23425 bp, 18 predicted proteins | sample LaCtaG_2_FD_187115 | JGI IMG/M metagenome (GOLD analysis project Ga0247837, IMG submission 187115) | Freshwater microbial communities from meromictic Lake La Cruz, Castile-La Mancha, Spain - LaCruzMarch2015_14.5m | ecosystem: Environmental > Aquatic > Freshwater > Lake | place: Spain: Castile-La...
GCATTCATGGGTGCCGACAGCCTGCATTTCCTTTCGGTCGATGGCATCTACCGTTCGTGCGGCCTTGAAGCCCGCGACGCGCGCAATCCGCAATTCACCGACCATTGCTTCACCGGCGAATATCCCACGGAACTGACCGACAAGAATGGCACTTCGGCGCCGCGGCAGTTGTCGCTCTTGGCGGAAGTGGGCTGAGGCCCTAAGAGCTGTGCACGGCAGTTTCGCTCGCGCGGTGGCCGCCGCATGAGCCCACACACATGGCACCCATGACCCCACCTGAAAAGCGTCTTTCCGGAAAAATCGCTCTCGTCACTGGGGCCTCGCGCGGCCTTGGCCGGGCGATCAGCTTAGCGCTGGCCCGGGACGGCGCTCATGTCATTATTTCCGGGCGCACGACGGGCGCGCTCGAAGAACTCGACGATGAAATTGCAAAATTCGGTGGCACCGCAACCATCCTCGCGCTCGACCTGCGCAACGGCGACAAGCTCGATCAACTTGGGCCCTCGCTCTATCAGCGCTGGCAGCATCTCGATATTTTTGTCGCCAATGCTGCCATACTAGGACCGTTGTCGCCGCTGGCCCATGTCACGGCCGACGCCTGGGCGAGCGTGATGGAGACCAACCTCACGGCCAACTGGCGGCTCATTCGCACGCTCAACCCGCTACTGCAGCGAGCCGAAGCTGGGCGCGTTCTATTTGTCACCTCGCGCGCCGCGCATGGAAAAAACGCTTATTGGGGGCCGTACGCCATCGCTAAGGCTGGGCTCGAGGCGCTCGCTTCCACCTATGCCGCGGAAATTGAAAGCACGCCCATCCGCGTGGCAACGCTCGACCCAGGTGCCATGAGCACCGGCATGCGCGCCAAAGCGTTTCCAGGCGAAGACGCCGCCACATTGCCCGCCCCTGAAGACGTCGCCCCACTCGCTGTGAAGCTCGTGCTTCCCACGTCACACTCGAACGGCGAACTGGTTCGTTATCGGGATTGGGTGCGCGGCGAAGGCACACTGCCCAGCCTTTCGGTGTCCAACGGTCACGCTTCGGATGACAGCACAGAGAGCTGACGGAACGATTGCCGGTATCACCGGCTCTCGATCACCATGCCGTCGTATGCAGGTTCGACTCCAGGCGGTAAGTCTCGCACCAGCGTGGCGTAGTCGAGATCGCTGGTCATGTGCGTGAGAATGGCGCGCTTCGGCTTCAGCCGCTCAATGTGTGCCAGCGCTTGCTTGACGCTGAAATGGCTCTCGTGCGGCGTGTAGCGCAGCGCATCGACAATCCACACGTCGAGACCTTCGAGCAAGGCGGCCGAACTCTCCGGCAACGAACTGATGTCGGGGGAATAAGCGACATTGCCAAACCGGAAGCCAAGTGAGGGAATGTCTCCGTGCACTTGCGGAATGGGGATCACTTTCAGCACCCCGCCCTTGCCGTCAATGGTCACAGGTTTTTCCGGGTCGATCAGATGCGCCGACAAGATCGGCGGATAACTGGACCCTTGCTTTTGGGCAAAGCAATACGCGAACCGCCCCACTAGGCTATCGTAAGTCGGTTGATCGAAGTGGCAGGCTATGCGCGATTTCATGGCGTAGGCGACCATGCGCAAATCGTCGATGCCGTGCGTGTGGTCGGCGTGATCGTGGGTATAGAGCACGCCATCCAACCGCTCGATGCGCGCAGACAGCATCTGCTCACGCAGATCAGGCGAAGTATCAACCAGCGCCATTGTGCAACCGGACTTGCTGCGTTGCTCCACCAAAATCGAACAGCGGCGGCGCCGGTTCTTCGGATTTTCCGGGTCGCACTGTCCCCACAAGGGGCCGAGACGTGGCACGCCGCCCGATGACCCGCAACCGAGGATCGTGACGCGCAAGCTCATGCGGCCTTCCCGGCCGCGGCCTCGACCGCGCTGCGATCGACCTTGGAATATAGGCGGAAGAAGTTATCGGTTGTAGCGGCCGCAAAGTCGTCGAAAGCGATCCCGCGCGACGTGGCCAGCGCCCTTGCCGTATGCACCACGAACGAGGGCTCGTTGGTCTTGCCGCGAAAGGGATCGGGCGCCAGGAACGGCGCATCGGTTTCGATCAGTACGCGGTCGAGGGGAACCTCGTTGGCTATTGCCCGCAGGGCTTCCGACTTTTTGAACGACACCACACCTGAAAACGAAACATAAAGCCCGAGGTCTACCGCGCGCATGGCCAGTTCGCGCCCCCCCGTAAAGCAATGAAGCACAGCCGGAAAGGCGCCTTTGGCGTGCTCGTCTTCGAGAATGGCGATGGTGTCGGCGTCGGCATCGCGGGTGTGAATTTCGAGCGGCAATCCGGTTTCGCGGGCCGCCGCAATGTGAGAGCGGAAACCCTCTGCCTGTGCAGCTGGCGTCGAGTGTTTGTAGAAATAGTCGAGGCCCGCTTCGCCGATGGCGACGATTTTCGGGTGCTTGGACAGTCGCACGATTTCGGCGGCAGGAATGTCGAGTTCCTCGTGCGCATTGTGAGGATGCGTGCCAACCGAGCCGTAGACATGCGGGTAGGCCTCGGCCGTTTCAATGACTTCGGCAAAGCGGCGAATGCGGGTCGAGATGTTGATCATGGCGCCAACCCCCGCTGCTTGCGCCCGCGCGACCACGCTGTCGCGGTCATGGGCGAATTCGGGCCGGTCGATATGGCAATGGTGATCAATAAGCATGGGTTCCAGCTATCACGCCCATCGCCCCTCGTGTAGGCGGCAGATTGAACGGCCTGCCCAGCAGGCCGCCGGCGGCTCGGGGCATCGCGAGTCGCCAGACAGCCTTCAAAATGCTAGGCGGGCTCAATCCCAAGCCTTTAACCAGCCCCTTGAGTTGTCATGACCTCTCGAATAACCACACCTGCCCCTATCAAGCCCGTCAGCAAGACCGGCAGCGTCCCCAAGGTCGGCTTTGTGTCGCTCGGCTGCCCTAAGGCGTTGGTCGACAGCGAGCGCATCATTACAAAGCTTCGCTCTGAGGGCTATGCGGTTGCCGCCGATTATGCCGGGGCCGATGTTGTGGTGGTCAACACCTGCGGATTCCTCGATTCAGCCAAGGCAGAAAGCCTCGAGGCGATCGGCGAAGCTATGGCGAAAAATGGCCGCGTGATCGTAACCGGTTGCATGGGAGTTGAAGAAGCCCGCATTCGAGCCGAACACCCGGGCGTTCTGGCCGTCACCGGCCCGCACCAGTATGAGCAAGTGGTGTCCGCCGTGCATGACGCTGTGCCGCCACTGCATGATCCGTATGTGGATCTGGTGCCGCCTGAGGGTCTGCGCCTGACGCCGCGCCACTACGCCTATTTGAAGATCTCCGAAGGCTGCAACAACCGCTGCTCGTTCTGCATTATCCCGTCCCTGCGCGGTGATCTGGCTTCGCGCCCGGCCAATCAGGTGATGAGCGAAGCGGAAAAACTGGTGAAGGCGGGCGTCAAGGAACTGCTCGTCATCAGCCAAGACACCTCGGCCTATGGGCTCGATATCAAATACGCCGAGAGCCCTTGGAAGGGTGCACCGCTGGCCGCACGCTTCCTCGATCTATCGCGCGCGCTTGGCGATCTCGGGGCCTGGGTGCGCATGCACTATGTCTATCCCTATCCGCATGTCGACGACGTGATCCCGCTGATGGCCGAAGGGAAAATCCTGCCCTACCTCGATATTCCTTTTCAGCATGCCTCGCCGTCCGTGCTCAAAGCCATGCGGCGGCCCGCGCATCAGGAAAAGACCGCGGCCCGTATCGCCGCATGGCGCAAAGTATGCCCGGATCTGGCCGTGCGTTCGACGTTCATTGTCGGCTTTCCCGGCGAGACCGAAGCGGACTTCGAGTTTCTGCTGCAGTGGATGCGCGAAGCCCGCATCAACCGCGCGGGCTGCTTTAAGTATGAACCTGTGGAAGGCGCTAAGGCCAACGAACTTGAAGGCGCTGTGCCCGATGACGTTAAGGAAGAGCGCTGGCACCGCTTCATGCAGGTGCAGCAAGAAGTTTCAGAAGCCCTCTTGGCCGAAAAAGTCGGCCGCGTCATTGATGTCCTCATCGACGAAGTCGATGAGGAAGGCGCGCTGGGGCGCTCGAAGTGGGACGCCCCGGAAATCGACGGCAATGTGTTTTTGGATGGGGGGCCATCCCTCAAGCCCGGCGACATCGTCAAGGCTCGCATCACCCATTCGGATGAAACGGATTTGTGGGGGGAAGTGACCGATTGATGCGTACTCTCCGTCGCGGCACGGAAGCCCCACACGAGACGCGGCACCAAATTCCCTTGGTTTTGTTCGTTCAACCGAGATAACGATAGAGACATAGGTCATGTTCTCTCATCAGCTTCTGAGGAATTGTCTCCATGGTTCGTAAAGTTGGCAACGGCGGCAAAAACAAGATCAACGGCACGTCGTCGAAGGACTCTCTGTTCGGGCTTGGTGGCAACGACACCATCAATGGCAAGGCCGGCAACGACGTGATCGACGGCGGCTCGGGCAACGACACCATCCGTGGCGGTGACGGCAAGGACAAGATCTCCGGCAGCAGTGGTAAGGACTTAATCACCGGCGATGCCGGTAACGACATCATCGACGGCGGCAAGGGTGTAGACGTAATTTTTGGCGGCGCCGGAAACGACACCCTGACCGATACGTTCCAAGGCATTCAGTTACTCGACGGCGGTACGGGTGATGACCTCATCATCATGAGCGGTGATGTTGGGGTATCGACGCAAACTTTTTCATACCTCTTGGGCGGCACCGGAAATGACCGCCTCTTTGACGGTGCGGGCAACTCGATCATGCTCGGCGGCGCTGACAATGACGTCATGTCAGGCGGCACAGGTTTTGATCTCATGCTAGGCGACGCAGGTTTTGACAACTTTGTTTTTTCAGACGGCGACGGTTTTCAGAACTTCCTTCGGCCGGGCACCTTCGACGACATCATTTTTGACTTCCAGCAAGGTATTGATGTGGTGACATTAACAGGGGTGACCATCGATTTTGTCGCGGACTTTACGTTGACCGGCGACCCGTTCGTGAACGGTGGCGCAGCCACAGCAGGAGCGCGTGTGGTCTACAATGATGGCTCAGGAACGGCCGGAACCTTCTTCATGATGGGCTATTCTGAGGCCCAATTTGCCCTGACTGGGGGGACGGACTTCTCGATTATCTGATCGCGTTCTGTACCGATGACCGAAGTTTGTTCTGAGGAGTAAGCCCACCTCTTTGCTTGGGGCGCTTGCCCTCTGACGAGAGGGATCGGTTGCTGTCGCCTCAGGGAACCAAACTGGAGCTAGAACGCCTGAAGTCAGTATGCCACTATCTCAAGCCGTCATGTTGCGATTGCCGTGAGCAACCCCCGCGCGCCCGGGACGTTGGGCAGCCTTTCCCTAGCCGTGTGAGCTGGACCTTTTCGCTACCCCAACTAGACGTCGCGTTGCTTGTCCGCAACGCGCAGGTGTTTCTCCCTCGCACGGATTGACATGCGCAACCCTCCAACATTAATACGTACCATGATTTTTGTCGAACTCTGTGGGGGCAGCAATGGCTAAGAAGCGCGGAACAAGCCGGGGCGAAACCATCAGCGGCACGGGCTCTGCAGACCAGCTCTATGGACTTGGCGGCGACGATCTCATCATCGGCAAAGCAGGAAATGATAAGATCTTTGGCGGCAACGGCTTTGACGTCTTGCGCGGCGGCAAAGGGAATGACCTCATCTACGGCGGCAACCAAAGCGATACGCTCAGGGTGAAGCCGGCAATGACCGGCTCTATGGCGATGCGGGAAATGATGTTATTTTTGGCGGATCTGGCGCTGACCGCCTCTTTGGCGGCGCATCCGGCGACTTTCTTACCGACAACTCCGACGACGCCAACTATATCGACGCGGGCGATGGCGGTGACTCGATCTCTGTTGACGGCGGCGCTGCACCCATAACCCGTTTTAACACACTGATTGGTGGTGCCGGTGATGACACCATTGGAGACGAGTCCGGCAATTCAAGGATTTTCGGTGATAGTGGTGCGGACACTATAAGGGGCGGCGATGGATCAGACTATGTTTACGGCGGCGTAGACAGCGACGTTGACACATTCCGATTTGGCGATAATGACGGCGCCTTCAACAACCTCATCGCTGGCAGTTTCGATGATGTGGTATTCAACTATGTCGACGGTGTCGACACCTTCAATCTCTTAGGGGTGGCTTTGGCTTTCACGTTCGCGGATATAACAGTCACTGACACGATCGATACCCTGCATGGTGCTGGTGCCAAAGTTGACTACGGGACCGGAGTATTTTTTGTGGCAGGCTATTCGCAGGCGGTGGCTGATGCCTCTGACTTCGATTTTTTCTAACCTGAACACAGGAATTCTGCGGTCAGCATGTGTTTAGTGTAGCGGTCAATAGAACACGGACCGGCACACATACTCTCTGGTATATTATCCCATGCCTGCGAGGTGGAACCTGCTTCGGCCCAAAGCTTGATGTTTCAGCTTTGGTGCCTGGCCACCACCCCTTGAACTCCGGCACTCGACTCCTAAATAATCTTTTGCACCTGCCATTTGACGGGGGTGCAGTACCGGAACGTGGGCTTGGCCAATAATTGGCGAGCCTCACCAAGCATGTTGCTTCTCTCGAAGGATATGAACCATGAGACACACAGATTTCGCACCCCTCTTCCGCTCGACCATTGGTTTTGACCGCCTTGCCCAGCTCATCGACGCAAGCGGCGGTTTCGATAACGAAGTTACCTATCCGCCCTATAACATCGAGCGCACAGGGGATAGCGAGTACCGCATAACCATGGCGGTCGCGGGCTTTGCTCAGTCAGAGCTGAAAATCGACGCCAAGGAAAGCCTACTCACCGTGCGCGGCGAAAAAGCGCCGGAGACGGCGGAGCGCAAGTATCTGCATCGCGGCATCGCCACGCGGAACTTCGAACGCCGCTTCCAGCTTGCGGACTATGTCGAAGTGAAATCGGCAGCACTCAGCGACGGCATCTTGTCGATCAGCCTGGTGCGCAATCTGCCCGAGCGTATGAAGCCGCGCAGCGTGCCGATTTCGATCGACGGTGCGGCCGCAGCGGACAGCTTCAAGCAGATTGAAGCTGCGGTCTAAAAAGCGGCGCTGGCATGCGCGATGTATGCGTAAACTCGCTCTGGATCACCCAAGTGCCGGGCCCGAAAGGGTCCGGCATTTTTTGTTGCAGCCGCCTCGCTCGCCGAGAAGACCTTACAAATCAAATTTGGCGGGCGTGAACGTGTCCCTATTCCCGCTTGTGCCCGCTGCAGAAATCTGCAAAAAATGACGGAGAAAGGTCAGCAATCCTGTCCTTTGTCTGAACTTCATTGCGTCACTGGCCTATCGCGCTCCTTAACGGAAGCAGCAAGGTCCTGGCCGTCTTGAGGCCCATTAGAGTTGCTGATGAAATACGGGACTACAGCCATGCGAAAACATAGGCGAAACCATCGCCCTAAACGTGTGTGACCGTGGTTCGCTGCCAGCTATTATCAAAGCCTTTGGCAGTGCACGCCTAGCCACCCGAGACGGCTCTCAGATATGATCTTTCGCGGCGCTGACACCCCGCCGCCGTCCCTCTCGATCACCTGCCATTTGCTACCCGAGGCTGAACGATGACCGCCCAATTTCCAATGACCGGCCCTTATGAAGCTCCCGAGAAGCAGGGCCTATACGACCCCGCGCTCGAGCGCGATGCCTGCGGCGTTGGCTTTGTCGCCGATATGAAGGGCCGAAAGTCACACAAGATCGTCTCGGACGCCCTGGAGGTTCTGGCCAACTTGGAACATCGCGGCGCTGTGGGGGCTGATCCACTTGCGGGCGATGGCGCGGGCATTCTCATTCAGATCCCGCATACGTTCCTGGCGCAAGAGTGCCAGTTGGCCGGGTTCTCGCTGCCGCAACCGGGGAACTATGCTGCCGGGCACGTATTTATGCCGCGCGACGAACGCTTGGCCGCGCACTGCGAACGGGTTTGGGCACGCTGCCTCAAGGAACAGGATCTGAAACTGCTCGGCTGGCGTTCCGTGCCCGTCGACAATTCTTCGCTCTCGGAAATGGTGCGAGGCACCGAACCCATTCAGCGCCAGGTGTTTATCGCACGGCCCGCCGATGCCGACGACCAAGACGATTTCGAGCGCCGCCTTTATCTCGTGCGCAAGATCGTCTCGAACGCCATCCAAGATGCCTACAAGGGCCGTGACATCGGGCACTACACGGTCTCGCTGTCGACGCGCACCATTGTCTATAAGGGCATGTTCCTGTCGTATCAGGTCAAGGCCTACTACAAAGACCTGTCCGACCCGCGCCTGACGTCGGCGATGGCGCTGGTGCATCAGCGCTTTTCAACCAACACCTTCCCCTCCTGGAAGCTGGCGCATCCCTACCGCATGGTTGCCCACAACGGGGAAATCAACACGCTGCGCGGCAACGTCAATTGGATGGCCGCACGCCAAGCGTCTGTATCCTCGCCGCTGTTTGGATCGGACATCTCGAAGCTGTGGCCGATTTCGTATGAAGGCCAGTCCGACACCGCGTGCTTTGACAACGCGCTCGAATTCCTCACCATGGGCGGCTACTCGCTGGCGCACGCCGCCATGATGCTGATCCCGGAAGCCTGGGCGGGTAATCCGAACATGGACCCCAAGCGCCGCGCCTTCTACGAATATCACGCCTGCCTGATGGAGCCGTGGGACGGCCCGGCCGCAATGGCATTTACCGACGGCCGCCAGATCGGCGCCACGCTCGACCGCAACGGGCTGCGGCCAGCGCGCTATCTCGTCACCAAGGACGATGTGGTGATCATGTCGTCGGAATCGGGCGTGCTTCCTGTTGCGGAAGACAAGATCGTCAAGAAGTGGCGGCTCCAGCCCGGCAAGATGCTACTCATCGACCTCGAAAAGGGCCGCATTGTTTCCGACGACGAACTCAAGGCAGACATCGCCGCCAGCCACCCGTATGAGTCGTGGGTCAAGCGCACGCAGATCATGGTTTCAGATTTGCCGCTGCCGCAAAAGCCGATCGCAAAGAAGACCAGCGTCAGCCTGCTCGATCTGCAACAGGCGTTCGGCTACACGCAGGAAAGCCTCAAATTCCTGATGACGCCGATGGGCTCGAAAGGCGAAGAAGCCATCGGCTCGATGGGTAACGACACGCCCATTTCGGCGCTGTCGTCGAAGTCGAAGTTGCTGCACACCTACTTCAAGCAGAACTTTGCGCAGGTAACAAACCCGCCGATCGACTCGATCCGCGAAGAACTAGTGATGAGCCTCGTATCGTTCATCGGCCCGCGCCCGAACATCCTCGATCTCGAAGGTACGTCGAAGGTCAAGCGGCTGGAAGTCGCCCAGCCGATCCTCACTAACGAAGACCTGGAGCGCATACGGGCCATCGGCGCGGTCAAAGACAACCATTTCTCATCGATTACTCTCGACATCACCTATCCGGCAAGCCACGGCGAAGCGGGCATGGGGCCTGCTCTTGATGTCGTATGCGCGGAGGCCGAAGAGGCTGTGCGTTCCAACGACACCAACATCATCATCTTGTCGGACCGCGCGTGCGGGCCGGACCGGATTGCGATCCCCTCGCTGCTCGCCACCTCGGCTGTGCATCATCACTTGATCAAGCAGGGCTTGCGCACGTCTGTCGGCCTCGTGGTTGAGACGGGCGAAGCCAACGAAATCCATCAGTTCTGCACTTTGGCCGGTTATGGTGCCGAAGCCATCAACCCGTATCTCGCCTTCGACACACTCACCGCCATGCTGCCAGATCTGGGCGCGGGCCTCACCGCCGAAGACGTCAAGAAGAAGTACACCAAGGCCGTCGGCAAGGCGCTGATGAAGGTCATGGCGAAGATGGGCATCTCGACCTATCAGTCATACTGCGGCGCGCAGATTTTCGACGCCATCGGTTTACGCCAAGCCTTCGTCAACCGCTACTTCACCGGCACGCATACGCAGATCGAAGGCGTGGGCTTGCGCGAGATCGCGCGCGAAACCGTGGAACGTCATCAGGCGGCATTTGGCAACGCACCGGTACTCGCCAATGCGCTCGAAGTTGGCGGTGACTATGCCTACCGTATTCGCGGCGAAGCCCACGTCTGGCGTCCCGGCACCGTCGCCGACCTGCAGCACGCCGTGCGCGGCACGGACAACGCCGACGCCATGTCCGGCAAGGTTCCGCAAAAGTATCGCGACTTTGCCAAGGCCATCAACGAGCAATCCGAACAACTCCTCACGATGCGCGGCCTGTTCCGCATCCGCTCAGCCGAAGAGATGGGCCGCAAGCCCGTGCCGCTGGAGGAGGTTGAATCAGCCGCCAGCCTCGTCAAGCGCTTCTCAACCGGCGCTATGAGCTACGGATCGATCTCGCGCGAAGCACACACCACGCTCGCAATTGCCATGAACCGCATCGGTGGCAAGTCCAACACCGGCGAGGGCGGCGAGGAAGCCGACCGCTATAAGCCGCTGCCCAATGGCGACAGCATGCGCTCGGCCATCAAGCAAGTGGCGTCCGGCCGCTTCGGCGTGACGACGGAATACCTCGTCAACTCCGATATGATGCAGATCAAGATGGCCCAAGGCGCCAAGCCCGGCGAAGGCGGTCAGCTGCCTGGCCACAAGGTCGATGCGACGATTGCCAAGGTGCGCCACTCGACGCCTGGCGTCGGTCTCATCTCGCCGCCGCCGCATCATGATATCTACTCGATTGAAGATCTCGCGCAGCTGATCTTTGATTTGAAGAACGTCAATCCAGCCGCCGCTGTCTCTGTCAAACTGGTGTCGGAAGTGGGTGTTGGCACCGTGGCGGCAGGCGTTGCCAAAGCGCGCGCCGATCATGTCACCATCTCCGGCTATGAAGGCGGCACGGGCGCCTCTCCCCTCACCTCGATCAAGCATGCCGGATCTCCGTGGGAAATCGGCTTGGCGGAAACGCACCAGACTCTTGTCATCAACCGGTTGCGCTCGCGCATTGCCGTCCAGGTCGATGGCGGCCTGCGCACCGGCCGCGATGTCATCGTTGGGGCGCTGCTGGGTGCCGATGAATTCGGGTTTGCGACCGCGCCGTTGATTGCCGCCGGCTGCATCATGATGCGCAAGTGCCACCTCAACACGTGTCCCGTCGGCGTCGCCACGCAAGACCCGGTGCTGCGCGCGCGCTTCACCGGCAAGCCCGAGCACGTCGTCAACTACTTCTTCTTCGTTGCCGAAGAGGTTCGCGAAATCATGGCGTCGCTTGGCGTGCGCACGCTGTCCGAACTCATCGGCCAAACCGACGTGCTCGACAAGGATCGCGCCATCGAGCACTGGAAGGCACGCGGGCTTGATTTCAGCCGGCTGTTCCACAAGCCGCAACCGGCCAAGGGCGATGCCATTTACAATTGCGAACGCCAGGATCATGGCCTCGAAAAGGTGCTCGACAACAAGCTGATTGCGCTGGCTATGCCCGCGCTTGAAACCAAAAAGCCGGTGCGCCACGAAGTCGAAATCCGCAATTCCGACCGTTCGACAGGCGCCATGCTTTCGGGCGAAATCGCCAAGCGCTACGGCCATGCCGGGCTTGCCGAAGACACCATTTGGCTGACGCTCAAGGGCACGGCAGGCCAAGCCTTCGGCGCGTGGGGCGCCAAGGGCTTGACGCTCGATCTCGTCGGCGAGGGCAACGACTATGTCGGCAAGGGCCTGTCGGGCGCCAAGATCATCGTGCGCCCGAATGCGCTCTCCGGAATCGTGCCGGAAGAAAGCATCATCGTCGGCAACACGGTGATGTATGGCGCGATCCTCGGCGAATGTTATTTCCGCGGCATCGCCGGCGAACGCTTTGCCGTGCGCAACTCGGGCGCTTATGCCGTTGTCGAAGGCACCGGCGACCATGGCTGCGAATACATGACCGGCGGCGTTGTCGTGGTGCTCGGTCCTACGGGGCGCAATTTCGCGGCTGGCATGTCGGGCGGCATCGCCTACGTGCTCGACGAGAAGGGCGACCTTGAAGGGCGGCTGAACAAAGAAATGGTGGAACTCGAAGCCATCAAGGCCGACAGCGCCCTGATGTTCAAACTCGCCAAGCCCGACGGCGACAGCGCGACGAAGCCTTTGGCAGATGTGATGCTCGACATGCGCGAGCAGGATGCCGAACGCCTGCACGCCCTGCTATCGCGTCACGCGCACTACACGAACTCTGCCAAGGCGCAGGCTATTTTGAAGAACTTCGAAACCTATCTGCCGAAGTTCCGCAAGGTCATGCCAACCGAATACCGCCGCGCGCTGACGGATCTTGCGAAGGCGCGGGATGCTGAAAATGTGGGCGCGTTAGCCTGACAGACAAAGCCGCATCCACAAGGGTACGCAATCACATAAGTTGATCGACGGGAACGACCATGGGCAAGCCAACCGGATTTCTGGAACTCGACCGCGCCGACCGGACCTACAAGCCGGTTGAAGAGCGTGTAAAGCACTATCATGAGTTTGTGGTGCCGCTGGCCGAGCCGCAACTCAAGGCGCAGGCCTCGCGCTGCATGGATTGTGGCATCCCGTTCTGTCACAACGGCTGTCCGGTCAACAATCAGATCCCGGACTGGAACGACCTTGTCTATCAGGGCGATTGGAAGCGCGCCGCCGAGAACCTGCACTCGACCAACAATTTCCCGGAAGTCACCGGCCGCATCTGCCCGGCGCCGTGCGAGGCCGCCTGTACCCTGAACATCGACGACAAACCGGTAACGATCAAATCAATCGAATGCGCCATCGCAGATCGCGCTATCCAGGAAGGCTGGATTGTGCCGCAGCCGCCGGAAAAGAAAACCGGCAAGCGCGTTGCCATCATCGGCTCAGGCCCCGCTGGCATGGCGGCAGCCCAGCAACTGGCGCGGGCAGGCCACGATGTGCATGTGTACGAGAAGAGCCCGCGACCGGGCGGACTGATGGTCTACGGCATCCCCGATTTCAAAATGGAAAAAGGCGTCATCGCGCGCCGCGTCAAGCAAATGGAAGCCGAGGGCGTGACGTTCCACTGCAACGCGCACGTCGGCAAGACCATTTCCGCCAAGGAGCTTGAGGCCAGCCACGATGCCGTGCTCATCGCCACCGGCTCGGAGCACCCGTTCGACTTCTTCACCAAGTCACCCGGCCGCGACCTCGACGGCATTCACTACGCGATGGACTTCCTGCCCCAGCAGAACAAGCGCGTTGCGGGCGAGAAGGCACTTGCCGCCGGTGGCCAGGAAATCTCAGCCAAGGACAAGCACGTCGTCGTTATCGGCGGCGGCGATACGGGATCTGACTGCATCGGCACCTCGTTCCGTCAGGGCGCCAAGTCGGTGACGCAGCTCGAAATCATGCCGCGCCCGCCCGAGAAGGAAAACAAGGCTCTCTCGTGGCCCCATTGGCCGATGAAGCTGCGCATTTCGTCCTCGCAGGCCGAAGGCGCCACAACCGAGTTCTCGATTTCGACGACTGGCTTTTCCGGCGAGAATGGCCACGTGCGCAAACTCAACTACACACGGCTCGATGCCAAGATGCAGCCCATCTCCGGCACCGAGGGAACATTCGACGCCGACCTCGTTCTCTTTGCCATGGGCTTTGACGGCCCCATCGAAACCGATGTGGTCAAGGAACTGGGCCTCAGCGTCGTGCCGCGCGGCCGCTTCAAGGGGCTTGATGCCGACGACCGCGACTACAAGCTGCCGGGCAACCCGAAGCTGTTTGCGGCTGGCGATATCCGGCGCGGGCAGAGCCTCGTCGTCTGGGCCATCCGCGAAGGCCGCCAGGCAGCGCATGCCATCGACAAAGCCTTGATGGGTTTGACGAGTTTGCCGAGGTAGAGAGACCCTACTTCACATAAGCCATCATGCGTCCGGCTGTGATGATTGCGAGCCACAACACAATAGACAGAGCGGCCGAGAGCTTGGCGAGCCACGGTGAGGCGGCACGTGTGTCCTCCACGCCTAGTTTTGCGGGATGTAAACGCCGCGCAAACAAAAGTGCGTTGGTGCCAGCCAAAACCAATAATACAAGCTTGGCTTGAAAAGCCACGTTGGTGCTGAAATCGACAGCATCGGATGCAAACAGCAGAAACCCGCTTGCCGCGTTGAGAGCAAAGCCCGCCCAAACCCAAGGCAAAAGATGACGGCCAAGTAGGCCGAGCGGCAACGCCTTATGAAGCCCGAGCACACGCAAATCAAACGCTAGGATCGAGCCGAAAACCAGCGCAAGCCCTATGACGTGGAGTGTTTCAAGAACGGGATACAGATAGAGCGATTCCCGCACGGCGGCGGCGATAGCTGACTGATCGAGTGCGTTAAGGATTTCGGTGAGATTTTCGAACATCGAGTGTCAGTCCAGCTCAGCGCGGTGATCCGCGAACCGACAGCGACGGGCCGCCCGAAAACGAAATACTGTTGAGCCCTAACTGCGCCGAACCATCGCGTGCTGGCCAGCCGGTTACTGTGACCTTCGCTCCGTCTTTCAGCAATGCTTGTGTCAGCCCCTTGGCTTTGCAAGCAGCCGGACTTTCCGTTTCGACGTGCCAGCTTTTACCGCCGGCCTCGACCGTGAACGAGATGTGCGGGTTGCCGTATTCGACGGACGAGATCACGCCAGAGACGCGAATGGTTTTCGCGCCGTCGTATTTCACGACGTAGGTGTGGTGAGCGCCCGCTCCGGTGGGTGCGGCAGCAAGCAACGGCGCGGCAACAAGTATCAACGCCAAGCGACTACGCAACATGACAAAGACCCAAAAAGACCATGTGGAACCATTCTTTTAACAGGCAGACTGTGCTCTGACTGTATCTGCCTGGTCACAGAGAGCGGCTGCCTTGCAACATGATTGACGGCGCTCGCTACCCGAGGCGCAACGGCTGCTTTTCGCCTGTTCCGCCCATTCTCGTCTTGAACCCAACCGTGGCAGGTATACGCTCAAGGGCTCGAAGCGCCGCTGCTTCGCACCCTGGCATAGGAGGCTCCCCCCATGAGAACGCCGCTCGAAATTTCATTCAAGGGTCTCGAAAAAAGCCGGGCTGTCGAGGCCAAAGTGGCTGAGCGCGCCGCACGGCTCGAGCGACATTTTGATCGGATGACGCATGTGCGCGCGGTTGTCTCGGCACCCAACCGCCTCGCTCACAAGGGCAAGCACTTCGAAGTCAAATTGGAAATTGGCATACCGGGTGGAGCGCCAATCATCATTTCGGAAGATCCCGAAGGCAACGACGCCCGCTCGGATTTGATGCTCGCCATTCGCCATGCTTTCGACGCAGCGGAACGGCGGCTGGACGATGTGGCCGAGCGGCTCGGCGGAAGTGCCAAGAAAGCCGAGCGCGACCGGCGCCGTCCCGCTAAAATCCAGGAAGACGTTTAGAATTCCGATCAGCGCTTAGGCTTGCGCTCGTCTTTCGCCGGAGCCGCATCGGTGCTGCCGGTCTCCTCTGGGGCAAGGGGTGCAGCGCTAGCCGCTTTCGCTTTCGCCGCCCGCAGCGCAGGCGATGGCTGGCGCGGCCACGATTGATCATCGGCGCGGCCCGGTTTCGGTGCCAGCCGCTCGCCCTTGAACAGCACGCGGAAGTATGGTGTTTGCGCGGCCGAGACTTTTAGTGCGCCGCTGCGATCGCCTGCCGAGCGCGACGGCGTGACAGAATTCATGATCAGCAATCCGCCAGCAATTGGATCTGTCAGGATGTCGCCCATTTGAGAAGGCTTGTCCGGACTTTCGCGCCGGGTAACAAGCTGCACGACGGATGCGGGGATGAGCGGCCGCACAATATCGAGATTGAGCGTTTCTTCCTTCCCCGATGCTGAGACGGTTTTCAGACTGATCTTGCCAGTTTCGGCCTTTTGCTCACCGGCTGCGCCTTCGGCTGTCGCGGACGCCGATGCGGCAGCAACGGACGCTGCTTGCGCCTCAGCAGTTTTGCCGGCCGCGGCCGGTGGCGCCGGTTCGGCCAGTTTTGCCTTATCGGGATTGATCTTTGCCTGCTCAGCTTCCGCGCCTGCCAGTGGCACATCCCGGTTGGCACGGGCCTGGGTTAGATCGCGGCGCAAGTCGCGCTCGACGAAGTGGCCGAGTTTGCGATAACCAGCCCCGGTAAAGTAGACGCCATCGCCATCGCGCAACCGAACGATCTTGCCACTGAGATCAGGCCCGAACGCATCGTAGCCGCCCTGCTCTGTGAGGAACCCCGTGTAGACGTCGATGAATTTCATATTGTTCAAGAAAATGCGCTCGCGCAGCACTTCGTTGATCATCTGGGCATCTTCATTTGCGTCGGCCTTGCGCACGTTGGGCAAGCTCACCCAATAGACCGACACATTAAGGCGCTTCAGCATCTTCATCAAACGGTCGGCGCGTGAGGCATATTCCGTGCGCCAGGCTGGCGAGCCGACGGGCACCTTTTTTTCTGAAGCACCGCGCAGCGACACGCGATCCCAAGCGCCCAGCATGATGATGGCGATCTGCGGCGTCTCGCGCTTCAAGTCTTCTTCGAGCGACACCAACCGCTCGGCATAGACCGGCCGGTTGAGACCGTTCAAGGTGTGCCGCTTGGGGCGCAGCACCATGCGCCGGTCAGTGCCGATCACTTCGCCAAGACCAAACAGCAGGCCATCGGCCATGTCATCGCCAATGACGGCCACGTTATAAACTTCGCCCGGCGGAAATGGAGTGAGGTAGCTGGCCCCCAGCGCTTCCTCTTGGGCACGAGCGTGCTGCGGCGCGCTGAAGATCGCTGCCATCAAGCACACAAAGAGAATGCCCCAGCCCTTCATCCAGTCCTCGTTCCCCTCAGGCGGTTCTCTCGCGTCATCGCGCCGCTGTCGAGCGCATGTGTGCGAGTGTTGCGTCGGTCGGCCAGCAATCGACCTTGAGGCCGTTGGCGCGCTGATACTTACCAATGTTCATGCGCGAATTGGAACCAATCTTGCCATCGATTTTGTCAACGTCGAAGCCCGAAGTCTTGAGGCGTGTCTGGATTTCCTCGATCACCTTCGTCTTTTGAGCTCCTGTCCCGCCCCAGGCCTTTTCGAAATCCCCCCCGCCCGCGATGCGGTCGGCCAAATGGCCGACGAAGACGGCATAGAGATCTGACGTGTTGTAGAGCCGGATCACTTTGAAGTTCTCGGTCACCAGAAACGACGGGCCGTAGGCGCCTGCCGGGCTCATCAGATAAGCCGGTGTGCTTTGAAGGTCTTCCGGCCACCGCTTTCCGCCTGCACGTTGAAACCCGAGACGCGTCCACTCGGACACAGGCCGCGCCTGCAAGGGCCCTTCGAGTGAACAATCGGCCGTTGCCGGAATGCGCACTTCAAAACCCCAGGGCAGGCCCGCGACCCAGCCCTTGCCGGACAGCTGCGCCGCTGATGACCCCAGCGCATCGGCCACCGACCGGAAGATATCCTTCTTGCCATCGCCATCGATGTCGCGCGCGAACGGCGCATACTCGCTCGGCATGAATTGCGTCAGCCCGACAGCGCCAGCCCAGGACGATTTCATGTCGGAGCGCGCCACGCCCTCCTCCAGCATCTGCAGGGCGGCGAGCAGCTCCTTGCGGAACAAGTCTTTGCGGCGCCCAACGTAAGCGAGTGTTGTCAGCACCCGGACCGCGTCGTGCGGCAACTTATAAGCGCCAAAAGCTGTCTCGCGGCCCCATATGGCCAGTAGCGCATAGCGATCGACGCCGCTGCCCGCTTCGATCTTGTCGAGCGACGCTTTATGCTTGGTTAGAAATGGCTTAGCTGTTGCAGCCAGCCGCATGAGATAGGCCCGGTCGAGATATTCCGACGGCGCACGGGTGAACTCGGCTTGCCCAGCACTGCCCAGCTTGTCCCGGCCCGGAAGGGCAAGATCAGGAATGGAGAAATCAGGCTCTAGGCCGCGAAACGCCGTATCAAACGTCGCCCGCGAAACATTGAGTGCCTGCGCATCGGGCCACAGGGCCGTGAGCCACTGTTGAAACGCCTCGTCGGCGCGGGCCGACGGTGGCATCAGCACAACCCCAACCATCGCCGCTAAACTTGCCGCGATTGGCCGGATAGAGGCCCGCCACACCCGCCCAAATCGTCCCGTCACACCACTGCCCTCACGGTCTCGCATCTCGACCCGAACTGCCGTGCAGGTCTTGTGGCATAGACCAGACGATTCGGGGCGTTTTTAGGACGCGTGCCGCAACCCGATCAGCGTTTGGACGCCCCGTTAGCTGGCTTTCAGAAGACGGCTTAGGTGCGCCTCCCAGGCGAGGGCCTGCGTGACGATGGTATCGAGATTGTCGTGAACTGGCAGCCAGCCCAGGACGCTGCGGATTTTTGAGGTTTCGGCAACGATAGCAGCGGGATCGCCGGGGCGCCGGGCCGATAGACGCACTGCAAAATCACGACCCGAGGCGCGCTTGACGGCATCGATCACTTCGAGCACCGAAAACCCGCGCGAATATCCGCAATTGAGAACGGAAGACGCTCCGCCCTGCCGCAGATATCCCAGTGCGGCCAAGTGCGCCCGGGCAAGGTCGGTCACGTGGATGTAGTCGCGCACGCAGGTGCCGTCGGCGGTTGGATAGTCGGTGCCGAAAACATCCATGTGCGCGCGCATGTCAAGCGCGGTTTCGCACGCCACCTTGATGAGGTGGGTTGCGCGCGGCGTCGACTGCCCCGAGCGACCTTGTGGATCAGCACCGGCGACGTTGAAATAGCGCAGCGCCACGTAGTTGAAATCATGCGCGCGCGAGGTATCGCCCAGCATCACCTCGGTCATCAGCTTCGACCAGCCATAAGGCGACATCGGCGCGGGAGCGGCGTCTTCGCCAACGGGGTTGTGCGCCGGATTGCCATAGACAGCCGCGGTCGATGAGAAAATGAAATGGCGCACGCCAGACGACACGGCGGCTTCCATCAGCGCCCGTGATTACACGGTGTTGTTGTTGTAGTAGCCGAGCGGATCGGCGACCGACTCCGGCACCACGATAGAGCCTGCGAAGTGAATGATCGCCGTGATGGCGTGCTTTCGGACGAGTGTGCGCACCAAATCCTGATCGCCCGCATCTCCAACGACCAAAGTCGCCTCGGGCGAGACCGCCCAGCGAAAGCCGGTGGTGAGATTGTCGAGCACGACGACTTTTTCGCCCGCATCGACGAGTTCGAGCACCATGTGGCTTCCGATAAAGCCCGCGCCACCCGTCACCAGCACTGTCATACTTGCCAACTCCTCAGTTCCGCTGCAAACACGCCCTTAACCTAACGGTGGAACAATTACTTTTAGAATGCACACGCACCTAAAATTGCAATAGCCGCCGTGCAATTCAACACGTCGTAACCGGCCCGTTTTCAGGCGCCCCAAAGTGAGACCGCCCCATGGCCCCAGCCTTCAAACCCATCCGTAAGGCCGTTTTTCCGGTTGCCGGTCTGGGGACCCGGTTCCTGCCGGCGACGAAAGCCGTGCCCAAGGAAATGCTGACGGTCGTTGACCGTCCCGTCGTGCAACACGTGGTCGACGAGGCCCGGGCCGCCGGTATCGATCAGCTCATTTTCGTCACGGGGCGCAACAAGGGCGCCATCGAAGACCACTTCGACTTGCAATTTGAGCTCGAGCAGACGTTGTCAGCGCGCGGCAACAAGCAAAAGGAACTTGCAGCGCTTGCCGAAGCCCAGCCGGGCGCGGGCGATGTCATCTTCACCCGCCAGCAGGCGCCGCTGGGCTTGGGTCATGCGGTCTGGTGCGCGCGCCATATCGTCGGCGATGAGCCGTTTGCGCTGCTGCTGCCCGACATGCTGCATCACAGCGCTGTGCCGTGCCTGAAACAGATGATCAACGCCTACAACGCCAGCGGCGGCAACCTTGTTGCCGTGGCACCGGTGCCGGAAGAAGAAACCCACCAGTACGGCATTGTTGGCGTGACCGACGCGAAAGCCAAGGTGTCTTCGATTACGTCCATGGTCGAAAAGCCGCCGCGCGGCACCGCGCCGTCGAACCTGCACATCACCGGCCGCTACATTTTGCAGCCGCAGATCTTCGATCTGTTGGAGCATCAGGAGCGCGGGGCGGGCGGCGAAATTCAGCTCACCGACGCCATGATCAAGCTGCATCAGCAGGCGCCTGCAAGTTTCCAGGCGGTGCGCTTTGACGGCCAGATTTACGATTGCGGCGCCAAGCTCGGCTTCCTGATGGCGAACATCGCCTACGGTTTGGCGCGCGACGACATCGCGCCCGCGTTACGTGCGGGGATCAAGGGGCTGCTGTGAGGGGTGGTGGTACACGACGGAATTCTGATAAGGCTTCGCGCTTTAAAATATCAGCAGGCAGCTAAGGCAGGTACCCCAAAACTCGAATCTGTGCGGCCACATACCAGCTCTATAGAACTGCGCTTCCTACGCGACCAAGCAGGCGCCATTGATAGTGGAGATAGAGCCGTCCATGATAACGACCTCGAAGTTTCGGGCTTCTTCACTCAAGCTCGTCAGGGCGGCCAAGCACCTGGATGAGCTTCGTGGAGAGGTTCAATCCTACATCGACAAAAAGCCAATGGATCTCTCCTGGGAAAGCATCCCCTGGCGCGATGAATTCGTAAACATCTTCGCAAGAGATGAGAATCTCATTGGTCTTGTGCCCAGAGTTCGCATTCCCATTCCCGACGAATTTGCCCCGATAATTGGCGATGTTGTGCACAACCTACGTTCGGCACTGGACATCATGATTTTTGATCTCTTAGCACCACAACTTGGCGACGAGACGCACCGCTCTATCGAGTTTCCATTCTGGAGATGCGATAGAAGCAAACAGCGATCAATGAGGTTTGTTGAACGCCTTCCAGAAGTCGCAGTGCTTGTGGAGGCTTGGGAGCCGTTTCCCTATGGCCGTTCCCGGCTGCACGTACTTCACGACATGTGGAACATGGATAAGCACCGGTCTATTATCCCTATTTTGGGCGGCGTCGAATACAGCGGGGCTCATGCACTTTTTGGTCACTCTCTCGACGGTGAGAAACTGATCGACCCATTCCCGGCTCGCAAGCAAGTAAGAGACGGGCAACCGTACTGCGTGATGGTAGCCAGTCTCACCGCTCCGCCGTTGGGTGCGCGTACTCCATGCGAGGTTCGGCTGGCGCTTGACGGGGAGGCCGAGGTGATAGGGCGAGACCTACTTCAAGAACTAGACGCTCACTGCAAGGTGGTGGGTGCGGTACTCGAAAGCTTTGAGAAGGGGGAGCGGCCTACCTTCGTTCCACCGCCGTCACCTGGGCCAGAGCAGGTTGGACCGCATGGATGGGCATTTCCACCGTCGATGACGCCGCAAGACGTTGAAGAATGGATTCGAAAGAATTGGATGACAGACGACAGGGATGTTTCCCACCCTCCCACTCAGTGACTCGCGGTTTTATTCACGGATTCTTCGCGCGCAGAGAATCGGAGACACGCGCCTTATTTGCCACTGGCTGAATGAATTCGGCTTGCAAAAAGCAAGCTGTAAACATCGCCCCCAACCCGTCATGGCCACGAAGGTGGCCATCCACGGCAAGCCTCAACGGGCGCGGTGTTGCTGCCAGTGTGCCAGACTGCAGCGGCTCGCCTAAAGCCGCTTCAACAGGCAAACGGAAGCTTGTCGTGGATAGCCCCCTGAAGGGACTTCTGAGTGTTCGCGTCCGACGGCAGCTCAAGCGACGATAAAATCGTCGAACGTCAGCGCTGTGCCAGCGGTGACGGTTGCAAACTGAGTAGCGCCGCCCACACCGCTGCCGTTGCTGTCGTAGAACAGAGCCCCGGTGATGTTGTTGTAAAGGATGAAGTCCTTGGCATCGAGAGCCGAGCCGATGCGGAATTCATCCGCCGTCAGAGACGCGCCGATGGCGCTGAAGACCCCAGCGCCAAGCTGAATATCGTCGACGCCGGCGGCGAAGTCGATAATCGTGTCGACGTTGGTTGACCCGTTCAAACCGGTGATGAATGCGAAGCGGTCGGCGCCTGCGCCACCACTCAGTGTGTCGGCCCCGCTCAAGCCGAAGATCTGATCGGCACCACCACCGCCGATTAGATAATTGCTCAAAGAATTACCAACGATGACATCGTTGCCAAGACCGCCCACCAAACCTTCGATGCCGGCGTAGGTGTCGCCGACCGCAGCCGCGCCGGCGTTCAAGTTCGAGGCATCGAGGCGGATCGTGAGGTTGCCGTAGTTGGCATCATCATAGCGCGCGAAGTCGAGGCCCGTGTCATCGCCGCCCACATGCGCATCGGCGCCAGATCCGCCCCAGAGATTGTCACCGCCAGCGCCACCACTGAGTGTGTCGGCCGCGTTCAAGCCGTAGATCAGGTCGGCGCCGCTGCCGCCGATCAGATAATTGCTCAAAGAATTGCCGACGATAATATCGTTGCCAAGACCGCCGACGAGACCCTCGATGCCGGTGTAGGTATCGCCGACCGCAGCCGCGCCGGCGTTTAAGTTCGACGCATCGAGACGGATCGTCAGATTGCCGTAGTTGGCGTCGTCGTAGCGTGCGAAGTCGAGGCCCGTGTCATCGCCGCCCACATGCGCATCGGCCCCGGCACCGCCCCAGAGATTGTCACCGCCCGTGCCGCCACTGAGTGTATCGGCCCCGTTCAAGCTGTAGATCAGGTCGGCACCACCGCCGCCGATCAGATGATTGCTCGACGAATTGCCATAGATGGTGTCGTTGCCGAGGCCACCAACCAAACCTTCGATGCCGACGTAGGTGTCGCCTGCCGCAGCTCCGGTGTTCAGCGCGGCATTGTCCAGCCGGATGGTCAGGTTGCCATGGTTGGCGTCGTCATAGCGGGCAAGGTCGATGCCCGCATCATCGCCGCCGATATGCACATCGGCGCCAAGCCCGCCTGAAAGATCGTCGCTTCCGGCACTGCCGTTCAGAACGTCATTGTTGTCGCCGCCAAAGAGGCTGTCGTTCCCCGTGCCGCCATCGAGGATGTCGTCGCCGGTGCCCCCGCGCAGAACATCGTCCGAGCCGCCGCCCGACAGGTTGTCATTGCCGCCAGCGCCGTCGATCAGTTCGCCCCAGTAGTTTCCGGCATGGCTATCGTTGCCCGCGCCAAAACCTAGCACGGTTTCCAGCCGGTCAGATTCGTCCAGATCAAAGTTCAGGATGCTGGCAACTTCCGCCGCCGAAAGCCCGGCAAGATCGCGGAAATCGGGGGTGCTGAGGGTGACGACATCGCCAAAGCCCGACCCCGCATCGGGATTGGTCGAAAAGAAATACAGGAACGACGCCGACGCCCCCGCAACGAGGCTTAGATCGTCATAGACGGCCTCTACGGTTCCGGAATTGAAGCGGACGAGGTCATTGCCATCGACCGCATCGCCCATCGTGTGGTCGCCCCAGACCACGGACAGCGACGGATCATTACCTCCCGCGCCACTGGTGCTGTCGTCAAAAACCGCGCCACTGTCGGTGATATCAAGTGTTGTGGAAAAGCTGCCGCTGGCG
>Ga0247837_1004228_pt1 | contig 23414 bp, 26 predicted proteins | sample LaCtaG_2_FD_187115 | JGI IMG/M metagenome (GOLD analysis project Ga0247837, IMG submission 187115) | Freshwater microbial communities from meromictic Lake La Cruz, Castile-La Mancha, Spain - LaCruzMarch2015_14.5m | ecosystem: Environmental > Aquatic > Freshwater > Lake | place: Spain: Castile-La...
GCGGTGCTGGCTCGCGCAGGCACCTCGGCCGCGCCTTGACGTCTGCCGCTGTAGTCGTTGTCGCAGCCCCGCCCGCAGGGTCGCTGGTGTTGAGTGCGTTTTTTGCCGCCGCAAGCATGGCCGATGGAGTTCAGCGCGCCATGATAATTGAAAATCCGCAGCAAGCGCTTGCGGGCGGTATCAGTCTGACATTCTTTTTGGCGGCTTTTAGCTATGTCTACGGTATCGTGCCAGCGGCCTTATCCTGTCTGTGGCTGGGCTGGCGGATTTACCAGCAAGGAACCGTCAGCATGAGCGAGGCCATCCTGACGTCTGTTGCCGCAGCGTTGCTGTTTGCCGTGGTGTTTTCGCTCATAGCGCAAGATTTTCCCGGCGGCATCTTGAGCGCTTTTGTCATGCTGGTGGTGCCAGCGGTGTTCTCAGCGTTCGTCTGCCGGCGCTTGCTGGGCGCGGTGGGAATATTGCCGGCGCATGTGCCTGCGGTGGGACTGCCATGACCGATCGCTTGGTGACATCCCAGAGAAGTGAACCTGACGTCTTCGAGGCGACCATTCGGCCGCAATCGCTGTCGGAGTTCATCGGCCAGGAGCAGGCGCGTGCCAATCTGCGCGTTTTTGTACAAGCGGCGAAATCTCGCGGCGACGCGCTCGATCACGTGTTGTTCGCAGGCCCCCCAGGCTTAGGCAAAACAACACTCGCGCAAATCATGGCCAAAGAATTGGGCGTCGGGTTTCGCGCCACGTCCGGCCCGGTGATCTCGAAGGCCGGCGATTTGGCAGCGCTGCTCACCAATCTGGAAGACCGCGACGTGCTGTTCATCGATGAAATTCATCGCTTGAGCCCGGCTGTCGAAGAAATTCTTTATCCGGCGATGGAAGACTATCAGCTCGATCTCATCATCGGCGAAGGGCCAGCCGCGCGCTCGGTGCGCATCGATCTAGCAAAATTCACGCTTGTTGGAGCAACGACACGCGCGGGTCTTTTAACAACACCGCTGCGCGACCGCTTTGGCATTCCCATTCGGTTGAATTTTTATACGGTCGAAGAACTCGAACTGGTCGTCACGCGCGGCGCCCGTGTGTTGAATGCGCCGATTTCGCCGGATGGGGCACACGAAATTGCCCGCAGGTCTCGCGGGACGCCGCGCATCGCTGGCCGTCTGTTGCGTCGTGTGCGCGATTTCGCGGCGGTAGCCGAAGCCCCGGTCATCAACGCGAGTGTAGCCGACAAGGCGCTGCGGATGCTGGAAGTCGACAATGAGGGTCTCGACGCGCTCGACCACCGTTATCTCAACTGCATTGCGAAGAACTATGACGGTGGCCCTGTCGGCATCGAAACGATGGCGGCGGCCCTGTCTGAGCCGCGAGATGCTCTCGAAGAAATTGTCGAACCGTTTTTGCTACAGCAGGGATTTGTCAGCCGCACGCCGCGCGGGCGTGTTTTGACCCTCAAAGCCTATCGTCATCTCGGCCTTTCCGGCCCATCGCGAGCGAGCGCCGGCCCAGAATTGCCATTGTTTGAGGGCGAGGAAGATGACGCTGCTCCGACTGGCTAGGCCAGCCGTGTCGTTCTCGGGGGATAGACTTTGATCACACGCCGCACAGTTCTGAAGGGCCTCCTTGCAGTCTCGGCTGCGGGTATCGGAATGGGCGGTTATGCCGTGGCAGAGGCTTGGCGGTTGAATGTTACCCGCTATCAGTTGACGCTGCCGCAGTGGCCACACGCCTTGAAGCTGAAACTTGCCATCGTTGCCGATATCCATGCTTGCGATCCGTGGATGAGTCTTGCTCGCATCCGTCAGATTGTCGCGCGCACGAATGCTCTCAACGTAGATGCCATTCTGCTCCTTGGCGACTTCATCGCTGGCCGCCGCATGAGCGTCTACTCGAAGCACATCGCGCATGACGAATGGGCGGCCGAATTGGCACAACTCAAAGCGCCATTGGGAGTTCACGCTGTACTTGGCAATCACGACTGGTGGGAAGAGTACGCCGTACAGGATCGCCGCGCGGGGCCTGTCTTGTCTGCGCTGGCGTTGCGCAACGCTCGGATTCCCGTTTACGAAAATGATGTCATCCGGTTAGAGAAAGACGGGCTGGCGTTCTGGATTGCAGGGCTGGGAGATCAATGGGCGTTCTGGCCCAGGCGCGAAAAATATCTGGCGTTCGTACGCGGCGGTAAGGTGGGCTTTGAGGGTGTGGATGATCTCTCCGGTACGCTGGCAAAGATCACGGATGAGGCCCCGGTCATCTTGATGGCCCACGAACCCGATATTTTTCCTCAGATACCCGAGCGCGTGGCATTGACCATTTCAGGCCATACTCACGGCGGCCAGATTCGCCTGGCCGGATATGCACCAATTGTGCCGTCGAAATTCGGATCGCGCTATGTTTACGGTCATATCGTTGAAGACAACCGCCATCTCATCGTCTCCGGTGGGCTTGGCTGTAGCAGTGTGCCACTCCGGTTTGGTTCACCGCCAGAAATCGTTGTGATTGAACTGGGGGGTGGAGCGGGCGCATGAGCGGCAAAAGTTGGCCTGATCTTGCAGGCCGTCTCATCGAAGCTGCAGACGGCCGCCGCCACGTGCTGCCCGTGCGGGTTTATTTCGAAGATACCGATGCCGGCGGCATCACCTATCACGCCAGTTATATTCGCTGGTGCGAACGCGGCCGCACGGATTTCCTGCGGCTGCTCGGCACTGACAGCCGCCGCATGATCGATGGTTTGGCGAGTGTCGAGCCGGCCGCTTTTGTGGTGCGCCGCATGACGTGCGATTTTCTCCGGCCCTCGCGCATGGACGATGTTCTCGAAGTCGAGACGCGGGTGAAGGAACTGGGCGGGGCTAGCGTGACGCTTTTGCAAGCGGTCAGTTGCGATGGCCGCCGGGTTTTCGAAGCCGAGGTTGTCGTGGTTCTGGTCGCCATTTCCGGCAAGCCGCTGCGCATTCCTGCGGCCGTGCGCGAGGCTTTTGCCGGCCCAACGCAGCGGTAGACAAGTTGGTCGCGCATGCAGAAGATGTCATACGTGGCGGCTACAAATACGTCGGCAACAGCAACCGAGGCCTCATCATGACATCTGGACCCGTTGATCCGTCGCAAGCCAACAACGACGATCTGAAGGATGCCGCCGAGGGCTATCAGCAGTTTCGCGAGAAGTTTGAGAAAGACAAGGCGTTCTTCATCGGGCTGGCCGCTAAGAAGCAGCGCCCGCGCCTGATGTGGATCGGCTGCTGCGACAGCCGCGTCATCCCCTCGCAGATCACGTCGGCGGAACCGGGCGAACTGTTTGAAATCCGCAATATCGCCAACTGTGTGCCGCCGCATGGCTCGGATGATGATTCCGTTGGCGGGGCGATTGAATATGCGCTCGCCCATTTGGGAATTGACGACATCGTCATCTGTGGTCACACGGGCTGCGGGGGAATTCACGCACTGAGCGAGCCGATCCCGCCCGATCGCGAGGCGCATCTGGGCCGTTGGGTCGAGTACACGCGGCCAGCTCATAATCTAATCCGGGCAGCCCGTGTTCCTGAAGAGGAGCGCATGATGGAGACGATCAAGGCGCATGTGCAATTCCAACTCGACAACCTGAAGACGTACCCGGCCGTCAGCGATGGTCTTGCGGCCGGCAAAGTCGCGATTCATGGATGGATTTACAACATGGAGCGGGGCGAAGTGTTGGCCTACGATCCGGACTCGGGTGAATGGCGCGACCTTATGGACGTGGCCGGTCTCTAAAAACAGGCGGGTTCCGCCGTCATCTCTCCCAATTCGGCGGCTAATTTTCCCTTGTGTGTGGGGGCTGCGAGCCGCTGTTTGGTCATATTGCACAGCAACAAACAGTGTTAAGAGTCGCGCTGCAAAGGCCCCCTTTGCGGCGCGATTGAGTGTGAACCCACCCTCGGCCTTCAAGCCCGAGACTTATAAGCGGCGTTTTCAACAGCGGTTGATCCTATGAACCCGGCAGACGTGACTTCTACAGCTCTTCCCACTGCATCCCCCGGCGTGTCGTTCATTGAACTGTTCATGCACGCTTCGCCGACCGTTCAAGCGATTATGATCGGGCTTTTGATCGCGTCGATCTGGTCTTGGGCGATCATAATAGAAAAGCTGTTCGCGTTCCGGCGCGCGCGTCTCGAGGCAGATCGTTTCGAGCAGACGTTCTGGTCGGGGCAGTCGTTGGATGAACTGTACAATGGTCTTTCACGAGGGAAGACGATTGTGATGTCGGCGCTTTTCGTGGCCGCCATGCGCGAGTGGAAGCGCTCGGTGGAAGGCAACATTCGCGCCATGGGCGGCATTCAATTGCGCGTGGAGAAGGTGATGGATGTCACCATTAGCCGCGAGATGGAACGTCTCGACCGCCGGTTGCTATTTCTTGCCACCGTCGGCTCGACAGCGCCGTTCGTTGGCCTTTTCGGCACGGTTTGGGGCATCATGACAAGCTTCCAGGCCATCGCGATATCGAAAAATACCAGTCTCGCTGTCGTCGCGCCGGGCATCGCCGAAGCGCTGTTTGCAACGGCGCTGGGCCTGATGGCCGCCATCCCGGCTGTTGTCTTTTACAACAAATTCCAGGCGGATTCCGCGCAGATAAGTCATCGGTTGGAAGCGTTCGCTGATGAGTTTGCGGCGATCGTGTCGCGCCAGATTGACGTGAGAAGCTAAAGGAAAACTTCGATATGGGCGCAAGTCTCAAAGCAGCAGGAGGGGCCGGTGGACGGCGCCGCCGCGGCCGCAAAAGCGCGCCGATGAGCGAGATCAACGTCACCCCGATGGTCGACGTGATGCTTGTTCTCTTGATTATCTTCATGGTCGCCGCGCCCATGCTGACCGGCGGCATTCCCGTTGATCTGCCGCAGGCCAAGGGAGATCAGCTTCAGCAGAGCAAAGAGCCGCTCACGGTCTCGATTGACGCCAAGGGCGACATTTACGTGGCCGAGGCGCTCGTGCCGCTCGAAGAACTTGCTGCCAAACTCAAGGCCATTTCGAAAAATGGCGTTGAAGAGCAGGTCGTCATCAAGGGCGACAAGGTGATCGCGCACGGCATGGTCTTGAAGATTATGGGCCGCATCCGCGAAGCTGGGTTCCGCAAGGTGGCGTTCCTGACGGACAACGAAGGCGGAGGCTGACGCCGCGATGCACGCCGGCCTCACTTTCTCGATCCTGATGCACGCCGCGCTGTTGTTGTGGGCGCTCGTTTCGATGCACGCGACTGCGGCGTTGACGCCCGCCGAGCCCGAGGCCGTCGAAATCGCGCTCATTACGCCATCTGAATTGCTGCGCTTGAAGAAGGGCGACGTCACCGCGAAGGAACTTGAGGCGCAGGCCAACAAAGCCGAAAACAAAGATCCGACCGTTGAAGATAAGGCGAATAAGCCCAAGCCGCCCGAGCCAACGCCACCTCCGGCAGCCGAACCCCCACCACCGGAGCCTGCAAAGGCCGAACCGCCCAAAAGCGATCCAATTGCTGAAAAGCTCGCGGCCATGCCGCCCGAGCCAGCACCCGCGCCTGGCCCAACGCCGGAAGAACTGAAAAAGATCGAAGATCAGAAGGCTGCAGAAGAGGCGGCAAAAAAGGCCGAGGAAGACAAGAAGAAAGCGGAAGAAAAGAAGAAGGCTGACGAAAAGAAAAAAGCCGAAGACAAGAAGAAGGCAGACGAGAAGAAGAAGGCCGATGAAAAAAAGAAAAAGCAGGAGATCGAGGCTCGTAAACTCGCGCTTTTGAACAAGAACCCAAATCTAAAAGGTGCGCAGACGGCCAACGCCGATCCCTCGAAGCCGACCGACTATAAGGGCCCCACGGCAGGCGCCTCGCAGGGCAACGACACGGTTTTGTCGGCGCGCGAACAGGATTTGCTGGGCGCGCAGATCAACTCTCAGTTCCAACGCTGTTCGGTGCTGGCTGGCGGCGGCGGTGGGCTCGATATTCCCAACATCAGAGTGCGCTTCAGTTTGAAACCAGATGGCTCGCTTGCTGGCGAGCCCATTGTGCTCGATCCGCAAGCAACGACCGGGTTTGAAATAGCGGCTGCGGCCTCTTTGCGCGCGGTGCGCGACTGCACGCCGCTCGATCTGAAGATCTTCCCGTATAACGCTTGGCGTACGATCACGTGGACCTTCCCGTGGCCTAAAATTCTTGGTCTGTCTCAATGACCCGCCGCGAAGATCGTCTCACAACAAGACTTTCCGCTCGCTGACACACTCGCTGACACATAAGGGCCGCAAATGCGCTTCGAAGCTTTCCGTAAATCTGAAACGGCTGTCCGGACCAACATGCACCCTCTCCTTCGCCCTCGTACACTTTTGGCAGCTGTCGCGATCATGCTCTTCATGGGGCCGGTGGCGGAGCCGGCTCTCGCCCAGAAAGCCGATGACAGTTACAAGCCGCCGGCGGGGCAGGGGGCGGGTGGGTTTGAAAGCCAAAAACGCGCCATCCAAGGCACGCCGGCTCCCGCCGCCGCCCCACAGCCGGGGGCGGCTGAGGCCGCTGCCGGGGGCGTTGGCCTCAGCAAACAAGATGGATTTAGTGGCAGCCAGTCGAGCGGGTCTGCCGCCCCGATCCCCATTGCGATCCCTCAGTTCCTCGGCGATGATCCCCAATTGGCATCGGACTTAGCCAACGTGATTGCAGGCGACCTTGCCGGCTCGGGCCTTTTCGATGCGCTCGATCGCAACTCGTTTCTCGAGCAAGTCCGCGATCTCAACGCGCTGCCGAACTTTAACAACTGGCGCCAGATCAAAGCCGATGCCTTATCCGTCGGCCGGGTCACGCGCGGCGCCGATGGCCGCATCACCGCTGAGTTCCGGCTGTGGGACACGAGTTCGGGCAAGCAACTCGCCGGGCAGCGCTTCGCAGTCGCGGCTACAAGCTGGCGGCGGGCGGGCCACATCATTGCGGACCAGATTTACGAGCGTCTGACAGGTGAAAAGGGGTACTTCGACACCCGCGTCGTTTTCGTCGACGAAACGGGCCCCAAGACCAAGCGCATCAAGCGCCTTGCGATCATGGATCAGGATGGTGCCAACGTGCGGCTGTTAACCCAAGGCCAGGAGTTGGTGCTGACACCGCGGTTCTCGCCCACCAACCAGGAAATCGCCTTCATGTCTTTTGCGCGTGATCAGCCGCGCGTCTTGCTGATGGATCTTGCGACCGGCCAGCGCGAAGTTCTCGGCGACTTCCCGGGCATGACGTTTGCGCCGCGTTTCTCGCCCGATGGGCAGCGGGTCATCATGAGTCTGCAGACGGACGGCGACTCGGATCTCTATGAGATGGACCTCAGAACAAAGCAGAACCGCCAAGTCACCAACGCCCCGGGCATCGATACCGCGCCCTGCTACTCGCCTGACGGCCGCCAGATCGTGTTTGAGTCGGACCGTGAGGGTACGCAGCAGCTTTATGTGATGAATTCTGACGGATCGGGCACCCATCGTATCAGCTTCGGTGATGGCCGCTATTCTACCCCCGTCTGGTCGCCGCGTGGCGATTACATCGCTTTTACCAAGCAGCAGGGTGGCCGATTCCTGATCGGTGTGCTTCGCCCAGACGGCCAGGGTGAGAGAATCCTGTCCGAAGGGTTCCATAATGAAGGGCCCACCTGGGCACCCAACGGACGTGTTTTAATGTTCTTTCGCGAGGACCAAGGCTCGCCGGGAGCGCGAATCTACTCGGTGGATTTGACCGGCTACAACGAGAAAGTCGTCCAAACACCCTCCTTCGCGTCTGATCCGGCTTGGGGTCCTGTTTTGAATTGAGGCGACCGTTTACCCGGATTTAACCCTACAGGGCTACACTCCCATCTTATGTACCAGCGTTGAAGAACTGAAGAATATTTAGTTAATACAGGCTCTTAACGAGTGTTCTCCGCTATCGGACGGAGTCGAGAGGAGCTTAGAACACGGAGTGGCATTTTCGCATCTGTGAGGTTGGAAAACAGTGGCTCAGGCCCCTCTTATCTTGATCAAATCAGGCCATGACGGTACCCCAATAAGCGGCTCGCTGCCGAGACTACATATGGAGGAATGATTATGCAGGGTATTAAGGGGCTTGTTATTCTTTCTGCCGCAGTCGTGGCTGTCGTTCTCGGTGCATGCCGTCGTGAAGAAGCAGCTCCAATGAAGCTTGGTGCTGAAGTTCCGGCTGCTGCGCAAGTAGCTCGCTAAATTTACATCCGGTGCAAGCCGGGACAACACAGGAGAAAGACTATGAAGGGCGCAATCGTTCTCGCCGCTGCCATCGTTGCTGTCGCTCTCGGCGCTTGCCGTCGCGAAGAAGCAGCTCCCATGAAGCTCGGCGCTGAAGCCCCCGTGGCTGGCCAGGCTCGCTAAGAGCTTAAGAGTTTCGTCTGGGGCAGCTGTCTCAGACGTTGCACGGCATGATCGGGCTGCCTGCGCTTATGCGTTGGCAGCCCGTTCTGTTTGCTAACCGGGCAGAGCTGTTAGCTCGCCTTAGGTTGGGCATCGCGGGTTGACCGCCATCTATTGAATGCCCCGATCTCAGTTTCACGAGCGTGGCCGAACGCATAACTAGCTCGCTAGGTGCGTCACATTGCTGGGGTTTATCGTCTCATTGATCCCCATTCCCGGCCATATTTTGGTACTTTCACTCAGATAACCCAGAGATGGGGATTCGTTTTTAGACTGGCTCCGGAGTGTTGGCACTCCGTTGAGCAGCGAAAGGACTGGCTATGGCGGTATTGGAAATGGGACGATTTGTGCGGGCCGTTGTGCTCACAGCCGCTCTGCTGAGTGTGGCGGCTTGTGCAAATCAAGAGACCAATCCAGAAACGGCGTTGAATGGTCAGGGGCGGGACGGCAAGGGGCCGGTAACGCCCGGCACGCAGCGCGATTTCAGCGTAAACGTGGGCGATCTCGTCTATTTCTCGTCCGATAGCTCGGATTTGACGCCGGAGGCACAGGCGATCTTGCAGAAGCAGTCGCAGTGGCTGAAGCAGTATCCGCAGTTCACGGTTACGGTTGAAGGCCACGCCGATGAGCGTGGCACTAGAGAATATAACATCGCTCTGGGTGCCCGACGCGCCGCATCAGTGCGCACCTTCCTTGCGCAGAACGGCATCAACGCATCTCGGCTGCGGACAATTTCCTACGGTAAAGAACGCCCCGTGGCGGTGTGCGACGACATCTCGTGCTGGTCTCAGAATCGCCGTGCGCAGACTGTGCTCAACAGCCGCGCTGCCTCCTAATCGCGCTACATGAAGCTCGCTAAACTTTCCCGGCCGGCAAAGAGGTTGCCGGGGAGAGCTAGCCAGTGTGCAGATCCTATGGCTCCCTAGCCTTTGCAATCCCTCAAAGTTTGGCCGTATTGCCCGCCTAAAAGAACCACTTAGTGTGCTGGGGCCAAATATAGAGGTTCGATGATGCGCCGGTCAGGCGGTCAAATCCGCGATCACCGCTCAATGCGTTTGAAGCTGCTTGTTTGGGCGTCTCTGGCAGGGGCACTATTTGTTACGGCTGTTGGCGCGCAAAGCGAGCCGGGAACTTATGCCGGCGGCGTGCTGCAAGAGCGGGATGAAGTGCTGATTGGCACGATCGACGTGGACTCTACGAGTGAATCCCAAGCCGATACGCCATCCAGCTTTTACGCCAAAGCGCTGAAGGCTCTAGAGGAAAACGACGTCGGTGCCGCTCAACGCTTGTTCGAGCAGGCCGTCGCCGCAGACCCTGACGGTAGGCACGCAACGCTCGCGCGGCACCATTTGGGGCAGCTTTACAGCACAGCTGGCGGCAATGCTGAACCGGCCGGCACAGAGCAAGGCGACACTCCAGGTGACCCGGAGCAAACCACTGAGCAATCAGTTGCGCCGGTCCCGGATAGCGCAGCAGGCACAGAAGAAAGTCCGGAGCAAGAGACCGGCTCCGCAGGTATTGGCGGCGGCATAAGGGGCGAACCAAGTCTTCAGTCGGCGGAAAGCCGCCGGGCGGCTTCGGCAAGCGCGGACCAGCAGTTCTTGATGGACGCAGGTGACCGTGTCTTCTTTGGTCATGGCAGCGCCGACCTTGGCACGCGTGCCCGCGCCGTTTTGTCCGCTCAAGCCAAATGGCTTGTGAAGCGTCCGAATTGGAATGTCATCATTGAGGGCCATGCCGACGATCCACCACTCGCTGCGAACGAAATGGAAGAGCTTTCTGAAGCCCGCGCTGAGGCTGTTCGTCAGCGACTCGTCAGTGGTGGCGTTGCCGCAGGGCGTGTGTCGATCGTGCCGTGGGGGCGGCAGGTCCCCGTTTCGGATTGTTCGGAAGCCGCCTGTCAGGCTCAGAACCGCCGCGCTGTTTCGGTGCTGACACCGCAGCGGCCCTCAGGTCAGAGTGGGCTCGGCAATCAAGGTGACCGATTTGGGCAAACTAGCCCGCTGACGGCATCACGATCGGGGCTTGCTGGCCCTGGTTCTACCGCGCAATGAGTGGCCAGATAGAAGCACGGTCTCGCGAACCCTTTGGTGCGCCAGTTTGGCCCGCCACCCGGTGGCGTCACAACGATCAAAATCATGTATGATCTAGCGATCGGGTGGCCCAATGCCGGCGAGCGCTTTGGCCGTGACGGCGGCAAGAATGTTTTGGGATCGAAAACCGGTCATAGACGTTGACGCCCCTAGGGCGGCTGGGCTGAACAAGGGGTACTGCTGTGCGCACGGCTTTCAAATTTGGTCTGACGCCTATCATCGCGGGGTGCGCTGTTGTGGTGGGCCTTGTGCCTTTGGCGGCTGGCTCAGCATATGCACAATCGGCACCACCACTGCCGGGAGTAGCGGTGCCAGCTCCAGCAAAGCCCGCGCCCGCAAAGGCCCCTGCTGCCAAAGCTGCGGTTGCACCGGCTGCGTCGGCAGGTGGCGGAGATGCAGCCCTGCGTCAGCGCGTCGAACAACTCGAAGAACAGATCGTTGATATGCAAGTTGTGATCGGCACGCTGGAATCGCTGGCACGAGCGCCCGCGCCATCGGCTGTGGTTCCACGTGCAGCAGGCGCTGCATCCAGCGCCGATGCAGCACGGGTGCAGAGCCTAGAATCACAAGTGCAGGCTCTCAGTGCCCAGCTTCAACAGTTGTCCAATGAAGTGCGCTCGGGGCGCCGGTCAGAGCTACCGGTTGGAGCGCCTCCCGCCGCCGCTGCAACCGCCCCGCCTCTGACGCCCGCTGGTGGCGCCGTGACCGGACGAGAGACTGTCAGCAGTTTCGGCTCGACAACGATCACTTCGGATTCGGCAGCGTCCGACCCGATTGGCGGGTATCTCGCATCTGAACCGCCGCCTGCAAAATTAGGCGAGGCGCTGCCGGCATTGCCAGGTGCCGGTGGGGGCGTGCCCGATGCCGTTGCCGCGCTGCCGCCTGCGGGCGTTGCGGGTGGCGATCCCCAGCAGATGTACTCGACAGCGTACGGTTATCTGCTCGGCAAGAACTATGGTGCGGCCCAAACTGGGTTCGAAGAATTTCTGCGAAAGTATGCCCGCGATGCTCTGGCGCCAGACGCGCTCTACTGGCTCGGCGAGGCCCACTACATGCAGAAGAACTACGGCGACGCCGCAGAGGCCTTCGATCTCGTGACGGCAAGTTATGGATCGAGTTCAAAGGCGCCCGAAGCTCAATTGCGGCGCGCGTCTTCGCTCGTGCAACTCGGGCGAACAGAGGATGCGTGCGCGGCGCTGCGCCAACTCACTACCAAATATCCAAATGCGCGGCCGGTGTTGAAAACCAAGGCGGATGCAGAGCGCCAGCGCGCGGGTTGTACCTGAGGCATGGCCGCCTCCCTGCCGGTCGCCGCCGCCGAACTCGAGCCGCTTCTGGATGAGGCACTGGAAACGCCTGTGGCCCTTGCGGTGTCGGGCGGGGCCGACAGCATGGCGCTGATGACTCTTGTGGCGCAGGCGCTCGCTCTGAAGCCAAAGCCGCAAACGCTGCTGCCGAAGTTTGACTGGGTCGTGGTCTATTCGGTCGATCACAAGTTGCGGCCTGAGAGCACTGCCGAGGCCGAGATGGTTCGAGCCGAGGCCATGCGGCTCGGCTTTACTCACCAAACGCTGACTTGGCATGGAGAAAAGCCCGCCGCTGGCCTGCAAGCGGCGGCGCGCGATGCCCGCTATGCGCTTCTGGCAGCAGCGATTCGTGCCGAGCACGAAACTGGTGGCCCTTTGCGCGTTCTACTCACCGCCCACCACGCCGATGATCAAGCTGAAACGCTGCTGATGCGTCTGGCGCGCGGCAGCGGTGTTAGTGGCCTGTCGGCCATGCGCACGCGAAGCAGTTTCCGCGGCCTAACCGTTGTACGTCCGCTGCTCGGTGTGCCGAAGGCCCGCCTGATCGCAACCCTAGAAGCCTGCGGCAGCCGCTGGTTCGAGGATCCGAGCAATGTCAGCGATGACTTCGAGCGCGTGCGGATTCGCTCGGCGCTGGCTCATTTGTTGCCGCTCGGCTTCGATGCTGGCCGTCTGGCGTTGAGTGCGCAACGGCTGGCCCGCGCCGATGAAGCGCTTGAGCGGCAGGCCGATGCGTTGGCGCACGCTGCGAGCCTCGACCGGCACGGCGGGGCTTATGCTTCTGTTGTGCTGTCGCGCTTTCAAGACGCGCCTGCCGAGGTCCGCATTCGCGTTCTAGGGCGGATGTTGGCGGAAAACGGCGGCATAGCGCCGCTCGCGCGGCTGTCACAAGTCGAGGACCTCGATGGCCATATTGCAGTTAGAAGCGGGGAGGGTCGCGCCACTCTCGGCGGCTGTACCCTTCACTGGGGCAGAGACATGTTGAACGTATTCCGCGAGGCTGGGCGCGATCCACTGCCTGAAGTAACGCTCCAGCCCGGTGGTGACGCCATTTGGGACAACCGGTTCAGGGTTTTCGTGCTGCGCGAGGCAGGACCGCCAGATGCAACCGTCACCATTAAGGCGGTGGGTATGGCGGGGTATGCAACTCTGCGCAGAGGGCTCAATATTGCGCCTCCAGCTCTTGCCGGTGCCACCCTTCCGGCGTTTTTTCAGGAGGACCGGTTGATTGCAGTGCCTTACTTTGGCGGCGCGTCGACAGCCCTAAAAGAGCAACTGTACACTTTGCCGTCATCGCTCGATCCAGCGGGATGCCGGGCAGAGCCAATTTCGCACTAAGCGCGTCCTATTCTTGCCCTTTTAAGACAACAGCCTTCACAAAGGCCATGCCCCCAAGATTGTTGGCGTGTAAACTTGGCAAACGGGCGCGGGATGACTATCTTCACTCTATGAAAGCCGTGTCTGGCGCACATTGTGCGTAGCTCCGCCGGCAATTGCTTCGCCTAGCCAGCCAGAACTGGCGGTCTTCTGGGCGCGACATAGGAAAAACCTGATGAATTCGAACTTTCAGAAGCTCGCGATCTGGGTGGCACTGCTGGTGCTGCTGGCTGCGCTCTTCAACTTGGTCAACAATCCGGCCCAGAGCCCGCGCTCCGAGATGAAGTATTCCGACTTCTTGGCGGCGGTCGACAGCGGCAAGGTCAGCGAAATCACGCTGGCCGGAAACCGGATCTACGGCACGCTGTCCGATGGCGGACCGCAATTTACAACGTACGCTCCGGAAGATCCCGGTCTGGTTCAGCGTCTGCAAAGCAAGAACATAAAGTTCAGCGCGCGTGCATCCGACGAGGATGTGCCCTCTCTGCAGAACATGCTGATCAATTGGTTCCCGATGCTGCTGCTGATTGGCGTGTGGATCTTCTTTATGCGCCAGATGCAGTCGGGCTCGGGCCGCGCCATGGGTTTTGGCAAGAGCCGCGCCAAGCTGCTGACCGAGCGTCAGGGGCGTGTCACGTTTGATGACGTGGCGGGTGTGGACGAGGCCAAAAGCGATCTGGAAGAAATCGTCGAATTCCTACGCGACCCGCAAAAGTTCCAGCGCTTGGGCGGGCGCATTCCGCGCGGTGCCCTTCTGGTCGGTCCTCCCGGAACCGGTAAGACGCTGATCGCGCGCGCTGTGGCGGGCGAGGCCAATGTGCCGTTCTTCACTATCTCTGGCTCTGACTTCGTCGAAATGTTTGTCGGCGTCGGTGCCAGCCGCGTGCGCGACATGTTCGAGCAAGCCAAGAAGAACGCGCCTTGCATCATCTTCATCGACGAAATCGACGCCGTCGGACGTCACCGCGGTGCGGGTCTGGGCGGTGGCAACGACGAGCGCGAACAAACGCTCAACCAGTTGCTCGTCGAGATGGATGGCTTCGAAGCCAACGAGGGCATCATCATCATCGCGGCCACCAACCGGCCTGACGTGCTCGACCCGGCATTGCTGCGTCCGGGCCGCTTCGACCGCCAGATCATGGTTCCGAACCCCGACGTCGGTGGGCGCGAAAAGATCCTGAAGGTGCATATGAAGAAAGTGCCGCTGGCACCTGACGTCGATCCGCGCATCATCGCGCGTGGCACGCCCGGGTTCTCGGGCGCCGATCTCGCAAACTTGGTCAACGAAGCGGCGTTGCTCGCTGCCAGGCGCAATAAGCGTCTGGTCACTCATGCCGAATTGGAAGACGCCAAAGACAAAGTCATGATGGGTGCAGAGCGCCGGTCGATGGCTATGTCCGAAGAAGAAAAGAAGCTGACGGCCTATCATGAAGCAGGTCATGCCGTTGTTGGTCTGTCGGTGCCCAAGGGTGTTCCTGTGCACAAGGCAACCATAATCCCGCGCGGCCGCGCGCTGGGTATGGTGAAGTTCTTGCCCGAAGGCGATCGCTATTCGATGAAGTTCATCGAGTATACGTCTCAGCTGACCGTCGCTATGGGCGGGCGTGTCGCCGAAGAGCTGGTGTTTGGCAAAGAGAACATCACCTCGGGCGCATCTGGCGACATCCAGCAGGCCACAGCGATGGCGCGCGCCATGGTCACGCGTCTGGGCTACTCCGACGACCTCGGCACCGTGATGTATGGCGAGAACCAGGAAGAAGTATTCCTTGGTATGTCCATGGGCCGGCAATCGACCGTCTCGGAGGCAACGGCGCAGAAAATCGATGCCGAAGTCCGCCGGTTGGTCAGCCAGGGCTATGAGGATGCGCGCAAGATCTTGACCGAAAAGCGCGATCAGTTGGAAGCGGTGGCGCAGGCCTTGCTCGAGTTCGAAACGCTATCGGGAGATGAGATCAAGGGCTTGATGGCCGGCAATGCGATTTCGCGCCCAGATCCCGACGATGGCCCCAAGGGACCGGCAAACTCGGCCGTGCCGACAGCGGGCCGCACCAAGCCGCGGCAAGAGCCGGGTACGGGCGGCATGGAGCCTCAGCCTACGTCTTGAATCGCCCGGTGGCGTTAAGAGAACGCTAACGCCTTGGCGATATCGCGACACATCTAACGGCTGCGGACCTTCCGCAGCCGTTTTTTTTATGCCGCGCCGATGCCGGAGACGTGGCGCGCGCTGCTTCAGCGAAGGTTTCAACGCCTTTGCAGATATGCAAACTGAGGCGCCAGATGCTGCTAAAACATCTGCAATTATGCGCAATATCAGCCTTTTGCCGGTCACCGCAGACAATCTTCGATAAATGTTATCGACCCTGTTCGTCACTTCGTAACCACGGAATTTACGGTTCGTTCAATTTCGAGAGGAATTCAGAATTTGTTGATTCTCTCCACGTACAACTGGCGAAAGTGATCGCGTCTCTGCCCTTTCTCACGTTCCTGGGAAGTGTCTGCGTAACGATCATGTTCACCGATTGAATTTTCTTGGGAGAGAAAACTATGGCTAGAGTTAGAGGCACGAACAGCAGCGAAACCATTTCTACCGCGCAAGGCGTTACAGCGGGCAATGACCAAATCTATGGACTTGGCGGTACGACAACCTCTCGGGTCTCGCTGGCAACGACTTCATTGACGGCGGCACGGGCAACGACACGATTTCTGGCGGCGACGGCAACGACCGCGTTGCCGGCGGAACGGGTCTCGACTCGGCGGCTGGCGGCAATGGCAACGACTATCTGGACGGCGGCGCGGATGCAGACATTTTGAATGGCGACGCCGGCAACGACGTCACGTTCGGAGGCACCGGCAACGACACCCTGTCGGGTGGCAACGATAACGACACCATCAACGGCGGCGTTGGCAACGACACGATGAACGGCGATACTGGCAACGACAAAATTCTTGCAGGCAGCGGCACTGACGTCATCAACGGCGGCACGGATACCATTGCAGTAGCTTTCAACACCACGGTGTACGCGGGCGGCGACTGGCTGTCGTACTCCGACTCCTCGACGGGCGTTGTTGTCAGCATCGGAGCTGGTTCGGGCGGAACTGGCGGCGCGCTGGGTGATACTTGGTCTGCCGTCGAGCACCTCGAAGGTTCGGCCAAGAAGGACGTTCTGACGGCTTCGAACACCGTTGGCGGCATCGTCGCGGGCGGCGCAGGACACGACACCATCAACGCTGGCGATGTGGTTGAATTGATGCGCGGCGATGCCGGCTACGACACGCTCAATGGCAAGGTAAACAACCTCGACTTGTTCCAGGCCCAGTACGACCTCGGCATGGACCGCTTCGAATTCTTTGACAACACCAACGCCACCGCGGCCTTGCAGGACAAGATCGTCGTTTCAAAGGCTACGTTCAAGGTTGACGTCGGAGCAGTTGGCACCGCCTCGGTTGGTGCTGCCCTCGATACGGCTGCCTTCCTGTCGAGCACCGACCACGTTGCGACCAGCACCAGCCACCGCTTCATCTTCGAAACCGACACCAAGATCCTGTGGGCGGATCTCGATGGCACGGGCACGCTGTTTGACTCGGTTGCGATCGCTGTCATCGACGACGTCACAGCCCTCTCGAACACCAACTTCATCTTGATCGCCTAAGATCACGCGAAGTGGTTTGAAGTCACCCGGCCGGAGTTCTTGGAACTCCGGCCGGTATTTTTTTGGGTGCCGCTGCGCAAAGGCCTGGGTTATAGGGGACTACCTTCGCACCCCAGACAGCGGCCAGACATGCAACGCACCTTCTACCTCAAGCCCACCGGCATGGCGGCTCTGCCCGCCGAGCCTCAGTGCGAGCCATCCGCTGGTATTATGCCGCTGGCTGGAACGCGGCTCGGGTTTTCCGCGCTCGAGATCATCGAGCGGTCCGGCAAGGGGGCGAAGCGGCGGCTGGTCTCGTTGAGCGACGTGATGGATCGCGATTGGGGGCGGCACACCCTGGCGGCCTCCGGCCTCATCGCAGCGTTGACAGACCCACGTCCACGGCTTGCCGGGATGCCGCTCGATCAACCCATCATCATGGGTATCGTCAATGTCACGCCCGATAGTTTTTCCGACGGCGGGCAGTTGTCGACGGTGCAGGCGGCGATCGATCATGGCTTGCGGCTGGTGGAGGAAGGCGCGGCCATTCTCGACATCGGTGGCGAGAGCACACGGCCGGGTTCAGATGCCGTCGGTTTGGAAGAAGAGTTACGGCGCGTCATGCCGGTGCTCGAAGGTTTGCGCGCCAGAACAGACGCCCGCATTTCCATCGACACGCGCAAAGCCGGTGTCATGGCGCGCGCCGCAGATGCCGGCGCCGATATCCTCAACGATGTGTCAGCCTTGACGCACGATCCCGAGGCGCTTGAAGCCGCCGCGCGCTCTGGCCTGCCGATCATGCTGATGCATGCGCAGGGCGATCCGAAAACCATGAACGATAACCCGCAGTACACAGACGTAACACTCGATGTCTTCGATTTTCTCGAAAGCCGCATCAAGGCGTGCGAGGCCGTGGGCATTCCAAAAGCCAAGCTCGTTGCCGATCCAGGGATAGGCTTTGGCAAACATCTGCATCACAACGTGGCGGTGCTTTCCGCCATGGGTCTTTATCACGGCCTCGGCGTGCCCGTGCTGCTGGGGGCCTCGCGCAAGAAGCTCATCGGTCAGCTTTGCAACGTCAACGACCCCAAAGAGCGGGTGCCGGGATCGGTTGCGGCGGCCCTTTCGAGCATCGCGCAAGGAATTCAGATTGTGCGCGTCCATGATGTTGCCGCAACCCGTCAGGCACTCTGTGTTTGGCAGGCGGCGTTTTATGGATCTGAGTCCGGATTGTCATAATTCGATGGGACACGTGCCGTAAGGACGGGCAGGGTTGTCAAATGTACTGACGGCAGCCGCACTCGGGCAGATGTGCTGTTGTCTTCGGGCGATCGGCGACGGAGGCTTTATGACCGGCATCACGTACAGTCTCACACCCAAAGACATCGCCAACTACCGGCTGGCCGTGCGTGACCGGATCAATCTCGTTCCTGGAACGGGTCTCCTGTCCAAGGATTGGGTGCGGGCGATCGCATTGCTCGGCGTAAGCTTAGTCGTCGTGTTGCTGGTGGACGCACTCTTGCACGCTGTGACCGGCGAGCGGCTTTCGCTGGTGGCGTTCGTTGCCGGATTGTTGACCGGCGCCGCGCTCGTCATCGCGATGCTTTGGGTCAATCATTTCGATCAAGAGAAAAAGCTCGTCCGCCCCGATGGCCCCACTTTCTCCGAACATTCCGTCTCGGTGACGACGTCGGGCTTGAGTGTCAGCGCGCCACATATGAGCGTGCACTATGTGTGGCCGATCATTCAAGCCGTGTCGTTCGAACGCGATTTGGTGGTGCTCTGGCTGGAGCCATCCGTTGGCGTTGTCATTCCGCAACGGGCTTTCGCCAACGTCGATGCGCGCGATGCATTCGTCGCGGCCGTCGAAGCGCGCCGTAAGGAAGCCTCGCTGCCGCGCGCCGGGTCATTTTCGCAATAGAGCTGAGGATGCCGGTCTGGCGGGAAGAGGCGGCGGTGGCACCACCTCTGTTGTTAGCTTGCCGCAGCACGCCTGGCCGCAATGCGCCGCTCGGTGCCCCGCAGAATGGCGACGCGTAGATCGTCGGCGTTGGTGAGACTTTGGTCGATGGCGATGTGCTGGGCCGACGCAAACTCTCGCAAGTGATCCGCACTGTTGATTTCCCCGAGGCGCGCGAGCAGTGCGTCGCTTCCTTTGCGCGCTAGAACCGAGACCGCGCTGAAGGCAAACGGGTCGAATTGCGGGCCAGCAGCTGGGCTTGATGCCGGCGCCACGCCAGCCGTCAGGCCAATTCCGCGCTGCGTCAGCACGGTGTCGATGGATTGCACGCAACGCGACGCGAGCTGCTCGGCGACGTCGGACGTAATGCCGGGCTCGTTCAGCATGGTTTCGCGGAAAAACGCCTTGAGGCGTTGATCAGCATCGGGTTTTGCAACTTTGGCCATCAGATCGTTCGATCCTTTCGGCAAACAAAAAAATACATAAATCAGGCCATCGCCGGTTCTGCGATGAAGGAGCCTACTTCCTCATAGAGCTTGCGCACATCAGCGGTGGCGGTACCGTACTTATCCTCAATTGTGCGCTTGTGCGCAAACCAATCGAAGGCGTTAGCAATTCCATCGCGAAGCGGCAGCTCTGTGGCAAGCATAGGGTGGGCAAGGCCCAATTCCTCAATCAAAAGGCGTTCGCGCGGGTTATCCCGAACATAATTCGCAAGGCAGGCATAGCGGCGGCGCTCCAGCGGAACGTCGCTCAACTCATCCAGGTTGGAGCGTTGCTCGATGATCAGTGCGACGCGGTCGACGGCGTGCAGCGACACATAGTCGGGGCGGAACGGCACAATGATCTTGTCGGCGGTGTAAAGCGCCGCAAGGGCTGCAAACGATAACCCTGGCGCGCAATCCAGAATGACGACATCGAAGAACGGATCGTAGCGGCGCATCAGGCCTTCGAGCCAACCTCTGAGGCCGCACCCATGTCAGGGCCATCGCGGCGCGAGGCGTAGCCAAGGAACAGATCGCCCTGCACATCGTCGAGCAGCAAAGAGCCCGGCAGGAGAGACAGCGCGGGCGTTTTGCCGCTCTGTGTGGTGACATCGCCTACGCCATCGACGAGATAGTCTTCTGGGGAGCGGCCTGTCTGTTCGAACGATTCAGAGAAAAAGTCAGCCACCGTACGGCGCGCCGCACGAGCCGCCACCCAGCCTTCACCTCCCAGAAGGATCATGGAGGAATTGCACTGCGAGTCGAGGTCGAGGATCAACACGCGTTTGTTGCCCCAGACCGACAATGCGTGGGCGAGCATGACGGCGACGGTTGATTTGCCCACTCCGCCTTTGCGGTTTGCGACCGCCAGAAATGTAGCCATGTGCCCCTTGTCCCAAGTCATATCGCCATAGCCATGCTGGCTGCCAGCATCTGCCCGCCGGTACAATGACCAATTGCTCACTTCCGGGCAAGGGTTTGTCGTCCGGCGTTATGGTCGCCCGGCCAGCATAGCCGCGTCCGAGCTGCCGCCCACATGACGCTTTGGAGAATTGTAAGATAGAGTTACACGATGTGAAGCGTGACCCGCTCAAAGGAGCGTCATATAACGCGGTGAGAATCATCGCACGGGGTGGAGCATAAGCGCCCGCCCGGTCCCGTATTTACTATAGCGCTCAAAGAGGCTCTCGATGACACGCCGCTACTTCGGAACAGACGGTATTCGCGGGCTTTCCAACCGCCATCCGATGACCTCGGAAGTGGCCATGAAGGTTGGCATGGCCGCCGGGCATCTGTTCCAGAGCGGCAGTCACCGGCACCGCGTGGTGATTGGCAAGGATACGCGGCTGTCGGGATATATGCTCGAAGCGGCCCTTATGTCCGGGTTTACCTCTGTCGGCATGGATGTGTTTTTGCTCGGCCCGATGCCGACGCCCGCCGTTGCCATGCTGACACGGTCCCTGCGCGCCGATATCGGTGTCATGATTTCCGCCTCGCACAACCGCTACGACGACAACGGCATCAAATTGTTCGATCCCGACGGCTATAAGCTGTCGGACGATGTCGAGCGCGAGATCGAACGCCTTATCGATGCCGATGCAACGCCCATGCTGGCCGCGCCAGACCGCATCGGCCGGGCAACGCGCGTTGAAAGCGCGCAAGAGCGCTACATCGAATTTGCCAAGCGCACGCTGCCGAAAAATTTGAAGCTGAGCGGCCTGCGCATCGTCATCGATTGCGCCAATGGCGCGGCTTATAAAGTCGCGCCCGAAGCGCTGTGGGAACTGGGCGCCGAGGTCATCAAGATCGGCGTTGAGCCCAACGGCCGCAACATCAATCACAAGTGCGGATCGACGGCACCGGAAGCGCTCGTTGAAAAAGTGCGCGAAGTGCGCGCCGACATTGGCATCGCGCTCGATGGCGATGCCGACCGCGTGGTGATTGTCGATGAAAAGGGCAACATCGTCGACGGTGATCAGTTGATGGCCGTCATTGCGGAAAGCTGGCACCGGCGCGGCAAGCTGGCGGCGGGCGGCATCGTCGCAACCGTCATGAGCAACCTCGGCCTCGAGCGTCACTTGAAGAGCCTCGGGCTGTCCATGGTGCGCACGCCCGTCGGCGACCGCTACGTCACCGAGCACATGCGCAAGCACGGCTACAACGTCGGCGGCGAGCAGTCGGGCCACATCGTGCTGTCGGAATTCACGACAACGGGCGACGGCCTTGTCTCGGCGTTGCAAGTGCTCGCCTGCGCGGTGGCCACCGGCAAGCCCGTGTCAGAGGTGTGCGCCAAGTTCACGCCGTTGCCGCAAATTCTGCAGAACGTGCGCTATGAGAAGGGCAAGCCGCTCGAAGACGCGAAAGTGTTGAAGGTGATCGAAGGCGCGAAGATCAAACTCGGCGAAGGTGGCCGTCTCGTTATCCGGCCGTCGGGCACCGAACCCGTCATCCGCGTCATGGCCGAGCACGACAACGAGCAACTGGTGCACGGCGTCGTCGGCGATATCGTGGCGGCCGTGAAGGCGGCAGCGCAAGCGGCGTAGGGAGGGAAGGTGACTGCTTTTGACCCGGGGCGGCCCTCACCGACGTGTAATTAGACGGTCGCTCTTCAATGTGGACCCTGGCCGGACCGGGCTGCCGCAGTTCGCAGCGGATGCCGCACGTCGTCTTCGGATCGCCGGGTAGTTCTTAATGACCCACGCTTCCATATTCGACAGCAGCTTGCTCAGTGATCGGCCTAGTGGCGAGAGCCGGTATTCGACTCGCGGGGGAACTTCCGGATAGCTAACGCGCTCGACCAATCCGTTGTGCTCAAGTGCGCGCACCGTCTGCGTGAACATCTTCTGGGAGATGCCCCCCACAGATCGCATCAGTTCGCCTGTTCGTAGAGGACCAGACTGCAGGCAGCAGATAATCAAAATGGTCCACTTGCTGCCTACTAGTTCGAGCAGTTCTCGCGAGGGGCACTCGGCGTCGCAAGGATCAGGACGTGAGAGCATGTCATCCTCAATTCTAACCAAAAGGTGCGTACTTTACTGACGGTGCTACCGGTGTGTATGTGGCTCGTCAAGCAGGATCGATGAGGTCAGACAGTGCCGGGTCAAAGCAAGGTATTTCTCTACGCAGAGTTTCAGAACTCTGCTCCATTCACGGCTGAGGTTTGGCGTGGTGCTAACCCGATGATGCAAACAGTACCCGGGCTTCGCAGCAAGACTTGGCTTAGCGGGATCGGAACACACTCTGTGGGCGGCTTCTATGAATTCGATACCGTCGAGAACGCTCGCGCCTACGCCGAAGGCATGTTGAGCCAATTTGCGAAGGGCTCCGGCGCCAGCCTCACCGTTAAGCTATTTGACGGCTCGGTCGTGGAGGAAGCCAGTCGCGACATGAAGTCCCCCTTCTACAAATAGATACTTTAGGCATAGAGCGGCTGAACCCGCGATTTAGACGTATTCGTCAGCTCTGAAAGGCAGGATATCTCATGAAGATTCTTCTGGTCGTTGCCCATCACCGCCCGCAATCTTTGACGGCTGCCGTAGCCGAGACATTCAGAGAGGCAGTGTCGAGGAACGGTCATACTGTCGAGTGGGCAGATCTTGCAGCCGAACGTTTCGATCCCGTTCTGCGAGAGGAGGACGAGCCGGATTGGAACGATCCGCACAAAATTTATTCCGTAGAAGTCCGCCGCGAGATGGAACGTGTCGAACGCAATGAAGCGACGGTTATGGTCTTTCCCGTCTGGTGGTGGAGTATGCCTGCCTTGCTAAAGGGCTGGATCGATCGTGTTTGGAACAATGGCTGGGCGTACGGAGACAAAACCTATCCGCATAGCCGTGTCCTAATGATCGGCGTTGCGGGCAACGGAAAGGCCGAATACGCAAAGCGCGGATACGACACCGCAATGCAGACAGCGCTTGATGTTGGGGTACTTGGCTACTGTGCCATATCCGAAAGGCGCTTGGAGCTTTTGTATGGATCGATGGACGGCGTCGAAAGTATTGAACAGATGCTTGAACAAACGAGGGAGCTTGGCAGATCGTTCTGAAAAGGTACGGCCGATTGGCTGTTGCCGGAGTGCGCAGTAATATTCGCGGCACCTATACCAACCTTTCCGCTTTGGCTGCACATGGCACATCGCGATTCTGACATTCTACATCCCTCTTCCCCCCCCCCCCCCCCACCCCCTCCCCCCCC
>Ga0247837_1004231_pt1 | contig 23407 bp, 24 predicted proteins | sample LaCtaG_2_FD_187115 | JGI IMG/M metagenome (GOLD analysis project Ga0247837, IMG submission 187115) | Freshwater microbial communities from meromictic Lake La Cruz, Castile-La Mancha, Spain - LaCruzMarch2015_14.5m | ecosystem: Environmental > Aquatic > Freshwater > Lake | place: Spain: Castile-La...
TCAGCATTAACTTCAGCCTAGAATTGAACTTTCACGCAGTGTATTGAACTCCAGTCTAATGCTATAATCTACAAGAACTCTTTAGTCTCACTTTTTCATAGTTCGCCGTTCAGAATAAGCACAGGAAGGCCGAAAGAGCTCAGTATTGCTCAAGCTTTAGTCCAGATTTCAAGAATCCTGTCATTAATAGAAGGAGTATAGTCATCACAGGCGCATTTCACTAATTCATGTCTATTATTGTGAAAACGGTTGAAAGCTCAGTGGCTAAGTCCACCTAGCGAAGTTGAGAGTGGCTTTTCGTGCCTTATGCACGAACTTCCCAGAGTGATAATGACCCGACGCCCACCATTCAAAGGTAGGGTTCACCAGCTCTTCCTGTAGCTCTAACAGCGGTTCCCTTAATGTCGCGTGTTCCTCCGGCTTTTCAAACTCATCTTCCCCTTCACTACTGTGGGGTGCACAATTCTCGTGAGTATCTTCAGAACTGGACGACCATAGGGAAGTCCGCAGGGAAAGTATAGGCAAAGGCGCAGAGTTCACCTTCATAAGGAGAGCTTTGAGGCCCAATAAAGAAGCCTTGAAAAGACTTGCTGGGCCGAATGCATCCTACATCACTTCGAATCCGTCTATTGGGATTCCACCAGCTCCAACAGTTCTCGTCGGATTTGGTAATTGGCGGGCGAAGGGTAGCTGCAGCCACTTTTACATCGGACCATTGCCTTCGTACTATTACCCGCTTCCTAGCCTCTTTCAACTAAACTAAGGCTAAGTATAAGAGAGTTTCTGCTTCCTGCTCATAGCCTCGGATGAACATTGCCGCTACTTTCGATAAGACTTTGTTGGTATGGAGTCAATGTGAAGCTTTTCCCTGCGAAACTGGCGGCCGCCTTGACGCCTACTGCAGCTGTTCAACCACTTCAGCATTCTCTGCTATGCAGCATGTCCGCTCGGAACTCAATGCCAACAACGTAGGCCAGCTAAGTCATACTCGCATTTCCTATGCATCTAATCATCTGAGCAACTCTGCGTCTACAACCTTGATATTTGAGTAGTGAGGATTGTAGAAGATCAAATGGGCTTTTTGTATACGATATAGTAAAGCTAGCAATAAACGAATAGAAACCGCTGTAGTGGCATTTGTGCAGACAGCTGGCGCAATCTTTCTGTAAGGGCAAGAAGCCGATTCCAGTAGCCGCGGGAAGCGAGGATTCCACAGCACGGCTTATAATTGAATCTTGCCTATGGTAAATGTATTGGCTGAGGATGAGCAGTGGCCTCAAGCGCCGGCGCCTCGTCAAAAAGCACCTCGAAGACCCTGACGTGTACCGAATCCCAAAGAAAGTTTGACCCACACTGAAGAAAAAGATCACTTCCGCAGACTTGTCTCCGACTCAGACGCAGAAGGCATGGAAGACTTCATCACTAACAAGGTGGAGTTCCTCAGCGACCACCTACCCTCCAGCTCCGAGGAATCCGCTTACTCCACAGACGAAGAGCGCAGTCGCAAGCGGCACAGAGAAGAGGGGGCGCAGGAAGAGGAGGAGTCCGCACATGAGACGGAGAGTGCACCGGAAGACATGCCTGTCTGATGTGGAAGTGAGTGAGAGTGATGCTGCCCCTACCTGCACCCTCATTGGGAAAGAGGCCTTGGCTGCTAACCGTGCACAGGGACTGCTTCCGCTCAAGCCTACGGATGTCCCTAAGTCTCACCACTCCAAAAAGCACAACCATCATAAGCATCGGCACAGGGAAGAGGAGGTTAAAAAGCCCAAAGAAAAGCACCACTCTTCCCACAAAAAGACTGAAAAGGAAAGCAAGAAGTACGTGCAATTCGCAGAATTCGACACCGCGGAAGATCGTTCAAAGGCAGATCTGGTGACAAAAGTCCTAGTGCGGTGGTGGTATGCCCTGCCCGACTGGCTTCTCTCACCGAATACGCCTCTCTCCTCGCAGCAAGTAGACAGCCAGAGCAGAGAAAAGGTCCGAGAAGTATCAGGCTTTACAGGCGTCTTTCAGAACTCCAAAGGCGTGCTTTTCGACTTCAGAGATAAGTCCACATGTCCCAGCTTCAACAATCTGTTCGCGAAGTCCTCGACAGAGCTGCGGAGACTACTAACGACGGCCTTGGAGAAGCAGCTGGAGGAGCTAAAGGCGCAGACAGACTGCGACCCCGAGTGAGTGAAGCAGCTAGGCAAGGAGCTGAAGCTTGTAGGGACGTAAATATGGACAGCGACGGCGGCAGGAAAAAGGCGGAGAAGTTTCTACCGAGAGGCGGGGAAAGCCTCGCAGGAGCGCGGGAGAAAATGAGGTACTTGAGTGAGCACACACATATTCGCATCGGAGTCCCCCTCTGCCAACAGATCCACTCCCTCCTCAGCAGTCCCGCCGCCCTGCGCCAGATGGGACTCACAGTGCAGGAAGTCGCGCAAGAACTCAGCCTCAACTCCAAAACCTGCGCCAAAGTGCTGGACCGCATGATCACGAAGTGTGAAGGAGTCCGCGCAACTGCACATCGCTACGGAAGAGTGTACCAGTACAAGTACTTCGTGCAAGACAAGGCAGAGAAGGAGGAGGAAGTGCTGGATGATGATGAGTACGTGAAGTCGCTCAATTCTGATTTGTACTGCACACTCAAATCGCTGGATCCGGACATCCAGTCCAAATGTCGCAAAGCACTTCTTATCAGTCTGTCGGACAAAAAGCACGGGTCTCGGATTCGAGTGACTCACCAAAACTTCATTCGCTCTCTGTTCATTATGCATAAAATCCAAGCCAAGCGAGTTGCATCTATATTCGAATTGAAGGTCGCGATAAAGGAAGAGTTGGAGCCCAGCATACAGTGGTCGCTGGACAAGAAGACGGTGCTGAGGATCGTGTGGAAGCTGCAGCGGTTGGGACTGATCCGGCAGATGTGCTTCAGAGTGGTGATTAGGAAGCATGCGGAACATGTGGTGGACTACTTGGGGGACGACTACGAGTGCATTAAAGAGGACAAGAAGAGACTGGGGGGAAAGGCTCAGACGGACGCAAGGGGAAACTTGGTTTTTTACAAGGTGTTAGTGGCTCTCCCGGAAGTATTCGAGCGAGACCATGAAGTCCTCGACTACCCCAGTCTGCAGAACCCCACGCGCAAGAAGCAAGACAAGCCTCGCTCCCACTCCTTCCCTGCTCACGTCAAAAGCCGCCTTCTGAAGGCCGCCATTGCCCTGGCAGCCGATCGAACCAAGGCTGTAAAGGCCAGAAGCGAGGAAATCCAAGGAGAAGTCGGTACAGTGCTGCAAATGATGAAGGAAGAGGGCAAAAAGACTGAGGAAACTGAGAAAAACGGACTCAGTGGGGAGCAGGAACAGGTCCTAAAAGAGGCTCAAAGGCTTTTCGCTATGGCCACGTTCATGAAGGACCTGCTTCAAAAGCAGTTTAACAACCGCTACGGAGCTCTATTCGCCCGCCTTCGCTCTACACCTGAAATCACTGCGCTCAAACGGCTACTGAACCGCTCCGCTTCTATTGACTCGAAAGACGAAATTTCCCTCTACATCGCTGCCAATCCCGTCCGAAAGCAGCGGAAATGGACTCTTCAGCTGGCCCCAGAGAAGGCGGAAGACAGCGCAGAAGCGGTTCATGAGCTTTCCCAGCCAGACACAAATAAGACGAGTTTTAGAGAAGCTTATAGTGTATCGAAGAAACTGCTGCTGTGGCTGGCGCACCATCCAAATGCCCGGTCTCTCTCCCCCTTCCAAAGCTGTACAAAGCTCGCACCCCCTCAAACCACCGCCCTGCTGCAGCGACTTCTCGACCTCAGCCTAGTCCAACGAACCACTGATGGACGCTTAGACCTGTCCAAGCGGACTTTACCAATGTAAGGTGTAAAGAGCTAGGGTAGGTACTAAATATGAGTTTCCGTCAGCTGCTCCCGGCCAGGTTCCGCAACACCTCTTCCCGCAGCGAACTGTCCAAAACCTCTTCCAAGACCTCGGAAACGCCCTGGCACGTGCAGTCCCCGGACCCTGAGGAACACCTCGTAGACCCCCAGGCCAGGGATCGCGAGGACATACGGAGTTGGATAAAGGAACTGGTCAGACTGATAGCGCTGGGTCGGAAAGTGGAAGTGGAGATCACCTATACTCGCCTTATGGAAACCGTCAAGTCCAGTAAGGACGCTCTGGCCGTCCAGCAAATTCACGGCATTATGGGCGACTTCTACCTCAAAAACAACAACATCAAGCACGCAATTTACCACTATGAGAACCAGAAGAACCTTGCGGAGCAGAGTTTCCTGTACAGGGACAAGATGAAGGTGTATAAGAAACTCGGCCTCTGCTACCAGCGCCTGCGCAAATACGACGTAGGGATCCTATGCTTCAAGAAAATGCTGGAAATTGCCCTTTACCTGGGCAGTGTGAAGTATGAAATCCTGGCCTACAATAACATCTCTCTGCAGTACTACCATAAAGGCGACATTGATAAGGCTGCATACTACCACGAACGGATGTGGAGAGGCAGTGTGGAGAGTGAGGACTCGTCCTTCAGAAGAAATGCGAGGACTAAGATGGAAACCAAGAAAAAGCGCAAGCAGGGAACTGACGGAGCCAAGCGAATAGAAATGGACAACTTCAGGGTGCTAATGGTCAGTGGAGACAACCCCGACGATTCAAGCTATCTGAACGTGTCAGACATCAGTGAGCCCGATATCCCCTCTCCCCGGGGCGCCCGCGGCAACGAAAAGGTGAAAAGTCTGCCCTACACCGCCCCTATTTCCCACTCCAAGTCCTCTCGTGGACCCTTCACTACCACCAGACGGAAGTTCTTCAAAGCAGGGGAAAGCTCCCCTATCGGCCTGCCCCTCTCCGCCTCTACTGCGAGACTGGACGGAGTCAGACCGCACATGCTGCTGAACCACCTTTCCACGAGTCACAACTTGAAGAATTACTACTTCATTGAGCAGCAGAAGCAGGTTAGAGTCAGGAACAAGACTTCGAAAGCTTAAAATTGACTTTGCTCAGTTTTACTTCTGCATATAGACATATGCACTGTAGGCAAATCTTCAATTGGGAGGAACACCTAGAAATCCAGTAGAGCAGCTGGTTAGACCCTATTGCTTTTATAGAGCGTTTAAGCGAGAAGGTAGTAAGGCTTTGGACTATAGATGAATAGAAAAGACATTTACGTACCCTAATATACTGCTACAAATTAGCAATAAGAATACAAGAGATTAGTCAGCCAGCCTGCAGTATAACAAGACAGGTGGGATACCATTGCAAGCTATTTAACCTATTGGCAGTCAGTGCTGATAGATTTCCCTATGACCAATAGTAGTACTAAAGCACACGCATGCAGGCTTGCTTATAGTCCCTTTATAGCATTACTTAGACAGTGGCCAGTCTAGAATGGCGGAAATGTCGGGCTTCACTTGCACTATCGACGAAGAGCACTTCGCAGTGACAGCTTGTCTATGCGACTTCCCGCTTCCCCTGCTCTGCCAGTCCCACGTAGCCAAACACTCCGGCCCCGACCATCTCTTATGGCCCTTAGAAGTAGTCCACTCCATCAAGACTCCTGCCCAGCACCAGCTCTGTCGCCAGTGGCTGTCCCACCTCACTAGCAACTACACAGCACTACAGGCCTGTGGAAGTCAGTTGAGTGCACTGGAGGGCAAGATTGAATCTGCATATTTGGAAATACTTGAGGAAGTGAATAGACAGCGTGAAGAGCTGATCCAAGGAGTGAGAAAAACCTATGCGATTTTCAGTGCAAGGCTGGAAACAGCAATACAAACGGCCTGGGAACATGCGCTGGATATGACCTGGCAGCCCACAAGTTCCCTCGCTGCTGCTATATGGAGCAAAGAAGCGAAGGAACTAGTGAACAGTGCAGTCTACACCTGCACAGTGTGGGCGAATAGGGAACAGATTAGTACAGTGTTTGGAGCTGTGCTGAGGTTTGAGGCCTTTGAGGAGCTTAGAGAGTGCGGCTTTGGCAGGGAAATTGCTAAAGCATCTAGTGATAAAGGCCTCAAAGACGTAAAATCCGAGCTACTAATAGAAGAATTGAGGCAGTCCCGCAGCACCATAAAGGACTTAGAAGCCGCATATGAGACTGCAAGTGCTCAAACTCAGGCTTTAGGTCTGCGAAACGAGGAATTGGTTCAGCAGGTAGAGGAACAAAAGCAGAAAAGCAGTGTTAATCGATGGTTCAGTGAAATGGAAGAAGAGGAAAGCGCAAAAAAACTGAGTTTAGAGAAGGAATTAGCAACTTTAAAGCGAGAATTGGATGCATACAAGGCTGAAAATGCGGAAAAATCAGGCGAACTATTGGATTTGAGAGAGAAATTGGCGAATTTCCAAGTAAAACTTCCAGCCAAATGCGTTCCTTTCCCCTCTCCGCTCCCAGAACTGCCCTTGCCCCTGGCTACTCTCCCCCCTCTCCCCATCGAAGCCGTGACTTTCCACCCAGCCCTCCAACTTCCCAACGGGAATGTCTACATCGGACATTGGAACCAGCAGGGTGAGCGCCACGGCCTGGGAAGGTGCTACGATCACACCGGCTCTATATGGGAAGGAGTGTGGATACACAACCAAGTGACCTGCTGGGCACGAGTGCACCATGCAAACGAGAATGTGTACACTGGGGAAATAGAGCATGGGAAGAGGGAAGGCGTGGGACGAATGCAGTATGTGGACGGAAGTGTGTACGTGGGAGAGTTTAGGAGGGATAAGAAGCAGGGTTGTGGAGTTATGCGGGATACTAGTAAAAGGAGAGACTACTTTGGGGAATGGAGCGAGGGAGTCAAGCAAGGGAAAGGGGCTGTTTTCTGGCACAAGGGAGATCTGTATGCAGGCGATTTCAGCGGGGACAGCCTAGAAGGAGTGGGAGTCAAGCAAACTGCAGATGGAAAAGTGTACTCCGGCCACTATGTTCAAAACAAATTCCAAGCTTTGCACAGCACCGTCCCCAGCAATCGGTTTTTCGACATCAGTCCTCCTTATACCTCAACCAAATTATACCGGTTTCTAGGTGATGTGGAGCTGGTGGAACGCTCTCTGGGAGCTGAGGGCACTGCTATCCTCCGACAAGTAGCGAGCAGGTGGATAGACTTCCAGACAGACCTGGCAGATGTTGTGGTGGAAGTAGTGATTGGGAACTGGTTTCTAGGGGAGGAGGAAGTCTTTCGAGCACTCAGAGACATGGGGTGTCATTTTAAAGACCCTAGTGAAGTCTAGTGATAGGAGCATACATCCAGTAGTACCGAGTAAGGCTGTTTAGTCTTCTTCGAGAGTGTTCCTGCCCTGCTCATCGCAGTAGCCACAGAAACAGTTCTTTTTGCCTTGTCCGTACTCCAAATAGACGTCCTGGACGTTGTTTCCGGCTTCCATGAACTCAGCTTCCTCCATCCCCTCTGCTAAGTACCTGTGCAAATACGCCTTCCTCCGCATTAGCTTGTTAAATTGCCCTACTAACCTCTCTAGTAGCTCGCATACAGCGGCACTATTGAGGAGCAAAGTGAGGGAAAACTGCGGAAAGCGACTGATGGAGGAGGAAATGAGGTCTGTAAACCACCACTGGCACATAGATTTGTTGCGAGTAGACATGTGGGCAGTCAGGGCAGTGTCCGCCTCCACAGGACTCACATCTCCCCGAAAGATAGCAGCCAGGTCCACTACGACGTAGTCCTGGGTAGGCAGAAAGGACATAGAGTTGGCGGAGTCGAAGGTGAAAGCCACTGCTTGAAGGACAGTGAGAGTGTTGGGAGTGGTGGAGACGGAAAGGAGGTTTCTACGTGGGTAAGGGATGATATTGACTCCCAGCTTGCGGTAGTTACTGTTGAGGGGCCCAGCAAAGCGAATTGGACTTGTGATTCTGGTGATTGCAGTGGCGATGTAGTGGTTGATTTCCTTGTAGGTGGGGCTGGCTAGGCTGAAATGCCTGCTGAGCAGTCCACAGAGCGCTTCATTGTCAAACAGCATGCACATGTTCAGGAGGTCTGTCATGTGGTGCAGAGAAAGCACAGCGTTGTAAGGCTCTGTGACGATATCAGAGACAGCGCTGGAAGGCGCCACTGTATAGGTACACAGTATGCTGCCATAGTACTCCTCATGAATCCGAGTGAGCAGCAGAGAAGTAAGTCCAGAGCCAGTGCCTCCGCCTATCGAGTGAGTGAACTGCACGGCCTGCAGACACTCACAAGCCTCTGTCTGCTTCCGTAAAGCCTCAAACACCCTTTCCGCCAGCTCCGCCCCCTCTCCCAAGTACCCGCCAGTGAACAAGTTGCCTGTGCCTGCTTGGTCAAACAGGTACTGGTCTGCACTATATAAGTAGCCTTCGGCACTGCCCCTGATTTGGTCGAGGGTCGAAGGCTCCAAGTCGACTAGGAGACTTCGGGGCTGGAAGGTCGCTTTTGAGGTTTCTTGGAAGTACTTGTGGATGCCGTAGGAACGCTCGGGAGAAGGGTCTGAGGGCTTGCCAGCGGAGTCGAGTCCATGCTCTGCACAGATTTGCTTGAAAAAGGCACTTCCCAGGCGGTTGCCTGTCTGCCCCACTTGGACCTGTACCACTTCCGACATATTCCTCCTGTCCACATCAGACCTATGGATAGGTGTTTGGAGAGTGCTCACTGCTGAATGCGAAGAAAACAGCTATTAGAGGCCTGTGAGCGTTCAAATGCATGAGAAGGATCAGGTGAGTCACTTCTACAAGTGCTACAGTTCTCATTTGCTGGGATATGCACCCAATAGTATTTAGTCTGCATAGTAACAAATCGACACAGACAGAACACTTGTGCATATATGTGCAGTTCAGTCCACTGAAAGCTTGCAGTTGCCCTCAACTAGACAAATACCGCTCCAAAGGGATAGAAACACACTGAGGCCTTGGAAACCTCCACTCCCTGTAGACTTCTCAACTACAATACAAAGACAGACCTACTTATTCACAAACCGGGAAGTTCAGTCCTCTTGTCCAATACCCTGGCACACGTAAAGGCTATAATGCATTTTCACGCTTTCATCTCTCTGCTTTTCCCTAACTAGTCGAAGTTATACCTTAGACAAAACTAATCCGGCTAAAGTCTGCGATACTTGCACGCAGTCCAATTCACGGAATGCCCCTTGACTTAGGTATAAGGGAAGCAGGTGTGAGAGCAGATAACGGGCATGGTCTAGTGGATATGACAACTTTCTTACACGCAGTAGGTCGCGGGTTCGATTCCCGCTGCCCGTATTTTGCATATTTAAGTCCTTATTTCAGCTTCTAACCTACCCGAAGCGAGATTTATCTTGCAAACGACCGGCATTAGGCAATTAACCACATACACCCTATTCCCCACTACTACAGGCGCACTGCAGCTATAGGCCGAACGCCAGCGGCCTGATAGCCCTGCAATCTGCTTATGTTGGATAGTGGAAGCGGTAGGGTTGAACAGGGAAATCGATCTGCCGGATAGGATAATAAGGGCGGAGTTCCCTACAGTGCAGGCAGTTTCCCACTGGTCTCTAGGGTCTGGCGGCAGTGAAATGGAGGGAATAAGTGTATAGGTCCTAGAATAGGGGTGGAAAGTCTCAATAGTGGCCCCGCCTCCTCCACACAGGTAGATAAGTGGTCCATATAGCACAGGGTTAAAGGCGTAGCGCGGAATGGTCAGATTGGGCAGATAGTCCCATTCTTTGTCGTTTAGGACCAAAGCTCCACTGCTAGTTTCTATTAAGCCGGCTCGTAGTCCTCCAAATAGGTACACTGTGTCCCTTACAGAGCTGTAAACCAGGCCGAAGTCAGTCCTGTAAGGGTAAAAATCAGCCTGCCAGATGCTTTTTTCCTGGGACAGCAGGTACGTATAGAGAACATTCCACGGATCTACGACCACAACCACTATTTCCCTTGCAGAGACCACAGCCGCTTTCCACACTTCAAATTCCCGTATAGGGGGGTAGGCAAAGGCCTTTGTCCATTGCTGGGTTTCTGGGTCGAAGAGTAGTGCTTGGGACCTCTGAATATAGAGGAGTTGGCTGGGAAGGGACAAGTAGGAGCTAATGACACGGAGAAGAGTGGGGGGAAGTCTCCAGTGCTTGCTTTGGACTACGAAGAGCAGGGAAAGTTGGCTTCTTCCGTGCAGTTTTCGCATATATATGGAGGGTCTTAGGTCCGATGGCTAGTACTGTATAGGACTTTTATTTCTCCATGCTCTGAAAAATACAAGAAATATGAAGAAATGCGATGTTTTTGTTACATTTTTGAGTACACTGGGAATGCATATAAATTACATACCTATTATAAATGAGACTTTCCCTTTAGTCTCCATTAGAACGTTAGAAAATAGAGTCAGGGGTGTGTTTAATCAGTTGAAAAGACCTTGCTCAGCTGATTTCTCTAATTTAACTAAGTTTCCCCACTATTCCGGCTATCCACTGATCTCAATTCTATGAGAAATCGACACACTAAGGCATCTATTTCGGAAAAAGCGGGTATTTACGTTACCATTAATACGCAAATTCAAGTAAGTAACAGCTGCATTGCATACGTCTCCGTCTTTTCCCGTCCAAATGCCCCTTCAGTTGCACCTAAAGCGAAGCGGGATCGGCGCAAAAGCAGCGTATAAATGCAAGAATAGTCAAATTGTTCCTTCGTTAGTGACTCCTCGATGCACTTTATTAGTCTTGGTAGGGTAAGCACTAGTCCCAGTGGCCAACTACCACAGCTATACGTAGTTATATTTTAGCTTTATCTTCACATGGAAAGTCCGTTTGCGTAGATAGTGCCATGTGGACTTACTAGGAGAGTGTGCAGGCTGATGCAATCTTCGGAGTGGGGAAATACAGTCCTGGAGTCAAGCGGATTCTGCACGACTTCGAGAATGTCAGCCAAACGTCGCCTACAGCATATTCAGTGCTTTTAGAGATAGGAATTTTAGCAATGTGAGTGGACTGGCTCCTAAATAATCGATCAGTGGCCTATTTGCAGAGCAAATATCCTTCAAATTGGAATTTATAGCCTAACTTATCTACTTACGAAGGATAACTGTTAGTTTTCCTCGCAATCTCCCTCTTCATCAGCACACAATTGTCCATACCCATATTCCCAACACATATCCTCCACATTACACAGAGCCTCTGTCAATTCCATCAGCTCCATCCCTTCACTCGTATACCAGTGCACAAATGCCTTCCTACCAAACAGCCTCCGAAACTGCGCTGTAATCCTCTGGCAGACCTCCATAACGACTCCGTGGTTGAGTAGTAAGGTGGCTGATAGAGGGAAGTGGACAGGGGGCACAGGGCAAATTGCCAGGGAGATAGGAGCGGGTAGCCAGTAGGCAGGAGTGAGGTGGGTCAAGTAAGGCAACGAACTCATATTCCCCTCTATTTCACTAGAGCTCACATTCCCTCGGAAAGCTGCGAAGTTGGTGGAACTGCGCCAATTCCCACCATTGCCGGAGACCATGTAGTTGTGAGGAGAAAAGAGTGTTTCCACGACTGCAGGGACTGTACAGGGCTGTAAAGGACTCAAAGGAGTGTGGGAGACTGTAAGGAAATGAAGGCGGGGACTGGACACCAAGTTAACCGCCATTTTGCGGTAATTGCTATTGAGTACCCCAGGAAAGCGGAAAGACGCTGTAACTCCGGCCATAGCAGTGGCAATATAGTGGTTGATTTCCCTATAAGTCGGCCTATCTGTACCCTCATTCAGGCTTATCAAGTGATGGAGCGCTTCGTTGTCCAGCAGCATCACCAAATCTGTGTTTTCAAGTAAATGCTCGATAGAAAGGATAGCATTGTACGGCTCTGTGACTATATCCGAGGCTAAAGGAGAGGGGAAAACTGCATAGGAAGTTAGGAGTCGGTCACAGTACTGTTCCCGTAAATTGGCAATTACCAGAGAACCCAGGCCCGACCCAGTGCCGCCTCCTATAGAATGAGTGAATTGAAAGCCTAGAAAGCAGTCGCAGGCCTCAACTTGCTTTCTAACACCCTCAGCTACCACTTCCGCGAGCTCCGCTCCCTGGCCGTAGTGTCCTTTCACGTAGAGGTTACCGGTGCCTACTTGGTCGAAGAGGTACTGGTCAGGACTGTACAAAGGTCCGGCTGGACTGCCTCGGATTTGGTCCAAAGTCGAGGGCTCTAAATCGATGAGAAGACTTCGAGGCTGCAATGTCTGTTTTGTAGTTTCCTGGAAGTACTTGTGGACACAGGAAGAAAGCGCAGGAAAGCCCTCTGCTAGCTTCCCTGTGGCGTCCACTTTGTGTTCCTCGCAAAGTTGCTGGAAGAAGCATGCGCCGATGCGGTTGCCTGCCTGGCCGATTTGGAGTTGAACGATTTCTGCCATTACTGCAGGTGCAACTGAGTGCTCATAGCAGGGTTCTCTTAGGGAACAGACTTAGCCAAATGGCCAACTAATGTATTGTGGCTATTTGCAGATGTACCCAATTTTAGGCTATATAGTGGAGTACTAAATATAGCGAATTTTGACTCTATTGGAGTAGTGTTTGCTTCTGAGCGTATTGGCTACAGTACATCTCTCAAAGGCAGGCAGCCTAGCGCCTAGCTTTACCTATTCTTAGGCGCTCCTTCCTCCTCCAGCTCGCTAGACGCCTCAGTGATCATCCTCATCTGCTGGCTGATCTGCAGCTGCAGTCCCGTTTCCGTCTGAATCTTCCTCGCCAGGCCGAACACCTGATTGCTCAAGTCTCTAATAGTGGTCATAATCTGTCCCTCTCTTTCCATTATCTCCCTCTTCAGGACTCCATAGCGTTCATGCAGCTTTCGGTAGACTTCGTTTTCCCGCTTCGCAGCATTTCTGCGCTCCACAGGGTCAGTTTCCTTGACGCCCAAGTGCTTTACGACATCAGCGGCGATTTGGACGGTTTCCTCGACTGTGAAGAAATCAGCCCGGTTGCGAGTGTTCAGAGCCTCGACCTCGATTAGACTTTGGTCGATTTGCTCCTGGACGCCACTGAAGAGGGTCTGCAGTCTGCCGGTCAGTTCTTCTTTGGGGATGGAGCTGTTGCTGCACAGCTTCGCAATTTCCTCACTGGCTTCAGAGATAGAGGAGCGCACACCCGCCAGTCCTTCCAAGATGTTCTCCAAGGACTTTTTGGATATTTCCTCCAAATGCAGCAATTCCCGCTTCAAGTCAGTATTCATCAATTCCAGTCTTTTCTCAGACGGAAAGCCCTCCTGTCTGCGCAGCACTTCCCCTTGCTGTTCCGCAATCACGTCTCTCAGCTGTTCTAACTGTCCGCGGATGCTGAGGACTTCTTGCATGTACTTCACACGCAGGGATTTGAAGCGTTTGTCCATGTGCTGGCGGCATTCTTCGACTGCGCTGGCGATGCGGCTGCGCACTTCGCCGAAGAGCCAGGCGCGAAGGTCGACTTTGTCGCGGCCGGCGGAGGCTTCGCTGGCGCTTTGGAGGATCTTTTCGTGGTCGCGTTCGAAGCGCTCCAGCTGGAGCTGCAGCATGCCTTCTTCCTTCTTCGCATTCATAAGTTCGTCCTGCAGTTCATTGCGCGCAGAGTCCACCACCTGCTGCAAGTCTGTCTTCTGCGCTCTCAGCTTCTCCTCCAAGTTCTGCACCAACGAAGCCACCTCCGTCTTCAACGTGCTTTCAATAACCTTCAACACACTCTGATTTTCCCTCTGCACGTCCTCGTAGAACTTACTCAGCCCTGCAATGCGTCCATTCAGGGCCTGGATGTCCTTCAGTCTCTGCTCCTTTTCCTCCTCCATGGAGCCTTTGAACTTGCCTCCAAGACTTGTGACTGCTTCTTTGAACTCCTCGATGGACTGCTGGTTGGACTGCAAACTGCCCTCGATGTCGTCACACTTCTTGGAGACGGTTTTGAGCGCAGTGGTCATTTTTTGGAAGTTGAAGGAGCCGGAAGTGAGTTTGAGCAGTGGGCGGAAGCGATCTTGCTGCAACTCCAACTTGCTAATTGCGTCTTCCAAGGCTACTAGACGGGCCTGGTACTGAGCTGCGTCCTCTGATGTGCCCTCCGCAGGTTCCATCTTACCTTTGCAGCCATCGCCGCTTTCCCCATATCGCAGGCGTTAGTAGGCATGCAGGAAATGGCAGCGAGTGCTGGGTACAGTTCCGAAGTGCCGACCTATGAGTACCTGGACTTACAGCTCCTAGAGCACTGTCCCCGCAGACCTCGCTGCGACTCCTTCATCAACCTCATGCCAGAGTGCAAGAACGACCTTCCCGACGTGAGTTTCACACAGATCGAGGGAGACATGGACAAGGAAGAAGCTGTGCTGCTGGAATTTTCACGCACTGGCAGCGACAGTGAGACTTACGCCAATAGTTTGGAAGATGGGTTGCAGCTGCCAGCACTGAGAGTGAGGACGAAGAAGAAGAGGCCTAGTGCACCTGTGGCTGTGACTGTGGCGGTGGCGGTGGAACTTCAGATTCCGATGTCGCCGGCAAAACAGGTAGGCACGCTTTCCGCTGAGGAACGAAAGCGTAAGATTGAGCGCTACCTCGAAAAGCGCAAACGTCGGTCCTGGACCAAAAAGATCAGTTACGACTGCCGCAAGCGGGTCGCTGACAACCGACTCCGAGTGAAGGGGCGGTTCGTCACAAGGCTGCAGGCCATGTCCAGTCTAGGCGTGGAAACCGTGCAGAAGCTGCTAGACAGCCAGACCCAGTCTAAAGGGGAAGTAAACTAGGCTTTGACAGGTTCTAGTCCGCCTTGCTGTTTGGACTGCAACGGCGAGTTGCTGAATTATGGAAGGGAGAATGGAGAGTGAGGAGGACTTGGAGCGGACTTGCATCGATGCACTGATAGAGGCTAGTGATTCCCCCTATTTCCCACTCAGTTGGGACCGACCGGTACGTTCTAGTCGCCACTCCCCCATATCCTCCCGCTTACCCCGTCACTCCAGTACCATCTACAGACAAAGAGCTGCCCTTTCACGGCCTCAACGAACTGTGAAACCACTAATTTTACCTGTAATGACGACTCCCTGGGTGCTTCAAACAGAGGTCCTGACTCCAAACAGCACCAGAAAGCAGGACTTGCAAAGAACGAAACAGCAACTTGAGAGCCAGTCTTCTGTTTGCTTTAGGAAATCGCCCAAACCCAGGGCGAAACTAGTGAAAATCGCGGATTTCCCTGCAAGTTTAGACCGCATCCTCGCAGGCGCACTCTCCAGCAGACGCCACCGCCAAAGCAGCCAAATACAGAGGAAAAAGAGCACCAAATGGAGTAGAGGCGTGCTGCAGCCCCAGGAAGACAGAGGCACCCATAGAGACTCGGCCAGAAGGCTGGCTTCTCCTGCTATTGTGAGACTGGCTCCTTTTAAGCCTTTGCAGGAGGTGTAGTAATCAGAAAAGGAAGAAAATGGGATTGTGCGGGAGCGAAGAGAGGCTTTTGTATGGGAATTGGACTGTTTTAGGGACTTTTTGGCGGGTTTTATTGCGGAATGGGAAATCAGACCTTGGTATTAATGCTTGGATACTCGCTTTTTATATAAATGAGTGAAAGACCTGCTCTTCTATATATGTCTTCGAAGTAGTTCTCAGAATAGCCTTTCCACAGGCTTGAGGCTTCACACCGATTTCCATGTCCCCTAACCCCATCAGAACTCTTTCCCCCAACCCTTCCTTTCCTCCCCTTCTTTCCCTAATCCGACTTCTCCCAGCGTGCCCTGTCTTTCTATACCTCCCATCCATACCCACAGTTTCAATCTCTACACACTAGTAATGGGAAATACTCCTGGAAGCAAGAAGAATCGTCCGAGTTCTTCGATGATGGGTGTTCAAGCAAAGGGGAACGACAGCCCCGCTGAGGACGGGAGTAGGTCTTTGCCTAGTGCGGATACCACGCCCTTGTGCGGAACTCATAGGCCCGGTCGTCCGGATCCCTTGGAAAGAAGGTTCGTTCACCGGAATTTGAAGCAACACGTCGATGAGATTCACTCTAAGAGAGTGAATTGGGAGAGCGAGCCCATAGAACTGCACGAAGAGCCCGAAGAGAGTGTTCCCAACTCTGCTGTCTCCACAGAGCCGCTGCGGACCCCGGAAACAGCAGTGCCTCCTGAAACTGCGACAGAGCCTTTCCCTTGTGCGACTACCTCGGTCTTGGAGGAAACTGAAGAGAAATCCAGTCCTCCGAATTCCTTGGAAAAAACTCTTCAAGAAGCGATGAATTATGTTAACTGTGAGGACGATATTGACCCTAAGTTTGGCTCGCCGGGGCCGGGGATGTATAGTGAGTATTATTACTCAGACCTGCCAATAGAGCTCGAAGGGAGTGATCTCAACTCTACTGTCCTCAAGCCACTGCAGACCCCTGAAAAAACGGTTTCTCCTAAAACTGTGACAAGGTCTTTCGTCAGTACGAATGACACGGTCTTTGAGGAAACTAAAGAGGAACCCGTTCGTTTGAATTCCTTGGATTTCCTCATGAAGCGGGATATGAATAAGCACTTCAATAAAGACGAAAGTGACCCTAAATCCGGCCAGCAGAGACAAGAATCGGAGACAAAGCCTCGTTTCAAAACCTCAGAAATGCCTCCTAGAGCTGGAAGAGAATAAACTGACGCTAACTCCGCTAGAGCTATGAGGCTCCGAGTAGGAATGGCTTAATATGACTTTCTGGATGTTTGTTCGGAAGGACTACTGCTGGAGGATGCAGCGGAGGTACAACTCGGACATCAATGAGCGGAAATACGGACTAGAAAGCCTGGGCCGCTATAATTGCTATCTTTCTGGGAAATAGACCTCAGAATAGCCTTATACGGGCTGGTTTGAAGGCTCCACACCGATTTCCGCTTTTCTCCATGTTCCCTATCCAATCCCTTCAGGACTCCCTCTATTCTTTCCTCCCCTTCTTTCCCTAATTCGCCCTGTCTTTCCCTATCTCCCCACCCATACCCACAGTTTCAATCCCTACATAGTAGTAATGGGTAATACTCAGGGAAGTCACATGATCCCGGCTCTACTGCTACCTAAAAGAAGCAGATTCGTCTGAATTCCTTGAGAATTGCTCTTCAAGAAGCGATAAAGAACCCCAACTCTGAGGACGATATTGACCCTAAGATGGGCCAGGTGAGACCGGGGATGTATAGCGAGTTCGACTCAGACCTGCCAGTAGAGCTCGAAGGGAGTGATCCCAACTCTGCTGTCCTCAAGCCGCTGCAGACCCTGCAGTAGCTGCGCTGCCTGCAACTCCGACAGGGTCTTTACTCAGTATGGTTCCCACGCTCTTGGAGGAAAATAAAGAGAAATCCAGTCGTCCAAATTTCCCCAATGCTTTCATTAAGCTGGCTTTGAATAAGCACGTCAATAAGGACGAGAAAGCAAGACTGACCCCAAGCCCTGTCCGCTGAGACAGGAACCGGAGAGCAAGGCTCGTTTCAGATACTCAGAACTGCCTTTAAAGCTCGAAGAGGATCGGTTGAAGTGAGTCGCTAACTCTGCTAGCGCTATGAGGCTCCATGTAGGAATGGCTTAAAATGACTTTCTGGATGTTTGTTCGGAAGGACAACCGCTGGAGGATGCGGCGGAGGTACAACTTGGACATCAATGAGCGGAAATACGGACTAGAAAGCCTGGGCCGCTATAATCGCCTCAAGGAGTTCTACTTCCGACTGGCTCGCCGCACTGCCAATGCCCGCTACTTCGCTATCTTCCTGGCCTACCCCATAGTCAAGTTCTACCAGAGCCTGCCGAAGGACGACTCCGCTGCCAAGCGTGCCGCCAAGGAAATGGAAGACGCCGACACCTACGTCCGCACCCAAATTCCAGTGGACCCAGTACTAGGCAACCCCGAAATCTCCGCCGACAAAATCGGCGCCTTGATCAGTTCCAACTACGGCTTCGAAAGCATGATTGAACTCATCTCTCTGAACAAGAAATCCAATGAGTTCTGGGAGTACATGTGTTGGAAGATCGACACGGAGACGGACGGAGAGAAGTGGCACGACTACATCGATTAGGTCTAAACCATCCCGCCCTCAAAATGGATTCGGTGCAGGTTACCGCGCGAACGCTAGCGGCGCTGAGTCCTGCCCGCTGCTTTGCTTCCTTTACTGCACCCGTCAGCTCACTTGCCTTTACAGACGACAGTCGTTTTCTCCTAGCCTCCGACGACACCCGCAGTTTCCAAGTCTTCGACGTGACCTCCGGGTCCCAGGTGAGTTCCAGCGAAGACATCCCCCTGGGCGTCAGCCAGGTGTGCGCAACTCACCACAGTCACGCCCTGCTCTACTCGAACTCCCTCGGGTCGGAGCCCACAGTGACCTACTGCAATTGGAAGCTACAGCAGCGGATATGGAGAACTACAGAGCCCTCTCGGAAAGTCGTGCAGCTGTGCATGTCCCCGGCCACTGATGCCTTCCTATGCGTTTCCGCGGATTCGCACTTGCTACTATTCGACCTGCGTCAGCGGCATTCTGTCTATAGATACCACATTGAGAATGCATACGGAGCCTGTGCAGCTGCCTTCGATCCCACAGGAACGATCTTCGCCCTCGGCAATTCAGACGCTCGGAACAGTGTTATCCGCCTGTTCGACTTCCGGGCCTTGCCAGCAGACCCCTACCTCACCCACCAGATTCCAGGCGGCACTCCGGTCACTAGTTTCGAGTTTTCAGATAACGGCCAATTCGCACTTCTGTGCACTTCCGACTGCAGAGCGACTGTATTACACGCATTTGGACTGACCACGAAGCACGCTTTTCAGCTGGAAGCAGGACCCGGGGCAGCGGCTACCGCCGTGTTCAGTGCATGCAGCAGGTTTATAGTGTGTGGAGTGAGCACTAGCAATGCAGTGGAGCTGTTTGACGTAGAGACGAAAGCGCAGGCACATAGGCTGGAGGGGACGGGGGGAGTGAGGGCTTTGGCTTGGAACAAGGACTATTTCATGCTGGCGGTGGGAGGGAAGGAGCTGGACGTGTGGCTGCCGGACTTGATAGACGATTTGTAGTAATTCTCGTCTCTTTTTAGCCGTTTGACAGCAGATTTGAGGCCTTCAAGTCTATATTTTGATGGGAATCATGAAAAATCAGCAGCTTTTTGGGGGAAATCGTCGACAAATCCCAATTTTATCGCCTTTTCCAGACCAAAGTGTAAATTCCCCTGCCAAACAAGTCAGAATTAGCTCTAATCCGCTCTCTACTCAGTTGTTAGTGTGCGACTTATGCCAGTGCGTCCTGCGGGCCACAATGCCCTGGTTCGCAGTGAAGCCACCCAAGTCAGTCGCCACCATGTAACTGCCAGTCGTGGTCTTGAAGTGGTCCTTCAAAGGCTGCGACCTGTCTCCAATCTCTACACTGCTGCTGTTCTTGTAGGGCGCAACGAAGTCGGTAGTGGGCAAGCGAGACCGATATGCAAAGGGCGAATAAGGCATCAAGGGCTTCTTCTGCCCCATCCCTGCATGCATGACCGGCACTGGCTTGTAGGTAGCAGCTGCAGAGCTGCAGGTCTCGGAGGAGCGCCGCTGGTTCACCCAGCTGTTCGCAGCCTTGTAGCCGGTCTTCTTCTGAGGGAAGGCGATGGCGAGGGGCACGCCGTTGCTTGTGCGCACGGTTTGGCAGGTGCGCACACGCGTGTTGTTGAAGAAGGGGGAGGATGTGGCGGCTCTGGGAGCTTCCATTTGACTGTTAGAATGTTATTAGACAGCTAGGGATGGCGATTTGGATAACGGACTATTGACTGAATTACAGCCAAAACGGGGGGCAACACATTGGGAAACTGTAGTGAAAAAGTAGGGTTTGTCTTTAGATAGTAGGGAACAGGGCAGAAACTAGGACTATAGAAAGTGCTTTTAGCGAAAAAGACTGATGCATCGTTGCTAACACTCAACAATATATATTAATAGCGTTTTAAGCGGATTTTCGAGTATTCACACAGGAAAAGGACTCATTATAAGCTGGAAATTGCGAAAATTCCCGTAAATACGGCTGAATGTCTGAAAACCCCAAAAGAACTAATTGATTAACGACAGATTCGCTGTGTTGTAAAGGCAATTTGCCGTTTTTCATGCAAATATCGGGAAAACATACAAAATTCTCCTGATTTCGCCTCAATCTCGGGACTAACCGCATTTTTCCAGACATTTACTATAGGCAACTACAATTTCCTCACGTAGAAACTCCTTGCCGAGTCCTAAAGCCTTTAGCTAACTAGTGCTCGAGACCTTCGCCCTCCTTCCAGGCTGGCAGTGGGTTCCTCGACTTCGCTTTGACCCCCACCGCACTGTCCAGCATCTGCCAATACATGGCTTGACTCACAGGGAAAGCCACCCACACAGCCAGACTAGTGTGGAAGAAGTAGGCAGCGGAGTGGGCGCACACAGTCTCCAGTAGCCAGTTCTGCTTCTTAAAGGCACGCCGCTTGTAGAGGAACCGGTCCAGAGCGAGGATGCTGGCGTACCACCCAACATACACTTCCGCTAGGAGGATTCGCATCTTGCGAGTCATGCCGCCTGCGTAGAGGTAGGTGTTTTCCAGCTTGGAGGGAGCCAAGTCGTCTGGACCCGCCGGCCACTTTAGACCTTTCGCCTTCGCCTCGGAGAACGAAGTCATTTTATTGATTATCAGCCAAAAATCAGCCATAGCCGTCCTCTCCCCTCCCTCCAGTCCTCCCTGCACTGGGAAAGACTCAGTCCAGTCACTGGCTTCGCTGCAATTTCGAGAAATCCGGGTCTATAACTGCAAATCGGAAACACTCTGTCAGATTATTGGGAAATTGGAGCGAAAATACTGCTTTTTATCTGGAAATTGGCTATATATTGCTGTAAAATGTGAGTTGTTGGCCTATTTCGATGCTTACACTACAGTAAATCTGTCTTTCTAGACGTTCTGCGAGAAGTAAGCCGTCCTCTTCTGATCTCAGTAGCACAAATCTCCCCATACTCCGCCAAATTCCCCTTCCTTTTCCCCTCCCTTCGTGTCCTCCCCGGCCTCAAATGTATCAAATCCATCATTTTCCCTAACTCCGCCCCAACGACTAAATCCGCCACTTTCGTCTGTTTCTCTGCATGCACCCTCCCTTCAGGTCCATAGCACTGCACGACCTTGCTTAGCACTCTGTCAATTTGCCCTGCTAACTGGGCACTCGCGATTTCCTTCCACTTCATAGGCTTCTAGGTGGCAATTACTGTGAGTTGCAGGTAAATTCGGGCTGCTTGCTTGCTCAGGTCTCTGCCCAGTTGAGTGCTATGCAGTGTGCTTTGGCTGGCGGGCGACAGGGAGCGTCGAAAGGACAAAGTTTGGGATTTCATGGGTATTTATCTAGGCTCAATTATGAGAATTGGAAGAAAGAAGGGACTGGGAAGTCTTCTGAAGGGGGATTATCCACCAATTCATCAAGCAGCCTACACGCAGCTTCATATATCTGCTGCGACTTATGTCCCTGCAGCTTCTCTATCCTCTGCACTCCCCCCAGTTCCCCCACCATTTCCCTCACCTTCCCCGCCAGTTCCCTATTCCCCACACAGTACAGCAACAAGCCTCTAGTCCCTTCCAGCGCCTCAGCCACCAGGTCCTGGTCACTGGACTCCAAGGAGTCGAGGAAAAGGCCGAGTACGCCGGAGTGGAGCATTTGGCGGGTAGCTGAGAAGTCGCAGTGCTTGGTGGCATGTGCGAAGGCGATTACTGCTTCTTTGCGCAGGGCGAGGTCGGAGTCGTGGGCTGCGAGTTGCAGCTGGTGGTAGAGGGAGTGGTGGAAGAGGAGCTGCATTTGAGAGGGACTGCCGGCTGTGAGGTTGCTCAGGGACCACAATATCTCCTTTCGAATGTAGCGCTTTTTCCCGGCTAAAAGCGGCTCGAATGCATCCAACAGGTCCTTATCCAGTACTTTATCAACCTGTTGGTCAGTCCCTACGAACAAGTTCCCCACTACCTTCACCGCCGCCAGAGCCACTTTCGAGCTGTCATGTCTCAGAAAGCCCTTGACACTCGGCACCACTCCCAAGTCCAAAACCGCCTGAATGAGTGCGAAGTCCCCAGAGGCAGTGGCTTTATCCAGCACCGAACAGCTATCAAGGATAAAGGACAGGGAGTGACTGTAGCTTAGAGCTATAGGGACTGAGGAGAGGGCGAGGTGCAGAGTGCTGAGGGCGGGGTAGGGCAGTCCTTGGCAGAAGTTGCTGAACAGCCAAATCGCATTAGAGATGATTTTCGGGCAAATTGCGGTTTGCAGCAAGGAAAACACTGCTTCTGGAATGCCTCTTTGAATAGCGTCGTCTCGGAATTCCCGTTCCTCCCCTATAATGTTGCTAATTGTCCAGATGGTCTGGTCCACGATTTCCGCCCTTTCGTGTCTCAGCAGTCTGAGTGCGTATTCCAAAAACCCACACTTCGCCACAAGCGCGGTCATTTGCGGAGTGCCGCAACTGATATTGGTCAGACACCAGCAGGAGTGGAAGACTAAGGACGGGTCCTCTGAGTCTAGGAAGGAAACTAGGGCTGAAATCGACCGTTCGGAAGCTGAAATCGATAGTAGCTTTTCCTCCCCCACAGCCAAATAAGTCCGTAAAGTCTCTACCACTAGTCTCAGCACACTCCCCCTTTCCTGCAATAAATCACACAACTCAGCCACTAGCTCCTCTTCGTCCTCTATCAACTCACTCAGATTCGGGTACTTCACTAGTAACTCGGGAGGTAGAAAGCCTCGGTTGAGGTTGGAATGCAGAGGTGTGAGTTGGGAGGAGAGGAGGGCTCTGCGCTTGCAGGACTGGTCGGTTCGTTTCTGCTTGCGGAGCTCGACAAAGGCGAAATCACGCTTTAGCCGGATTTCGGAGAGGTTTGGGGACTGGAAGGCTTTGGCGCGGGCTTCTAGCTTGTCTTGAGTCAGCATGGAGCTATTAGATATGGGGGAAAGGCGGAAATAGGAGGGAAAGGACCGCGGATACGCACTTTCCACCTTTACATTCGTTCATATATTGCTTTTGTGGACCGTGTATGTGCGGATTTATAGGGACGTTGGGCATATTTATGAGCGACAGTGAGGAAGAAAGCAGCGAAATCGAGGAAAACAGTGCAGAATCAGCAGAAGAAACAGACCTTAGGGAAAACTCCTCAAACCAACCCTTCGTTCTACTCGCCCCGCCCCCTCTAAAGCGACTGTCGCCGATAGCGATGATAAGGGAAATCCAGGGAGATTTGGAGGCGATGGAGAGCGCTTTGACGGAGAGGTATACAGCAGGACAGGCCTCTGCTAGGACTGGGACGGGGGAGGAGACTCCGTTGGGTTCGGGAAGGGCGATTGGGAGACCTACGAGTAGGGCTGCGTTTCTAGTGGATTCGCCTATTGTCTTGGTGAGGAGAATATCGCCGAAGCCGAGTCTTAGAATTCTGCCTAACTCTCGGCGCTAAGTATCCTAATAGCCGTAATCTAAGGCAGCTTAGTGCCACTACTCTAGTGCTTCGGCTGGCAGTTCGACTTTTTTCATTCCATTGACATGCGACTT
>Ga0247837_1004232_pt1 | contig 23404 bp, 25 predicted proteins | sample LaCtaG_2_FD_187115 | JGI IMG/M metagenome (GOLD analysis project Ga0247837, IMG submission 187115) | Freshwater microbial communities from meromictic Lake La Cruz, Castile-La Mancha, Spain - LaCruzMarch2015_14.5m | ecosystem: Environmental > Aquatic > Freshwater > Lake | place: Spain: Castile-La...
GAAACTAGTGAAAACAGACCCTTCCGACGCTCAAATCAGCTTCATAAAGGACCAAAAAGACGCGATTTTCGAGAGATTTCGGAAGATTCAGAGGACTGGAGGGAGCTACAGGCCTGGGGAGAACCGATTGGCGCTGTTTAGTCAGGGTGTTAGGGGAATTCGCGCTTATATACAATAAACCATCCGTCCTTGCTTCATCTAAATATGTATTTACTATTTAAACTAAATCAAATCACCTCTCTCTGCTAAGCCCATTCTTCATTGCCAACATTTGCCACTCCTAAAGCCTCCAATACACCATTATGCAAGCAAGAAAGCGACAAAAGACCGAGAAGGCGACAGTCAAGCTGTTCGAACTGCCTCGAGACGTAGTGATGCACCTTCTCCGCTTTTGCGACCTTGTGACCCTGGCTCTGCTGGAGTGCTGCTGCGCAAACGGAGCAGGGTACGTCCAAGAAATGCTTGCAAAGCTGCTGACAGCGGACCTCACCTCTTTCTGCCTCTACAGCCAGGAAGTGCGCCCGCTGCTTCGTAAGTTGAGTGCACTGACGGAACTCCGACTGGACTGCCTGCATATTCCCTTAGAGGAACTGACGGCTCCTGCTTCGCTCAGACACCTTTCTTTAGTGCTGGGAGGGGAGGACTTCCAGGTGGACCTGCCTCAGCTCCTGCTCCGTCTGCCCAATCTCACCTTCCTCAAGTTAAAGCTGCGCAACAGGGTGGAAAAACGGGTGTGGGAGTTTACCAGTCCATCTACGGATCTGAGCTGCTGCGTTGAGGCGGTTTCCACAGGCTTGTTCATCGCCAGCGACTTCCCTGTGAACGTGCATATGCACAGTCTCAAGCTGCGAGCCATTCCGCAGTGTCCGGTCCAACTAAGTCTCACCGACGCATCGATTCAGACTTTGACCAGATGCTTCCCCGGGTTGAAAAGTCTGTGCATCTCTGACTACACTCCAAGTGCAGGGCTCACAGACGTAGGTCTGAGGGTGCTCGTGAAGAGCTGGTCCAACCTGTGGAGACTGAGACTGTCCAGTCGGAATGAAGAGGCAGTGAGACAGGTGAGCGACCTTGGCTTGATGACTCTGCTCAACCACTGCAGCGACCTGCAAGATCTGTCTCTCGACAGCTTCAAACTATTGACAGACGCCACTCTCGCAGAGCTTGGCGTCGCCTGTCCCCACCTCAACTCCCTCAGTCTCGACTACACCAACATCACAGGCGAAGGCCTGCAGCTCCTCAGTGGTCTCGGCCTTCGAAGACTTTCACTGAAAGGCTGCAGGCGAGTGAGGGAGGAAGGTCTGACCGAACTACTGAAGACCCAGCCCGGACTGCAGAGAGTGAACTTGTCGTGCACAAATGGAGTAACTGATGGAGTGATGGAAGTGCTGATGGACTGCTCAGAATTGGAGCGGCTGACACTCAATGAAGCAATGGTGACTGACAGAGTGTTCGGCATGCTCGCGGAAATGCCTCAGTTGCAAGCGTTGGCAGTAAACTACTGTGCTGATATTGAGTCGCTGCACCCGACTCAGCTGCTGAGTTCTCTCAGTCTGACTCGGCTTTCCCTTGTGGGCTACTCTGAACTCAGTGAGGAAGACTTGCTTGGCGCTTGCAGCGGCTCTCTCCAGACCCTGCGTCGACTTCGAGTGGACAACTGCAGAGAGCTTGGCAACTCCTGCCTCGAGTCACTACTACGCACTTGCCCGTTACTCCAACAAGTCTACATGTCCGGCTGCAGAGTGACTGCACAGGCAATCAGGCGCTTACCCAAATTGCGCAACTTGAAGCTGTTGTCTCTCGGAGTGAAGAGTGAGGAAGCGCAGAATGCAAGCTACAAAGTCGAGTAGCTGTAATTCATGGGAGTGCGGCATGCCAAAGGACATTTAGAGTTCGAGGAGAACAAGGCGCTGAAAGGAGAAGCGCAGATGCGAGTGGTGGACAAGCAAGGAGCTGCAGGCTTGACGGTACCATGGTGTCCAGTCCATCTGACTCTCCACAATCGAGAGCTCGGCTTCTCCGGCGACTCTGCCAGTTTTTTTCTCCCTGTGAATGAACGTTTCGAAGTCCTGCGCGAGTCCTGCAATCACCAGTGTCTGATGCTCAGCTCCTTCCTGCAACTCCAAAACTTCTACTGCTTCTTGAAGTTCGAGAGTGTGCATGCTTACTTGCTGTGGTCTCAGAAACTCAAGGAAGCCAAGAGACCACGCTGGCAGAACATGAGCACGCCCTTGTGTGGGCTCTGTTCGGCTCACTTCACTTTAGTCCGTCGGCAACACCACTGCCGAACATGTGGACGTGCAGTGTGCGCCGCTTGCTCCCCTGCACTGGCTGAGCTCCCTCACCTGGGCTATGCATCTCTACAGCGCATCTGTGTGCAGTGCAGTGCGAATCTGCAGCACACCACCATTCCCCGACTTCGCCGCCGACGCTCACTGCCTGGTGGCATCAAAGCCAAGAAGGAAGACATCGAGCGCTCTCTATCTGAAATTCGCAGGCGAGGACATGCCAGTCTACAGCCCTACTAGTAGTATGTAGCTAAAGCACTTGCACCCTCAGATAGTGGCTCCCAACAACCTCACTAATCTTTGGAACTACATACACTTAGTCTCTTGGAGTGCTAATGTGGTTGCAGTGGAAAAGCTGTTTCTGCCTCTATTCAGCATGCAAGGCGAATTGCTGGGGTCTCCGAGGCAAACGACTTTTAGTCGCTTTTTGTCGTCTCTGAGATTGATGCATTCGAGCTGGTCATCTAGTTCGCAGTCGACATCTCGGAGGGCAGAGATCAGGGCGTAGGCGCGTACTTCTTCCTCCCCGGTCAGTCGCTTATAAAGAGGGGATTGGACAGTTGCTTTGGACTGGTAGGCGCAGGCAATATACAGATCTTTGGCCGGGAACTACGATAGCAGGGTTTCTGCGAGGCAGATTCACCCAGAGAAGACAAGGGGAGGAGGGGCGTTGCCATGATTTCAGTCATTTCTAAGTGGGAAGGACAGATGGCTGCTCAGATTTAGGGAATAGAGGGCAGTGATTAGCATAGTGGCGATGGATTTAGTACAAAGTGGTGAGCTTGCATCCGCACTCCTGGCTTGTGTGGAGAACTCAGCAACTCTTATCCTGGTCACTTGACGAGAATTGCCCGACTGCCACTAATTCTACTCCTTGCTAGCACTGCGGCTTTAGTCCATGCAGACTGTAGCTATTTGCTAAGGCTTCAAGAGCACGGACTCCGGCAAACCAAGGAAAGCGAATTCCACGCATGAGGCATTTGCCTTCATAATGGCCATTTCTTCAGTGCTTCGATAGATGTCTAAGCAGCTAGGACGAAAGGAACTTAACTCAGGCTACGAATCATTGACTACTGCCAACGAAGCTCGCCGCCATCTCTGAAAATCCCAGCTTGCACCTTCGCCGCAGGAAAGGCGAGCACATTGGAGATTGGAGCTGCACTGTTGCTTTGCCTTGGCGCTCCTCTCGCACACTGAAAGGAGTTAGCTCCTGGTCCAGCAGTGCGCTCACCTCTATGAGTTCTTTAACTTGAGTGAGTGCGTGGGCTTCCTCTTCAGAGGACAGCGAAGTGTATAGCAGGGAAAGAGCTATGGGAGGACTGTCGGTGGAGTTAGTAGAGGAGGCGGAAAAGCACGGATGTATCTGGAGTGTCGGAGAGTCCTTGTCGTTTGGGAGAGAAAGGAAAGGCTTGAACTTGGACTTCACGACCTTCCCGTCTGCCATTTATAGGCTGACAGTGCAAGTAACCACGAGGCAATGACTGGAAGTTTTCGAAAATTTGCCTTTGGTCCCGATAGCTTTCCCCCGTCTCCTCAAGCAGGAGAAACCTCGGCCAACTAAAAGAGACATGCATATAAACAGTCTATGGAGCTCTTATAATGGAACTGAAGACTGAAGGCATGTGCTACTCCCGTCGAGTGCAAGTGACGAACCTCGACCCCGAGGTGACCTGGGCGAAGGTGAAAGAGTTCATGAGTGCTGCAGGCAAGGTACTGAAATTGGAGTTGCTGAAAGACGAGCGGGGCAAGTGCAAGGGAGCAGTGGTGGACTTCGAGTGTCAGTTGGAGGCGCTAAGAGCACTACAGCAGTTGGAAGGGGTTGAACTCGTAGGTCGGAAAGTCGCCCTGAGAGAAGAAGCAGAGCCCAGCAGGTCCCGGTCTCCACGAAGGAGAAGATCCCCCTCTGGCACACAAGTGTTCGTGGGGAACCTGCACTACTCTGTGACGTGGCAGCAACTACGCGATGTCTTTCGGGTGCATGGCCCTGTGCTGGGTGCCTACATCCCCCGCACCAGGGACTCCCGCAGTCGCGGCTACGGCTTCATCACATTCGAGTCAGCTTCAGATGCTCAGCGCGCAATTGAAACACTCCACGACACAGAACTCAGCGGCAGGCGCATTTCCGTGCGTTTGCAGCGTAGCTAAGCTTTCTGCCTCTGCGTCTTTTAGCACTGCTACTACAGCTGCGGGACACACAATGGTGGGAGATTGACGCCATTGCTGGCAGGCGCTTCCTTGGTACTATTTGAATGATCCGGCCAGGCTCAGCCCTGTCTCGTGCGAAGGCGAGCAAGCAGCAAGCGGTTCTACCCAACGTCCCCAGGAAGGAGAGCAAGATGCCAAAGCTCCAAGACTTCGTCACTGATCGTGACTTCACCGGCGCTGCGACTCTGCTGGAACTGCAGCGCACAGGCGCCCGAGACGAAAAGCTGTTCCTCTGGCTGGCTTACTCCTTCTTCCACTCCGGTGAGTACAAAAAGTGCATCGAAATCTACGATGACTTACTGCGGGATCCTTCCGCTTCCAAAGACTTGCACGTGTACAAAGCCTGCGCCTACTATGCACTCTGCCAGTACAATGAGGCCTATGAAGAGTGTGCAAAGGCCAGTGAGAGCCCGCTGCAAATTAGACTCATGTTCCACATCGCGCACAAGCTGAGTGACGAGAACTCTCTAATGCTGTACCACCAGAAGCTCACGGAAACCACTGAGGACCAGCTCTGTCTTGCAGCCATTCACTACCTGAGGAGTCACTTCGAGGAGGCGACGGATATATACAAGCGGCTGCTGCTGGATAGTCGAGAGTGCCACGCCTTGAACGCATACGTAGCGCTGTGCTACTACAAACTGGACTACTTCGATGTTTCGCTGGAGATCCTGGCAGTGTACTTGTCGCAGTTCCCTACAAGTGTGACAGCTGTGAACCTGAAGGCGTGCAACCACTACCAACTCTACAATGGCAAGGCAGCGGAGCAGGAACTCAAAGTCCTGCAATCCGCTGCGGACTCGGGGAACGTATTCAGTGAAAACGACCTACTCAGACATAACCTGGTGGTCTTCAGGAACGGGGAAAACGCACTGCAGGTGCTGCCGCCTCTAGTAGACGTGATTCCTGAGGCTCGTCTGAATTTAGTGATTTACCACCTGAGAAACGAGGAAGTGAACGAAGCCTTCAAGCTGGTGAAGGATGTGGACCCCACAGTGCCGAGGGAGTACATCTTGAAGGGAGTGGTGCACGCTATGTTGGGACAGGAAACCAACTCCAAGGAACACCTCAAGACTGCTCAGCAGCTCTTTCAACTGGTGGGGGCTTCTGCCTCGGAGTGTGATACCATTCCTGGGCGCCAGTGCATGGCTTCCTGCTTCTTCCTTCTCCAGCAATTCGAAGACGTCCTGGTCTACCTCAAGTCTGTGAAGGCCTATTTCGCCAACGACGAGGACTTTTGTTGGAATTTCGGGATCGCTTTAGCAGCTGCAGGCGAGTTCAAAGAAGCCGAAGAGGCCCTGGCTTTGATTCAAAACGAACGCTACAAGCTGGACTATGTGTACCTGTCCTGGCTCTGCCGCTGCTACATAATGAACGGCAAGCCCTCAATGGCCTGGAACTTATACATCAACATGGAAAACACCACTGAGTCCTTCAATATTCTGCAGCTCATTGCACATGATAGCTATAGAATGGGGCACTTTTTCACCTCACTAAAGGCGTTTGACGTGCTGTCCAGACTGGACCCAGACCCTGAGTACTGGGAGGGAAAGCGAGGGGCAGTGGTAGGTGTGTTCCAAATGGTAGTGGCGGGCAAGGAGAACAAGGACCGACTGGCGGAAAGCATGGAGATGCTGAAGGACGGCAACAACCCTCAAGTCGAGTACATCGTGCGAGTCATCAAGAAGTGGGCCCGAGAGAACAACGTCAAGATTTAGTAATGGCCTCCGCTTCTGACAGTTCTCCCTGTCCTACATGTCACCTGCCCCTGCCTTCGTCTTTACCCCAATGCGACCTCTGCTCCTCGCCTATCTGCGCTGTGTGCGCTGACCACGCTCTAAAGCGCTGTGTCAAGTGTTTGCAGCGGATGCGAAGTCACCACAGACAAGAATCTTCTTTAGCGGAGCTGCGTCTTTCCCTGCATCTAGATTTCGACAGCCTGTCCGCTGTGAGCAAGACCTCCCACACTGAAGACACCCAGCGCACTGAGGAGTTGTGGATGTCTGCGCACAAGCTTTTGGAAGAAGCAGGCGAGCTCGAGACTTCTCGAGGGCAGGAAGAGGAAGTGAGTGCATACACAATGCAGGAGCAATGCATCAACAGTGACCTTAGGGACAAAATCCGTCGCATGCGAGAGAAAATCGGAGGCAGCGGAGTGAGTGTCTCTAGCAAGGAACAGCCCTGCTGCCTGGCCTCTGACTCTTGCAGACTAATCTAGCTGTGCTAATCTTGTGTGCAGATTGCTACCTGGTGTAATATGTCCAAACCACCGAAGCCGGGAAAGGCCAAAAGTCACTTCCGGCAGGAACTGACAGAAGTGCAGAAGTCAGAGATCAAGGAAGCCTTCGACCTCTTCGACACGGAAGGCTCAGGCACCATAGACGCCCGAGAACTCAAAGTGGCGCTCCGAGCTCTGGGCTTTGAGCCTCAGAAGGACGAAATCAAGCGTCTGCTTAACGAAGTCGACAAGAGCGGAACTGAGCGAGACGCAGCGGGCAAGATTGACTTCAACGAGTTTTTGGAGATCATGACTTTGAAGATGAGTGAGAAGGATAGTCCGGCTGAGATTCAAAAGGCGTTTCAGCTCTTTGTGGACCCTGCGAAGAATACGATTACGTTGGAGCGCCTCACTGAGATTGCGAGGGAACTGGGTGAAAACGTGAGTGAGGACGAACTGAAGGAAATGATCTTCGCGGCAACGAAGAGTCGCTATGGGGAAGTGGGTGAGGAGCAGTTTCGCCAGATCCTCACCAGGTCCACGAACTCCTAAGCTAGTTAGTCCATCCGCGCCTTCAACGTGCGAGCCGTGACTCCATCGGGCGTCAACACGTAAGCCACTGCCCCCCAGCCCGACAGCGCATCCCTGTCCACACCACTCAGCAGACTCTGCGCCGCCACCTCAAACAGTTCCTCCGGCCCCAGTCCCGGCTTGTAGAAGCTTTCACACGCTCCCAACAAGTACGCCGACCCTGCGCCGATGCAGAAGAACGAGTCAGTGTCTGTGAGTGTACCGATCGAGTCTGCCGTGGCTATGTATGGCTCGTTGGCTTCATTGAGTCCGGCCACCACAGGCTCGACGAAGTAGGGACCGAAGCGTCGGGCGTACTGAGAAGTGACGAGGAGCTGCATGAAGGCACGGGGCTGGATGACGCGTCCTTCCCGAAGCTTGTACAGGTTCACACTGTACTGCAGAGCTGCACTGAAGGTCTGGATGTCTGTGCCCAGACCTGCCAGTCCGAGAAGGATCTTGTCTGAGACTTTGAAGATGCGTTGGAAGTTGGTGGCGACAGTCTGGAACTGAGCTCCGAGGCGCCTGTCCATGGCCAGCACTGCGCAGTGGTCGCCCACCATCCCCAGCACGGACCCGCCGTTGTAGGAAAAGACGTCGCTCTAGGTGGAGCTTACCATATCAGTGACTACAGCCCACCTCCACACCCTCCGACTCTGTCCATAAATCTACTCCTAGTCGCCTCCCTTGCTGGCTTCGAAGGCTGCCTGGTCCTGCAGTCTCTGCACCAAGTATTCCTCCAGCGCCATTTGTTGGTCCACGCAGGCATCCAATGCTGACTGTTCCTTCTCACTGAGTGCAGCTCCAGGCGCTTTGATCACATCTCGGAAGCAGCGATCTGCCAACTTCGAAAACTTCTGGAAAATCATTGCTTGCGCTTGGAGCATGCTCTGGTCAAGACTCTGTCCAGACATATTTGCTAGCACCAAGCACAGATCCGCCCTTCAGCACAGTCTCTCGCCCTAGCATTAGCCTATGCCTTGGAATCTGGCTCCGTGAAAGTTTGTCCGAGAATGGTGATTTCCGACTTGGTGCGCAGCATCATGGTCTCCAGGTGCTTCATCTGCTCCACGAGAGTGAGCATGCGCTTTTCTGTGGTGGACTCTTCCTCTTCAGCTTTGACTTCGGCCTGCGGTTGGGGCTCCGCGGACTCTTCCTCCGTAGTGTTCTTGATCGCGTTAATCTTCATGCGGCGGACAGTGGAGTAGAAGCGGTTCTTGATTGAGTTTTCAGTGCGGCCGGGAAGGTGCTTGGCGATTTCAGTCCACTTAGGTCCGATGCTGCTTTGCAGTTCGAAGATGACTTTGTCTTCCTCAGTAGTCCACTCGCCTTTCTTGACATCAGGGTTGAGGGTGTTGTGCCATCTCTCGCGACATTGCTTGCCACTGCGGCCGGGTATGCGCACTGCACAGGCTGACCACTTGGTGGGGCCTTCGAGGTCTACCCATTCCTTCAGGAGCTTGTCTTCGTTGGTGCTCCACGGGCCCTTCACCAGCCCGGGCTTGAGGATCTTGGACCAACGATGCAGACACTGAATTGGAGTCCGGCCAGGGATGTTTTCTGAAATAAGCCTCCAATGCTTCTCTCCGTGCTGGCGAATTGCGAGCTTCAGCAACTCGTCTTCTTCCTTGGTCCAGCGGCCGTGCTTGACGTATGCTTGACCATTTTCGTCATCGGTGGGGCTGGAAGGCTCGGCCATAGTCGTTTATCAACGGATAGCAATGGCCCAGGAGCCCGACTGGCCCTGTCACTCTCACGAGTAGTCACTGACAAGGGGAACATAGATTGACTTGTTAAATGTGGGATGGACGAGTGAACATGTTCTCTAACCTTATTCAGCGACTCTGTAGCTCTAGGCTGGTGGTAGCGGGCATTAGCCAGGAAGCTGGAGACAGCGAACCATATTGCCACCAGGCTGCAATAGGATAGAGATGGCGTCGAGAAGCGCTGCGCAGTACGACTACCTGATAAAACTGCTGATCATTGGCGACTCAGGAGTGGGAAAGACCTGCTTCCTGCTCCGCTTCTCTGATGATTCCTTCACTACCTCACACTTGACCACTATCGGCATAGACTTCAAGATCAAGACCATCGAGGTGGACGGCAAGCAAATCAAACTGCAAATTGTAAGTGCCAGTCAGTGGGACACTGCGGGGCAGGAGCGCTTCCGCACCATCACTCAGACGTATTACAAGGGCGCCATGGGCATCATCCTCGCCTACGACTGCACAGACGACAACTCTTTCGCCAACGTAAGGAACTGGATCCAGCAGATCAAGATGCACGCCAGCGAGAGCGTGGCCAAGGTGCTGATCGGCAACAAGTGTGATCGGCCCGACAAGAAGGTGTCGGCAGAGCAGGGGGAGGGACTAGCCCGCGAGCTGGGCGTAAAGTTTTTCGAGTCCAGCGCCAAGAACAACATCAACGTCCAGGAAGTCTTTTACTTCATCGCCAAAGATATCAAGGACAAACGCATGGGCGACCCCATGGGCACCAACGCCGCCATCAGGGTAAGCCCTGCACCCAACCAACCCAAGGCCGCGGGCAAGAACTGCTGCAAGTAGCTAGTAATGGGCCTGCGCAGCGAGCTCGTGCTGTAAACCGCCATGTCAGCGAAGCCTACGCTTGCTGATACGCTGTCCCGCTTCAGGCTGGAGCGTTGTCGCTCGCAGCTGCAAGCAGCACTCACTACTCCGGGACTCCACGTGGAGTGGACTCGCTTTAAAGCAGAAGTGCGTCGCTCGACCCAGTTGCGCAGTCCCGCCACCAAGCACATTTCCACCTACGACAGTCTGCAAAGCCTGCGCTCCTCCGCCTTTCACCACGAGCCTCGCAAGCGCACTCCGTCCACCGCAGAGTCTCTGTACTCCAGCCTCTCCCGCAAAACTCTGTCTCCAGCAGCCAGTCTCAGCACTGCACTGCTCCGCAGCAGCAGGAATGAGAGCAAGGCAGGGTCCTTTGTGGAGAAAAAGCTGCTTGTGGAGGTGATACCGCTGGAGCTAGTGCTGCGCAGCAACGAAGCACTGGAGAAGATGGGTGATGACCGGTGTCTCCCCAGACGCTATGCTGAAGAAGTGAACAAACTGGCACGTCTGATCCACGCTAAACTTTCCTCCTTCTAGCAGACTATAGTAAGTATGTCCTTCGTCATCTGCTACTGCAGCGAAGCTTTCCCCCTCATTCAGTCAGCCGGCTTGCAGGATATCGGCACGCACATGCAAGACTGTCCAATCCGCAGACAGCTCTCTCCCCTCACCTCTCTAGTCCAGCAGCTCGATGAAACTGCGACTGACCAACAAAGGAGGATTCTGCTCGCAGAACTCAGACTCGAACTGAGCAACTTGCAGCCATCCGTTTCTACAGGGTCGCTCAGCCGTGTGGAAAAACCCTTGCCCGTGCAAGTGCCTGGCAGCCACCCGCTTGCGACTGATGCTAAAACCCCAAATTCCGCTGGACTGACATATACTTGCCGGGTCTGTGGACGAGAAGGTGATTTGACGCAGACCGCTTGCAACCACTGGCTATGCATAGTGCATATCAGAACAAACTTCGAGAACAACTATAAGCGAGGACGAGGCACTCTTCGGTGTCCAGCTCCAGGCTGTGGCCGGCCTCTGGCAGAAGCAGACCTAGTAGTCGCAGTGGGTCCCGAAGCGCTTGCGAATGCTAGAAGACTAGTTCGCTAATCAGCCCTTGGAGCGTTAGTAATAAATGCCGCGCTCCAACTCTGAGGCCGGAGAAGGGAACTTCGGCAACAACCTGTACATCGCAAACCTGTCCTACCAGACTACTGAAGAAGACCTGAAGTCGCTGTTTGCTGGATGTGGCACTATCAAGGAGTGCAACGTGGTGGTGGACCCGCTCACTAAGGAGTCGCGCGGCTTTGCATTTGTTATGTTTGAAAGCAATTTGGAGGCTGAGCGCGCCATAGAGGAAGTAAACGGTCGGGAGCTGAACGGGCGCAAGCTGCGAGTGGAAAAAGCCCGCAGGTCGAAAGCTCACGGCCCCACTCCAGGGCGGTACATGGGCAAATCGCGCAGGGACTCTCGTAAGTGCTAGACAGGCGAACGCCGCCGCTCTCGCTCAGACTCCTACCGTAGACGCAGCCGCTCCCCTCGTCGTCGGCGCAGTCGCTCGCATTCTTATCACCGGCATCGCTACCACAGCAGCCGGAGCAGAGACTAAGTTAGCTGGCTAGCGGACGGCCACCGAGACCTTCTGCAAACTCAGATAGTAGTCGCGCGTCCGGATCAGAACCTCCCGCTCCTCCCTCTCCAACAGAGCACACATCTCCAGCTCCGGCTTCCAGTCCTCAGCCCTGCACTGCAAATTGAAGAGCGCCAGATTTAGCACTGTGCGTTGCACTCTCTGTTCATTCTCCTTCGATATTGGTCTGCTGGGCTCCAAGCGCTCTACCACGTGTTCTACGTCAGTGTAGCCTAAAGCCTGCATTTCTGCGACTTGCAGGAAGAGGATGCGCAGGGTGGCTTCGAGTGTGAGTGCTGGGGGAGAGATTGGCAGGGGCACCATTAGAATGCTCAGTTGGTGCTTCTGCAGGAGTTGTCTTTTGAGTTGGTGCAGGGTCAGACTGGCAGGGTTCGCAAGGTCGCTGATGGGAGATTTGTCAGTGAGTTTGGCAATTTCGACGATTCGGTCCCAGTCTGGGAGCATGTCGGGCTGGCAGTACACTGCCTGGTGCGGGTTTCCCTCTTCAAAGAACCCCCAGCGAGCTATATACTTGTAGGAGTCATAAGAACCATAGTGCAGAAACAGCTGACTGTCCTCCGCTATATCACTTGTGGCTTTCAGAGTCCAGTCCTCGCCCACTTTCTCCACAGTGCAGTTGTGACGTGCAAAGCTGTGGTTCACCAAATCAACCACCGGCACGAAGTGCAGTTCCTTCCCGACCTGCACACTCCTGCTGTCTGCCATATAGTGCGTCCAAATGAACTCCTCGAAGGACACATTGCTGAGCACTTTCCGCTCGGAGCTGTATATTTTGTCGTACATGCTTCGGACGTTGGTGAGGTAGTCCATGATTTCCTCTCGTAGTCTGGGGGAAAAGCTGGAAGACGGGCTTTTCCAGTAGATGGGGAAAGTGAGATTTTCTAGCGGCAAGGCGTCTAGGTAGGGGAATAAAGGGTGCCCGCGGTCTCGTAATATGTTGGAAAACTGAAAAGCTAGACGCATTCTTTGACTCAAATGCGGCTGTCCTTGCAGTATACTCTCGTCTACGTATTTGAGCACAGGAGAGGTCAATTTCTCCTTGAGTGGGTCCAGGTGCTGCAACTTGAGTCCCGGCACAGACAAAGACACCGAGACAATGGGCGCGTCTTTCTGCACTGCAGCAAGCGACTTCAGTCCGTTCCCCATCCGTTCGTACCTGTGCACAGCCAGCGGCACGTGCACTTTGGCTGGGAAGCCGAGCAGCGCCTTCTGCAGCTTACCCCCCGCGGAAGCCGCCAGCGCCTCCATATACCTAGTTCTAGGGAGCGGAGTAGAGGTGACACTGCTTTTCGTACTCATCCCGAAAGGCCGCCCTGTGGCTCACCTTCGCTTCATCGAGTTGCTCAGCTTTCTCATCCTGCAGCACTATTCGCTCCTGCAGCTTTTCCCAACTTTCCCTGATCCGCGTGCATTTGGCCTGCTGGAGTCCGAGTTTGGAGTCTCTATCGAGACTGCCCAGGTTGATAGGGTCCAAGTTCTTGGCGAGGAACCTGCCCTTAGCACCAAGGTGCATCCCAGCGTCCTCAGGAGGCACAAAGCTAGTAAAGGTGTTTTTATGCTCGGGAGTGGCTCCAAAGCGAGTGCACGGCTTTAGACTGAAGTTCAGACTCAAAGGCTTGTATTGGGCTCTTAACGCCTCGTAGGCCTGGTTTACTGCAGGCGCCCGGGCTAGTTGTACTGCCAGGAACTCCTTGCTGGGCTGCACGTAGTTAGGGTATTTCAGAGGTGCGCTGCCTAGTTTGAGGCTGTTTTGGTACACTGTGTCGGGCTTCACGACCTGTGCGAACTCGTGAAACTCCACATACCCCTTACGCCCTTCATCCATCAGTCCCATCAAACCCACCACTTCCTCAGGACTGTGCGGGATATTAAGGACCGTCAGTCCCTTTCCCAAGTCCTCCAAGTTCACATACCCGTCATTATCACTGTCAAAGAGCTTATACGCTTTATAGCTGTGGAACACACCCTGGGTGAATACCTTCTCGTCCAAGGCTTGCAGGATATGCTTGAGACTGGGCTGGTTGGGAGCGGCGGGTAGGACTAAAGGCTCTTCTGAGGGCGGAATTGCACGTATGCGCCGCTCTAGTTGCAAATCAGGCTTAAAGTCGTCGTTGTACACACTGAACACCACCGACTGCACAGAAGTCTGCATCTGTCTGTTGTAGATATAGCGGGACAGGAAGCTGTTTAGCTCACTGTGAGTGGTTTCTGAGACTGCTTCTGTCACAAAGGCTCGCAATTGGTCCTGCGATACAGCCTTCCCTGCCTTGTCCTCCAGAGCCGTCCGTAACTCTGCTTCGGTAGTGAACTTTTCCCTTAGCACTGTGCAAATGCGTCGGGACTTCGCGAGAATGGACTCAACCTTGTTGAGCGGCACTCGCTGTGGGTCTAGGACTGTAGGCCGCGGGGGCTGCAGAGGATGAAGACTGATGGCTCTCTTGGCTAATAGTGGGTGCCTGGGACTGGCTTCCCCTGCCCGCTGTCTCTGCAGGACCTCCTCCCCGGGCGCATACTCCTCCACACTCTTCATAAATTCCTTGTACTTGAGGCCCTCCTCCTTGCCCCCTGCGTCTCTGAACAGCAGTTTCCACACCTTTTCACTGCTCACCGCCTGGGGCAGTTGCAAGTTGTTCATCACCTCACAGAAGGCCTCAAGTGACACAATGCCGGAACGGCCTTTGTCCGATTTTAGTAATTGTCCTGTGAGATCAGGCAAATGCTGCTTGAGGTGCCACTTTATCTGCTCCTGCTGACTCCTGGAGTGCTCATTCACTGCTAATTCCAGCCTGCAGTCGGCTTGTAAAGTACTTGCTGCCTTTAAACTGCTCAAATCCACGTTTAGTTGATTAGAGTCGTCGAACACGAGATGCAGGAAGTCCTCCATTGTCAGTACTCCGGAGTTAGACTGGTTAGCGGAAGCTACAAGTACTCTGGCTTCGTCTATGTTTACGGCAATACCCAGCTGGTTGGCCATATGGTGCACGTCCTCAGGCCGAATAACGCCCAAAGATTCCCTGTCCCACTGATTGAAAATAGTGCGGAAATTGGACCTATTCGCGTATCTTTTGCGGAGAGTACTACGAATCTCCCCCACTTTGGCAAGGTCCACCTTGCCTTCCAGTGTGTGTTCATGCTGAACTGCCAGGGCATTGACGTCCTGGGTCTGTGCGAACTGACTGCTGGATAGAGAGAAGTGCAGGCCTTCTGCCTTGTGGATGTAGGGCTCGTTGTCTCCGCCGACGAACAAGTTGAGGCCTTTGAAATGGGATGTCTGGGTCCGCGAAAGGACCGGATGGGAGCGTATCGGCTTCCCAGCAGTCTTGTAGAAATCTGTTTGCGTGAGAGAAGCCCGACTACGTGTGAGATCCGCATCAGGTAAGGGCGCCTGCTGCAGACCAAGCTGCAATTCATGGTACTTCCGCTTGCTTTCATGCAGTTCCGGGCGCAAAGTGCGTCTTTCATGCCACTCCGCCGTCACTCTGAAATCAGCATTGGACACACCCGTGCAGTGCATTCGTTGCTTCCTTAGCACCATATAATAGCCGACGATGCATATTTCAGCACTTTACAGCAGTGCCCAAACACAGACTAATTGGAGTATTAGGTAGGTGTGAACTAAGCAGTTAGTGTACAGAGTACCGGTAGGCCTGGAAAAGATCGTCCTTCGCAGCTTGAGACAAAGCAGAGACAGACAAGCAGTCTTTCCAGTCCTCGGTCACAAAGCCTCTGTCGAAGTTCTCCCCAGGACCAGGGCAGAAGGGACTCGGGAGGCGCTTTGCAGTGAGTTGGTCCCACTTCACGTCTCGTAGCCAGGGGTGCGTTTTCACCTCTGACTCGCTGTGGTAGCCGAGTCGATTGGAAGGCTTTCGCTGGAGGAGGGAGGAAACGAAGGCTGCGGCGGTGGGACTCCACCCAGAAGGTACGTCTTTAGTCTCGACTTTCACCTGCTTCGCAAGTATGGAGTCCCTCACCTCCACCCTACTATGTCCCGCATAAGGTCTGCGTCCCATCATAAGCTCATACGCCACTACTCCCAAAGCAAAGTAGTCCGCCGCCGGTCCATGCGGCAGTTTGCACATCACCTCAGGAGCCATGTACCCTGGCGTCCCTGCAGAGTCGTCTCCTCCACTATTCTCGGTCGTCGCCCTTGCGATTCCGAAGTCGGTCAGACGCAGGTAGCCGTTCTGGTCAAGCACGATGTTTTCAGGCTTGATGTCTCGGTGCATGACTCCGTTGCTGTGCAGGTACTCCAGGGCCACCACTAGACAAGCCACGAAGAACTTGGTCTGTTCCTCTGTAAAGCGCTTATATCTGGTCATATGGAAGCGCAGGTCTCCTCCAGGCATCAAATTGAGCACGAGGTAGAGGTTTGCGCAGTCTTGGAAGGCGAAAAGGACGTTTACAATGAAGTGATGCCGCAACAAGGCCAGAAGTCGCAGTTCCCTCAGCACGGAATTAACGCTTTTCTTCGCAATTATACGGTCTTTATTCATTTCCTTTAGGGCGAAGTCAGTCTTGCAGCCCCGGTATCGGACCTGCCACACCCGAGAAAAGCCTCCACGGCCTATCGGAAAGCGGAAAAGGAAGTGACTGCGAGTCAGCGAGGCCACCAATGGCAGTGTCGGGTCCTGACTCTCAGAACTGAAGTTGCAGGCGCCCATATTACCTATACAGTCCGGTCGACAGCTCTAAGTCTTCGATTTGGCTGCGTTGCAAGGCTTCTAGCAGTCGGCTGCTCTGCTGGTACTGCTCGAGACGCTGTTTCTAGGGTGGATTTTACTTGTTTGCGGAGATAACGTCTTCTTTTCCGGTCTGATTCGCGCTGTTTGCGCAAAGTCTGTAACGTCGCTTCCTGCTTTTCACGCTGCATCTCTATTTTCACGCTCTCATAAGCCAGTAGCCGAGCTTTCAAGTTCTCTGCTCGCTGCACCCGCTTCTCCTCCCTCTCTAAAGCCTGCACTCGCTCCACTTCCTGCTGCCGAGTGAACGCTTCAATGCGACTTATCTCCTTCGCACACTTCTCTGCTTGGTATTGCCGGAGTCTGACCAGCAGTCTCCTGTGCTGCCCAGACTCGCGACCCACAGAAAGCGACTGACTGCGTTTCTGTATACAAGCGAAGGAAACGCTAGTAGCTGAGCGGTACCTGACCTTGTAGTGGCCGGGCTGGACTGGACTGTGGGCACAGGGCAGGGGCAGGGTGCAGACGGTGCAGCGACTGCTGTGCTTGGCTTGGAGACGAGTTCTGTGCTCGGAGTTGCGCAGGTCTTGGTGGCGCAGGAGATGGAGGGCTTCGGAGTAGTCCGGCTGCGACTCCGTTAGTGCCTGCAGCAGGGCGCGGCCTGCCATATCGTTACCTACCTAGTTCTTGGCGATTTCAGTCTTATTGACCGTGACCTTCTCATCCACCAACTGGTAGACATACACCGTGCTCACCCTGCCCTGGAAAGCCATGAGTATGAAGCTGGGCACTGCCTCTGCACAAATAGGCGAGTACGCTCCTGTGGCAGACCCAGGGTTGATGTAGTACTTGCCATCCATTGACTCCACTCTGTTCACATGTGTGTGTCCGGACACTAGTATGTCGCAGTCGAACTGGCGGGCCATGTTCGCCAGGGCTTCTTGGTCAGTCCAGGGGATTACTTGGTGGCCGTGCACTAGCGCCACTCGCCAGTCGCCGATTGTCACGGTCTTTGACTCAGGGAGGGAAAGGTCAGTGTCGAAGTCTCCGCGGACTGTGTGCACGCTGGCACTGAGCGTATTGACCCAGTCCCAAGTCTCCCTATTGCCCAGATTCCCAGTGCACAGGACGTGCTGCACCTTCCCCGGCACCAGCATCTCCTTGAACTTGGCCGGCACCTCCACCGTTCTCTGCGGTATATGGGTGTCCCCAATCAACAGCACCAACTCTCCGAACTGACTCATATTAGCCATGGGTGGAGAAGACCCTAAGTTAGGTCCAGCCGCGCTCTGTGGGTTCGTACGGAGTATGGAACTCCACATCTCTCGTCTTGTACGCATACCTGCCCACGAACTCCCGCTGACTGAACAGATCCGCGTAGAAGTCCTTGTCCCAGCTCAACTTGTGCTCAGCAGCGACAATGAAGATAAAGGGAACTGCGAGCATCCAGAGCGCCCACAGCATGCGGTGTTCGTTCTGGATGTTTTCCAGTATGGGGTTCGGCACCCAGGTCTTGTCTTGGCGGTTGATCCACTGGCGGCCTTGCTTGTAGCCTTCGCGGATTTGCTTGCTGCTGTACTGCCAACCGTAGCGTCTGGGGTCGTAGGGGGTCTTGGTGGGGTCGATCAGGTAGGGGTTGCTGTAGCGGGTGTGGTACTGCTGCACGGACTGCAGCACCCGGGTGTGGCGGAAGGCCATTATATGGACGGACGCCGAGTCGCCTACTTCTATGACGAAGAAATTGGGAACTTCTACTACGGCCAAGGCCACCCCATGAAGCCACATCGAGTCCGCCTCACTCACCAACTGATTCTGAACTACCAACTCCACAGGTCCCTGGACGTCTATAGACCTCACCATGCTAGTGAAGAAGAACTTCTCCGTTTCCACACCCTCAGCCACATCCGCTTCCTGCAGCAAGCCGGAGTCGCCTCTCCACTGCATGAAAAGGCGCGCGAGGACTGTCCTATCTTCGAAAATATGTTCGAGTTCTCGCAAATCTGTGCTGGCGCCTCCATAGACGCCGCTATGCTGCTCAACCATGGGCTGGCGGATGTGTGCATCAACTGGGCTGGAGGCCTGCATCATGCGAAGAAGTCGGAGGCCAGTGGGTTTTGCTACATCAATGACATTGTGCTTGCGATATTGGAACTGCTCAAGTACCACGACAGAGTACTGTACTTAGACATAGACGCACACCACGGAGACGGAGTAGAAGAAGCGTTCTACACCACAAACCGAGTCATGACCGTCAGTTTCCACAAGTTCGGGAACTTCTTCCCAGGCACCGGAGACATTTCGGACGTAGGCGAGGGCCAGGGTCGTTTCCACGCTCTCAACGTGCCGTTACGCTCAGGAATGGACGACCTTTCCTATGAACACATTTTCGTCCCTATAGCCCGCGAAGTGATTTATCACTTCCAGCCGAATGCAATAGTGCTGCAGTGCGGGTCAGACTCACTCGCGCACGATAAGCTGGGAAAGTTCAATTTGACGAATGTGGGGCATGGGAATTGCGTGAAGTACGTGAAAGGATTCGGCCTGCCGACACTGATGTTAGGGGGAGGCGGCTATACAGTTGCCAATGTAGCTAGATGCTGGACCTATGAAACTGGCATCATGCTTGGCAAATCCCTCCCTGACGACATACCGACAAACGACTACTACGAGTACTACGGCCCGGGGTTCAAACTGCACGTAGAGCCTGATAAGGCCATGGAGAACCGCAATACGCGGGAGTACTTGGAGACCTGCGTAGCCCGCTGTCTGGACAACATCCGGCGAATCGAAGGCGCTCCCAGTGTGCAGAAGCAGGACCGACTGCCCGACTTCCTGCCTTTGGATACACTGCGCAAGCTGAGTGGGAAGGAAAACGAAGCGGAGTTCTATGACTCAGAAACACGCTAGTTCTATAAGAAAGGAGCATAGGAAAGCAGGAAATAGTGCAGTTGGTAGCCATATATAATAGCATGAAGCCGCAGGGTGTCAAGATCGGCCACTCCGCGGAGGAAATCCAGGCCGATTCCGACCTTATCCTCACTCTACGCGACTCCTCAGTCCTCGACTCCTCTTCCGTCCTGGAAAACTCCCTGCTATCCGAGCAATTCCGGGCTTCCAAAGTCTCCGAAGCCCGCAAAATCGCCCGTTCCGGCGGCAATTCGCACGAATACAGCGGCGAAGACACAGGAGAAAGAGTGATTCTGAGCAAGTACGACGACCCTTTGGCAGGCGGCCAGGACCGAGGAATTGACTTGGACGAGACTGGAAATGCACATTTGTCCGCTGCAGCTCCTACGAAGCAAAACGCAGGGGAAAGTCTCAATGTGCCGAAAACAGTAGCGGCGGATTATGGGACTTTTCGTAGGCCGAAGAAGCGGCCTAGAGGGCAGGACCTAGTGCCTGGCTTTGAGGGAACGTCGAGGACTGGTATGCGCGACAGCTTCCTTGCAAATGCGAGAAAGACAAGTGCGGCTCCACTGCTAGGCTTGGAGGAGGATGATAAGGACTTGGAGCTGAGTCTGTCGAGACAACTACGAGCTGTACACAATAAGCAAAGGCTAGAGACTGAGTCGATGCCTGGGCCTGCCGCTTTGCCAGTGCCCACAGGAGAGATATTCAGTGCAACTAGGGAGTTCGTAGAGGCAGTGGCTTCCGAGAAAGAACGACTTGAGGCCAAACGACTGTCCACCAGCGGCCTCAGTCTCAAAGACTCCGCCAGCGGCACTACCTCAGTTGTCAATATCGCTCTGCCGTCGGAGCGGATTGTTCACGAGGCTGCCAAGGAGTCTGTGTCAGTTGGGGAAGTCGCTCCTCCTGCCGAACCTCGCGATTCCTTCACTCAGGAGCTCTTCATGGGGAGAGGACTATCTGAGTGCCTACAGCTCCTACGCCAGCGAGCTGCCCTTAAACCCGCTAAAAAGAAGTTCGGCCGGTCCACTGATATCCGCAAGGAAGGCCCCACAGACAGCACTGACGAACTCACTATAGAGCATCGTGACGACCAGGGACGACTTTTGTCCACTCGACAAGCCTTCAGACAGCAGTGCTACTCCTTCCATAATGAACAGCCGGGGAAGAACAAGGTCGAAAAGCTGCTGAAGAGAGCAAAGTTGGAGGAAGATAGAGCGGCTTTGGACCAGACAAAGGGCGGTGCTACCTTCAGGGCCCAAAAGGACGTGATGGCGAAGACCAAACAGCCCTTCGTACTCATGCCCGCTCCTAAATAGAGTGTGGGTAGAAATCGCCATGTCTGTCACCGCATAATATGTTTAGGGCCATTCAGTCTCTACGGCGCCACTTTGCTGTCAAGATCATGGCTACAGCAGAGGAAGCGGTGGCTGATATCCCTTCAGGCGCTTTCATTGCTGTGGGCGGCTTTGGAAATAGCGGAGTCCCTGAAAATCTGCTCGCAGCCCTGAGCAATAGGAGAGAAGTGACGGGACTGACAGTGGCTTCCAACAACTGTGCAGTGGACGGGTACGGACTGGACAAACTGCTTATCCACAAACAGATAAAGAAGGTAATTGCGTCCTACGTGGGGGAAAACAAGAACTTCGAGACTCAATATAACACCGGAGAGCTGGAGTTGGAAATCACTCCTCAGGGCACTTTAGCGGAGAAGTTCAGGTCGGGAGGAGCGGGAATTCCTGCGTTCTATACACCTGCGGGCTATGGAACTGTGGTTAGTGAGGGCGGATTCCCTGTCTTGTATGACCGCAACGACCCAACGCATGCAAAAGTCGCGAAATACTCCCAGCCCAAGGAAACCCGCGAGTTCAACGGAGTGAAGTACGTCCTGGAATCAGCCATAGTGTCCGATTTCTCCCTGGTGAAGGCTTGGAAGGCCGATACTATGGGCAATCTCGTGTTCCGTGGGTCAGGTATGAACTTCAACCCAATGATTGCGACTTGTGGGAAAGTGACGATTGCGGAAGTGGAGGAAATAGTGGAGGCCGGGAGCATTCCCCCCTCTCAAATCCACACACCCTCTGTATACGTCCACCGTCTTATCAAGGGCGCCAGTTACCTCAAGCCCATCGAACGCCTGACCCTGAACACCGGAGGAGCTTTGAAAATCCCAGGAAAGGGAGACGTGCAGGCTATGAGAGAACGCATCATTCGCAGAGCAGCGCTGGAACTCAAGGACGGCATGTTTGTGAATTTGGGTATTGGAATGCCTACACTCATTCCGAACTTCGTCCCGAAGACTATGAAGCTTTTCCTGCAGTCTGAAAACGGAATTTTAGGCATGGGGCCCTACCCTCGTCCAGGCGAAGAAGACGCTGATCTGATCAACGCAGGGAAAGAAACAGTCACTATGCTGCCTGGAGCCTCGCTATTTTCCAGCAGTGACAGCTTCGCTATGATCCGCAGTGGACACATCAATATCAGCATACTGGGAGCTATGCAGGTCGCCAAGAATGGAGACTTGGCCAATTGGATTGTGCCCAAGGTCATGGTGAAGGGCATGGGAGGCGCCATGGATCTCGTTGTCAGTCCTTCTCGCTGCGTAGTCACAATGGAGCACACCCAAAAGAAAGCCCACAAGTTGCTAGAAGCCTGCACCCTGCCTCTCACAGGGAAAGACGTAGTGGACCTACTGATCACTGAACTGGGGGTATTCGACTTCAACAGGGAGGGCGGAATCACGCTGGTGGAGCTGGCCAAGGGTATCACTGTGGAGCATGTGAAGACCAATACTGGGTGCAGCTTCCTGGTGGCTTCGGATCTCAAGGAAATGCCGCTAGCTTAGGGATTAAACTAAGGAATAGGCAGGGACTAAGCGGACTTAAAGGTTCTGTACAAATAGCTTTCGGCTGATACTACGACTGGGTGAGTTTGCTTTACTGAAAATAGCACCAGAATGTAGGGCCGCTCCTAAACAGAGTGTGTTTATCCTGGAATGAGTTTAGGGCGGCTTGGCAGCCTTCCCTGCTTGAAACCCTGAGCACTAGGAGAGAAGTGGACAAACTGCTTCTCCAGAAACAAATGGAAGTAGATGCTTTGACAATTAATGCTACGAATAGGAAGTTGGAATCTGCCTTTCTAAGCCTCGCTTTGGGTGAATTGCATACCCCAGTTGTTGCTTCGTGCTTTCTACAATAAAGCATGGAACTGCCCAAGCACAGCTGCAGCTTCGCCTCTCCCTACCTCCAGCAGTTCCCCTCCCACCTCTTTGACCAGTTCTACACTGGGCCTAGGACCTGCTTCCTAGAGCTGCTAGGCATGGCAATCAGCTCCCTCCTGCCCGACAGCCCAGAAGCCCTGTCTCCTCTCTGGGAAGAGTACAAAGTCGCCCTGCAGTGGACTGCCTTTGTGAAGGGCAAACTCGACCAATACTCAGCCTGGGACGGCCTGAAGACTGAAATCGCCAGTCTTTTAGACCACATTGGGGTCGTGGACTGGACTGCTTGGGACCTGGGCAATGAACAGCTGTTTGAGGCTATTGTGAGGAGATTTGGCGCTAGTATTGTGTGATTTGAGGAGGTTGGAGAGGGGGTCAGAACCCGGCTTTACCGCCATCCAGACCCGAACTACCTAAGCCCCCTCATCTACCTGGGCTCCGACCTACAGCAGCAAATATACGCTTTCCACCCTCTCCACCCACACACCAGCAGTCCAACCGACCTATTTCCCCCTATCGTCATCGGCACTTCCCGACTCTCTCTCCAGCCGGAAGCGCTTTTCCTAAAAATCGCCTCTATCTTGGTAAATACAGCCAATGAAATGCCTCTTGGGGTCTATTCACAGGGAATCAGCCTTCAATTCGCCCATTACTTCTCCAATAGGACCCAAACTTCCTCAGTTCTGCAGTCTCCCCTCGACCCTTTATCTCTCCAAGCCACTTTAGAGCGCTTTTTAGGCCTATTGTCCGCTCCCACTGAGCCTGTGAACCACTCCATTGCACAGTGTGAGCAGTTTCCGGGCTTGGTGCCGTTGATTTCTCCGCATCAAGACCAGGAAAAGGGGCATTATGTGCATTTGTCCTGCTTTAAGGCTTTTGTGCGGCGGCAGAGAGAGAGAAATAGGCAGGTTCGGTGCCCGAAGTGCATTAAAGCGCTGGATGAGGAGCTGTTGGAGGGGTTTGACCTGGGCTGAAAAGGCGGAAAGTTGGCGATTTAATATAACTAAGCTTAAAATGCGAATTTGGCCATTAATGCAGCTTTTAGTTCCGGATTTACCTACAAATTTGCCTAAACTCCTCCTTAATACCCTCT
>Ga0247837_1004235_pt1 | contig 23379 bp, 22 predicted proteins | sample LaCtaG_2_FD_187115 | JGI IMG/M metagenome (GOLD analysis project Ga0247837, IMG submission 187115) | Freshwater microbial communities from meromictic Lake La Cruz, Castile-La Mancha, Spain - LaCruzMarch2015_14.5m | ecosystem: Environmental > Aquatic > Freshwater > Lake | place: Spain: Castile-La...
CGTCAGCTGGCTCCTGCCAGCCGTCAGCTGGCTCCTGCCAGCCGTCAGCTGGCTCCTGCCAGCCGTCAGCTGGCTCCTGCCAGCCGTCAGCTGGCTCCTGCCAGCCGTCAGCTGGCTCCTGCCAGCCGTCAGCTGGCTCCTGCCAGCCCAGCTCACGCGAATTCGGTGGTCGGGGGGCTGCCGGGCAGCGGGGGCGTGTCGTTGGTGCCGACGCGGGTGCCGCGGCCCGTGCGCTTGCCGGCCATCAAGATGGGGCTCTCGCCGGTGGCGTCGGTGGCGGGGGTGTCGCCGGTGCGGGCCAGCATCGTCGAGGGCTTCTCGGTGCCTTCGTTCATGGCGGTGCGACGGCCCTTGCCCGAACGCTTGCCGACAAAGAGCTGGCCATCGAGGTCGCTGCCGCCGTTGCCAAGACCGCGCTTGGGGGCGTCCGTCGACGTGGGGGCTTCCTGGGTCTGCTGCAGGCGGGCCTTGATGGCGTCTTCGCTGCCCTTGGCGGTGGCGCGGCTTTCGGCCTGGGCCTCGGGGCTGGCGGTGACGCGCTGGGCTTCCATCTGCTCCGACGGCAGGGTCTGGACGTCAGCCGGCTTGCTGCGATCCAGGCGTTCGGTCTGCTCCATCTGCGTGCGCAGGGTCTGGGTCAGGCGGGTCTGGTTGGCAGAGGAAGCGTTGTTGGTGGGGCCGAGGCTCATGGCTGTCTCCCGTGGATGGGCAAGCGTAGTGCAATGCAGTGGACACCTGGGATATCGGGTGGATCCGCCGGTCCGACCCTCCGTCGTCGGGTGGAGCGAGCGGCCCCTACCGCTCCCCACTCCCACCCACCTGAACCTACCCGGACCTACCCGGACCTGGCCGGACCTGGTCCGACACGGCCGGCGCCCCGGCCGGCCGGTGACTCCGTCAACGCCGTCGGTGGGCAGCGCACCGCCCTGTGACCGCTGACCGGGCTGCCGGCGCCGCCAGCTGCGGCGCCGGGTTGACCCGGCGCGTCGCACCGTCGACACCGTGCTGGCCATGCGCGTGCAGCACCTCGTCCAGCCCACTGTCATGCCGCCTGCCCGGCTGCCCCTCCACAACCTGGCGCCGATGGTGGCCTTTGGGCTGCTCTTCCAGTTCCTGGCGGCGGGCCCCTGGTCCTTCGCCGGCGCTGCCTGGCTGTGCCTGCTGCCCCTGCTGGTCCTCGTGCGCTGCCTGCCCCTGGGCCAGGCCCTGGCGGCGGGGTTCACCATTCCCCTGGTGGGCCGCGTGTTGGCGGGAGCGGTCGCTGGCGACGTCGGCGGCGACGGCGTCGTGGCTGGTGCCGCCGTCATCGCCGGCCTCACCCTGGTGGTGCTCATGAGCCACCGCCTCGTCATGCGCGAGCTGCCGTTGCTCGGCAGCCTGGCCGCCCCCTGTGCCGTCGTCGTCGTCGAATGGGTCGCTGCTGAACAAGGCCTGCCCGGCGCCGCCTGGTTGTCGTTGTCGTCGACCCAGGCCAGCGACGTGCCGTTTTTTCGGTGGGTCGACGTGCTGACGCCCCTGGGCATCTCGTTTGGCGTCGCCTGGGGCCAAAGCGCCATGGCGGGCTTTGGCGAGGCCTGGCTGGCCCCTGACCCCCACACCCAGGCCCACCGCGAGCGGGGCCTGCGCCTGGGGGCCAACCTGTGTTTCTGGCTGGTGGTTGTCGTCGGCCACGTCGGCGGCCTGCTGCGGGGGGACCCGACCAGCACCCCGACCCACCACGCCGTCGTCGTGGGCCTGGCCGCCATCTCGCTGCTGGCCATGGTGCTGCTGGCGACGGTGACCATGGTGCGCCGGACCAGCGGTTCGCCGCCGACGACGCCGTCCACGACCACCACGACGACCACACCGGCTGTCGTCGACGACGGCGCGGTCGCTGGCGCGTGAGGATCCCCAGCCAGACCTTCCGATGCTACGGTGCCGCCATGGCAAGAGGCGTTCACCTGCTGCGGGCCCTGGCGATGGCGATGGCTGCGGTCGTTGTCGTGGCCACCCCTGCCCGGGCGGTGGACCGTGAGGAGATCGGCGAGGCCACCGACTCCGTCGTCAACGACATCCTGACCGGGGCCTGGCTCGATCCCAAAGACCCGCATTGGCAGCCCCGTCGCGGACAGCGCTTCGAGATCGGGTTGCGCCTGGGGGGCGAGGGGAGCTTCAGCGCCCTGGCCGCCGACAGCCTGCCCACCATCGGCGGCGTCGTGTTTGACGGCGTGGTTCGCTACTACCCCGTCGACCGCCTGGCCGTCATCGTCGGCACCCGCGCCTACTTCGGCCTCGACGGCGTGCCGGCCTCGGGCACCACGGCCTCCACCGTCGTCTCGGGCATCACGGGCGTGCGCTACGACCTGGTGCGCGAGAAGCGTTTCTCGTTGCTGTGGGACCTCTATTCGGGCCCGAGCGTCTACGTGTTCGCCGACCTCGACAAGGTGGCCAACGACATCTTCGTCACCGGCTCGGAGCTGTCCGTCGGCGGCGAGATGGGCACGGCCCTGGCCATGCGCTACTCCCTGGGGCCCTTCACCGGTGAGCTCCGTGGCGTCGTCGGCGGCCGCGCCGGCGCCTCCGCCAGTCCGTTTTCGAGACCGGGCGCCGATGGCGGCTCGGGTCCGTTCTCGGCGCTGTACGCGGGCGCCGACCTCGGCGTCACCTGGTCCATGTGAGCCAGGGCCCTGCCAGACAAACCGGGACCCGTGACGTCGTCGCTGAGACCACGGCCCTCATTGTGCGCGCCTTGAAGCGGCGGCTGGACCAGGGACGCTTTGGCGCCGACGACGCCGTCGATGAAGCCCTGCTGCAAATCCTGCGGCCCGGTGGCCCAAGGCTCAACGAGGCCGACCGGACTCGCCTGCGCACGACGCTGATGACGCTGACGACGTCCCTCGTCACCCAGACGGCGCCGCCCACGCCCCGGGCCCTCTACACCTTCGCCAGGGACGCCGCCGCCGCCGCCTGGCATCTGCACCGGCAGGGTCGTTCACCCGCCGCCACCATCCGCGAGCGCGCCGACGGCAATGCCCGGGTCCTCGCCAAGGCCGCCATCTATGCCGAGCTGATGCACGCCACCAGCGACGACGACCTCGTGCGTCGCGCCGTCACCCGGGCCCTCGGCGAGAAGAAGCGGGGCTCCCCCGGACGCCCCGTCCCCCTGCAGCCCGGCGACCCCCTGCGGGACCTGCTGGACTTGCCCCCCACCGGTCGCCTGCGCCTGCCCCGTGGCGACGTGCGCGGCGTCATCGCCAAAGCCGCCGTCGAGGTTCCCTCCCTCGGTGGCCTGTTGCGCCAGGTGGCGGTGTTTTCCCGCACCGTCATGGAGGAGGCCCTCGGCGAGGAGCTCTGGTCGTTGTGTCGCCCGGTGGGCTTCGCCGACATGCGCCGCACCAGGGTGTTGGTGGCGACGGCGTCGTCGGTGGCGGCCCAGGAAACGCAACTCCGGTCCCGGGAACTGCTGTATCGCTTGAAGAAGCTCGACGGCCTCGCCACCATTGTCGGCGTGCGCGTCGTCGTCGACCAGCGGCCGTTTCTGAAGACGTGACTCTGAAGACGTGATGGTTTCTGCACGCTGACCCCGGACGCTCCACCATGGCCCGCGACGACGACACCCGCGCTGGACTCAACCTGCCCCTCATCATCGGGGCCGTGGTCCTCGTGACCATCGGCATCGGGGCCGCCGCCACCCGCCAGGGCCTTGGCCGCAGCGTCGCCAGCGACGAAGCCTACGGCCGCTACGTGGGGACCTGCAGCGTGGGCGCTGGCGGTGCTGGCGTCGATGTCGCCGTCTGCAACGCCCGCATCAGCAGCGACGGCGATGCCTGCTTTCGGGCCTCCTGGTCGTCGGGGAGCAAGACCGCGCCGCCGGGTCTGGACGTCGAGCGGTTCACCCGCTGCGTCGACATGGGCCACGCCGCCTGGCAGACCGAAGAGGGCGTCCGTCGTCGAGCCGAGCGGGCCGCGACCAGGCCATGAGCCAGCCGAAGCGATACCGTCGACGTCGGGGGGGAAACCGTCCTAGCGTCCCCCATGCGTATTGCGGCCCTTTCCATCGTCGTCCTGGTGTCGTCGGGCTGCTTCGTGCTCGACCGGGGTGACAGCGTCATCCCCGGGGCCGTGGTGGGCCGCTGCGTGGACCTCGACGGCCGGGCCGTCAGCGCCGTTGTCAGCATCGACGGCGCCACCCGCCGGGTCCGCAGCGACGACGACGGCCGCTTCATTGTCGCCAACCTGCCCGCGGGCACCTGGCCCCTGACCTTCGCCTTTGACGCCGACGGCGATGGCAGCAGCGAGTTGTCGGCCCTGCGGGCCATCCGCATCGCGGCCATCGAAGGCGGCACCCTGTCGGGGGTGTTGCTGGGCGACGTCGTGATGGAGGGAACCATCGCCATCTCGGGACGCATCGTCGACGACGGCGGCACCCCCGTGCCGGGCGTATCGGCGGTGGTGGCCCGTTCCCTCGAGCAACTGCCGGGGGCCGCCGCCGACACCGAGGTCCGGGATCTCGGCGTCGAGAGCGCTGCCGGCAGTGACGCCGACGGCCGCTTCTTGATCCCCGACGTCGCCGTCGGCCGCATGAACGTGCTGGCGGCGGGGGCCGGCTTCGCCAGCGCCCCCCTGGGCATCGACAGCCGCTTCGACGTCGACGTGGGCGACCTGGTGCTGCAGGGGCCGGGGGAGCGCGCCGTCGTCGTGTCGTTGGTGGACGCCAGCGAGGACGTGGTCATGAAGCTGTTTGGCCGTGGCGGTGACCGCAACGGGGCCCCCGTGGTGTCCGCCGAACCCGGCGTGGCGAGCTTCACGGTGCCCTATGGCCTGTATGACGTGGTCGCCGACGACGGCGACCGCGGCGGCGTGCTCCTCGACCGCTTCGCCCATCCCGGCAGCGGGAGTGTGACCTGGGGCAACCTGCTCGTCGTCGACGGCGACCCCTGCGACGCCTCAAGCAACGACGGCACCGACCGCGACGGCGACGGCGCCACCGGCCTGCCGCCACCGGTGGGCTTCGCCGATCCCCTCTGGGCCGCGTGCAGCCTGCCCTGCGCCGGTGGTGACAGCCTGTGCGACGTCGACGGCACCTCCTGCGATTGCGACGACGACGGCGACGGCCAGGCCGACGTCACCGAAGCCATCGCCTGCCTCAACGTCTGCGCCGGCGGCGACCACGACGGCGACGGCCTCTGTGATCGCGCCGATCCGTTTCCCCTCTGCGCCGGCACCGCCGACACCTGCCCCGCCGGTGAGACCCCCTATGCCCCGCCGCCCCCCCTGTTCGGCGAGGGCGAAGGCGAGGGCGAGGGCGAGGGCGATGGCGAGGGTGAAGGCGAAGGTGAAGGTGAAGGCGAGGGCGAGGGCGAGCTCGACGTCGGTGGGCCCGATGCCCCCCAGCCCATCACGGTGCCCGCCACCGTCGACGTCGCCCTCGGCGACAGCGCCGACGTGGACTGCTTCGCCTTTGTGGCGTCGGAACCCCGGGAGCTGACCGTTCGGGCCAGCGACGACGGCAGCGGCGACGGCAGCTGTGCCGACAACGACGTGCAGGTGCGGGTGCTCGATGCCGCGGGCAATACCGTCGTCGCCGACGACGACAGCTTTGGGCGCTGCCCGTTCGCCAACCGCTTCCTCACCGTCGGCACCTTCCGCGTCTGCCTCGAAGCCCAGGGCCCGAGCGAGGCGGCCCGTCAGGTCAGCCTTGAGGTGGCCTTTGGCGACGTCGGCAACCGCACTGCGCCGCTGGACGGCCTGCTGCCCGTCGAGGTCGGCTTCGACTTCACCTTCAGCCCCGACGAGGACTGCGTCGGCGTCGACCTCCCCGCCGGCAGCCACCTCGCGAGCACCGTCGGTGAGAATTGCAACACCACCCCGGCCCTGACCCTGCGCGACGACGCCGGGGTGCCGCTGGCGGCGACGGCGACGACGCTGTTTGGCTGCCCGCGGGTCTTGTTCACGGCGGCCGTCGACCAGCGCGCCCAGCTGTGCCTCGAGAGGAGCCAAGCGAACCAGACGGCCCTGCCCATCCTTGAGGCCCACCTTGACGGCGTGGGCGGCACCGAGAGTCCCCAATTGGCCACGCCTCCGTTCGTGGCCCACATGGACACCGCCGCCGACGTCGACTGCTTCCGTTTCAATGCACCGCCGGGCGAACTGGTGGTGCGGTCCCGCGCCAACGACCTCTTCTGTTTCCAGTCCCCCGTCGAGGTCAGCGTCACGGGGGCCGTGGCGTCGACCCAGTCGACGTCGTTCGATCCCGGCGAACTGTATTTCCGGGGCAACAACGCCTGCACCCGCAGCTTCGTGACGAGCACGGGCGGCGACATCGACGTCTGCGTCCAGCAGCGCTCCCGGCCCACCGGTCCCATCGGCCAGACGGATCTGACCATCGACGTCGACATCGACGGCAATGGCCCCGCCACGCCCGCTGCCATCGGGGTGCTGCCGACGGCCACCACGGTGGAGCTGGCTCCGTTTGACCGCGACTGTTTCACCTTCGACGTCCAAAGCCGCGTCGACGCCATCGTCCGCGTCGTCGACGGCAGCCAGTCGTGCGCCGACGCTGGCGTTGGCTTGTTTGTCGACGGGCCAAACGGCTTTCGCCTCGCCGCCGCAAGTTTCAGCAGCTGTGCCGGCGTGGGCGAGACCTTGTTGCCGGGCCGCTACACGGTCTGCACCGAGCTTGAGCCTGACCGCCCGTCGTCGTCGTTTGAGCTGCAGGTGGTGGTGGATGCCGATGGCGGCGCCCTCGCCCCGGGGGTGGTGTTGCGCCCCGGTGGTTCCGTGGTCCTCGACCTCGACCAGCTCGGCGACCTCGACTGCGCCCGCGTCGACGTGGCCAGCACCGCCAGCGTGGTGGTGTCGACGGTGCTGTTTGGGCCCCAGGGGACCCTCACGCTGCGCGACGACGAGGGCAACGTGATTTCCCGTCCCGAGAATGCGCCCTTTGACGAAAACGCCGTCGAAGCCACCCTGCTGCCTGGCAGCTACCGGGCCTGCATCACGGGCAACGGTCAGCCCATCGGCCAGGTCACCCTGCGTCGCGCCGATGACGGTATCGGCGACGTCGACAACGCCGTGCTGGTGGGGGTGCCCTTCGCCGGCGCCGTCACGTTGGCGACGCCCGACCTCGACTGCTTCGCCCTCGACACCCGCGCCGACGGCCAGAACGTCGCCCTGTTTGTGCCGACGGGAGGCTGTAACGCGAATGTCTCCCAGGCCGCGTTGACCATCCTGGGTGACAGCTTCTCTCGCGCCAGCGGCTTCAATGGCTGCCGCGTGGTGACCTTCCCCAGTACCAGCAATGATTTCGCCTGCATTGCCTCCATTCAGGACGAGTCGCTCACGGGCACGCTGACCGTCAACGCTGACAACAACAGCTTCTTCCTTCCAGAGACGGTGCCATTCCCCGTCGACATCAATGTCGAGCACGAATTCCCCGCCGACAGCGACTGCTTCTTCTTCACGGCCCCCGCAGGTCAAGAGGTCGTGATGACGCTGGCAGATGCCTCAGGCGCCAACTGCGCCAACGTGAGCGTCAACGTCGGCGGTTCCCGCTTCACCCACCCTGGGCCCACGTGCCCCCGGCTGGAGAGCAGCTTTGGCGGCGACTTTTTGATGTGCGTCGATGCAGCCGTCGAGGGCGACCTCGCAGGGCCATTGCGCCTGGTCGTCAATGCCGATGACGTTGGCCAGGGCCATCCCGTCGACGTCGTCGTTGGCGAGACGGCAGCCCTCACCATGTCGTTTCCCGGCGACGTTGATTGCACCCGCTTCACCCTTCCCCTGCCCACCGACGTGGTGGCCGCCGTCGACGGGTGTGTGGGTCCCCACGACGTCCGCATCACGGGGGACGGTCTGCAGACGAACTTCTTCGCCTCGGGCACGGGATCGGCGGGTCGCTGCGCGACGGCGACGGCCAGCCTGCCGGCGGGCACGTTTCAGGCCTGTGTTGGTGCCGATGCTCCAGGCCCCATCACGCTCACGGTGCAGGAGAACCAAAGCGGTCCCACCAATCCCCTGACGGTCCAGTTGCCCTTCGACGACGACGTCGTCTTCAGCCACGCTGGCGAGGTCATCTGCCTGAACATCCCGCCGACGCCGGGAACTTCCGCCCTGGTGACAGAGACCGGCGACCCCGGCTGTCCGAGCGAGCCCGCCCTGGATGGGCGAGTCGTTGGCAATGGCTTCACGCGGCTTGGCGCCGGCTGTGTCCCCACGGTGGTGTTTGACGACCACAATCAGGTCTGTGTCACCAGCGCACGGGCGACGACGCTGCGGCTGCAGCTGGGCGAGTTCGACGTCGATGGCACGGCTCCTCCGGACATCGGTCCCGTCGGGAACACCCGCCTGCGAATGAGCGACGGGGTCGACGAGGACTGCCTGCTGGTGGATCCCGCCGCGGGCGACGCCCTGTCGGCCACGGTGTTCTCCAACGTCCAATGTTCGTCACCGACGATCACGGTCCGCAGTGCCAGCGATCCAGCCACCGTCCTCGCCACCGCCACCTTCGGCTGCAGTGGCGACCTCGACGCCGACCTGACTCCAGGCGAACCCTTCCTGCTGTGCGTGCAGGCCGGCGCCAACACGCCCACCACCCTGAGCCTGAGCCACGTCGTCGACACCGTCGCCGGCAGCCGCGCCGGACGGCTGGAGGCCCCGATCACGCTCGACGACGGCGTCACGTTCGCCTTCGACGGCCCCGGCGACCGCGACTGCGTCGCCATCACGTCGTCCACCGTGCGCAGTGGTGCGCTGACGTTTGACGCCCAGCAAGCGTGCCTCGGACGCTCCTTCGAGCTGTCGCTGTCCGACGGCACCTTCATCGACTTCGGCAGCGATTGCGGCCCACCGTCGCCCCTCCTGCTGCCGCCCGGCGACGCCGTGCTCTGTGCACGAGGTCCCGCGTCGGGCAGCACCACCCTCACCCTCGTCGACAGCCCGGGCAGTGACGTCGACAATGCCATCGTGGCGCCCTTTGTGGACCGCCCCCTGCTGGGTGGCACCGGCGCCGAGTGTCAGCGGGTCACCATCGTCGACGCTGATGTTTACGACGTCGTCGTCAGCGACGACGCCGGCAACTGCGACGGCGATGGCGAAGTCACGGTCTTTGGCCTCGATGGCCGGGTGCTGAGCCAGAACCAATCGGACCCGTGTCTCGCGACGACGCCGTTCCTCGATCCCGGCGACGTCATTGTCTGCGCCGCTGTGCCGAGGCCAGGCCAGCTGAGCGTCGCCAGCATCAATGCCCGGACCCGCGTGGTCCCCGACGGCTTCTGCGAAAGCACGTTTGAAGGCGGCGTGGTCAGCCCCCGCTGCGACACCGGCACCATCAGCTCCATCGACTACGCCGTCTGGGGCCAGGACCAGGGGGAGTGCGCCGACGGATTCGTTCAGGAGCCCAACTGCACCCAGGACATCGCCAACAGCCCCGGGCTGCAGGCCTGCATCGGGCAAGCGTCGTGCGATGTCTTCGCTGATTTCAACCTTCTCGGCGACCCGTGCCGCTTCTTCCAGAAGCGCCTGGTCGTTGAATGGTCCTGCTCAGACATCGTGGCTCCCGTGCACCAATGGACGTTCAACGACGGCACCGCCGACGACGTCGTTGGCATCGCCGACGGCGTGCTGAACGGGGGCGCCAGCATCAGCAGTGGCTCCCTCGTCCTCGACGGCATCGACGGCTTTGTCAGCACCGCTCCAACGGGGCAGGACCTCGGGACCCGCACGCTGGTGGTGTGGGTGACGCCGTCGAACCTCCTCCAGCGCGGCGGCGGCGTCCTGACCCTGCAGGACGGCGGCACCTTTGACGGCCTTGGTCATGGCAGCTTCATCGAGGGGCAATGGCTGGCCACGAGCGAAGGCTTCAACCGGACGCCCTTTGACAACGGGGGCGCTGCCGAAACCAGTGCCACCCGGCACATGATGGCCATCATCCATGACGGCAACGTCGGCTCCACGACCATCGTACGCGACGGCGTCCGCTATGGTGAGCGCTTCAACTTCGGCACGGTGGGCTACGGCACCGACGCGCATGTCTTGTTTGGCGTCATCCAGGACAATGAGTTCCCGGGCTCCGCCGACGGCTTCGACGCCTTCTTCGCCGGCGCCATCGACGAGGCCCGGGTCTACGACCGCGTCCTCACTGTCAGGGAACTGCAGCAGCTGGACGCCCTGGGCCCGGTGCCGTGAAGGGCAGCGTCAGGGGGCCTTGGCGAGGCTGGCCACGGCGCGGCCGTCTGTGGCCGTGATGGTCAGCGACCGCGAGGTGTCGTTGAAGATGGTGTCGTTGGGGATGATGTCGACGAGAATCGCTGCGTCGCTGACGGCGGCGTCGCTGACGGCGGCCTGCATGACGTCAGGGCAAGCACGACGAGGACGGAGCTGGTCGATGTGGCGACCCCAGCGGCGATGCTCCCTGACGAGACCCACCGGCGCTGGGCGTCGGCCCGGCTCACTTGCCTTCCTTCTTCACTTTCTTCTTCTCTTGCTTCTCCTTGGTGGTGAGCTTGGGCTTGTTCTTGTTCGCAGGCTTTTCTTGACCCTTGGCCATGTCGTGCTCCGGTGTTGACGCTTGCGCGTTGGGGAGTTGTAGCGCGCCGTGGGCCACCCTGGCCAACGCCGTCACACTTCCGGGCCCCTTCGGCGGGCGCGGAAGAAGCGACGCCCGGGGGCCACCATGGCCAGCAGCAGCAGGAAGCGGAAGAAGCCCGGGTCCGTCGCACAGCTCGACGCTGTGGCGGTGCAGCGCCCATCGCTGCAGCTCCCCGAGGCACAGCCGGCCCCCGTGGTGCAGGCGGCGCCGGCTTCCCCGGTGGCCACACATTGGCCGTCGGGGTCGCAAAACAGCCCCTCGTTGCAGCGCAGGACGTCGCAGGCTTCGCCGACACCAGGGCCAGGGAGGCAGCGGGTGCCGTCGCAGGAAAAGCCGTTGGCGCATTGTTTTCCGGCGCTGCAGGGGCCGACGTCGGGGGGTGGCCCGCAGGCACCGCAGACGCAGACGGCTTCGGCGACGCAATCGCCATCGGCGCCACACACGGCACCGGCAGTCCCCAGGGAGCACCGCCCTCCGTCGTCGGTGACGACACAGCGGCCTTCCTGGCAGGCGAAGGGGATGGCGGGATCACAGACGTCGCCATCCAGGCCACGGGGCAGGCAGCGGCCGTCGACGCCGCAGGCCAGGGTGTCGTCGCGGCATTCGTCGATGGTGGTGCAGGGACCGCCGTCGTCGCTGGCCGGGATGCAGCGGCGGGCACCGGGCTCACACACGAAGCCATGGCGGCAGTCGGCGGTGCCGTCGCAGGGGTCGCCGCCTTCGCCGTGGGGCAGGCAGCGCAGGGTGCCATCGACGTCGTCGGGACGGCAGGTGGTGCAGGACGTCCGGCAGTGGTCCTGGTCGTCGCTGCAGGCGGCGCCGTCGTCGATGAGGGCCCGGCAGACACCGGCCACGCAGGCGACGGCGCTGACAGCATTGTCAGCGCTGTCTGCGCCGCAGTCGGTGTCGTTGGCGCAGGCACCGCCGACGGCGACGAACGGCACGCAGGCGCCGTCGGGACAGAACAGGCCCGCGCCGCAGGCGTCGGTGGTGCTGCAGGCAGCGCCCGGGCCGAGCCGGGGCACGCAGACATCGTCGTCGCCGCAGCGCAGGGTGTCCTGGCAGGTGCGCAGGGACCCGCTGCAGGCCGCACCGGCCCCTGCGGGTGCCAGGCAGCGCAGGGCGTCCTCGAAGAGATTGGCGGCTTCGCAGCGCGTTCCCGCCGGGCAATCCCACCCTTGACTACATCCATCGCCAGCGGCGACGAGGGGCGTCAGCAGCAGGGCGGGATCGCAGACGGGCGGGCCGCCAATGGGCGTCCCGGCGCTCACGGCGGAGGTCACGGCGGCATCGGCGCAGGCGCGGATGGCCTCTTCGTGCAGGGTCACGCGGCCGCCGGAGAGGGCGGCCTCGAAGTCGGCGCTGACGTCGTTGTCGGCCTCGGCGCAGCGCGCGGCGATGGCGTCGGTGACGACGGTCGGCAGGGCCACGTCGGGCTCGAGCTGGTCGCAGCGCCCATGGGTGACCCGCGCCGCGTTCATGGGGACGGCCCGGGAGGTGATGGTGCACAAGGCGATGGCCTCCGGCGACCACGGCGACGGGGCCGGCGGCGACGCGGTCGGCGGGGGCCGCTGTCGACAGAGGTCGTCGACGCTGCCTTCACCCTCGCCCTCGCCTTCGCCCTCGCCTTCACCCCCACCAACCGGGGCGGCGGTGGCCTCGGGTTCGCAGGCAGCGACGACGGCGATGGCGATGGCCATGCCGACGAAGCAGACCATGGGGCCAAGGGAGGCGCGGGGCCCGCCGAGGAGGCGGGTCAGGAGGCGGGTCTGGGACATGGGGCCCGGTGTACCCGATGCCGCCGTTTTCGCTCGTCAGCGTCGTGACGGCTGACCAGGCGCTGCGCCGCGGGCGGTCACTGCTCGCTGGCAGCGCCACCGATGACCGAGGGGCCTTCTTCGTCCCAGCGGGACTCGGCGTCGTCGACGACATAGCCGATGACGATGGTGCTGTTGTCGTCGCCGCCGCGGCTGTTGCCGAGCTCGATGAGGGCCCCGGGCACCTGGTGGAGGAACTGCTCGTGGACGATGGAGCAGATCTCGTCGTCGGCCACGAGGTTGCTGCAGCCATCGCTGCACAGCAGGTAGGCGTCGCCGGCCTTGACCTCGACGGCGATCACGTCGACTTCGATGTCGGCGTCGAAACCGATGGAGCGGGTGATGATGTTCTTGAAGCGGCTGGTGCGGGCCTGGGCTTCGGTGATGAGGCCAGCCTTCACCTGCTCGTTGACGAGGCTGTGGTCCTCGGAGAGCTGCGTGATGCGACCATCGCGAATCAGGTAGGCGCGGCTGTCGCCGACGTGGGCGATGAAGGCGTGCTGGTCGTGAAACAACATGGCCGTCGTCGTGGTGCCCATGCCGCGCAGCTGGGGGTCCCGCTGGGCCCGGGCAAAGACCGCGTTGCAGGCGGCGTGGACGGCGTCAGACAGGAGCTTGGCGACGGGGGAGCGCTCCATGGGCTCCGGATGCGTCGTGCCCCGTTCGAGGAGGGAGCGCTGGTTGCGCACGTGCTTGTCGATGGTGGTGACAGACAAGCTGCTGGCGAGCTCACCGCCGGCGTGGCCGCCCATGCCGTCGGCGACGACGTACAGCCCCATGTCGGGCGCCATCAAGTAGCTGTCTTCGTTGTGGTCGCGCTTCATGCCGACGTCGGACGAGCCCCACGCATGGATTCGAGTCTTCAATGGTCCTCCAGCGCAGCCATACAACAGCGGGTCGTGTGGGCGATGGAGTGACGGGTGTCAAAGCACGTCGCACCAAGAAGCGCTGCGGCCCCGTTGGCTGGCGCCACAGAACACTGGTTCAGGCGCTCAGGCGCGGGCGGTGTCGTGCAGGCCGAGGGACCGGGCTTCGGCACCCACCGCCCGGGCCACCGCGAGATGCACCGCAGGGAGAAGCGGCGATGGCACCAGCTCGTCGGGGGTCCCAAAGGCAGCGATGGCCTCGGCGGCGGCCACCAGCATCGAGGGCGCGATGCGACGACAGCGGGCGTCCAACACCCCCCGGAAGATGCCGGGGAAGGCCAGGGCGTTGTTGATGGTGCGGCCGTCGGAGGCGAAGCGGGCGCCGGCCTTGAGGGCGTCTTGGGGGTCAATCTCGGGGTCGGGGTTGGAGAGGGCGAAGATGATTTGTCCCGGCCGCAGCAGGCTGGCGTCGATCAAACCCGGTCGGCCCGTGGCGGCAATGACGATGTCGGCGGTCTGCAGCAGCTCCTTGAGCTCGACGGACCGGGCGCCCCAGGCCACGGCCCGCTTGACGGCAGCGTCGACGGGGTCGGTGACGATGACCTCGCCGACGCCGTAGTGCAGGGCCAGATGGGCGATGGCGCTGCCGGCCGCCCCCAGGCCAATTTGCCCCAGACGGGCCTTTGTGAGGTCCACACCGAGGCGCCCTGCCACACTGATGAGGGCGGCGAGGGCCGCGGTGGCTGTGCCGTGCTGGTCGTCGTGCATGACGGGCTTTTCCAGCCGGGCAATCAGGGCTTCCTCGATGGCGTAGCAGTCGGGGGCGCGGATGTCCTCGAGGTGGATGGCCCCAAACGACGACGACAACCGGGCCACGAGGTCGACAAACGCCGCCGGGTCTTTTTCGGCCACCACCAGGGGGAACGCCGACAGGTTGGCGAAGCGCGCATAGAGGGCGGCCTTGCCCTCCATGACGGGGAGGCTGGCCAGGGGGCCGACGTCGCCGAGGCCCAGCACCCGGGTGCCGTTGGTGAAGATGCCGATGGTGCGACCGATGCCCGTGTAGTCCCACGCCAGCTCGGGCGTGGCGGCAATGGCCCGGGACACCCGGGCGACGCCTGGTGTATAGATTTCACGCAGGTCACGGACCGTTTCAATGTCTCTGACCGGCACGATCTTGATCTTGCCACCCTGGTGCACGCCAAAGACCGGATCACTGGTGGACAGGAGTTCGACGCCGTCGACCTTCCAGGGCCGCGATGACCCGGCGGCCGTGGTCCTCGTCGTTGGCCTCGATGGTGACGTCGCGGGTGGTTTCGTCGTCGCCCCGTTCAATGGTGGTGATGTCCCCCAGCAGGGCGCCTTCGCCGGCAACGACGTTGGCCACCGTCGCCAACTGCCCCGCCCGGTGGGCCAGCCGCAGACGGACCACGAGATCGAAGCTCTGTTTGCGCACACTCGATCTCATGGTTGACCTTTCAGGTCGGGCACGTCGGGCACGTCGGACATGTCGGGCATGTCGAGCAGGCTGGTCGGGTCCGTCGAGGCCGGATCGCGTTTCATCTTGTTCCCGAACAACACCACATCGTCGAACATGTCCTCCGGCGGGTGGGGCGTGCGCGTCAGCAGGGGATCGATGCGGGTGTAACAGCGCAGCACGCCCGCCGGAAAGTTCTGCTGGGCGTCGAGGCGATAGCCCGGCGGCAGGGGCCCCCCCATGCCGTGGTACGTCGCCACCCGCGTGCCTGCCGGCATCAAGTACAGGCGGGCCATGGTGGTGCGGACGTAGTGAACGTAGGCGGCCCAGCTGCGATCTTCGAGGTCATCAATGGACTCTGATGCTGTCAGCCAGGCCTCACCAAATGGATTATAGAAATACAAACCCGTGTAGGGCAGCCAGTCGGTGTCCTCCATGCGCGCGGTCAGGAAGGTCACCCCTGCTGCGGGCAGCCGGGCGACGAAGTCCTCCGCCACAGCGACCAGGAGGGGTCGACGCTCGACGCCGACGAATTCCGCTCCCGTCGTCGCCGCAGCGACGCCACAGAATTTGCCGGCGCCGGAACCCACGTCGAGGATCCGGGGCCGGGCCGTGCCGTCCACGAGGAAGCGGGCGGCCATCTGGGCCACGGCCACCGGGGTCCAATGCACCTGGGAGAGCCGACTGATCGACTCGGGATACAGGTCGTCGACGTCGCTGTCGGCCACAAGGTCCCCGGCGGCCAATTTGGCGCCCAGGGTGCTGCTGCCGTCGCTGGTGCCGTCTGCCATTGGTGCTCCTGTGGGGCGTCGACCACGTCCGCCATCTGACACAGCATGCGCCGTGCCAGCGAAAGATGGGTGGGAAAACACCCCCCGTCGACGGTGCGCCAGATGCGCAAGGCCATGGCTGTTGGCCAACACCGTCGCTACAGTCGGGGCCCATGCGTTCCCTGGCCGTCACCCCGCATTTCAGCATCGCTGTCGACGAAGCCCGTCGTCAGTGTCGGGTCACCCGGTCCCACGTCCCCCTCAAACCCGCCGACGTGCAGGCAGCCTTTGTCCCCGTGATGCGCGCCCTGGCCACCCTGGAGACCAGCCACTGGCGAATGCTGCTGGACGTGCGCGACGCGCCCATGCGCAACGACGCCGATCTCGAACGGGCGTTTGATGTGGAGATCCACACCATGGCGCGGCGCTTCGCCCAGTGGGCCGTCCTCGTCAAAACGTCGGCGGGGGCCCTGCAGGTGAACCGGGTGTCACGAACCAGTGGGCACGATGAGCCCGTGCTGTTTCGCGGCGAGGACCTGGCCCTGGCCTGGCTGGCCGAGCCGTAAAGAGCTCTCTCAAAGGTGCCAGCGCACGGGCTCGGAAGCCCAGTACCGAAACAGGAGCCTTGCGGCTCCTGTTTCGTTTCACGCTGGGCCAGCGACGACGTCGTCGCTCAGTGCTTGGCACCGGCGTGGGCGGCACCGAGGTGTTTGGCAATCAAGGCATCCGCCGCCGCGGGGTTTGCCTGGCACTCCAGCAGGGCGCGCAGCAACAGGGGCACAACGATTGTGGCATCCGACTCGATGACAAACATCGGGGTCGTTTCCGTCAGCTTGTCCCACGTGATCTTCTCGTTGGGCGTGGCACCGGAGTACGAGCCATACGACGTCGTCGAATCGCTGATCTGGCAGAAGTACGCCCAGGGCTTCACCGGCTGGGACAGGTCGTACTTGATGGAAGGCACCACGCAGATGGGGAAGTCGCCGGCGATGCCGCCGCCAATCTGGAAGAAGCCGACGCCGGCGTCCGTCGACGACATCTCGCGGTAGCGGTCATAGAAGTCCGCCATGTATTCGATGCCCGACTTGGCAATGGTGGCGTTCAGCTCGCCGGTCTTCACGTAGGACGCAAAGATGTTGCCAAAGGTGGAGTCCTCGTAGCCGGGCACAACGATGGGCAGCTTGGCCTTCGCCGCCGCCAACAACCAGCAGGCGTCGACGTCACCCTCGTAGTCCTTGGGGTCCACGGCCTGGATGATTTCGTAGAAGTACTCGTGCCAGAAACGGCGCTCGTTGCTCGCCGACGCCTTCTGCCACATGGGCACGGCGATCTTCTCGACGGCGCGGAAGGCCTCGTCCTCGGGGATGCTCGTGTCGGTCACCCGCCGCATGCGGTTCTCGAGGATGACAGTGTCGTCGTGCTTGGTCAGGTAGCGGTAGTCGGGGAAATCCTTGTAGCCGTGGTGGGCCACCAGGCGAAACAGCGACTCCTCGAGGTTGGCGCCCGTGACTGACAGCCCATGGATGAGGCCGGCGCGAATGGCCGGCGCCAACGTGATGCCCAGCTGGGCCGACGACATGGCACCAGCAACCGCCCAGAACATGCGCCCGCCGCCCTGAATGTGCTGCCAGTACGACACCAAGGCGTCGCGCGTGGCGCGGGCGTTGAAGTTTTTGTAGTTGGTCAGGACGAAATCAAGGACCGGAAACTCGGCATTGGACATGGGCTTGGTGGACATGGGCTCTCCTGCGACGGCAAATCGATGCAGATCGATGTGGACGGGCCGCCTATGACGGCTGGGACCCCCACCGTCAACACGCGCACCGGCGACGGCCCCCGAACGACGACGACGACGACGACGACGACGACGACGACAACAACGATGGTGCGAGGTGGACGTACGTCGACGCTGGTGCACCCACACGCCCCCACCGTCCGCCGACGCTGACCGAGGCTGACGCCCTGTCCGGGCGCTGGCGGTGGCGGAAAGAATCAGAGACGCTTCAATGGAGCCATGGGCCGTCTGCCTCCTCGTCCACCTGCGCCAGCCGAGCCCCGGGGCATTGCCACCTCGGCAGCACCATTCTCCCTGACAGCCCTGACGGCCCTGACGGCGCTGCCCACGACGACGACGGCGCCCACGACGACACCACCCGACGAACCCGAGGACGCGCCGGACCTCCACACGATCCTGGCCGCCCTGGTGGAAAAAGTCGGCCGGCAGCGGGCCTTCTGCATGGTCTGTGTGATGACCCTCGGCTGGACAGGCCCCGTGGCCGCCGGCCTGCTGGCCCTGGCCGCCGGCGGCTCGGGCGTCGCCGTCGTCGTCGCCATGGCAGGGGGCCTGGGCCTGACCATGGGGGCGGGCCTCGGCGGACGAACCCTCGCCTGGCGTCGCCTGCTGCGCGTCGGCGCCACCCACGACGTCGACCTCGACGTGCTGACGCGGGCCATGGCCCTGGTGGAGCGGGAGGGCATCGACGGCCTGCAGGCCCTCCAGCAGGGCCTGCTGCAGGCCCCAGCCCTGCGCCCGGTCGCCGAAGAGATCCGACCCGGGTCCCAAGGGCCGCGGTCGACGCCGTCGAGAGATGAGGCCGACGGGGGGGACACGCCCCCGCCCTCCGCCCAATAAGCCAACCCATCGGGCGCCACGCCGTCAGTCGGGGACGATTTCCTCGTCTTGCTGGATCCGGGAGGCGACCCAATCGAAGGCGCCGAGGGTGACCTTGCTCTGGCAATACTCGCACACCCCCGTCTGCGTGATCTTCAGGGGCGCCCCACAGCTCGGGCAGTTCTTGAGGCTCGCGGCACCCTTGGCGTCGGCGTGCTTCACGAAGGTCCAATACTCGGTGAAGGCCCGCCGCTCGACGAGGCTTCCCGCCACTTGCTTGTTGGCCTTCAGGTCCATCGTGTAGTCGAGACAGCTCGCATGAATGCGACAGGTCGCCGAAATGTGGGCGCCGTCGCGCTCGACGCGGCACAGCTCCACCTGGCGGATATGCAGCTGGTCGACGACGTTTTTGAGCTGCTGGCGCTGGTACTCCTCGATCCAGAAGCGGTGGCTGCCAAACAGGGCATCGGTCTCCCAGGGGCGCAAGCCGTCGAGGTCCCGCCTGGTCCAGGCCGCCTGCAAGTTCTCGAAGATTTCCCGGGCCCGCTTCACGAAACGGGTGGTCTCGGCCTCGCCCAACAACGCCATGGCATCGGCGGCGACGCTGTCATCCTTGGCGGTCGGCGCGTGGGTGCCGAGTTCGTCGACGGTCTGGGTCAGCAGCGGTCCCCGGGCCTCCTCGTCGAGGACCCGCAGGGAGCGCACGGTCCAGTCCGCCGCCCCGGGCTGCAGCGACGTCCCACAATGGACGCAGCGACCCTGGGCATCGCGCTCGAGGGGACTGCCGCAGCCGGGGCAGCCGAAGCGGGCGATGTTCTCTTCGGCGACGGCGGGGGCGCCGACGGGACGCGAGAACGTCCACTCCTCGTGGGAGTAGAAGCTGGCGGGCTTGGTGCCGTGCTCGACGTGGCGGTTCAGGTGCAGGCGAACGTGCATCATGATCACGTCGACGCCGTCACCGTCAGTCTCTTTGGCCTCTTCAACATCGACATCGATGATGGCGATGCTGCCGATGGTCACCCCGCGCACCACCGTGACACCCTTGCTGCGGCTGGCGAGGATCTGGGCCACCGACGGCGCCAGATACGGCGACAAGGCCTCGAGGTCGGCCGGCTTTGGACCCGCCTCAAAGGCGCGGGTCACGAGCAACACCGCCCGCTCCAGGAACAGCACCTCCGAGAACCCCGGGTCGACCTCGCTCACGGCGGCTGCCCACGACGGCGGCAGCTCGGCGTGGAAGCGATGGCTGCGGGGCCCCGTCGGTGACGATGGTCCATGATCATCATCGTCGTCGTCGTCATTGTCGTCGCCGCCGTAGGACGTGGACGAGCCGCGGTTCTTGGCCATGATAAAGAACACGATGATGATGACCACCAACACGATCTTGAGGGGCCATGGCAAGACGCTGAAGATGAGATGAAACAGCAGACCAATGAGGTCGCCGCCACCGCCGCCACCACCGCCACCACCGCCACCACCTCCGCCACTGCTGCGTCGGCTCCCCGAATACGACGAGCCACCACCGACGCGGGCTTCGGCGGCCTCGGCCAACAGCAGGCCGGTGACGACGACGGCCATCGTCAGCGCAGGTCTTGAAAGGGCGGCCAGCAGCACCCGGTGGCCAACACGAGACACGCGCCGGGCCAGCTGACGAATGACCTCGTTCATGCGGCACCTCCAACGGAGCCCGAGCGGCCGGCGGTGGGGGCATTGTCGAGCTCGTCGACGTCGTCGTCCCCCCGGGGCACAAACGGCGCCAGCACCGCACCGACGGCGGCGATGGCCCCTGCCCGACGGTCGGCGCTGCCACAGGCCGCCACCAAATCGTGGGTCAGCCGAGCCCGCACATCCTTGGGGACCCGGGCCTCAAGGCCGGTATCAAACACGACCCGCACGGTCTCCTCGAGGTCAAACCACACAATCATCATGCCCACCCGCTCCCGGGTCTTGTGGACCCCGCGGGCCAAAAACGCCTGGGCCGTCGCCGCATCCACCGCCATGGCCTTGCGCGCGGCAAGTGTCGTCAGCTTCGCCACCACCGCCAGCCGGGTGAGCCAGAACAGGCCCACGGCCGTGACGACGACGATGGGGAACACCAGGTCGTGATGGACCTCGATGGGCAGCATCAACACCAGGGCCAGCGCCAGCAGGGCGCCAACCAGGCCATTGCGAAACGCCGTATCGAGATAGCCGTCGGCGCGGACGTAGCCGACGACAACGACCTCGGCGCCGCACACGCTCTCGGCGCTTTCAACAGCGCGGGTGATGGAGGACCGGGCTTCGGGGGACAACGACATGGCGGCAGGCTAGCCAGTTTGGCGTCGCATGCCGACCTGAACATCGCCCGCCATGCCACCTTCCGCTTCCCGAACTCGAAACGTGGGCACGGCGACGGCGGCACATGGATCGTTCGGAAGACTTTTTTCAGGGTCGATCCGCCGAAACCACCTGCGCCCGATCAGCCAAAAACGCGAGTCAAATCATGGGATTTGATCGCGTTTGCGAGACTCTCGGGCGACACACCGGACTCGTTCATTTCCGACCTGTTGGCTCCATGTGCCACGAGGAGTCGCGTCGTCCTGTCCTTGCCTTTCGACGTGAAGACTGCGCGCCAAAGCGGCGTGTTCCCGAACGAGTCTCTTGCGTCTATCTTGGCGCCCGCCGCGAGAAGGAGTTCTGCGATATCAGAGAACTGCTCTTGTGCCGCGAAATGAAGGGCGGTGAATCCGGCACGATCCACGATATTGACATTCGCATTTTTGCCAACCAGGAACGTGACCACTTCGATACGGCCATCGAGCGCGGCGTGCATGAGCAGCGTCCTGCCGTCGTGGTCTCTCTGGTCAATATCGACTCCGGAAGCAAGTCGCCCAGATACACCGTCAACTCCTTTCGCAACAACAGCGATGAGATTGTTGTTCATTAGTCGTCTCCTGGATTTTCATACTTGTGGCTGCGATTGGAAGACGGTTTCCAACACGATGGCACGGCGGTCTTTCGCACGCCACGCCGACGGTGACGAAGCAAGAACGCGATCCAATGACGCAGGCTAGATCAAGTGGCCGTCGAGCATCCGAACACGTCAGCGCTTCTTGGCTGGCACGGCTTTCTCGAGCTCGTGGAGCTTCAAGGCCCGGGTGATGTGGGCGCTGATGTGGCCCGTGGCGTGCCTGACGGCGGTTTCGTCGGCGCCCTGCTCGATCACGCGGGCCTCGACGGTGGTGCGGGCCTCGGCGAGCTGTTCAGTGAGTTCCCGGGCGACCCGAACGACCGCACGAGCCGAGAGCTTCGCCTCCTCGGCAAAGGTCGCCCACGCCCGCGGCCCAACGGCCCCCGGGTCGCGCTGTCCGCCGACGCTTATCCCCAGTCGCTTGTCGAGGGCAGGCCAGGCTCTCGTGCACACGAGGTCGTACGCCGGGGCGAGTCGCACCGACGGCTCTCGCAACATCGAGAAGTTCTTGGTGTGGCCGTCGTTGTTGCCAACCGCGATGTTGAAGGCCTGGATGGCGACGAGGGTGAGGGGGTCTCTGGGTTCGGTGCTCGCCTCGGTCAGAATCTGCACCATGTCGACGAGGGACGGACCGCCGTCGGCCTCGTACTTCATGGAGGGAGCAAGGCCTTTCGCCTGGCAGAAATCCTCCTGATGCAGGCGCCTGCCGGCGTGCCTGTCGAAGCGCTCGACAAGCAAAGCCATGTCCCCCGATGGCAATGCCCACAGCCGTGATGGGGCGGCGCTCAACCCGACCGCGTGGGCCAAGCTGAGCACGAGGTGTTCGTTGGCAACGAGGCCACGGAAGTCGCGGTTGCCGAACTTCAGGATGTGGGTGGAAGGCGTCGCTCCATCAGGAATCGCCAACGTGCCGTCGGGCAACACCACGACGGCGACCTTGTCCTGCGCCCCCGCCAACGAGAGCCGCAGCCCCTCGTTGACCATGGTGGGCACAACACCGCTGCGCTGCATCTCGTCCAGCAGTTCAGCGGTGAGCGGGCGCAGCGGGGACGGCAGAGGATCGCCTGCCAGGCGTTGCTCCGACGACGGCAACGACACCAACGACAAAGCGCCGGCGCAGTCTCCGCCGACGGCGCGCAGCATGGTGAAGGTGCTGGCGTCAGAAACTCCCAGGCGACGCGCCAGCCGCTCGCGCTGGACGCCGTCAGGCAGCAGGCCCTCGAAAAACGTCGCCTCCACCTCAGTGGTGCCCAGAGACACGGGCAGGCTGTGCGAGACCCGCCTGGTGGGCGGCGTCTCGCTGGACAGGTAACGAAACGTCGCCCCAACGCCCGACGCTGCCCGACGGACGAGGCCTATGGGTTCGACATCCTGGTCCCAAAAGACCAACAGCTCGTCATCTGGCGACGTCATGGGAGTTCCCTCGCCGAGACGGCCAGGTCCAGCCCCAGCCGGTTGCAGATGAGCAGCACCCGCCCAAACGCAACGCTCTCGCGCCCGCGCTCCAGCTCAGAGACGAGGCGCAACGAGACCCCGCACAGCTCAGCGAGCTGCGTCTGGGAGAGGTTCTTCGCCTTCCGACGAGCCCTGACCGCAACGCCAAGGGCCTGGGGCGTGAGCAGAACAGCCATTTTCCCTCCTGGGATAAGGGGACCCTTAGCACGTTCATTTTATCCTGATAGGGATAATCGAGCGGTGCCGCCCCTCTACGACCTACCTCAGTCTTCATCCAAGATGAACTTGTCCGGGAATCGTGCTTCCTGAACAATCAAACCCTTGATGCGATCGAGCACGTCTTCACGCTGTACGAGGCGATGGACGGCGACGCGGTGTCGGCGTCAACGATGCCTTGGCGGTCGACGACGATCGGGGCGCCTGGGCATCGCCTTCGGCCTCAATGCACCGCACAGCCGTCCGGCAGGCCCTTAGGGCTGCAGCATTTGCGACGTTTCATTCTTTCTCATCGCCAATAATCCTGGCCATCGTCACGAAATAGAAACTTTTATCTACCGGCTTCAGGGACTGGAGCCTCGCCGTCTCGGCAATTGCAGCGTCCTCGTCGAAATAGGCTTTCGTCCCGACGACCTTCACCGAAACCGGCACATCCACGGAATGGAACCGGTCTTCTCTCATGATGACGAATATTTGACGCTTCATTGTCCAAGACTCTTGTCTGTAAGAGTTCCAAGCCATTCGCTGTTGATTCCCAGGATGTAGGGGCCCCCTGAGGCGAAAAACTCCCACGAGCTTTCCCCCCTCAGATTCTCACGAGCTTTCCGCCCCTCCGCGACTATGGCCGCCGGCACCCAAGCCGGAGGCAC
>Ga0247837_1004244_pt1 | contig 23324 bp, 19 predicted proteins | sample LaCtaG_2_FD_187115 | JGI IMG/M metagenome (GOLD analysis project Ga0247837, IMG submission 187115) | Freshwater microbial communities from meromictic Lake La Cruz, Castile-La Mancha, Spain - LaCruzMarch2015_14.5m | ecosystem: Environmental > Aquatic > Freshwater > Lake | place: Spain: Castile-La...
TTCAGATTGCCCTGCAGGACCTTACACGAGGGCGGCCGGATGCTCGTGGAATAGGTGGCCGGATCGCCATGGAATGGGTGGCCGGATGCTCATGGAATCCGTGGCCGGATCACCGTGGTGCGCGCACTCGATGCGACGATGAGCCGGCAACCGACATGGGATCTCGCCTCTTCCCTGCACGCAGAGATGTTCAGGGCACTGCCCGCAGACGGGAAACTGTCGGTTCAGCTTCTCTTTTTCCGCGGCCTCGCCGAGTGTCGCGCTTCGAAGTGGGTAAATGACGCCGCGGGCCTCGGCCGGCTGATGTCGGGTGTTGCCTGCCAGGGTGGCAACACCCAGATCAGCAAAGTCCTGGCGCATGCCCGGCGCGAGCATGGGAAGCAGCCCCTGGACGCCCTGGTCTACGTCGGAGATGCGATCGAGGAGAATGTCGACAGCCTGGCAGCCAAAGCTGGCGAACTCGGTCTCCTCGGCTGCAGGATGTTCATCTTCCAGGAAGGTCGCGACCCCAGAGTTGAGGCAGCATTCCGAGAATTTGCGAGGCTGACCAAGGGGGCATACGCCCGTTTCGACACCGGTGCACCGGCAGAACTGGCGGCGCTGCTGCGCGCGGTAGCGGCCTATGCGACTGGCGGTCGGGCAGCGCTCAAGTTGCAGAACTCGGCGCGTGCAACTGCGCTGCTTCAGCAGTTGAAGTAACATGGGCTATGTTCTTTTAGGCTTGGTCGCCCTGCTTGCACTAGCAGGGGGTTGGAGGGTCTATTCCGGTTTGCGTCCAGCGGCACGTGCCGGCCTTTTGCGGTGGGGGCTGGGTGGCAGTGCCGCTCTGTTGACCGTCGGCCTTGTCGTCGTGCGGCGCATCGATGTGGCCACCTTCACCGGAGCTGCCGCCTTCTCGATCCTGCGGTATGGGAGGCTTGGCCCGTTCACGCTGGGAGGCGGCGACGTCAGTGCTGACAACGTCTCGAAAGCCCGCAGCCGCTATTTTGCGCTTACCCTCGATCACGACAGCGGCGCGGTCTCGGGGCGCATTATTGCGGGACAGTTTTCTGGGCGGGACCTGACCGAGCTCGGCGAGATGGAGACCAGGGCACTGTTCGAGGAGATCGCGACTGACGCCGACAGCGTTGCCTTGCTCGAGAGCTGGCTGGACGCCAACCGCGCCGGCTGGCGCGAGTATTTCGAAGAAACGGCCGGCGCATCTGGTGCCCCCAAGTCAGAAGCGGATCAGACCGCAGAGGCATATGCCGTTCTGGGGCTGCGCCCCGGAGCCACAGCCGACGAGATCAGAAAGGCCCATCGGGAACTGATGAAGGGTGTTCATCCAGACCACGGCGGATCCAGCTACCTCGCCGCGAAGGTCAATGAGGCGCGTGACCGGTTGCTCCGGATGGCGGGCGACGGAAGCCAAGACCCAGATTAACTCGACTGGAATATCGCCCATCCAACCGGGACAGGTACTTTCGTCCACACTTTAAACGACTTAGGGCCTCCGGGAGCTTGTGCTCCACCACTGAGCTACACTCGCGAGGTGACGACGTAGTTGCCGGAGTGCGGGGCGCGCGGATCGGGTTGGTCCGAACTCAAGGGTGCGCCTCGTCACGTCGCTGTGCGGCCGAGGTTTTTTCCGGAGGCCGGGTCGAAGAAGCAGGCGTGGGTGGTGTCGACCGCGAGGTGGAGCTCGCTGCGGGGCGCGATCCTGGTGCGTCCAGGGAGGCGGGCGGTGATGACTTTGCCGCCAAGTTCTGTGGTCAGGAAGGTGTCTGATCCCGAACTTTCCACCAGTTGCGGCGAAACCTTTACGCCCTCGGTCCCGGCCGCGAGCGCAAACGCTTCCGGGCGGAGACCGACAACCAGCTCGGTGCCGTGGCGGGATGCGAGTGTCGCCGGAGGGTTGGCGAGCGGCAGCCGGTTGCCGTCGGACAAGGTCAGCAGCGCGCCGTCCGGCCCGAGTGTCAGGGTCGCCGGCACGAGGTTCATCGGCGGCGACCCCATGAAATCGGCAACGAAAAGGTTCGCTGGCTGGTCGAACACTTCTTCTGGTGTGCCGATCTGCTGCACCAGCCCCTGGTTCAGTACGACAATGCGCGTGCCCAGTGTCATCGCCTCGATCTGGTCATGGGTGACGTAGACGATCGAGGCGCCGAGCCGCTCATGCAGGCGCTTGATCTCGCCGCGCAGCTCGACCCGCAGCTTGGCGTCGAGATTGGAGAGCGGTTCGTCGAACAGGAACAGCACCGGTTCGCGCACCAGCGCCCGCCCCATCGCGACGCGCTGGCGCTGACCACCCGAGAGCGCGCCGGGCTTGCGGCCGAGCAGGTGCGAGATCTGCAGCAGGTTGCTGACATCGCGAACCTTTTCGGCCTGCAGTGGCTTGGGCACGTTACGCACCTTCATACCGAAGGCGATGTTCTCGGCCACGGTCATGGTCGGATAGAGAGCGTAGCTCTGGAACACCATGGCGATGTCGCGATCGCGCGGCGGCACCTCGGTGACATCGCGGCCGCCGATGACGATGCGACCGCCCGATGTCGTGTCGAGCCCGGCAATGCAGTTCAGCAGCGTGGACTTGCCGCAACCCGACGGACCGACGAGGACGAGGAACTCACCGGCGGCCATGGAAACGCTGATATCCTTCAACACTTCGACGGCACCGAAACGTTTGACGAGGTTGGTTACCTCCAGAACCGGCGGTTGCGGTTCAAGTTTCTCGGCTAGTGCGGCCATCCTGCCCTCCCAGTCAGCGGCGCGGCGCCTGTCGAGGCGCGAACGATCAGATCGGCGCTGACCATGCGCTGCAGCTGCAGCGGGTCGACGCCCGAAATCCGGGCCCCCATCATTTCGGCGAGTGCCTTCCCCGCCATGCGGATGGGCGAACGGGTCACCGTCAGGGGTGGATTGAAATTCTCGGGCCGCAGATGCGGCAACACGTCGTCATGGGCGATGATGCTGAGGTCGGCCCCGATGACCAGTCCCGCTGCGCTGGCCGCACGGATGACGCCTAGCGCCTGCAGTGTCGATGAACACAGGAAAGCCGTTGGCGCAGGGCTAACCCGACCTGAAAGCATCTCGGTGGCATGAACGAAGGCGTGCTCCTCGCTCATCAGGTCGTGGCTGACGAAACGGTCTGGAATGTGCAGGCCGCGCATCGCAGCGACCCGCCGGAATGCAATCTCGCGCTGCACCACGAACGCGAGCCCGGCTTCGCCATTGAGGAGCGCAATCCTGTTGTGTCCGAGGTCTATGAGCAGCGAGGTCGCAGCAGCAAAGGCGGCGTCGTTGTCGATGTCGAAGTACGCGTAATCGACATCGTCGCCCGTCCGGCCGTGGACGACAAAGGGGAAGCCGCGCTCGTTCAGGGTGATGATGCGTCGGTCGTTCAGTTCGGGAGCCGACACGATCATGCCATCGACCGAGCCCGACGACGCGAACCTCTCATAGTGAGCCAGCAGGTCGCGATGCGGCGCGGTGTGGATGATGAGGTCGAGTTCATGATCGGCGAGGCCGGTGGAAAGACCGGCGAGGAAATCGACGAAGTGCGGGTCGACGAGCAGGTTTCGGCTTGAACGAAAGATCATCCCGACCATGCCGGACTTGCCGGTGGCGAGCCGCTTGGCGGTGGAGTTGGCTTTGTAGCGCAGCCGTTCGGACGCCTCGAGCACCCGGATGCGGGTCTTCTCGCCGACCTCGGGGAAGCCGTTCAGCGCCCGGCTGACCGTCGCCGGGCTCAGCCCCAAGTGTTTCGCGAGTTCGCGAAGCGTCGTCAATATGCGTCCCTCAGGGCCTAAACCGCTTCGAAACTTGCATATCATCTGTCCCCGCGCAATTCCGCGAGGCAGGTGGAAGACGTAATTAAACCGGTTTGAAAAAGTTCTTGGCCACGGCTATAGTGTGGTAAAATGGCTGTTGCAACCGCCTGAGGAGGAACGGCAGGCGGGGACTGCCAAGCGTTTTCGAATTCGCTTTTTGCCACGACTGCCGGTGTGCGACCCGATGGAGAACGGACGCCTCGCAGCGGAGCGGCGAAAATCGGATGGCCCTGCCGCACGAGGCGTCGGGCCACAAAGCAATGACTGAGGAAAACTGTCTGGGAGGACAATTTGACCAAGACCGCACTGAAGGCACTCACATTGGGGGTGAGCCTGCTGCTCGCCTCGACCTCGATCAGTTCCGCCTTCGAGGAAGGCAAACTCGTCGTCTGGATCAACGGCGACAAGGGCTTTACCGGGCTCGAGGCACTCGGGGCCAAGTTCACTGAAGAGCTCGGCGTCGAAGTGGTTGTCGAGCATCCGGAAGCCGTTACCGACAAGTTCCAGCAGTCGGCCGCTACGGGTGATGGCCCGGACATCTTCATCTGGGCCCATGACCGCTTCGGCGAGTGGGCGGCGGGCGGGCTGATCCAGCCGGTCGAGCCGAGCCAGGCGGTGCGCGACGGCATTTTCGACTTTGCCTGGGATGCAGTGACATTCGACGGCAAGACCTGGGGTTACCCGCTGGCCGTGGAAGCCGTTGGCCTGATCTACAACAAGGACCTCGTCCCCACCCCGCCCGCGACCATGGAAGAAATTGCAGCGCTGCAGCTGCCGGCCAACGTCAAGCCGATCCTGTGGGACTACAACAACACCTACTTCACCTTCCCGCTGCTGATGGCCAATGGCGGCTACGCCTTCAAGAAGGACGATACCACCGGCAGCTACGATCCGAAGGATACTGGTGTCGCCAATGACGGCGCCAAGGCCGGTGCGGGGCTGCTGCGCAAGCTGATCGACGATGGCGTGATGCCGTCGGGCGTCGACTACGGCGTGATGGATGCCGCGATCAACAAGGGCGAAGTCGCCATGGTGATCAACGGGCCGTGGGCCTGGGCGAACCTTGCGACCTCCGGCATCAATTTCGGCGTCGCGCCGATCCCGTCGGTCAATGGGCAGCCGAGCAAGTCGTTCGTCGGCGTGCTTGCCGCCAACATCAACGCGGCGACCCCCAACAAGGATCTCGCCATCGAGTTCATCGAGAACTACCTCGTCACCGACGAGGGGCTCAAGATGATCAACGACGACGTGCCGCTCGGTGCGGTGGCGGACGAGAGCTTTGCCGAGACGCTTGCCGGGGACGCCAACGTTGCGGCGACGCTCGCCAATGCGCAGGCCGGCGTTGCGATGCCTTCCACTCCCGCGATGGGCAAGTTCTGGGCCGCGATGGGTCCCGCCCTTGCCGCGATCACCGACAAGTCGGCAACGGTCGATCAGGCACTCGACGACGCGGCAACGCGTATCCTCGCCGAGTAAGCCGCCGGATTGGCCGGCTCCGGGACGGAATGTCCCGGGGCCGGCGTTCGCTCGCGACTTGCGGAGGGGCCATGACCGCGACCAGTCTGTCTGAACCGACCAGCATTCCAATCCAGCGGGCCCGCCCGCTGGTAGGGCTATTGCGCTATGGCCTGCTTGCCGTGCTGGCACTCGGACTGATGTATGTCGTCTGGGGACTGTATCTGGCCGGCGAGCCGCTGTTCGCCGCGGTGGTCATGGCGCTGCTCGTTGGCATCGTCATCATCTTCGGCGCGAAGCGGTTCTACACCGCTCGCTTCGTTTTTCCCGGTGTTGCGGCAGTCCTGATCTTCATCGTGCTGCCGGTGCTCTACACGACCTATGTCGGCTTCACCAATTACAGCGCCCGGAACCTCCTGACCTTCGACCGGGTGACCGAGTTGTTCCTCAACCAGAAGGCAGTCGACAAATCCACGGAGCGTCCGTTTGGGCTGGTCGCCGATGGTACCCAGTACCGGCTTTACCTCACCGAGGGCAGCGCTGGCCTCCTGTCCGAGCCGTTTGCGCTCGACGGAACGCCGGTCGAACTGGCCCTGAGCCCGGTGACAGAGGCCCCCGAGACCGTGCCGCTCAAGGACGTTGTCAAGTTCCGCACCGAGCTCGGTGCGGTTACCGCAACCCTGCCCGATGGCAGCCAGGTTACCTCGTCGGGCCTGCGAAGCTTCGCCAAGGTCACGCCGATCTACGAACGCGAGCCCGACGGCTCTCTGCTCAACCGTGCCGATGGCACCCGGCTGGTACGGGACGAAAGCGTCGGGTTCTATCGCAACGAGGCCGGCGCCACCGTGGCCCCCGGCTGGCGGGTCAATGTCGGGCTGGCGAACTTCCAGCGCGTGCTGTTCAGCGAGGGCATCCGCCAGCCCATGCTGCAGATCTTCGTGTGGACAATCACCTTCGCGCTGCTCTCGGTGTTCTTCGGCTTTGCCGTCGGGCTAGCGCTCGCGACGGTGCTGCAGTGGCCGCACCTGCGCGGCAAGGCCATCTACCGCATCCTGCTGATCCTGCCCTACGCGGTGCCGGCGTTCATCTCGATCCTGGTGTTCCGCGGGCTGTTCAACCAGAACTTCGGTGAGATCAACCTGATCCTCCGCGGATTGTTCGGGATCCAGCCGCAGTGGTTCACCGATCCGACGCTGGCGCGGACGATGCTGGTCATGGTCAATGTCTGGCTCGGCTATCCCTACATGATGCTGCTGGCGACGGGTTACCTCCAGTCGATCCCGCAGGACCACTACAAGGCGGCGGCTCTCGAGGGCGCCGGGCCGATCCGCAACTTCTTTTCCATCACCCTGCCCCAGATTCTGCCGCCCTTCGTGCCGCTGCTGATCTCGAGCTTCGCCTTCAACTTCAACAATGTCGTGCTGATCCTGCTGCTGACGCGCGGGGCGCCCGACATTCCGGGAACACTCGTGCCGGCCGGCCAGACCGACATTCTCGGCTCCTTCACCTTCCGCGTTTCCTTCCAGGATGCCGGGCAGAATTTCGGCATAGCCGGGGCGATCTCGACGCTGATCTTCCTGCTGGTGGGTGTCCTGGCCTACGCGAACTTCTATGCCTTGCGGCGGGCCGCCAATGCGCGCGGGAGAGGCTGAGCGATGATCGTAGAACGCCCGCGCGACCTGTTCTGGAAGAAGCTTGCAGCACACACCTTCCTCATCTGCTTCATTGCACTGATCCTGTTTCCGTTCCTGATCGTGCTGTCGATCTCGCTCCGGCCGGGCAACTTCTCGACCGGCAGCCTGATCCCCAACCCGATCAGCTTCGAGCACTGGTCGCTGGCGCTTGGGATACCCTTCACCACGCCTGACGGCACCGTCCTGCAGCCGCCATTCCCGGTGATGCTGTGGCTGTTCAACTCGATCAAGATCGGCACCATCGCCTCGGCGGGAATCCTGGTCTTGTCGATGACTGCAGCCTACGCGTTCTCGCGACTGCAGTTCCGCGGCCGGGCGGCGATCCTCGACGCGTTGCTGATTATCCAGATGTTTCCGGCGGCGCTCACGGTCATCGCGCTCTACACCATCTTTGACGCGCTCGGTAACGTGACCCCGATCCTTGGTGTCGACAGCCACTGGTCGCTCATCATCGCGTATCTCAGCGGAATCACGCTGCATATCTGGACGATCAAGGGCTACTTCGACTCGATCGATCCGGCGATGGACAAGGCCGCAGAGATCGACGGGGCGACGCCCTGGCAGACCTTCCGGCTCGTGTTGTTGCCGATGTCGGTGCCGATCCTCGCGGTTGTGTTCGTGCTCAGCTTCATCGGGCATGTCACGGAGTACCCGGTCGCCTCCGTGCTGTTGCGGGAAACAAACAACATGACGCTGGCCGTCGGGGCGCGCTCGTACCTCTACGAGCAACGCTATCTCTGGGGCGACTTCGCCGCCGCCGCCATTCTTTCCGGCCTGCCGATCACAGCGGTCTTTCTGCTGGCCCAGCGCTTCCTGGTGAGCGGACTTTCGGATGGCGGGGTGAAGGGATAGCTCGGGGAAGCTCCGCTCTCAGCGAGAGGCCGTCCCGTGCCTGCGAATATCCTCACCCGGTTGCGCCCGTCGCATGCTATCGCAGCGGTCGGTCAGGCAGCCGGAGTTGGTGGGTGGTGGTGATGCGGGAGTTGCGGCGGCGGGGCATGGTGGCTGCGAGTGCTGCCTTCCGGCTGCTGCCCAGCGACATCAGGCAATGGATGGCTCCGGCGCTGCGGCGCATCTACCACCGGCAGATGGCCGCCAGCATGCCGCAGGCAGCAACGCAGATCGACCTCACCCGACCATGGGGCGTGGGCGTGTTCGGCTACCTGACGGCGGAGAGCGGCATCGGTGAGGGCGCGCGGAGTTCGGTGTTGTCGCTGCAGGCGGCGGGCGTGCCGGTGAAGCCGATCAATGTCGAGGTTGGGGCGTTCGCCAACACCGAGGGCTCGTTTGCGGTGGCCGACAGCGCTGACAATCCGTTCGCGGTGAACCTCGTCCACCTCAATGCCGACCACGCGGCGATGCTGCCCGACCGGATCGGCGCGGCGAACTATGCCGGGCGGTACACGATCGCGTTCTGGGCCTGGGAACTGGCGGAGTTCCCCGTGGCGCTGATCCCGGCCTTCGAAGCCGTGCACGAGGTCTGGGTGCCGAGCAGCTACGTGGCCCGGGCCCTGAGCGCCCGGACGAACAAGCCAGTGCGGGTGATGCCGCATCGGGTGGTGATGGAGCCGCCCGCTTCGACCTCCAGGGCGAAGTTCCGGCTGCCGGAGGATGCGGTGCTGTTCCTCGCGGCAATCGATTTCAACTCGTTCCTCGAGCGCAAGAACATCCTGGGGACAATCGCCGCCTTCCGGGCGGCATTCGCCGATGACGGCGAGAAGGCGCACCTGGTGATCAAGGCACATGGCGGGGCGAGTTCGTTCCGGACGCCGCGGGCGCAACTGCTCGAGGCGGTAGGGAGCGACCGGCGGATCACGGTGCTGGACCAGGTGATGCCACGGGCCGAGGTGACCGAGTTGCAGGCAGTGACCGACGTGTTCGTATCATTGCACCGGGCCGAGGGGTTCGGGCTGCCGGTCGCCGAATGCATGGGACTGGGCAAGCTGGTGATCGCCAGCGACTACTCGGGCTCGACAGATTTCGTCACCCCCGACTGCGCCCTGCCCGTGCCCTACCGGCTGGTGCCGGTCGGCGACAAGGCCTACCCGCTCGGCGGCGGGCAACGCTGGGCGGAGCCGGACCTCGACGAGGCCGCACGGCTGATGCGACTCGCCGCCGAGGATGGGGCGCTGCGGGGCCGGCTCGGGTCAGCGGCAGCCGAGCGAATCAGGCAGAAGCTGAGCGGTCAGGCGATCGGGACGCGGATGGCGGCCCGGCTCGCCGAGATCAGGGCTGAGCTCGCAGCGGGGTGATCTGCGCCACCGAGCCGACCGCAGGCTCCATTCCCAGCACGGACAGGAAGCGGGCGTTGAAGGCGGCCAGCGAGTGCTCGCGGACGTAGCGCTGCATGGCGAACGGATCGACCCGGGCGCCGTTCTGCAGCAGGTCGGCCAGCGCCACCGGGTCGTAGCCCTCGAAGGTCTGGACGGCGTCGCCGTACTCGGCGAAGGCACCGATGGTGGAGACGACGGTCGGGATGCCGAGCGCCAGCAGAGTGGGCACCACGCCGCTCGACTCGCCAAGATTGGAGCGACGGAGCTGCACGGCGATGTCGCATTTCAGCATGTCGAGCTGCAGTTCGCGCTCGGTGGTGGGTTCGGCGAGCTCGAGCCAGCTGCGGTCTTCGTGCTTGGCCAGTTCGCCATCGGCGAAGTAGTTGGCGTCGAAGCCGGCGATGATCAGCCGGGCCTTTACCCCGCGACGGCGCAGTTCCTGCACGGCGGCGAGGAGGATGTTGGTCCCTTTGGAGACCGAGGGCGCGCCGAAGCTGCCGATGACGAGGCTGCCATCGTGCGGCTCGGCCTCGCGGCGCGTAACCTCTGGTTCGAAGACGGGGTGGTAAAGCACATCGACCCGCGCCTCGGCGCTCTCGGCCGGCGACAGGTCTTCGTGGACGATGCGCGCTGCGGCTTCGGAGTTGACGATGAAGTGGCGGACGCCGACGTCGAACAGGGTGCGGATGCCAAGAATGCCGGCATCCACCGCTGCCTTGTGGGCCTGCCAGTTCTCGGAGCCGAAGTTGGCGAGCAGCCCCGGGTTGTCGTAGAGGCGTCCGAGATAAGCGAGGTAGGGGCCGGGCTCGAGGCCTTTGCCCAATTGCACCACGTTGTGGCAGCACGGATCGTGCAGGTGGCAGACGATGCGGTCACCGGCACCGAACCCGGCCAGCGACTCCATGCTGTGATAGACTTCGAGGTTGTGATTGGAGTTGCCCAGCATGAAGACCAGCCGCTCGTAGCGGTTAGTCACATCGCGCGACAGCAGGCTGGCCATGGGATGCAGACGCACCCGGCTGCCGGTGTGGGCAGCGAAGATGGCGCGGACACGCAGGAAGTGCGCCACGCTGCGGACCTGCGAGAACACGTCGACGGCAACGTCGATCTCGGAAAGCTGCTTCAGCGTGAAATTGGCGATGCCGGTCGCGTCGGGCGGAAGGCAGGTGACGACGGCGAGCCGCGCCGGCCGGCCGGTTTCGATGTCCTTCGATTCAAGCAGTGCCAGAGTGGCGTCGGCTTCGCTGCCGATCGCCTGATCGACATAGGACTTCAGATCGGAGAAGCGCCAACCCGACAGCGTATAGTACGCCTGCACGGGCAGGGCACGGAGTCGCCGGGCAAGGCGCAGCAGGCGGTTGAACATTGCTATACGTACATCCCATAGGGCCAGCGGTCGATGACAGGGCCGACTTTGGTGGCGAGGATGAAGATGTCGTCGCCGCGGTTGTCGGTGGGTAGATGGTTGCGCTTGAGAAAATCAAGCGCTTCTGGAACCGGCTCTTCGAACACATCGACGGTGTAGAGTCGATCGACATGGAAGCCCGCCGCTTCGACAAGCTGTCTAGCGGCGTGCACGTCGTATTCGAAATTATGGCGGTAGGGCGAGCGGCTCTTTTCGTACTGCATGAAGAAATGCGGGCGGTAGCCCTGCAGGATCTTCCAGGTGTTGCGGGCCGAGCAGCAGTTCGGGGTGGTGATGACCAGTTGCCCCCCGACCGGCAGGATGCGGTTGAACTCGGCGAGGGCGAACATCGGGTCGATGTCCATGTGCTCGAGCACCTCGCAGAACAGCACGAGGTCGAAATATCCTTCGGTGACCGGGAAGAGTTCGCGCTCAACATCGAGGCTGAGCGTGGTGGAGCGGATGCTGTGGCCGGCGGCCCCGACCTCGCGCTGATAAAGCTTGTGCCCAACCTGGTCGGAGAAGATGCTGCCCCAGACTTCGGAAAATCCGAAGGTGGTGCCGAGCGCGACCTGAAAGTAGTCGGTTGCGCCGATCTCGATGGCCCGCTTGCCACGCCGGCCGGCGCCGATCAACCGGGTCGTCTCGTCGAAGCGGCGAGCGTGCGTGTTGAGGTACTCCGCCGAGAAGGTGCTTGGGGCGTCAGGACCGCCCAGCGAACGCAGGTAGGCCTCTAGGCTGAAGGCTGGCGGGCTGGCGATGGCCAATAATCCGATCCCGGTACGAAACTGTTGCCTGAGATAGCCCACGAGTGATCTGCAACTCAACCTTTTCCGGCATGGGCCTGTTGAACAGTGCGTGCTTGCAGTGTGGCCATCGGCGCACATATACCCCGGCGGGACGGCAGGCTGCGGAAGGTGTTCGTGAACAGCATTGCAGACGGAGCGGCCGACCTGGCCGCCGCATGGAAGCGCCGCCAGCTGGCTATCTACTTGGCGTGGAGCGAGACGGTGGCGCGCTACCGGCGCAGTACGCTCGGGCCGATCTGGCTGGTGCTCGGCACCGCGGTCGGCGTGGTGGGCATGGGCTTCATCTGGTCGATCCTGCTGCAGCAGGACATGGAGAGCTTCATCCCCTCGATCACCGTCGGGCTGGTGGTGTGGCAGTTCATCTCTGGCGTCGTGACAGAGAGCCCCGGCATGTTCGTGAAGAACGCGACCATGCTGGTGAACATCCGCATGCCGGTTTACCTCATCACGCTGCAAGCATTCGGCCGGCACCTGATCAACCTGGCGCACAACCTTGTGGTGGTGCTGGCGGTGTTCATCATCTTCCCGCAGTACAACTCGTGGACGAGCCTGCTGGCGCTGCCCGGGCTGCTGATCGTGTCGATAAACCTCGTCGCCATCATGCAGCTGGTCGGAATCCTGGGGGCGCGGTTCCGTGACCTTGAGCCGCTGATCCTCGCCTTCTTCCCGATCCTGTTTTTCCTGTCGCCGGTGATCTACCGCCCCGGCCAGCTCGGCGCGGCCGAGGCGATCATGACGTTCAACCCCATCGCCCATTATATAAGGGTGATCCGCGACCCGATGCTGGGCGTCGTCCCGAGCTTTGGCAGCTATGCGATCGTGCTGGCGCTGACGGCGGTGACGGTGCTGCTCTCGCTATGGATGACCGGCAGTCGCGCCTATCGCCTGCCCTACTGGATGTGACCCGATGGCCCGGATGAAACTCGAAGGCGTAGGCGTCGCCTACCCGATCTACAACGCGGCGAGCCAGTCGCTGCGCAAGCAGATCGTCTCGATCTCGACCGGCGGGCGGGTGTCGGCGGCGAAGGGCCAGGTGGCGACGGTCACGGCGCTCGACGACATCAACCTCGACCTGAAGGATGGCGACCGGATCGGGCTGATCGGCCACAACGGTTCGGGCAAGACGACGCTGCTGCGGACCATGGCCGGCATCTTCCGGCCGACGCGGGGCCGGATGACGGTGCATGGGCGGGTTTCGACGGTGTTCGGGCTGGGCGCCGGAATGGACCCCGAGCTGACCGGCTACGAGAACATCATGCGCATGGCGATGCTGCTCGGCGCGACACAGCGGGAAGCCGAGGCGTCGATCCCGGGGATCGAGGAGTTCACCGAGCTCGGGCAGTTCCTCGCGATGCCGGTGCGAACGTATTCGGCCGGCATGACGACGCGCCTGCTGTTCGCGGTGGCGACGGCGGTGCATCCCGAGATCCTGCTGGTCGACGAAGTGCTGGGGGCCGGCGATGCTGCGTTCCAGGAAAAGGCACGACAGCGGATGAGCGATTTCGTGGCGCGGGCCAGCATCTTCGTGCTCGCTTCGCACTCGCCCGACCTGATGAAGCAGTTCTGCACCCGGATGATCAAGCTCGAGCACGGCAAGATCGTCAGCGATGAACTGATCCCGCCCGATCCGCCAGCCGAGGCGCCGGCAACCGAGCCGCTCAAAGAGCGAACGGCTTGAAGTGCTTCGATAGCTTGAGCGTCTGGGCCTGGTAGTTGGAGCCGACGCCGGTGCCGTAGAGCCGGTCGGGTGCCTCGCTGAGGCGTTCGTAGATCAGCCGGCCGATGGTCTGGCCGTGGCCGAGCAGGAACGGCACTTCGCGGCTGCGGACTTCGAGCACCGCACGGCTTCCGGTGCCGCCGGCGGCGGAGTGGCCGAAGCCGGGGTCGAAGAAGCCGGCGTAGTGAACGCGGAACTCACCCACCAGCGGATCAAACGGCACCATCTCTGCGGCATAGGCCGGCGGGACGTGGACGCTTTCGCGGGAAACAAGAATGTAGAACTCGTCGGGATCGAGGATGAACTCGTCCGAACCGCGGTTGATCAGCGGTTCCCAGTAGTCGAGGACGTCGAGCGTGTCCTTGAGGTCCATGTCGATGACCGGGGTGTGGCGCTTCGAACGGAAGCCGATGAGGCCATTGCGGTCGGCGCCCTTGAGGTCGATCGAGAGGAGCACACCCTCGCCGACTTCGGCGTTGGCGTCGAAGACCAGGGTTTCGACGTTGTGCAGCGTCTTGTGCTCGTGCGCATCGAGGCGGCTGTCGCCGACGCGGAAGCGCATCTGCGAGAGGCGCGTGCCGGTGCGGACACGGACCGGGAAGGTGCGGGGGCTGATCTCGAGGTAGAGCGGCCCCTTGTAGCCGGCCGGCAGCGTGTCGAAGCCGCGGGCGCGGTCGCCAATGACGCGGGTGAAGACGTCGAGCCGGCCGGTGGAGCTTTTGGGATTGGCACCGGCCGAGATGTTGTCGGGCAGCCGCAGCGATTCCTGCAGCGGCACGAGGTAGACGCAGCCACGCTCAAGCACGGCACCGTGTCGGAGGTCGAGTTCATGCAGCGTCAGCGTCTCGATGCGGTCGGCAACTGTGTGCTCGGGGCCAGGCAGGAAGCTCGAGCGGATGCGGTAGGCGACGTCACCGAGGCGGAGGTCGAGGCTCGCCGGCTGTACCTGGTCGGAGTCGAATGTCGGCGCGACGATGCCCCCGTGGCTCGCCAGCCGCTCGATGTAGCGGGCGGGAAATACGCCCTTCGACCACAGATCGGTATCCACTGCCCTACCCCGCACTCTTCAACGCTCTCGTTAGCAACCGGATCGATTGACGCCAAGCCGCCTGCGGACGTATATCCCCCGTGTGACGCGTTTGTACGTCATGGTGGTGATTTGGCCGGTCTGATTGCAGCCACCTAAAACAAGTCGCTAAAGGGACCCTTGCAGCCGGCCGCTCAACACGCGCCGGCTTTTTGTTGTTTTCGAGGATGCCATGTCGAAGTCGAACAACCCGCTGAACGACCCGAAGAACCTGTCGGCGGCGACACAGATGGTGCATGGCGGCGGCAAGCGCAGCGAATTCAACGAGACGAGCGAAGCCATCTTCATGAACTCGGGCTACGCCTATCCGAGTTCGCAGTATGCCGAGGACCTGTTCCTCAACAAGATACCGGGCGCCCACAACTATTCTCGCTTCGCCAACCCGACGATGGACATGTTCCAGAACCGGATGGCGCTGCTCGAAGGCGCCGAGGCGGCGCGGGCGTTTGCCACCGGCATGTCCGCGGTGACCAACGCGGTGATGAGCCAGGTGCGGGCCGGTGACCATATCGTCGCTTCGCGGGCGCTGTTCGGCGGTTGCCGCTATGTGGTCGAGGACCTGATGCCGCGCTTCGGCGTGCCCTCGACGCTGGTGGATGGACGGGACCCGGAGAACTTCGCCCGGGCGATGCAGCCCAACACCAAGTTGGTCTTCATCGAGACGCCGACCAATCCCACGCTGGAACTGGTCGATATCGCGGCCGTGAGCAAGATCGCCAAGGCGCATGGAGCCAAGCTGATCGTCGACAATGTGTTCGCCACGGCGCTGTTCCAGAAGCCGCTGGAGCTTGGGGCCGACCTCGTGACCTATTCGGCGACCAAGCATATCGACGGCCAGGGGCGGGCGCTGGGCGGCATCGTGCTGGGGAGCAAGGCGCTGATCGAGGGCGACGTCCACACGCTGCTGCGCCAGACCGGGCCGTCGCTGTCGCCGTTCAACGCCTGGATCATGCTCAAGGGCATCGAGACGCTGCCGATCCGCGTCAAGGCAATGACGGAGAGCGCCGCGAAGGTCGCGGATTTCCTCGCTGATCACCCCAAGATCGAGAGCATCGCCTACCCGTTCCACCCCTCGCACCCCCAGTACGAGCTGGCCAAGCGGCAGATGACCAGCGGCTCGACGCTGGTGGCGCTGACGCTGAAGGGCGGACGGGAGGCGGCGTTCAAGCTGTCGGACTCCCTCGCGGTGATCCTGATCTCGAACAACCTCGGTGACGCCAAGTCGCTGATCACGCACCCCGGCACCACGACGCATGCGCGCTTCACCGAGGCGGTGCGGCTCGAGGCCGGGATCACGCCGGGGCTGCTGCGGCTGTCGGTCGGGCTCGAGGATGCGGACGACCTGATCCGGGATCTCGACTACGGGCTGAGCCAGGTGTAGCCGGAGCAATCTGTCCAAGAGTTCATCCACCTTACCAAGCCCTAACGGGCATTTGGCGGTCATCGCACCTATCTGTAGGGCCGGGCGAGACGGGTTCGAGGTGACGGGATGAAGCGCTGGCTGATCGCGACGACATTGGTGGTGCTGCTCGGTGCCGGCGCGGCGGGTTATTTCGTGCTCGGGAGCACGGCCGAGGACGAGGTGCCGCGCACGGTGCCGGTGACCCGCGGCAGCGTCGAGGAAACCGTGCTCGCATCCGGGACGATCCAGGCCAGTTCGCTGGTTTCGGTCGGTGCCGAAGTCTCGGGCCGGATCAAGACGCTGAACGTGGCCCTCGGCGATGAGGTGAAGACCGGCGACGTGATCGCTGAGATCGACTCGCTGAACCAGGAGAACGCGGTGAAGGCCGCGGAGGCCTCGCTCGCCAATGTCGAGGCGCAGCGGGCCATCCAGGAAGCGAGCCTGGCGCAGGCCAGGGTCGCACTGGCGCGGGCCGAGAAGCTGAACCCGGAGAAGCTGATCTCGGACGCAGACCTGCAGACCGCGCAACTGGCGGTGCAGACGGCCGAGGGGCAGCTGCAGGCGGTGGAAGCCCAGATCCTGCAGGCCAATCTCAGCGTCGACTCGGCAAAGCTCAACCTCGACCGGACGAAGATCGTGGCGCCGGCGGATGGCACCGTGGTGGCGGTAGCGGTGGAAGTCGGGCAGTCGGTGAACGCCAATAATGAATCGCCCACCATCGTGAAGCTCGCCAACCTCGACCGGATGGTGGTGAAGGCCGAGATCTCGGAGGCGGACGTGCCGCGGGTGGAGCCGGGCCAGAAGGTGTATTTCACCATTCTGGGTGACCCCGACAACCGGATCGAAGCGACGCTGCGGGCGGTGGAGCCGGCGCCGGAGTCGATTGCCGACGACGCTGCCAGTTCGAGTTCCAGCACCGCGATCTACTATAACGGGCTGTTCGACGTCGAGAACCCCGACCACCGGCTGCGCATCTCGATGACGGCGCAGGTGACGATCGTGCTGCAGTCGGCCAACGATGTGCTGACCGTGCCGGCATCGGTGCTGTCGCGGAAGGACCGCGAGGGCAACTACACGGTGTCGGTGTGGAGCCCGCAGCAGGAGGCGGCGGAGCCGCGCAGGATCAGCGTCGGGCTCAACAACAAGATTACCGCCGAAGTGACCGACGGTCTGAACGAGGGCGACCTGGTCGTTTCGGGCACGGCGGCAGCCGGCGGATCGGCGTCCGGGGGCGGTACGGGCAACCTGCTGAGCGGGGGCGGCCGCGGTGCAGGCGCCCCGCCGTTCTGAGGTGCCTGAATGACCCAGCCCATCATCCAGATCGAAAAGCTGCGCCGCGAGTTTCCGGCGGGCACCGAGACGATCACGGTCCTCCGGGACATCGACCTCACCATCAATGCCGGCGAAATGGTCGCCATCATCGGGCAATCGGGGTCGGGCAAGTCGACGCTGATGAACGTGCTCGGCTGCCTCGACAATGGCTGGACGGGATCGTACCGGCTGGCGGGACGCGACGTCAGCAAGCTCAAGCCGGACGAACTGGCGGAGCTCAGGCGCGAGTATTTCGGCTTCATCTTCCAGCGCTACCAGCTGCTGCCAGACCTCGATGCGCGCGAGAATGTCGAGGTGCCGGCGATCTATGCCGGCGCCAACCGTTCGGCGCGGCGGGAGCGGGCGGAGCGACTGCTCGACCGGCTGGGGCTCAGCGACCGGATGACGCATCGGCCGAACGCCCTGTCGGGCGGCCAGCAGCAGCGCGTCAGCGTGGCGCGGGCGCTGGTCAATGGCGGCGACATCATTCTCGCCGACGAGCCGACCGGGGCGCTCGATTCCAAAAGCGGCAAGGAACTGATGGCGCTGCTGCGCGAGTTGCACGCTGAGGGTCATACGATCATCATCGTGACGCATGACGCGGCGATCGCGGCGCAGGCGGAGCGGATCGTCGAGATCTCCGACGGGGTGATCGTGTCCGACCGGCGAGCGGCAGATGCGACCGCTCCGGTGGAGAAGGCGGTCCATCCGATCAAGCGGATTCCACGCTGGCGCGAGGCGCTCGACCGGACCGGCGAAGCCTTCGGCATGGCGCTGAGGGCTCTGTCGTCGCACCGGCTGCGGACGTTTCTCACCATGCTCGGCATCATCATCGGCATCGCCTCGGTGGTGTCGGTGGTGGCGCTCGGACAGGGCAGCCAGCAGGCGGTGCTGGAGCGCATCAGCTCGATCGGCACCAACACGATCAATGTACTGCCCGGCGCCAGCGCGGCCGACCGGCGCTCGAACATCCGGACGCTGGTACCGGCCGATGCGACGGCGATCGCTGCCGAAGGGTATGCCGACAGCGTGACGCCGCAGGTCTCGGCGAACGGCACGGTGCGGTACCGCAGCGTGTCGGCGACGGCGCAGGTGGTGGGCGTGGGCGCGGACTTCTTCCGCGTCAACAATCGCAGCTTCGTCGAGGGCGCGGCATTCGACGAGGACAGTGTATCGGCGCTGAGCCAGGACGCGGTGATCGACAGCAAGGCGCGGGACACGCTGTTCACCAATGGCGAGGACGCCATCGGGCAGGTGATCATCATCGGCAACGTGCCGGTGCGGATCATCGGGGTGGTGGCTGCGAGCACCAACACGTTCGGGCCGGGGTCGAACTCGATCAGCGTGTGGATGCCGTACACCACGGCAATGTCGCGGATCCTCGGGCAGAGCTGGCTGTCGTCGATCACGGTGCGGGTGGCGGACGATGCCGACATCACCGAAGCGCAGGCCTCGATCCAGGCCCTGATGGAGCAGCGGCACGGCACCGTCGACTTTAACCTGCAGAACACCGACACGATCCGCGAGACGATCCAGTCGACCTCGCAGACGCTGACGCTGCTGATTTCGGCCATTGCGGTGATCTCGCTGGTGGTGGGCGGCATCGGGGTGATGAACATCATGCTGGTATCGGTGCGCGAGCGGACGCGGGAGATCGGCGTGCGGATGGCGGTCGGGGCGCGGCAGGGCGACATCATGCAGCAGTTCCTGATCGAGGCGGTGCTGGTGTGCCTGCTCGGCGGGGCGATCGGCGTCGGGCTGTCGCTCGCGATCGGCTTCGGGGTGGGGCAACTCGTGAGCGGGCTGAGCTTCATCTATTCGCCGACGACGATCATTGCGGCCTTCGTCTCCTCGACGCTGATCGGGGTAGGGTTCGGGTTCATGCCGGCGCGCAGCGCGGCGCGGCTCGATCCGGTGGTGGCGCTCGCGAGCGAGTGAACGAACCAAACCATGTGGGCGTGGTGCTGGTGCCGCCCCCTTCACCATGCTTCGCATGGTCCCCTTCCCCCGTTGTCACGGGGGAAGACCCCCGGCGACGTTGTGCTCCCATACGAACGCGATGAAGCGCCCGCGGGCCTTGCGGCCTCGGGTTGATGGATGGGCGGGGACCGGCGGGGCTGAGCCCCAGACGCGGTTAGTCCGCAGTATTAGCGAGACTTTCGCCCCGCCGGTCTATCGAGGTCGGTTTAGACGGGGATGCAAAGGGAACGGTCGCGCCAGCCCTCCCGGTAGCCTGCCCGATGGTCCGGCAGAACTCGGCCTCGCTGGCGGCCGGTTGCTCAGCACCGCGGCCCGCCACGGGGCGACCCCCGTGACCCTCGATATCCCCTGCCGTCCGTTCGTCGCGAGCGCCCGCCCTGCAGGTGACGGGAGGAGAATCGCATGGGTGGGAGGAGCGGGGATAAGTTGGGTTGAGCTTTTCCGAGGCCCTGAGTTTGTTGCCGCTCCGCCCATTGGGAAGAGCGATCCAATACCCCATTGCACATCGCGATATGTTACGTAATAACATTACGTCATCTGAGTGTGCGGAAGAACCATGAACAAGCTCCCTGTCACCGTGCTGTCCGGCTTTCTGGGCGCCGGCAAGACCACCTTGCTGAACCATATCCTGAACAACCGCGCCGGACGGCGAGTGGCGGTGATCGTCAACGATATGAGCGAGGTGAATATCGATGCCGAACTCGTCCGCGATGGCGGCGCCAACCTGAGCCGGACCGATGAGAAGCTGGTGGAACTGTCGAACGGCTGCATCTGCTGCACGCTGCGGGACGACCTGCTGACCGAGGTGCGGCGGCTCGCCGAGGCGGGCCGATACAACTACCTGCTGATCGAAGGCACCGGCATCGCCGAGCCGCTTCCGGTCGCCACCACGTTCGACTTTCGGGACGAGGCGGGCGTCTCGCTTGCCGACATCACCCGCCTCGACACCATGGTGACGGTTGTCGATTGCGCCAACCTGCTGAAGGACTACGGCTCGCGCGATTTCCTGCGCGACCGCGGCGAGACGATGGGACCCGAAGATGAACGGGCGCTTGTCGACCTGCTGGTCGAGCAGATCGAGTTCGCCGACGTCATCGTCCTCAACAAGGTGTCGACGGCCAGCCCCGCCGACCGGGGTGCAGCGCGCTCGATCATCAAGGCGCTGAACCCGGTGGCGCGGATCATCGAGACGGATTTCGCCCGGGTGCCACTGGAAGAGGTGCTCGATACCGGGCTGTTCAACCTCGACCGGGCGATGGAGAACCCGCTGTGGTTCAAGGAACTGAACGGGTTCAGGGACCACGTGCCAGAGACGGAGGAATACGGCATCCGCTCCTTCGTCTACCGGGCCCGGCGGCCGTTCAACCCGGCCCTGCTCGATGGCTTCATCAACCAGCCATGGCCGGGGGTGGTGCGCGCCAAGGGCTTCTTCTGGCTGGGCACGCGCCCGCACCACGTGGGCGAACTGAGCCAGGCAGGAGCGTTGGTGCGCACCAGCCGGCGCGGGCTGTGGTGGTCGTCGGTGCCGCAGGAGCGCTGGCCAGCCAATGAGGACTGGCGGGCGGCCATGGAAGGGTATTTCGACCCCGTGTGGGGCGATCGTCGGCAGGAACTGGTGTTCATTGGCACCGACCCAATGGACGAAGCGGCTATCCGCCGGGCCCTCGATGCCTGCCTGATCCCCGCCCGCAAGTTCGAACCTGCGGCATGGACCCGCCTGCCCGATCCTTTTCCAAGCTGGGCAGCCGAAGGCTGATCCCGAGGGCTTGCCAATGCCCCCCTGATTTGTTCAGGTCCGAACAAAGTATTGGGAGGATGACGATGAAGCGTGCCCTGATCGTCTGGGGCGGGCTCGAGCTGCATGAGCCCGAGGCCGGTGCGGAGATCGTCCGCGAGATGCTGCAATCGGAAGGGTTCGACGTGACAGTCACGCCGGACTACCAGGCGCTCGGCAACGCGGCGGATTATGATCTCGTGGTGCCGCAGATTACCGGTGGCGAGCTCGATCGCGAGACGACGATCCGGTTCTGCGCCGGGATCGAGGCGGGGACGGGGCTCGCCGCGTTCCACCATGGGCTGGCGACGACGTTCCAGGGCAATGCGCGCTTCCGCTTCATGGCGGCCTGCACGTTTGCGACGCATCCGGGCGACATCATCGACTACCGGGTGGATACCAAGAACTTCCATGACCCGATCATGGCGGGGATCGGCAGTTTCCCGCACCGGTCGGAGCAGTACTACATGCATGTCGATCCGGCGGTCGACGTGCTGGCGACGACGACGTTTTCGGGCGAGCACGCGAGCTGGAAGGCCAACGTGCAGATTCCGGTGGTGTTCAAGACGGTCTATGGCAAGGCGCGGGTGTTCTACACGGCGCTCGGGCACAAGCCGGCCGAGCTCGACAACCCGAAGATCAAGACCATCCTGCATCGGGGGCTGCTATGGGCGACGCGGTGATTCCGAAGCAGCCGGTTGGCGGTACGGGTCTTGAGATCAGCCGCATCGGCTTCGGCGGGGCGCCGCTCGGCGACCTGAAGCGGGCGCCGACGGAGGCGGGCGCGCGCGAGGTGCTGCAGGCGGCGTGGGATGCGGGCATCCGCTATTTCGATACGGCGCCGTTCTATGGCGCCGGCCTGTCGGAGCGGCGGATCGGCGACTTCCTGCGCGACAAGCCGCGGGATGAGTATGTGATTTCGACCAAGGTCGGCCGGCTGCTGGTGCCCGATCGCGCCTATGCGATGCAGCGCCACGGCAGCGCCAGTGCCCTGCCCTTCCGGCCGGTGTTCGACTTCACCCATGAGGGGGTGATGAAGAGTTTCGAGCAGTCGCTGCAGCGGCTGGGGCTGGAGCGGATCGACATCCTGTTCCTCCACGATCTCGGGTGGTTCAGCCAGAGGGACCGGCACGAGGAGACGATGCGGCAAGCGCTTGAGGGGGGCGGAATTCGCGCGCTGACCGAGTTGCGCGACAGCGGTGCCGTGCGGGCTATCGGCGCGGGGGTAAACGAGTGGCAGATCATCGACGAGCTGATGAACCACGGCCGGTTCGACATCTTCCTCCTCGCCAACCGCTACACGCTGCTCGACCAGGAGGTGATCGATACGCTGCTGCCGCGGGTGAAGCGGGAGGGCGTGGCGATCGTCGACGGGGCGCCGCTCAACAGCGGCATCCTCGCCACCGGGCCGGTGCCGAACGCGGTGTACGATTACGCTCAGGCCAGCCCCGAGATGATCGAGAAGACAAGGCGGATCGAGGTGCTGTGCAGGAAGCATGGCACGACGCTGATCCGGGCGGCGCTGAACTTTCCGCTCGGCCATGAGGCGATCACGGCGATCATCCCGGGGTTCTCCAATGTTGCGGAGTTCAGGGATAACCTCGAGGGGTATCGGCTCGCCGTCCCGGATGCGCTTTGGGATGAGTTGAAGGCGGAGGGGTTGCTGCACAAGGATGCACCTGGGCCGGTGACGCCGGTGTTGTGAGGGGGGCTCACGCCCTACGGTTGTTTGTGGGGCTTGCCAAGGCATGCTCAGCGTCCATTAGTTGGCGGAACCGGCCTTGGAGACATCATGGCGAATAGACGGCAGTTGTTCTGGGCACTCATATTGCTGTGCCACGTCGTTGCAACTCCCGCTTTAGCGATGTCGTGCAGTCGTTCAATACCTGCCCCAAAGGCTTTGGACTGCAGTGCCGAGGACATCGAATCCGGAGCAAACGGATGCTCGATTGCGGATTGCAGTATCGAATTTAATGGATGCGAAGTTGACTGGCCTCCCCTTTGCTCTGGTATCGAATTGATGTTGCACAAAGTATTTGGGTGGCCGCGGAATACCGAACCGAGGCCTGGCGACTACGTAGTCGAGTAACGCCCCACACTCCTTGTCCGGGCGAGTTGCGAGAAAGTCGGGCTCGTTGCCCGGTGCGCCGGGGGCCGGTGACGCCGGTGTTGTGAGGGGGACTCACGACGCTGACTGACGGAGGGGCGTCCAACGGCGAGAACCGGTGCAAGGTCGCGTAGGTGACTAGGTAGTTGTTGGGAGCAAATGTCTTTGCACGGTGTTCCAAAGGTCGTCTTGCTGTCATGAGTACTCGCCGCAGCTAGCGCGGTTTGCCTGCTGGCGGCTTTGGCACTGAGCTATCTTGACCCGTACGGCGGGCTGAGGTCCTACCCCATTGTGATCTCGCCGATCGTTTCTCTATGTGGGCAGTTGTCGCCTTCGGCTCCCTTGTTCAACTCGGATGGCGCTGGGGTTGGCAGCTAGCCCGGATATCTCACAGCTCCGCGCTGTTGGCAGGGTATGAATGCGTGCGGAGGGGATTTGGCCATTGCTGGTCTGCTTGGTGCGATGGCGTTGGCTTTTTCACGACGTGGGAACGCGCGGCGA
>Ga0247837_1004246_pt1 | contig 23318 bp, 16 predicted proteins | sample LaCtaG_2_FD_187115 | JGI IMG/M metagenome (GOLD analysis project Ga0247837, IMG submission 187115) | Freshwater microbial communities from meromictic Lake La Cruz, Castile-La Mancha, Spain - LaCruzMarch2015_14.5m | ecosystem: Environmental > Aquatic > Freshwater > Lake | place: Spain: Castile-La...
TCGCCTCGTTGTTCTGCTAACTCTCGGATAGTCACCTTACTTGCGCTTTCACTGGGCTCACAGGCACATGCCGAGCGGAGATATCATTCAAAAGGGGGTTTGTGGAGCTCATAGTGTAGCGATGTCTCAATTCGCAAATTATAAGGAAATTACACAGAGGTTAAATGAGCTGATGCTACTCAACAACCCCTAGAAAGAGCTAGATAAGTACTGTAAGCCTAGTCAAGGAAGGAGTAAGTCTTCAGACTAAACTTCTGCACTTCCCCCTTGCAGGCAATGAGGACGAGGGAGCCCACTATCAGAGGCTGCTGAGTACTACCACTGACCTTGCTAGTGGTGGAGAGGTGGAACTTGCACTCAGTCTCGATCATTGATGCACTATTGGGTCAGAGGAGAGGGGGTAGATTGATAGGCAGCATTGTGAAGATTTCTGTCTGTGCGTCGAAAGTCTCCACTTTCTTGTGACTATTCGTAGAAGCGAGGTAGAGGAGGGAGCGGAAGTGACAGGCTTTGTGAGTAACTGCGACATTTTCATTCTTGTAGCCCTTCTTCCTCAGATATTTCTACTGATAACACCTAATATAAGGACACATCATTGCAGTGGCAGGGTTGCAGTGTGGCCTCTAGGCTTACATTGCTTGACCTCCAGAATTGGTGATTTCCGCTTAACTGTCAAGGAGTAGTAGAGCTAGTATTGAGACTCGGCTTTCTGGCAATTTAAGCCTTTACGCAAGCAAGACTGGCTCACTCCAATGTGTGCTCACTCATTGACCTGTCTATATATTTGAACAGGCACTGCGAACAGTACAGTTTGAATGCAGCACATTGTGATTTAAAGCCTCACAATCTACTGACCAATGGCATTGGACTGTTGAAAATTACAGACTTTGGGTCAGCGTGACTGAGAGGAGATCAATGAGGAAGTCGGGACTGCGCTATACATAAGTCCTAAGAATGCAACAGTCAGCAGAACTATCACTATATGAAGTCGAATGTGAACTTCCGACCTGTAGCAGGGCTCTGGGAGGGGTAGCTGTATACTCCCTTGGATTCAGCTTCCTGCACTTCTACTCCAACCTCCAAAAGATTCTTCAGATCTCTTTGCGAGCCCTTTGACATTCTATTCATCCAGACACGGGCTTGTTCTGCTGTAGTGGTAATGTTTCCGCAGGTGAAGGACGGCTTTACGACTAATAGATGCGAAGTGCACCTATATACATGAACACAACCACATATGATGGGAGTCGAAGCAGCGTGCAGCGCTACACAGTACAAGGGTCGAGTTAGGATGTAATCAGTGATAGCAGGTCTTTTTCTCATGTTGTAGAGACTCGAACTGGTGCAGCTCATTCATTCTCTCCAATCGCCCCACCGAGTTGTGATGGTCAGTTTTCTCCCCAACTAGATGACGTCCATCGTACATACGTCAGACCTAGTGGAAGTGACTTGGCAGACTAATGGCGCTGTGCGTGGTGGAGCGCTGGCAGCAGACCGCAGACGTGGAAGTGTTCTATGACCTCATCCAGCGAAAAATCACGTATAAGAAGTACGCGTGGCTGTACTCACAGAGTGTAGACTCCGGCCGAAGCACCCGCTACTCCGAACTGCAGGGTCTGGAGTAAGTCACACGCAGAGACAAACTGCTGGGCGCACTCTTCAGTCCCAGTGAGCGCTACCTGGCCTGGCACCGGAGTGCGTCTGAGCTGCATGTGCGTGCGGTGGAAAGTGCGGAACTGTATTCCTTGCGACTCTCAAAAGGACGCACGTTGCTGGCCTACCACTGGATCACCTCGGGCGTGCTGGCTGACTTCCTTATTGTGCACTCTGGTGGGCTCGACTTGTACAAACTGCAAGAACTGCCCCTTCGTCTACTTCCAGTCAAGACCTTTGCATTCCCCACAGGACGCTTCTGGCTGGAGCCCCGGACAGGGGTCTTGGTGCTGGCTCACTCCAGCAAGCCAGGCGTGCTCCGTTCCTACTTCTGCATCCAGACCAAGGTGGGTCCCAAGTTCCACTTGACCCAGCCAGTTCCTGCTTCTTCCTGGGCGCCCAGCTTTCCTCATGTCCCGACTTTAGCACCTCCCTCAGATCATCGAGGGGTGTTGGCCCAGCTCTACGAGGTGGTGCACTTCCTGCATCTCTGCCAGAGCACTGGCCAAATCAAGCTTTATCTACTTCAGTTGGATGCTGCTGTACTGCTCCCGGACCCGATTCAACGATCTCCTGGCCTCTACGACTTGTATGTGGTGGACAGCCTCATCGTCATACAGTCAGAGGTTCGGCAGGAAGAGTACGTTTACGACCTGAGTGCTGGCCGCCAGCCTTTTGTTACTGTACGATATGGCACAGAGAACCAAAGCACTAAGGGCTGCTTGTGCAGACGAGAGCCGCTGCTGTCTCGCTTGGTGCGGGTGGACCAAGACATACTGATTGATACGGAGGCAGGCCGCTGCTACCGCTTGGATATGAGGCCCGAGGAGTTGGCCCGAGCCCAGGGCAGCCTCACAGCAGTGCTTCTGTTTCTGCTCCGCCGCACTGGCTGTCGCTTGGAAGCCTTCGCCTACTTGCGAGACCAAATCCTCGCACGAGCTCCTCTCAAGTCACTGTCTGAGTTCTTCATGACGAGCAGCAAGGCGTACCGACAAGTAGCGCTTCGAGTGACTCCTCGGAAGTTCTCGCAGAGCTCAGAACCGCGGGCTTCACTGAGTGTGGAGCCTGAGTTGAAGGCGGACTCGGGCTTGGCGGTGATGCTCCAGGCTGATATGTTGGCACTTGTTCTTCAAGACTTGTGTGAGTCTCCACTGCCGTCTGCTTATGTTACGGCTGTGATGCTTGAGTATCAACGCTCTCTGGTGACTCAAGAAATCCACGTGAGTCAGGGCGTGCAGCAGTTGGTGGCTCGTCAGTTAGTACTCACCGGCAATTTCGTGCTACTTCAGACAATGCTGCACCACCGCATCCTAGCCGACTGTTCGGAGCTCGTCTGTCTCCTGCTTTCTGCCGTTGCCACCTACCCTGCAAGTCTCCAACTCGCCCTCGACATGCTTCAACGTCTGAAGGGTCACGGACAAGCAGCTATGTTGCTAGTGGAGCGGCAGCTACTCTACGAGGCTTGCGCCTGTACTGACTGCTGGTCCTCTGAAACCCTGCAGACTGTAGAGGCCTCACTCGCAAGTCTGCCGCCCTCAGAACTCGTCACCATGGCCAGAGACTTCATTCGAGGCCGAACTACCCTGCTTCCCTCTCGCAGCCTGAGTAAATAGTCAATGGAGGTCTTTCTTGATGTGATGCAGTCCAAGTTACTACAGTGTTCTCTCACTGAACTGGCAGTTGCAGACCTTCACACAGGCAGGATAGAGCACTTCGGCTCCATTCCCAAAGAGATGACTTCTACCTGGCTGGGAGCCGCAGTGAGTCCTGATAATGACTATCTGTTCTTCCACCGGGAACCCAAGATTCTCGAGTACATCAGTCTCTCCTCGGGCAAAGTCTTTCAGCAAAAGGTGAAGCAGAAAGCCCCGATACTCGGGTACCACTGGAGCGCAGACGGCCCTGATTTCGTGCTTGTGACCACAGGTGGAGTCCGCTTCTACCGCTTGGAGGCTGAGCGAGGCCGTCTCAAGAAGAGAGCGATGTACCTGTTTAGTGTGCAGCGGTATTGGGTGGAAGCTGGCGGCCAGTTGCTGTTGGTGCAGGAAAGTCAGCACACCAATGTACTCCGCACCTACGGCTTTCGCTTTCCTGCCACTACCGTGGCTTCTCTCTTCGAAGGCAAGCGATACATCTTGGATGCGCCTGCCACTGTCACAGGCCATCTGCACAATGCCTACGCAGGCAGTCAAAGCCTTCGCAATTGGAGCAAGACTGCAGACTTGCAACACGCAGTACTGGTGCGGCTTTACGAGTCCCTTCACTTTGTACACTACCAAGACCACGACTGTCGACTGTTTGTTTACCAACTCCCGCTTGCGGGGGGCGCAGTGAGTTGTCAGGTGATCAACTTGGAAGACGACTGTTGGGAGTTTCTGGCAGTGGACAGTGTACTGGTGGGACGCTCAGTTGCGACACAGCGAGTCTGCTGTGTTGATGTGCGCCAACCTGCAACTCTGACAATCCCAGCTCTCCAGGATCAGCCGGCTCCAGCTCCCAACGCCGCCACTCAGAGTCTACTGCCCTTCGACTTCCAGCTACCTGGCGTATCACTGCAAGGCGCTACAGCTCCCCACTTCCTAGTGGCTTCATCCACGTTGCTAGTGCATGTTGACACTTGGGAACCCCACCGTCTGGTCCTCAACTTCCGTGAGCTGGCAACTCAGTGGGGAGACACTAAAGCTCAGTTCGCGTTTCTACTGCGAAGAGCGGGCATGAAGTCAGAGGCACTGAAATTCCTTCGAATCTGCTTGCTGCAGCCTTGCGCTCTGGTGGTAATTTCCAAGTTGTTCCACATTCTCAGCAAGATCTACGTGTCTGCACTGCAAGAGGAGCAGGATGAAACTCAAGACGAACTGCGGCTGCGAGACGGTACGTGCGTGCTTTCGCAGAAAGAAGTGTGTGAAAAGGTACTGCTGGATGTATACGAAGCGTATGAAAAGAGGCAAAACAGAGGGTTCATAACCGCAGTGCTGTTGGAGTTTGTGCGGCAGTTCCAGGCCAGAGGAGTGCGCATCACTTCCAAAGTGCAGCAACTCCTAGCCAAGAACCTCATCGCAGCCGGCGACTTCGCTCTGTTGCAGCACTTGCTGGTCAGAGACGTGTTCAGCGACCTGCAAGAAGTGAATTTGCTACTGCTGACAGCTGCTCGGTGCAGTGGCCAGGCAGCCTGTGTAGCTCTGGATGTACTTTGGCGACTTCAAGACTGGAAAGAACTGACTTACTTGTGCTTGGAGCGCGGGTTATTGTATGAGTTGATGCGGACTCTAGAGGCCCGTCCTTACGACTCACAATGTGCTCAGGTGCTGGAGCGATTTACAAAAGAATGCAGCCAGCGCCAAGTAGTGCTTGGAGTTCTCAGCTTCCTGGAAGCTTGGCGCCTAGGTAATGAAAGCTCCTAGTCAGGAGGAGTTGGGACTAGTCCATATAATGCTAATCATTGGCTGTCTCACATACCTGTTCCCCCTCCTCTGCGCCTCAGCTGGCGAGATTCGACCCCGGACATCCAAGCCAGTCTTGCTCGAGTACAACAACGCAGGCATGCTCAGTTCGCATACCTTCAGCTTCCTGTCAGACTCAGTCGTAACCTCTGGTCTAAAGCTACTAATTCACTTTCCTCCTCAGTACAAACTGACGTCTTGCCAGGTGCGGTTTCTGCCCGATCTGGAGGTACCAAGCCGAATCGAGGGCTCTGCCTTGATAGTGGAAGTGCAAGGCACTCCGGAGCTGCTGGATGGAAGATATGCTTTGCTAGTGCAAGGCCTTACCGCGCCCTCCTCCCCAGGACTCACTGGACTGTTTGGAGTCGAGCTCAGACGAGGAGAAACCACTCTGGACTTCAACGACTGCTTCGCTCAAGTGGGCATCACTCCGGCCTACAGACCCATGTCCCAGCCTCAATTCTCCTGTCTGTCTGCCTGCCAGACTGGCCAGCTCTCGTCCTACCGCCTTGCAGTGCAGCTCCCTTTCGTCCTTAGTCCACAACTCCGCTTGCTAGTCAGAGTTCCTGAAGCGTTTTCCTGGCAGTCAGGGCAAGAGTGTTCCTCTCCCGAGGCTCCGCTGCTCAGGTGTTTTCGACTCACCCCCGACACCCTGAGGCTAAAGGGCTGGGACAATGAACATCTAAACTTCACTGTGACGTTCGCTGCAGTGCGGAATCCACTGGGAACTGGAGAACTGGGACCTTTCGTACTGGAAGTATTGGAAGAAGGCGCGGACACGCTTCTGACTCGGTCTCCCTCCTTCCACCTTGCCGCTTTCCAAGCCAGAGACATCATAGTGGAGCAAGTCTGTCCTAGTCACCAGTCCTCTTACTACTGCTCTGTGCAGCGTTCGCACCTCGCACCCGCAAGTCTCTTGGCCTTCAACATCACCGCCCACACCTCCAACCCAATCCCCCCTGGCGGCTTCTTACAGCTGAGCTTCTCTGCGGACTTCCTGGGCTTGGAGCCTGCTTCCTGCCTCGTGCTAGCCGGACTGAAGGCACAGCAGGGCCAGACGAAATGCGAGGTATTCTCGAACATGACTGTGGTGTTCCGCCCTGCCGGTCTTGTCGTGCAAGGCCCTTTCACTGTTCAGGTGAAAGTGACGACTCCTCAAAGAGGCCCGGGGAAGTTCACACTCGCAACTTATTCCCCTGCGCAGTTGATTGACCAGTCGAGTCCTCAGCTAGTGGAGTTGGAGGCCCTGGATCGAATGCATAGTGCCTCTGCACTTTGGTCGGATGCGCGCGCTGGCCAAGAGACTGAACTTTCCCTGATCTTCCGGCCCAACAAGACCTTCCAGAACGGACATATGCGGCTCCGTCTCCCCGTCCATAATGTGTTCCTGAATAGACCTTCTGTGGTGGTGTGTGGAGTAGACAAAGAAGAAGTAATGTTCGCCAGTTTCAACGCTGAATTGGGAGTAATGGATATCCAACTGCCTTCTCGTCCTATCCCTAACACCTGCGACAGTTCAATTGACGTCACCACAGGTGGAGGCAGTATAAGGCTTCCGACCACTCCGGGTGCCTTGTCGCTAGAGCTCCTGTTGAATGACGGCGCTGCAGACGTGGAGAGTTACATGCTGTGGGTGCAAGTGCAGGGCAGTGCTTTCCAGGACAGTTCCCTGACGTCTGCAAGTCTCAACCCCGGGAGCGTGTCAGTGTATCAGTGGGGGTTCGTGCCGACTGTGCTGGTGCCGAGCTGGAAGGATGGAGGACTCCTGGAGCTGGAGTTCGACCTGCAGGCTTGGGGAGCGGAGTTGGGCACTGACCTGTCGATTGGTAGCTCTCTGCCCTGTTCCCAGGCAATTCACTGTGTGCTTATAAGGCCTGCAGTAGTGCAGATTCAGCAGTTCCCTTCCATCCCTCCTATGACAGTCTTCAATTTCACCCTCGGAGGCATTTCCAACCCCAGTCGAGTCGGCAGCTTCTCTGTGACTCTCACAGCTTTCCTCCACTCTCAGTCCCTCCACTCCGCCTCACACAGTCTAGTGCTGTTCAAAGGCTCTGACATCAACAACAAGTCAGCCCAAGCCACACTCACTCCCACGACTATCAATACTCCCTGCAACCTTACTCTTACCTTTCCAGCAGACCGAGGGAACTCGCTGCTTCTCCAACTGCACGCTGATTTCTTCAGCTCGGCTGCACTTCTCTGCTACATGGATAAAAAACGCACGCCTTGCAGCGGCTTTTCTAACTCAGGATTGGTACTGCTCAGCAAATTTCGCGAGCTAGAAAGCTCCAGTGAGCATCAAGTGCTGATCACTGGCCTTATCAGTCCTCGATATGTGCTCCCTCCTAGTACTCTGCGCTTCTATGTGCTGCAGACAGGCTCAGAATCCGGTCGCTTCGAAAGCACAGTGCCAGGGCTAAGTCCCGGCCAAATCAGCCAAACCACAGTGACAATGGACAGCAACGAGGCTGGAAGCCTGGACACCACCTACTTCTTCATCTTCACTCCACAGAACAGTCTCGACTTCAACGGCACTCTCCGAGTCAGCTTCCCTGCGGACTACCTGCTCCTCGCACCTTTGGACTGCGCTTTCAATGGCACTGCGCCTGAGACGCTCGGCTTGCCTGCTTGCTGGGTGCAGGGGAACTGGGTGACGATTTCCACCTTAGGTGTAGAGGCAGACTCAGCCCTCACTGTAAAAATCGCCCATGTTGCAAATCCGGAAACAGCTGGCTGGACCAGTGACTTTGCTCTGGAAAGCTACTCAGACCAGGGACTGCTCATCGACTGCAACTCCCACATCCCTGGCATCAGTCTCAGCAGAAAGCAGCCCAAAGTGCCGCTCGTCCATCTCGGCGTTAAGATGAACCCGAACAACCGCAACTTCCCTGGAGACGTGTCGCTGACCTTCCTGCCGGCCTCTAGTCTTCCCAAAGGCACATCCATCGAAGTGACCTTTCCTGCTGCTGAGTTTCCCCAACTTCCGCTGAACCCGGACTGCTCAGTCTCAGGCGGAGTGACGCTGCTTCAGAACTGCACTGCCAAAGGCTCAGTACTCACTGCTACGACTTCCCTCCCTTACCTGAGAGGCATGCGACCTGCTCCGATTACTCTATTGGTGCGCAGCCTTCAGTCTGAAGGCAGTGCTTCTGAATCAGACCTTTTCACTATTAAACTGCGGTATGCACGTTTCCTGATCGACGAAAGTCCTGCGAGCGTCAGCAACCGAACCCTGAGTTTCGGGTCCGAGCCGAAGACCTTGACCTTAGTAGACTTCGACTACAGTCCCAAAACAGCAGGTGAAGAGGCAATTTACTCCTTCACTCTGATTCCTGCCTCTGACTTCCAGCCCAGCTGTGTACTGGGAGTGCGCTTCGGCCCGCAGTTCCCTCGCAGACTCAGTCACGCTCTCCAATGCGTCTCAAAGCAGCTGGCAGCCTCGGATGACATGCGAGTGAACTGCTATGAAGCTGACCGGACAGTGGTGGTGTCAAGTCCTGTGGGGTGGCACCAGAGTGCTTCTGCTCAGGACCTCACACTTGAGCTCCGGCGCATTGTGAACCCTGCGGAAAACCTGGGTCCAATAGCCTTGTTCACTCAATGTGGCGACACTCTGCTGGACTACTTGTTGACAACTCCCGCGCACACTCCAGAAGTGCCCCCACAGCCACTAGTTCTATCGGCTTTCCATACTTCCACCGCTGCAGCAGGCCAACTAGCCAACATTACACTCACAGTCACAGGACTGCCTGTGGACCGGGAACTTGACCTGGTCCTCGTCACCTTTTCGCAGGATTTCGACCTCGATTTCGTGCACAAGAAAATCACCTGTCTGTCCGCTCTCTTCTCCAATATATCCAGTGTGGCCTGCGACTACGAGCAGGGCACAGTGTCAATCGCTGCGTTTCCCCCCGACTTCACAAGCGGGACAAGTCTCGAGGTCGTGGTGCAGGGCGTGGAAAACCCCTGGGAAGTACGAGAAGTGCTGTACCCCGTGGTGAGTGTGTACGACGCTACACATGAAGTGATAGTGGCCAAAACTGCTGCGAACCTGAGTCGCTTGCCTGGCCTGCACTACCAACACTCCCTCTTCTCCATCCAGGTCAACGACAACCGGCCGTGGAGCCAAAACAAAGGCACTGTATCGGAGTTTATCTATGTGACGCTGGAAGCGCCGGCCTCTCGAGAGTTCTCTATCAGTTACCGCGGGAATATTCCAGGAGTCAAGGTGTCGCCCTTCGCTGTGATTTTCCCGCAAGGAGCCGTCACATCTCAGTTCCGTCTGGAGATCAGTCAATCCGCTGCAAGAGGCAACTACACTATTGAGTGGAACGTGAATGGAGCCTGGTACGAGCCCAAGTACGCAGCTAGACGCTTTCAAGTGGAGGTGACTGACCTGGGCAATGAGCAGGTGCTAGTGAGTGCAGCTGAGAGTGTGGAGCAGGGAGGTCAGGCTGTTAGTACTGTGGTGCTGCAGCATGCCCCTTGCAATGAGTTGGCGCTGCGTCTGGTGCAGTTGAGTCCCCAGCCCTCCCGATTGACCTTCGCACCCGAAGTCCTCCGCTTTGAGCCGGGGGAAATTTCCAAGCAGTTCACTATCAGAGTGTCGGAGGACTCTTATGGCGACTTAGGAGAGTTCTTCATCTACAAAGAAGGCATCAACGCCAACACCTACTTCCTCCCTCACAGCGTCTTCAGCTTCCGAGTGAAGCCGCGAGAAGGCTCGCCCGCTCGAGTGACCGCCCTGCAAGTGCTCGAGGCCAACCGCACCGCTGTGCGTCTCCTCGCTGCCACCGACAGACCTGTGTCTCTGTACTGGATGCTGGCTTGGTTCGGCACTAGTGCTCCTAGACTTGCAGAACTGCAGTCTCGCTCCTTCGAGGGGAAAACCCCTGAGAAGCCGCAGTTCGCGCTGACTCAAGGAGTGGCAGCAGCGCCGTATCGATACGAGCACGAAGTCATCTTCACTGGTCTGCGTGCTCAGACTCGATACATGATGTATGTGCAGATGGAGGGGGAGCAGACTACTGGCCAGGGAGGCAACTTTACGACTGGGCCGCACCTTCGTTCAGCCTATGTCACGCTGCGCTTTCGCAGTGCCTTAGAGTCCTCAGAGAAGGCGGAACTGCTTCGCACTATTGCCGGGCTTCTCATCCTCCCTTTGGAACGACTTGTGCTGACTGAATCAAAGCGCTTGAACAGCACCTTGCCAGCGAAGTCAGGAACTCGCCCCCACCTCTGCCATTTGGTGCTCGTGACGGATCCCTACGACGCAGGGACTCGCTCTCCCCGCACTCAACTGGCCAGTCTGGACTCCTTCCGCTCTCAACTCAAAGTCGCTAGTGTGTCTTTGGACGAGTCTGCGGACCTGTCCCCAGTGGACCTGCCTTTCGCTCCCCCTGCCTGGAAAAGCACTCCTGCTATCGGTATGCTTACCAGCAAATCCGTGCGTCTGGATAGTGTCCTTTTGACAGACTTCGGCAACGTTCACCTCTGCGCTGTGAAGCAGGAGCAGCCCCCCACTCCCCTTTCCGCGCAGATCGCAAGAGGCCAAGACTTCTTCAACAGAGACTGCTGGTACAAGGCCTCTGTCCAGACCACAGCTTCCCACTCCAGTGTGCTGCTCAACAGTCTACAGGCAGACACAAGTTACTGGTTGTATCTGAGTGCGGACAATGACTGGCCGGGCCAGCCTGACCTGCTTGAGGACTCGCTGGTGCAGACTATCGGGTTCAAGACGCTGACGGTGGAGGAGGAAAGGAGGAGAGAGCAAGCAGATAAGGCGGGAGCCGACACACTGGCTCTCGGAGGACTGCTGTTTGTGCTTTTCAGTTAAGTCGTCTGTGGGTAGTTCTGCAGGGACTGGGTGAGTGTGACTCTCTGTAAATGGGGCCGCGCCTGTCTCGGCTAGACATAGAGTCCGAGGCCCTAAGGGAAGAACGGCGACAGAAGTCCAGCAACTTAGAGCAGCGCCGCACTCAGCACAGAACCACAGCCAGCTTTATGCTGGCTCGCGTGCTGGCCCGCAGTCCTGAGAGCCGCCAGCCTTGGGAACTCGCACTCAACCCCCAAGCCATGGGCCTGCTCGTCAAGTTCCTGTCTCCAGACCTCCCTCAACTCCTGCTAGTCTCTGCCACTTGGCACGTGCGAGTGCTGGAGGCACTGGATCAGACCTTTCACAGGATTGAGTCCTCCTTTGCACTGGTGCACTCCAACCTCCTTTTCTTCAAGAACAGCTTTCAAACCTTCAGTCGCATTCGAGTCGCGGACCGCACAGGCCTGCGACATGACCGAGTGATTGCCTTCGAGCCACTGTCCATTCTGTGCCACCAAACTGTCAAACTGCGCTGCACCTACCGCTTTCTCTACAGCTCTGTGAGCTATCGCTTTGAGTACAAGTTCGACTGCGTGCCCAACGGCAAGCGCACTCTGTGGGTATATAGAGACGACTCGAAGTTTAATGGTGCGGAAAAGAGTCTGGGGTACCATGCACAGGTGCCCAGAGTGTGTGTGGGGCATACTGCTGAAATCGCACTCACTTGGTTCAATTTGCAGGGACTACTGGACCTGGACTCGATTGAGTGGCAGCCGCCGTTGATTCAGGACACCAGAGCTGTGCTGCAGAGTCTCACTGTTGTGAACCCCCACACTCCAAAGCAGAAGCCTGACTCAGAGACAGACACCCTCGCACACAAGCTCTACCACTTCAACATTTCTCGCCACTGCGAAGCTGAGTACTCCAACACTGAGTGGTTCGAAGCGGAGTACTTCGCTAGGCAAAGGGACGTCTACATCTACGACCACTTCATGCCTTTCCTGCGACTTATTCACTGCGAGTTCGCTGGGGTGGATGTCACCACCAGCAAAAACACTTACTTGGCGGTTAGTCCTGGACTCATACCTGACAGCAAACAGAAAGTGGGGATGGAAATCGAAGTAAAGGAGCGGGACAGCCCCATCACTACAGAGGTGAAACGGCTGGGACTGCTGTACGACCGAGGAAGGCCGCTGGAACTACGTCTGGGCGACACTTTCATTTTGTACATCAGCAAAGGCGGCTAGCATAGCCTGGTAAAATGAGGATTCTGCTGCAGGCGCCTGGCTGTGTGACAGTGAGTGTGGAGGGGTGCTGGGCTGCAGGGCAGTTGGAGGCTGAGGTGGAGAGAAGGCTGGGCATTCCAGAGGGCAAGTTTCAACTTCAGTGGAAAGGCAAAGAGTTGCGAGACCCACAGTTCCTATCGGATTTGAGTGAAGTGCGAGTGCATCTGAAGCTGCCAGGAGGCATCTACTACCCTGAAGACAATGATTTGAGCATGAAAGAGCTGCACCAATTGATCTGTCGGCGTTGCTACTGTCGAAACAGCTACGACCGGCGGTCCTGCCGCAAGTGTGGCCACCCAGACCTGCGCAGTCGCAAAAACGGCCTATACCCTCGCAATAGAGACTCCAATCCCAACCGTCCTAAGTCCTAGTCATTGCTGCTTCTGCCCTTCTGCGCACCTCCTGCAGACCTCCCATCTGCTGCACCGTCTTCGCCTCTCTTCTGAAGTCGTTCAGACGCAGGATCGCGTACTTGATGTAGTCAAAGCCTTCCCTCGGCACTTTCGCCATTGCGACTGACCACACCGCCCAGAAGTAGTGCCCGCATATCAAACACATTCGTGTTTCCGCCCACAGCGCTGCATCACCCCCATACGCCTGCACATAATAAGTGAGCAGCGACTCGTCATACAGTGCTTCGGGGAAGTAAGACCAGTAGGGAGGGGTAGGAGTGGTGTACTCGTACATCAGTTCGTTGATAGTGCAGGCCAGGTCCATCCCGCGGAAGCCGTAGCCTGCGTACTCGTAGTCGATCAGGCGAATTTGGTCTGCGCTTTGGACGTAGAGAAAGTTGAGACGGTTGCAGTCGTGGTGCAGAAATGCCTTCGGCGCCCAAAAAGGCATCAGATCCAGCCACTGTGCTAGCATCTCCTCCCCCAGCAGTTCCTCAATGTCACTCTTTTCCTCTGCCCTGATTTCCAAACTTCCGAGTTTCGCCAAGGCCATGTCTCTCCACACCTTTGCGTTATCCACTGTGGCGATGTGCTCGCAGTCCACCAAGTCTGTCAAGTTCTGTTCGTGCAGAGACCGCAGGGCCTGGCAAATGAGAAGCACCATACGAGGGTCGCGGAGTTCCATTCGCTCTACAGGTCTACCGTTGATGTACTCCTCGACTCGATCTCTGGCAGTGCAGCCGAAGGAATGGGGGCCGAAGCCCAGCTCACTGAGACGGTCGAATACTTGCCGTTCTCGAGCAATGTCGACAATTTCCGCTGCACCAAAGATCCTGTATACGAGCTTGCGGGTAGAGACTGGGTGGGAAGTCTCCACCAGATACACCGTGTTGGAGGTCCCAGGAAGTCTGAGCAGAGAGAGAGAGTCGTCAGGCAAATCTCGCCACTCAGGAAACAGCTCCTTGCAGCGAGCCTTCGCTGCCTCCATATTCCAGCTATGACGACTGCAAAGTCCTGCAGCAATAGGTCTGCTATTGATAGACTAAGTCATGCAGTAGCAGGGAATGTGCTCTAAAGTACTGCGAAGGCAGAGTGGTTGGCCACATTTGAATAAAAATGAAGGGCAGAGCGACCGCAGTCGTAGAGAACGTAGAGACCACCGGGGATCTGCCTGTGGCTCGCTTCGGTAAGAACCACCCAGGACACACAATCACTCTCATCTCCAAGAACAAGGCTATCATGTTCGGCGGAGCCACCGGTGACACCAACAAGTACAGCATCACAGGGGACACGTACTGTCTGGACCTGGCAGCCAAGACTTGGACCAAGTTGGAGCCCGCGGGCACCAGTCCTTCTCCGCGCGCTGCACACGCTGCTACGACTGTGGAGTCGCTGCAAGTGGTGGTGTACGGGGGAGCGACGGGTGGCGGCTCTCTGGCCAGTGATGATCTGTACCTTTTAGACTTGCGAAATGGAGAGGCTGAGGCAACCTGGATGATCGTGCCTGTGATCGGCACAACTCCGGGCCGACGCTACGGCCACACCATCGTGTTTTCCAAGCCTCACTTGTTAGTTTTCGGCGGCAACACAGGGTCAGAGGCAGTTAACGACGTGTGGGTATTGCACGTGGAGCGAGCTCCTTTCTCCTGGGCCAAAGTAGACGTGACAAGTGAAAGTCCCCCAGTGCGAGTGTACCACTCCGCTGCGATGTGTTTGACCGGGTCGGCACAAGGCATGATGGTAATCTTCGGGGGCAGAACATCTGACCAGACCGCTTTGAACGACACTTGGGGTCTGAGAAGACACAGAAACGGCACTTGGGACTGGGTGCAAGCACCCTACAAGGCAGGCACTACTGCGCCGTCTTCTCGCTACCAGCACGCTGCGCTGTTCGTAGGAGCAGTGATGCTCATCACTGGAGGCAGGACCGGGCGAGTCGGGGAGTCTGTCAATCTGGATGCCTACGACTCGGAAACCTCGGAATGGTACCAATTCCCTCCTGTGCACCGCTTCCGCCATGCCTGTGCGGTTATGGACAATTACGTGTATGTGCATGGAGGCTTCGAACACGAAACTCCCAACATCCCCATTGCAACTACAGTTCGCTTCGATACTATACGTCTTTTCGCCGGAAACGAGCATCTAATGCCACACGGCGGCTCTCCGGCTGAGCCTCCTCCACCCTCTTCCGGTACAAGTCTCAGGGGCTCAGAGTTAGTGAAGCAACCCCGGCCTCTCCCTGTCGCTCCTGCAGCTGAAACCTTAGTCCCACGTAGAGTGCCAGTCCCTGTGATCAGTCAGCCCACCGAAAAGGGCAACCCCTTGCACAACCTTTTCATCAACCATCTCCTCCGTCCCAGTGAGTGGAACACTCCTGCCAACTCGAAGTTCACTTTCCGCAGAGAGCATATTTGGGCACTCACAGAGGAGTGCGAGAGAATCATCAAAGCGCAGCCAATGGTCCTGCGCCTACGTGCTCCTATCAAGATATTTGGAGATGTGCATGGACAGTATGCAGACTTGATGCGGTTCTTCGACCTGTACGGAGCTCCTTCTGACAAGAAGAAAGAGGGAGGAGACTTAGAAGGCTTTGACTACCTGTTTATGGGCGACTTCGTGGACCGCGGCTCCCACTCACTCGAGACGATTTGTCTGCTTATGGCGCTGAAGTGCAAGTACCCGGAGCAGATTCACATGATTCGAGGCAACCATGAAGACCGCTGGATCAACAACGCGTTCGGCTTCTTTGACGAGTGCCAGGTCAGGCTGGGCGAAGACCCCAACGACCAGAAGTCCATCTTCAACCGAATCAACAACTTGTTCGAGTACCTGCCGCTTGCGGCTCTAGTGGAGGAGAAGATCATTTGCCTGCATGGAGGCATCGGCTCCACTCTTCTCAATGTGCAGCAAATCGAGGAACTGCCCCGTCCTTTGGAAGTCATCCACGAAGTTTCCAATGAGATGCAGCAACTCGTCGTAGACATTCTGTGGAGCGACCCTACAGACAGTGACCAAGAACTGGGCATTCAACCAAACGTCATTCGCGACCCTAACGGCACAGGCAACATTGTCAAGTTCGGGCCGGACCGAGTGAAGGATTTCCTCGACGCCAACGGCCTTTCCCTCATCCTCAGAGCGCATGAGTGTGTGATGGACGGCTTCGAGCGCTTCGCAGGCGGACTTCTGATTACAGTCTTCAGCGCTACAGACTACTGCGGGAGGCATAAGAACGCAGGCGCGGTGCTGTTCGTCAAGAAGAACATGGAGATCAAGATGAAGCTCGTCTACCCGGTGGACAACCCTTACGGCTCGAACTGGATTGAGAACGAGGAGAGTCTGAGAAAGCGGCCGCCCACTCCTCCGCGCTGGCGCAACAACGGCCCCAGACGTGTGTCCTACGACTAAGTCTAGTCAAATAGTCTCTGTTAGGCGAAGTTGCCGCGCTCTAGGTCCAGCAGCACTAGCACCTGGATCACTCGCTGCTCCAATTCTTCCTCAGCTACTACTCCGCGCAGCTGCGAGCAGTAGAACTCTAGAGGCGGCTCCTCCTCAGTCTTGTGCTCTTCCAGTCCCTTCACTATAGTATAGACTTGAACGAACACCGTTTTCCCCATTTCCCGCTCCAACTCAGCTCTCATTTCTTCCTCTTTTTCCTGGCCCGAGGTATGCTGACTTTGCTCGATCACCTCTGGGATTTCATCCTCTCTATCCGGCTGTGCAGTAACTTCCCTCATCTGCACAGGCTCAGCCTCTCCTGGGTGCTCCAACAACGCATGCTGTAATTCCAGTATTTCTGCTTGAGCTTCAAATCCTCTGCTCAATGCTATCTTCTCCTCCTTGGCCTGCTGAAACCCCTCCGAACTGCGTAGCTCCTGCAGCTGAATGTCGGAGGCAGTTGTGAAGGCTTCAGTTTTGATGGAGTGCCGCAGCTTCTTTTCCTTGATATCTGCTAGCATGACTTTGCGCTTTTCCTCTCGAGTCGCGGCTTCAGAGTACTCAGACAGGAATTCCTGGTTAGTCAGAGACTCCGCAGTGGAGCAGTCATTGGCAGGCGTAGGTCCATCTAAAGATATGAAGAAGGCGACGTTGGGGGGGAGTGGGGGCTGCTGGTCTGCGTGCTTGGGACTGGGGTTGGTCTGTTCTGGGGGAGTTTCATGGCCGGAGTGGGCTCTGGTGAGTTGAGTCTCTGGAGGGGGAGGCTGAGGAGGTTGGGTTTGCGAGCGTGCGGGAGGCTTCTGGAACAGATTCACGCCGTGCAGAAGTGTGTGAGAGAACTCTTGCTGCTGGATGGTTTCAGACAGAAAGCAGTGAATGCGCTGTTTGATGATGGGGATCCACAGGACTTCGTGAATGGTAGGTCGATCCTCAGGGTTAGTATTCAAAAGCACGCCAATGAGGGACTTGAGACTAGATGAGTAGCTGCCTTGCAAAGCGGGGAACTGTCCTTGCACTATCTTCAGCGCCAGACCGTGGATGGAGTTGGCTTGAAAGGGCGGCTGCAGCGCGCACATTTCATAGAGCAGAACCCCGAGAGACCAGATGTCACTCTTGAAGCTGTAGGGCCTGCTTTGCACGATTTCAGGACTCAGGTAGTACGGAGTCCCAACCATGGACTTCGCGTTCTCCCGAGTGCTCTTCAGTACCTTCGCAATTCCGAAGTCTCCCAACTTGACAATTCCATTGCTCATCAGAAAGATGTTCTGCGCCTTCAAGTCTCTGTGCAGTATCTTCCGGTCATGCACGTGCTTGATCGCCAGGCAAATCTGCACAAAAAGGTCCAGCACTTTGCCTTCTTCCAGTTGGATGCCGTCTTGCTTGCGCAGTAGAGAAGATAAGTCGCCTCCGTCTGCGTAGTCCATGACAATGCAGAGTTTTTTACGCTTGGTTTTGTACACTTCGTGGAAGGTGATGATGTTGGGGTGCTGCAGCTGTTCGAGGATCTTCGCTTCTCGTAGACTTTCGCTTTGGGCTTCTTTGGAAAGCGGGTTTAAGTCGATCTGCTTAATCACGCGTCGCTCGTGAGTGGACTGAGTCTCGACCAAGTAGCACTTTCCGAAGGAACCTTCGCCGAGAGTGGAAAGGATTTTGTACCTTTCGCTCATATTTCATATAGTGACCACTCACTGCCGCCCTCCAAATCACCCGAGCAGGCTTTCTCTGGGTATAGGAATACTGCAGGTCTCTGAGAACTAATGGCCTCATTGAAGACTGTTCTGTGCGACGGAAGGAGGAATGCGACTCCATACTTAAGCGCTATAGCTTGCGTAGACCTAGGAAGCCTTCCGCGTCCGAGTCTCCTGTATAGGTGAGAGATATGCGAGCCCTGGCCGGTAAGGCCAAGAAGTCCACCAACGTGAGTCCCGCCACATTGCCACTGGAGTGACTGCCTGTGCTGCGCAGTCTGCCGGAACTGTGGTGCACCACGTAACTGGCTGAGTTCATGGCGGACAGCACCACTTCTCCGTTCACCAGCAACTGCACAGTAGGCTTGCGAGACGCGAAGAAGCCGAAACAGATTTCGTACAGGCCGGGGGACACTGCCAATATCACGGTCTTCTCACGTTCCCATAGGAAGTTATCAGGGTACGTATTCACAGTCTGCACTTCCCAAGGCACAGCGTTGCCCACACGTACTTCCCCACTCTTCCAAATCCACCTCCCCACCATGTTCTCTGCACACAGTGCTTCGTTGATCAGGGACTGTTCGTTCACATGGGATTTGAACTCGTCGCGCACTGCCTTGCCGTCGGTTTCTTGGTGCAGGTCGCTGAGCGCCTTGTTCACGTCGTCTATGTCTTAGTGGCAATTACTGGCCTTCATGTCCAGGAGAGTGCACACATCCTTGATATTCGCCTTCATCACAATGTCCTTCGCCGCTTCTTCCAGTGCCGAGCGGGTATGGGCCACATGCAGCTCCAAGTCCGTCTGACTCGCCCTCCGCTGCATATCCACTCTCACCGCGTCCACAGTCCTGCGCAAGTCCTCAAAGTCCTCCACCGAGGCCTTCAGTCCGCACAGTCGAGTCACCATCGCACTGTCCGCCTTGTCCTCCAAAGAGCCCTGAATTAGCTCGATTCCCGCCTTCTTTTCCATCGCTTCCAGAAGTTCGTTTTCCAGGCGACTGATTCGCTGCTTGGTTTCCTCTCGCAGACTTTGCACAGTGCTCCCCAGGTCTGCTTTGGCTTCGGAGATAGAGGAGTGGACAGTGTCTGCACTGGCTCTGGCGGAAAGAGCCGCCAATAGGGTGTTTTTTACTTCTCCGAGGTCTGAAACAGAGGCTCGGTCCTTGCTTAGGGTCGTCAGGCCTTTGGTGAGGGCGTCTACTTGGTCCCGCAGGGTCGTTAGGTCGGTGTTTAGTTCAAATTTGAGTGAGGAGTTGAGGGACTTTATGTATTTCGCCTGGTCGTCCTGCTCCCGCCTATGCAAATCCACCAAATCCGCCAATTCTGCCTTTAATCTTCCTGTCTCATTCACTATTTCCCTAACTTCCACCTCCACTTTCCCAGTCTTTTCCATCGTTTTGGCCTCATAACTCTGTCGATCCGCCCTACTTTCGCTCTTTACCGCCCCTACCAACTCCCCAATTTCCCCCTTATGCAGTCTCAGCAGGTCCACTATTTTCTCCTCGTCTGCCTTTTTGCTGAGCATCGCCATCCACTTGTCCATGTCCCTGTTTTCCACCTTCTTGTTGATGGCGGTGAGGAGGGAGGTGCGCACTCGGTCGATTTCAGAGGTGAGTGAGGCGGTTTGGTCGTCTAAAGAGGAGAGATGGGCTGCGAGTTGCTGGGAAATGTCGCGGATTTCAGCTAGAATAGAGGAATGCAGGCCGTCCAGTTCTCGTTTGGAGGCTTTGCTGGTCAGTTCTTCCGCAACTGCAGCGAAATCCGCTGCTTCTGCCTTCGTTTCGACCTGAGCAACTAGCTGCTCCACCCACCTTCCCTCCGCCTTCCCGTCCAAAATTCCCAGTATGGACTCCAAGTCCGTCCTTTCTGCCTTGCTGCTGAGCATGACCTCTACGTCGCTCAGGTTTGCCTTCCTGCTGAGGGCGGTGGACACCATTTGCTTGCCTGCTTTGTCGTTTAGAGCTTCTTCTACGTCGGATTGGTTGGCCTTTTCCTGCAGGACGCTTTCGAGAGCGCGGAAGTCGCGCTCTTGGGCGCAGGTGGAAATTCGCCTGGAAAGGTCCTTGGTGGAGTCCTCTAGTTTCGACAGCAACATCTGAGTGGCAGCGTCCATTTCCCTACTCGTGACTTTCCCCTCCATCAACGTCTTCACCTCATCCACAGTAGGTCTGCTTCCCAGCAAGAACGACAAATCACTCCTCGACACTTTCTGCTCCAACTGCGCCTGCAAGTCCATCAACGGTCCTCTGCTCTCTATCACTGCCTGTATATCCGCCAGGTGGCCTGCCAATTCAGAGCTGCTGACTTTCTGGCTGAGTTGAGTTTGGGCTTCGGACTTGCTGAGCTTTTGAGGGAGCTGCCGCTCGAGGTCGCGGATGGCTGTGCCTTGGGACTTCACTACGTCGGATAGGGCTTTGAGCGTGAGACGCACGACGTCTTGCACGCTGCGCCAGTCCGCCACTCCATTCAGCAGGTCGTCGACTATAGCAGAGGAGTAGGGGTCTGAGGACTCAAACCGTCGTGAGGAAGAGGGCGAAGTGGCACTGCTGAGCATCTTTATGGCGGGCCATTTAAGCGCTATCCTGAGCCTTACGCCCGCTGGAGCGGAAGCCCTCCAGCCCCAAGTCCAACTCCACCATCTCCAGTCCGTCCTCCTTCAACTCGTCACTGAGCGCCAAGCACCTGCACGCCATACTCAGGCCGTAGATCAGGCAGCCCCACACACACGCCCAAAACACAATACAGCCGATGCCCACCATTTGGAAGCCGATCTGCTTGCCGTGGCCTTGGTGGTAGACGCCATTGCTGTAGTCCCAGAAGGCTGTGCCGAACACACCCCCGAATCCAGCTATTAGGTGCGCTGGAATTACGTATGCGCGGTCATCGATGCGCCGTGATAGGATGGCGAAAATGGAAAATAGGACTCCGGAAAATACACCGTGGACTAGGGCTTCCCAGCCCATGCAGTTTTGAGCGAAGCCGGCCACCCCCACCATGCCGGCTATGAAGCCTTTGAGGGAGCAGAGGTAGTAGTCTTCGCATTTCTGAGAGCAGAGGGGACCGAGGAGCAGGCCGATCACTGCACTCATGCCACCACTCAGCCAGGTGTTGAAGAAGGCCAAGGAGGCCTCGGTTACGCTCTGGGCGTGAACTGCGTTGATGTAGACGATTCCGATCATTTCGAAGAAGACGCCAATAGTGATCAGAGCTGTGCTGGCAGGCTTGTTGTCCAGTGGCCGGCGGTCCTCTGCATTCTTGTAATTCCTCCTGCTGAGCAGCAGTCCAGGCAGCGCAAACGCTCCGGCAAATATATGAATGACCGCAGCCCCGCCCGGGTCAATAAAGCCTCTCTCCAGCACGTCCTGCATAAGCCAGCCCGACCCCCACACCCACGCCACCACCGCAGGCCACACAAAGCCCATGAGGAACAGGGCTGTGAGCATATACACGAAGAACTGCACTCGCTCCATCACTGCACCGTTGATGATGAACAGCACGTAAATCCCGATGAAGCCGAAAACTGTGGCTTGTGCGAAGTGCAGACTGGAGCCCCATTCGTCCCCGGCATATCCGTCCTCTCCGATAAAGACGTCTACGCTGGTGAAGCTGAAGGCGTACCCCGTCAGCCACCAAATCACTATGCCCACTGAAAGCATGAGCACGTTTTTGACCATCACGAAGTGGCCTGAGGACTTGCGCGCCAGCCCGGCTTCGAGGAGAGTCTGACCGACCTAAGTAGGCACTACGAGTGTGAGGAAGATGAAGCCTGCGGACACCAGGAGGAAGGCAGTCATCACCAGGCCTTTCTCGTCTGTCTCCACACCAGTTGCTGTAGGCTGGGCCGCTGCCATTAGATAATGCTAGCCAAGGCTCGCCGCTTTCTGCCTTCTTTCTCGAGAGCCGTCTCCTCCTTCCCCTACTTCTCAGAGTCTGAGGACGAGGCCCCGGCTCCCTTCGCGCCTTCCCCAACAGAGTCACTATACACCAATCTGCTGAAGAGGGAAAAGAAGTTCTTGGACTATGTCAGCACGACTGCGGTGGCAGGCAAGGGAGGGGACGGCTGCTACACCTTTACTAGGACTCGGGGAGTGAGGAGAGCCTTTCCTGCAGGAGGGAATGGAGCTCCAGGGGGAGACGTGTGCATCGAGGCCACTCCTGACGCCCACAGTCTCTTCACCCCGCCAGTGATCGAGGCGGACAGCGGAGAAAGCGGCAAAGGCAAAGACATGGATGGCCGTCGTGGCAAAGACTTCCTGCTCAAAGTCCCTCTAGGCACACTCGTCTACGAGGCGGCTGCCTACGAAAAGCGTCGACTTCTGTTCGACTTGGACACTCCCCAGAAGGTAGTTGTGGCGAAGGGGGGCACAGGAGGTCGCGGCAACAAAGTGTACTCTAGTGTGATTGAGAGGGAGGTCGGACAGCTTGGAGAAAACAAAAGACTGATTTTGGAGCTTAAACTTATCGCGGATATTGGCTTCGTAGGGTATCCGAATGCAGGGAAAACGTCACTTCTAGCGGCGCTTACACGTGCTTGTCCCACTATTGCTTCGTACCCGTTCACCACTCTGCACCCATATGTAGGGACTTTGAGCTATGTGGACGGCTTCAAACTGACCATTGCCGACATGCCTGGCCTAATTGAAGGAGCACATGAGAATAAAGGCCTAGGCCATGACTTCCTCAAACACATCCAGCGCACCAAAGCCCTCGTATACATCCTCGACCCTACCAGTCACCTGCTAAACGACTTATTAGTCCTGTATGACGAGCTGAAGCGGTATGACCCCAAGCTCGTCCGCAAGCCGTACACAGTGATAGTCAACAAAAGTGACCTCGTAGGAGATGCAGAAAAGGCGCAAATCGCGGAACTGCGAGAGAAACTGGGAATGGATGTTGTGGAAGTCAGTGCGAAATTCGGCACAAATTTGAGTCCACTCGTCGAAAGCTTTCGCACACTTGTGGAGCGCCTACGGCCGAAGAAGAAGCCGCAAGCAAACGACTATGAAGTCCTTTTCACTAACCCTAAGTCAGAATAGCACCTGACTTTCCCACTTCCTGCAGTCTGTGAATTGCTCCAGCGTGTATTAGAGCCTAGCTATTTCCGTCCTCTTGTGGCTGGATGTCTGCAGCGCGCAGGTCAGGGTGGATGTACTTGAAGGCATTGTCGGGCCGCAGGAGCCAGCCGTTCTTGGTGGCTTTGGACTGGATGTCGGCTGCGGGAGCTCGCTCGATGTTGCCCAGACGGTGCATCATATGGACTACTCGAATCTTCAAAAAGCGCTTTGAAGGGATGACGTCTTTCATGTTGTCACGCTCCACTGCAGCCCACAGGTATTTGAAACTCACAGCACGGTTTTCACGCTGAAGCAGCTTCGTGATCCAGAACTGAGGACCGGAAGTGATCCACTTCGTAGCCACTTTGATGGCTGTGCTGGCTGACATTATAGGTCTGCTTTCTCAGAAACTCAGACTGGGAATGTGAATCGCATATATTGCAGACTAGCCTAATGAGTGCTGAAACTCTTATAATACTGACTGATAGTACTACGATAGTGGGCATTTCATGTGTGCTGAGGTCCGATAATATGGCCTAAGAGAATATCAATTGAGCT
>Ga0247837_1004249_pt1 | contig 23289 bp, 15 predicted proteins | sample LaCtaG_2_FD_187115 | JGI IMG/M metagenome (GOLD analysis project Ga0247837, IMG submission 187115) | Freshwater microbial communities from meromictic Lake La Cruz, Castile-La Mancha, Spain - LaCruzMarch2015_14.5m | ecosystem: Environmental > Aquatic > Freshwater > Lake | place: Spain: Castile-La...
AGCACGCCGTCAGAACGACGACAGGAGCGCCTCGGGTCCACCATGAGGCTCGCAGCATGACCAATTCAGGCGCCTACCCAGCCGATTTCCAGGCGCCCGAGTCTCTTGACGGATGGGGAACACAGCACTCTCCCTGAAGGGAGAGGGGAGAATCCATGAAGGCACTATCGTGACCACCTCGCCCAAAACGGTCCTGACAGACATCATGGCCATTCTGCAGCGCGAATTCCCGACGCTGCGCAAGACCACGCTTGTGGCCGACACCCCGTTGCTGTCCGCCGGTTTGCTCGATTCCTTCGCGGTGGTGACGTTGATTGCCAGCCTCGAAGAGGCCTTCGGCATCGACATCGACGTCGAGGCTACGGGCCTTGAGCAATTCGAATCGCCCCAGACCATGGCCACGTTGTGCATGGCGTGCATGGCGACTGGTGCGGGCGGGAAGTCCGCCGGTGGCTGACGTGTACAGCCGCCGGGTCTCGTTCAACGAGAAGCTCTACCTGGCCAGCGACAGCAAGGTCTTGGGCTTCTGCATCCAAATCGTGATGGAGGGACAGGGCCCATCAGAAGCGTCGCCGTCGTCATCGCCGTCGTCATCGCCGTCATCATCGACGGCGCTGTCTCCGGCGGCGTTGACGACCGCCGTGGCCGCCGCCGCCGTCGCCAATCCCGGTTCCCGGCTCGTGCTGCAGGGCGTGCTGGGATTCGCGCGCTGGGTGGCCACCGGCCCCGTGCCCCCGGTGCGGGTGCTGACGGGGTGGACCGACGACATGCCGCCGCGAGACCTTGAGCAATGGCTGCCCCCGGCCAAGGGCCCCACCTGCGAGGTGGTGCTGTGCCCGGGCACGCCCGACCGCTTGGTATTCCGCTGTTTCCACGGCGTGATGGACGCCCGGGGCTTGCTGCATTTCGCCGAAGATGTGTTTCGTTCCCTGCGCGGTGAGCCGTTGGTGGGGAGCGATTGCACCCTGAACGATACGGAAATGGTCCGCTCCCTGAGCAGCCAGACCCGCCCGATGCTCAAGGGCGAGCGCCTGGCCGTGATGGCGACAACCACTGGCCCGGCGAAGGCCAGCGCCATGATCCACCAGCGCCTCACCATCGAGAAACCCGGCACCTCATTGGTGGCCCGCATTGCCGCAGCCCTCGCCCGCCACGCCACCCAATTCCACACCACGCCCACGCGGGTGATGGTGCCGGTGGACCTGCGCAACTACCAGAAGTCCGTGCGCGCCACGGGCAACATGACGTGCCCCCTGTTCCTCGAGGTCGACGGCGCCACCGACTGGAAGGCCGTGCAGAAGGACATCGTCAAACGTCTCGTGGCCAAAGAGCCCATCAAGCTCGACCCCACCGAACAGCTGGCGGTCTGGCTGCCCATCTGGGCCATTCGAATCCTCTTTGGCCTGTGGAACGGGGCCCATATCCGGTCCCGCCGTTTTCCGGCGTCAGCGCTGGTGTCGCACATGGCGTTGCCGGCGGCCGAACAGCTCTCGTGCCCGGGATTTCACATCGCGAGTGCCTGGTTTCTGCCGAATCAGGACAACTTCTTGCCATTGGTGGTGGCCATCATCAGCGACGCCGACCGCGCCACCATCGTCGTCAGCGCCCCCGGCGCCCTCGTCGATGTCGCCGAGCTCACGGCGGTGTGCGCCTCGATACGCGAAGCGGCAGCCGGTTGAACGTTCGCTGCTGACCGAATTCGGGCCCGAAGGGCCCGAAGGGCCCGAATTTGGGGCCCTTCGGGACCAAAGAATCATCCGCGACAGGACCCACCGTTGCCGTCGAACGACAGGCCCCGACTGACATCGTTGATGACGTCAGATTGCTCAGAGGATGTGGGCACGATGCGCCACATCGTCGCAATCTGGCATCGCCGATGAACTTGAGGACTTCGCCACCATGCCCGTCGATGGCATCGGCGGCCTCGAAAAATGCGCGTCTACAACGTGACAGGACGCCAGAAGGTGAAGTCACGAAAGTCCGTGTTGTCGTTGCCGAAGCCGCACGTGACCCCGCCGCCGGGCAGCGGAGCGCCAAAGCCGCTCGAGCGCAGCGGCGGGCCGCCAGCGTCGTCGACGTCCACCCATGAGAGCTCGGCCTCGGCGTCGCGCCCGACGGTCAGGAACGTGGTGCCCGGCTCGGTGGTGCGGCCGTCGGCGGTGCCGCCGAACACGAGCAGGGCCCGCGTGACAGGGTCAAAGACGCCGCAGCCGTTTCGCCGACCGTTGGGTGGCGCCCCACGGAAGGTGCGCACGCGCCAGGCCCGATCGACGAAGGAGAAGCTCCAGACGTCCTGGGCGGCATTGATGGGGTCTGCGCCGCGGGCGACTTGCGCGCCCGAGAAGAGAACGACGGTGTCTGCGGCCTCGTCGACGCCGGCGAAGCTGCCATAGCGGGCGCTCGGCCCGGGGCCGGCGACTTCGCTCCAGCTGACAAGGCCGGCATCGATGTCGACGGTGCCGACCCAGGTGTCGCCGAGGACGTCTGTGCCGAAGCCGCCGAAGGTCATGAGCAGACCCTGGCTCTGGTCGTACGCGAGCACATGCAGCGAGCGGGCCGGCGGCGCGTTCACCTGGGCCAGGCGCGTGAAGGCGCCGGTCTCGAGGTCGAGGGCGAACGCGTCGCCGGCAGGGGCGAAGTCTGCGAGATAGGCACCCCACAAAAGCGCCGTCGTGTCTGAGACGCGCACGCCCCGCCAGGCGCCCGCCGGGGGCACGTCGCCGCTGACGGGCCATGGGCTCCACGTCGAGGTGGTGATGTCGAGCTGCCAGGCGTCGTTGAAGACGTTGTCAGGCGTCTGTGGGTAGCCACTGCCGCCGAAGACAAAGGCGCGTGCGCCGTCGGCGCTGACGAAGGCGGCGCCGTGCTCGCGGGTCGGTGGGCCGTCAGCCGCACCCCAGGTGACGGTCGTCGGCCGCAGGTCGGTAACGGCGGGGATCGGCAGGTCTTCGTCTTTGTCGTCGCCGCCATCGCCGCCGTCGTCGGGGCCCGGCAACTGGCATGCGACGAGGCCGAGCGCGACGGCCAGGTACACTGTGCGAGGAGCGAACGCTGAGACGCGGTGCATGGTGGGCGTTCAGCATGGGCCGTGCCAGCGGTGTCAGCACGGCGTTGTCGCCCCCAAGCTCAGACGTGGCCGGCGCTGTCGTCGGTGCCCACGCCGAGGCCGAGCCAGATTTGGCGAACGACGGCGTCGAAGGCCTCTCGGCCCATGGCCCGGCTCATCTGCAAGGCGCCCTGCAAGGCGGCGCTGATGCTCAAGGCCACGTCGACGGGCGCGCCCTTGAATTGGAGGGAGCCATCGCTGCGGCCGCGGCTGAGCTGGGCCGTCAGCCAGGTGAGCAGGTCGTCGGTCATGGCCCGCACCTCGGGGACCAGGACGTCGGGCAACGCCAACAGCTCGGCGGTCAGGATGCCCACCGGGCACACCTTGTGGCCGTCGTCGTGGAAGCGACTGGCGATGCGGATGTAGCCCGCCAGGCTGTCTTGCACGCTGAGCCCCTGGTCGGCGGCCTCGTCGATCCAGCGGCGGTAGCGACCGCGGTAGCGCTCCACGAGGGCCAGGCCGAGGTCCGTCTTGGAGGGGAAGTGGTAGTGGATGGCAGGGGGCTTGATGGCGAGGGCTTCGGCGATTTGGCCGAAGCTCATGGCCGAATAGCCGCGGGTCTGGACCAGGTGGGAGCCCATCTTGAGGATCTGTTCCCGGGTGTCGGTGCCGCGCTGGTTCATGATGATGAGATTTACTGAGTGCGACATCAAAAAACAAGCAGACGGCAACCGGATGCCCACGGTCACCGCATTGGGAAGAGATGTAGGGCGAGATCCGGTTGGATCAGCAGGCTCGATGTTGACCGATAACTGAGTAATACATAAGTTGAGACCCAGAGGTCCCCATGGTTGATCGCAGCAGCTTGCTCTCCCCGGAAGATCCCCTCGTGGCGTCCCGTGCTGCCGTCCTGGAGCCTGGTCTCCCCGGCGACGACTTCACCATGCGAATGGTCAAATCGACCTTCAAGCACCTGGGCGAGATCGCGCCGGACCTGTTGGCGGGGATGGCCGAGCACCTCTTCACCACCCCCAAGCGCATCCCGGCGCCGCCCCGGGAGCGGGCCCACGTCCGGGCCGCCCACCACAGCCGCCAGACCACCAGCGTCGGCACCCTCGCGTTGTCCCGCTGGAGCGCGGCGGAGCTGCCCTGGGAGCGACCGGCGTCGCAGACGGTGCTGCTGCTGCACGGTTGGCAGGGCCGCGGCTCCCAGCTGTATGCGTTCATCGATCCGTTGCTTCAGGCCGGCTACGACGTCGTCGCCATCGACGGCCCCGGCCACGGTCGCTCCACGGGGGTTCGCGCCGACGTCGGCACATTCTCCATTGCCCTGCGCGAGGTGGCCCGGGCTTTGGCCAACACGGGTCCGGCGGTGACGGCGGTGGTGGCCCACTCCATGGGAGCGGGTGCTGCGGCTCTGGCCGTCGCCGACGGTCTGGTGGTCGACGCCGCCGTGCTCATTGCGCCCCCGCGCAGCGTGGCCACGGTGACCGACGACTTCTCAACAGCCCTTGGGTTGAGCGACAAGACCGAGCAGGCCTTCAAGAAGCGGCTGCAGGATCGCTTCCATCCCTACCTCTGGGATCGGGTGGCCATCGACGCCCGCGTCGCCGGCGTGTCCGCCCGTGCCCTGGTCGTTCACGACGTCGACGACGTCGAAGTCCCCTTCGCCCGCGGCAGCGCTGTCGCCGCTGCCTGGCCGGGCGCGACGTTGTTGCCCACCTGCGGTTTGGGTCATCGCCGCATCTTGCGCGACGACGCCGTCGTCGAAGCCGCCGTCGACTTCATCGTGGCGGGCCGGCCGGCCTGACGTCACGGCGGCGTCGTCCCCGCCGCGGCTTCGGCTTCGGCGGATTCGCGCGCGCGGCGTTTCCAGATCGACTCGTGCTTCTCGCCGTGGGCTTCTTCTTCGAGGTGCTCAAGGATGCACACGCCCCTGGGGGCGGTCCCCGGCAGGAAGGGAGCGGTGATCGCCTTGCAGTGCTCGCCCGGGCGCTTGCCGCTCACCGTGCAGATGTCGACCTTCATGAGCTTTGGCTCGGTGGGGAAATCCGGCAGGGGCTCGCCGTCGATGCGCGCGGTGCGTCCCATCCACCAGCCCCACAACGGTGCCGCGAAGTCGGCAGCCGAGGCCCCGATGCGCACCGGGTCGTCGTAGCCAAGCCACACCACCGTCGCGAGCTTCGGCGTGGCCCCCACAAACCACAGATCCTTCTCACTGTCGGTGGTGCCCGTCTTGCCCATCGCCGGGCCGTTGTAGCCGCCCTCGCCGCCGGCCCCGCGCGACGCGCCACCCGTGCCCATCTCGATGACCAGGCGCATCAGATCTCGCGTGAGCGCCGCAGTCGCGGGCTTGAGCACCCGTGCCGTGGGGGCTGCTTGGGTGAACCGCGCAGCACCCGCCGCGTCGACGACGCGCAGCAACGTACTCGCTTCGAGCTTCACGCCACCGTTGGCCACTGTGCCCACAAACTGCACCATCTCCATGGGCGTGACCTCGGCCTGCCCCAGGGCGATCCCAAGCTCGGCGGGCCAGGCCTTCGTGTCGAAGCCGAGGGTGCTGGCAAAGGCAGTCAGCGGTGCGGGTCCACCGAGATGTTCGAGCAATGACGCCGTCGCGATGTTCTGCGACCACGCCAGGCCCTGGGCCAACGACGCCGTCACCGTGGCTTCGTCGCCGATGTTGCGCGGGCGCCAATCGCCGTGCGCAGTCTTGAAGATGCGGGGTGTGTTCGGCTCGATGGAGGCGGCCGTGAACTTCGGGGTGCCGTCGTTGTGCTCGGCCTGAAACGCCAACGCATACACGAGGGGCTTGATACTGGAGCCTGGCTGACGATGGGATTGGGTGGCGCGGTTGAAGCCCGTCGACGTGACATCGTTCCCGCCATACACCGCCTTCAACACGCCGGTGTTTGCATCGATGGACAGGCCCACCGACTGCAATGGTCGCTCGCCGCGACGACCAACGAACTGCTCGAACATCTCGGTCTTGTCGGGAAACATCGCTTCGGCTTCGGCCTGCATCGCCACGTCGATGCCCACTTCGACGACCAGACCCGCGCCGTAGACGACCTCGGTGCTGAAGCGACGCTCAAGCTCGGCGCGCACAGCGTGCAGATAGGCGGGGAAGCGATTCTCTGGCAGCGGTGCAGGTTTCACGACGACAATCGGCTCGGCCAACGCCGCGGTCACGTCGTAGCCGGAGTGCTCGTGCAGCGCATTCAAGATGCGATCTCGCCGCACACGACACGCCTCGGGGTGCTGGTCGGGCGCATACCGACCGGGCCCGGGCAGCACGGCTGCCAACGTGGCCGCCTGGGCCAAACTGAGGTCTGTGACGTCGACCCCGAAGTAGTGGCGTGCCGCTTCGGCGAAGCCGCTGACCGAGAGGCTGCCGCGCTGACCAAGGTAGGGCGCGTCGAGGTACATCTGCAGCACGCCCTCTTTGCCGATCGCCCGTTCGACGCCCATCGCTTCGGCGGCTTCGCGCAGTTTGCGCTTCACGGTTTTTTCGGTGCGCTGGTTCATCGCGCGCACCACCTGCATGGTGAGCGTGCTTGCCCCTTGTGTGTAGCCGCCGTCGCGCGTGTTTTTGAGCGCAGCCCGGATGAGGGCTGTGAAGTTGACGCCGTGGTGCTCGTAGAATTCGCGGTCTTCGCCGGCGAGGATGGCGTCAACAAGGACCTTCGGTGTGTCTGCGAGTGGCAGGTGCGTGCGCAGCTCGCCGTGCTCACCGATCAACAGCCCCAACTGTACGGTCTCAAGCTGTGCGCCGTCGCGAAACACCACGGGCTGGTCTGTGTTGCTCGCGCAGAAGGTGCCGGGGGACGGAGTTTTGCAGCCCGCCACATAGCCGCGGGCTTTGGCTTCGGCGATCAAGCGCGACGTCGTCATGTTGGCTGGGGCGTAGGCGACCACCCGGCTCGGGAAGCTCCAGCCGGGGTGGGGGGCGACGAGGGCTGTGTGGGAGCGGGCGAGGGCTTCGCCGTCGGCCATCCAGCCGCGCCACACGATGCCGCAGGGCACAGCCACCGCTGCACCGATCACCGCGATCACACCGAGGACAACGCGCCGCATCATGGGAGTGCTGTACGCAATCCGTCGACGAAGGGGCATGCAGGTCTCTGCCGAGTCGAGGTGCTGGTGAAAGCACCGCGTTTGCGTGCTGGCCTCGCCGTCCCAGGCGAGCACGATCTGCTGAGGGCGAACCCCCGCCTAGCGGGCCCGGCTGGCGCTCGCCAACAATGCCGCGGCCAACGCCTCAATGACGCCGCCGTCGATGCCGTGGCCGCCGCCGAAGGGATGGAAGCCCACCCGCAGTCCGGCGCCTTCGAGGACGGCCTTGAGCGCCAAGGCCCCGGAGAACGGCAGAATCGGATCGGCGCGACCGTGGGATTGCACCACCTGAAGCCCGCTGCGTTTGGTCGCCAGCCGTTTCCATTCGACCTGGTTCAACAATGTCCCCGACAACACGGCGAGGCCGGCGGGGGCTTCGTCGAGGCGGAGGGCAGTGTCTGTGGCCAGCATGGCGCCCTGGGAGAAGCCCCCCAGAAAGACGCGGTCCATCGTCAGGCCCGTTTGCACCAACACGGCGTCGATGAGGCCCAGCAGGGCCTGGCGGGCGGCGGGGAGGCCGTCTGGGGCTTCGTCGGCCATGGTGCGCTCAGCACCGGTCATCATGGCGCGCTGCAGGGCCATCATGTCGATGGGCCACCAGGCGCGGCCCTGGAAGGGCAGCTCCGGCAGCTGCAGCGGGGCTTCGGGGAACACGAAGCGGACGGCGCCAACGAGGCCGGGCTCGACGCTGCACAGTTCGGCAGCGACGGAGACGAGGTCGTCGCCGGGGGCGCCGTAGCCGTGGCAGATGACGGCGACCAGCGACGGCGGACCCGTGCGGCTGTCGTCGTCGACCACCCGGGCCGTCAGGGAACCGAGGCGGGTCGTGATCAAGCGAAGGGCCACAGACTACTTCCGCGGTTCGATGGGGGTCGGCGTGGCGGGGGCTGCCGGCGTGGCGGGCGCTGCCGGCACGTCGATGGCGGGGGGCGCGTTGGCGGCGGGGGGGTCGCCGGCGGCGTCGCTGTCGGCGCTGTCGCCCTCGACGACGTCAGCTTCGTTGGCCTCGGGGTCGGGCGGGGCGTCGCCGGCGGGGCCGCCTTGCAGGACGCGGTCTTCGAGGTCTTCGTTGAAGGCGCGAGCGGCTTTGCGGTACAGGGGCACCGCGAAGGGTTTGGACACAGCGGGGACAATGTAGGCGTACGTGCCAGCCACGAGAACGCCGAGGAAACCGCCAAGGCTGAGTCCGACGGTCGCCGAGGTGTACAGGTCGTTGGCTTCGGCATCGTTGATGCCGTCGCGGACGGTGGTGGCCGAGAACCAGGCGATGCTGCCCGCCATCAGGCCGCCGCCCAGACCGACGCCGATGAGCACCGTCTCGCCCATGCCCGAGTGGGCGAAGCCGTCGAAGGCCACCGCGGGGTCTTCAAGGACGTCGGCGGCGCCTGGTGACGACGACAGGTAGTTGAAAGAGTCGTCGCTCCAGGCGGTCGCCTGCACGCTGTCGACGCTGCTGAGGTGGACTTCTTTGGCGACGACCTCAGGGTCTGCGCCGGGACGGTGGAAGCTGCCCTGGTCGTACACGACCTCATAGGCGCGAAACAGATCGAGCTGCTCGTCGACGCTGCCGTCGTTGTGGAGGTCCTGGTCTGTGGGGGCTTGACCCAAGGTGGTGGTCACGCAGCCGACCGATGACGACACCACCGCGGCGGCGGTGCAGAGCAAGGCGATGGATCGTGCAAACAACATGGGGAGGTCCTTAGTCGATTGGTCGAGCGCAGAGAACAGGTGTTACCGGCTGGTGCCGATGGTGGGGCGGCGCTGGCCGAGGTCGGTGCCGTTGTCGGCGCCGCCGCGAGGGGCTGGACGGTCTTCGCCCGGGGGCGGCTTGTTGCAGCGGCGGGCGAGGTCGGCCTTGTCGACGGCGTGGGTGGCGGCTTCCTGGTAGTCGACCTTGCCGTCGAAAACGAGGGCGGCGAGGGCCTCGTTCAGCAGGACGTTGCCCTGGGCCCGCGACGTCGCCATGGCCGAGGCGATCTGGTGGATCTTGCCTTCGCGCACCATGTTGGCGATGGCGAAGCTGACGACAAGGGTTTCCAGGGCCGCGATGCGGCCGCCCCCGATCTTCTTGCACAGGGTCTGGGCGACGACGCCCTTCAAAACGTCGGCGGCGACGGCGCGCACCTGGCTTTGCTGCTCGGCGGGGAAGAGGTCGATGATGCGGTCGATGGTCGAAATCGCCGTCGCTGTGTGCAGGGTGCCAAAGACGAGGTGGCCGGTGTTGGCGGTCTCGAGGGCCAGGCTGACCGTCTCAAGGTCGCGCATTTCGCCGACGAGGACGATGTCGGGGTCTTCGCGCAAGGCCGCGCGCAGGGCGCGGCTGAAGGACTTGGTGTGGGGGCCGACCTCGCGCTGGTTGATCATGCAGCCCAGCGACTGGTGCACAAACTCGATGGGGTCTTCGAGGGTGATGATGTGGTCGGTGCGCCCCTTGTTGATGGCGTCGATCATGGCCGCCAGCGTCGTCGATTTGCCCGAGCCCGTCGGCCCCGTCACCAGCACCAGGCCCTTGGGCAATTCGCACAGGCGCGCGCACACCGGCGGCAGATTCAGTTGCTCGAAGGTGAGGACCTTGGCGGGGATGACGCGCATGACCGAGCCGACGCCGCCCTTGTCGCGAAACAGGTTGACGCGGAAGCGGGCCACGCCGGGGATGGCGTAGGCGAAGTCGGCGTCGTTGTCGTCCTGGAAGGCCTCCTTGTTGCGGGGCTCCATACACGGTTCGAGGAGGGCGTAGACCTCGTCGTGGCCGAGGGGATTGGCGTCGGCGATCTCGAGCATCTCGCCGTCGATGCGCCAGCGGGGACGCTGGCCTCCCGAGATGTGCAGGTCCGAGCCGCCTTCGGCCACCAGGCGGCGCAGCAGGGCATCCAGGCGGGGCGATGAACGACCGTTGACCTCGACGGCGGGGCCGGTCTCGAGGCCGGCGGGGCCCGCGGACCAACCAGCGACGCCAGCATAGCCCGACAGGGTGCGCTCAAACAGCGCCGCCGTGATGCGTTGGGGGCGCAGCTCCATGCCGGGCAGATGTTCACGGGCCGATTGCAGGACCCGGGGGCTGGCGTCGTCGACGAAGCCCAACAGCAACGTGTTGCCCACCTGGCGCACGGGCATGGCCCGGTGGCGGTTGATGAAGTCCAGGGGCAACAGGGAGATGACCTCGGGGTCAAGCTGGGTGTCGTCGTCGAGGGCGGGCATGGGCAATTGCCGCGACGCCGACTGCAGGCGACCCGCAAGGGCCCGGCTCAGGCCGATGCCGAAGCCCGGGATGCGCTCGTACATGACCTGGAAGGCGTCGTATTCGAAGCGCAGCAGCAGGGCGCGGCCGGCGGCGACGACGGTGGCCGAGCGGGGTTCCTGCAGCAGCAAGCCCATTTCGCCGACGCTGTCGGGGGGCAGCAAGCGGGCGAGTTCGATGAGGTCATCACCCCGGCGGCTGTTGACGCTCACTTCGCCAGCGAGGACGACGAAGAAGGACACCGACGGTTCCCCCTGCTCCATGATGACGTCGCCGAGGTCCGCCGAAAACAGCGACGCCCGCTGGGAGACCTGGGCCAGCACTTCGGGGGTGAGCTGGGCGAAGAGGGGCGACTGGCCGAGGGCCGAGACGACGCGGGGGAGGAGATCGCCATCAAGGGGAAGCTGCTGCATGGGCGGCACTCTGGCCCTTGCAGCGGCGTCGGCGCAACAAACCCGGCCCCGCCATCACGGGGTCGATGTGTGGCTGGCTGATCTCAAAAAATACTGTAAAAACAATGAGTTGAGTGATGTGGGAGGGTGTGTCAGTGGACCTCGGCCTCCGGGGCGGGGCGGGATCGCCGCCCGGCGAGGGCCTGGCGCAGGGCGCGGGCGACATCCTCGGTGCCCATGGGCTTGTCGATGAGCTGGGTGCCGAGGCCCTGCAGATCGCCGAGGACCTGGGCATTGAAGGCGCCGCTGGCCACGATGACGGGCAGGCCGGGCTGATGGGCCCGACACCAGCGGGCGATGTCGAGGCCGGTGAGCCCCGGCATGTGCAGGTCGGTCAACACGGCGGCCAGGCCGTGAGCCGGTGTCTGGAGCAGGAGCATCGCCGACGCCCCGTCGGAGACGGCCATCGCCTGATACCCCAGACGGGCCAGCACCCGCACCAGCAGCAGGCGGATGGCGGGTTCGTCGTCGATGACGAGGATCTGCTCGCCATGCCCCTCGGGGGTGGGGGCGCAAAACGCCTCTGTTTCCGTGCGGGGGGCGAGTTCCCCGACCCGGGCCGGGAAATACACCTCGACGACGGTCCCGCTGCCGGGCGTCGACCGCACCACCATGAACCCACCGTGGGCCTCGACGATGCCGGCGGCAGACGACAGGCCGAGGCCGCTGCCCTTGTCTTCGGACTTGGTTGAGAAGAAGGGCTCAAAGGCCCGGTCAAGGACCTCGGGGGACATGCCGGTGCCGGTATCGGCGATGCGGATGACGACGTACTCCGCCCGCCGCAGCGGGGCGCCGACCCGAACCCCGACGGGCTCGGCGGTCAGCGCGACCCGGGCGACTTCGAGGCGCAGTTCGCCGCCGGCGGGCATGGCGTCACGGGCATTGACGCACAGGTTCATCAGCACCTGCTGGACCTGGGTGGGGTCGCCGTCAAACGTGGCACCGTCGTCGGTGGAGACCTGCAGGCGCACGCTCTTGAGCAAGAGCGACTGGATGAGGGCCTCCAATTCGAGCACGACGTGGCCGGCGTCGATGGGTTTGTGGACGCCGTGGGTCCCCTTGGCGAAGGCCAGCAATTGCCGCACGACGCCGGAGGCATGGGCGCTGGCCTGCACCAGCAGGTGGAGCAAATCGGGATCGTCGGCGAGTCGGTCGCGGAGCAGTTCGATGCTCAGGGCAATGGGCGTCAGGGAATTGTTGAGGTCATGGGCGATGCCACCGGCGAGGTTGCCCAGGGCCTCCAGGCGCTGGGTGCGGTGGATGTGCTCTTCGAGTTCACGGCGCCGGGTGATGTCCTCGCCCGACAACAGCAGGCCCGTCGGGGTGCCGGTGTCGTCGGTGAGGAGGGCGTATTTCCAGGCCACCTGGCGGACATGACCGTGGGCCTCGATGGCGGTTTCCCGGTAGCCGTCCACCAGGCGGGCGCCGTCCATGACCTTGTCAAAGTGGGTGCGCTCGGCGCTGGCGGCTGCGGCGGGCAGACAGGTGGCGAACCAATCGGTGCCCACCAATTCCGCTTCGGGGCGGCCGAGGCTGTCGCAGGCCCGGGCGTTGGCCATCTCGACGATGCCCGTCGACGACAGCGCGATGACCATGCTCTGCACGGTGTCGAGGTACATCTCGTTTTTGTGGAGCGCTTCCCGCAGGGCTCCTGATTGGGCGTGCTCGCCGGTGACGTCCTGGAAGGCGCCCACCAGGCGGATCACCTCGCCAGCGACGACATCTCGTCGACCCATGGCCCGGACCCAGCGCGGGTTGCCCCGGGCGGTGACGAGGGGCAGCACGAGGTCCCAGGGGATGCCGCTGGCGATACAGGTGTCGATCGCTGCCTGCAGGGGCGCGCGAGCCTCAGGCGCGTAGAAGGCGATGGCTTGTTCGAGGCTCGGGCGGAAGGCGTCATCGACCTCGTGGATGCGGCGGGTGACCTCGGTCCACTCGAGGGCATTGGTCCGCAGGTCGAGGCTCCAACCGCCGACGCTGGCGGCAAAGCCCGTCTCGCGCAGCAGGGATTCGCTCTTGGACTGCTGTTCCTCGAGGTGTTTGCGCTCGTCGATGTTGGACTGGATGGCGATGAAGCCTTGCAGACGATGGTCGGCGTCGCGCAACGGGGTCGCGTGGATGCTCACCCAATAGGGTGTGTGGGCCTTGGTGTAGTTGACGACCTCCATGCGGAACTCCCGCTCCTCGCGGATGGCGGTCCGGGCGATGTCGATGTCGCTGGCGTCGGTCAAGGGGCCCTGCAGCACCGAGCCCGGGGTCCGACCGATGATGTCAGCGATGGCGTAGCCCGTGAGGCGCTCAAAGCCGGCGTTGATCCACTGGACCTTGCCCTCTTGGTCGGTGACGACGACGCCGTCGGTGGTCTCGCTGGCCAACAGGCGGGCGAGTTCCTCGGCCTCGCCTTTGCTCTTGGAAATGTCTTGTTGGGTGCCGATCAACAGCAGGGGTGACCCATCGCTCGCCCACTCCACGATGCGGCCACGGACGTGGACCCACACCCAGTGGCCCGCCCGGTGTCGCATGCGGATCTCGACTTCGTAGCGTTCGACGGTACCGTCGAGGTGCTTGTCGAAATGGGCACCGGCGATGGCGAAATCGTCGGGGTGGATCAGGGTGCGAACGGTCTCAAAGGAGGTCGGCTGGAGCTCGGCCAGCGTGTAGCCGAGGGTGGCCGCCCAGCGCTCATCGACCACCACGGCCCAGGTCTGCATGTGCAGCTCCCAGGTGCCATGGTCGGTGGCGTCCAGCAGACTCTGCAGACGATGACGTTCCTGATCCACCTTGACGGCGTCACGCCGCCAGGCCGCTGCGGAGTGCCCCTCGGGCACCATGAACACCACCTCGCCCACATCGTTGAACACCGGCGACAGCGAAAACTCGATGGCGTCGGTGCCCCCATCGGGGGTGGGATGGGTGCTGATGAACTGGTCGTGGTGGCCGGCAGCGACAGCGGCGATCGCCTGGCGCAGGCGCAGTTGCGCCAGGGCGTCGTGGGTCCACCAGGGGGTCTCCCAAAATGGCCGACCAATGACCTGGTTGGCCTCCGCGCCGATGAACGTCAGCGCGCTCTGGTTGGCTTCGAGGAGCAGTCCATCGGGGTCGAGCAGCCCCATCAGGTGGGGACTGCCATCCAGCATGGCCTTGAGCCGTCTCCGTCTGGCACTGTTTGGCATGGACCCCTCCGGGGTCACCAAGAGTGCGGGACTGACCCGAATTGGGCCAGTACCGACGGGGAAGTGCCGCGATACGCCGTGCCGAACGTTCGTCGGCGACGAACCAAGCCTGCGCCGTCGGCAGATCCCGCCCCGAGATCCATGCTCCAGTCAGGCCGACTCGCGTCGAAGCCTCCTGTATGTCCCACGTGCTCGTCATTGACGACAACGACGTCTTCGCCCGCCTCTTCTGCCGAATGCTGGTGAAAGAAGGGTGGAGTGCGGAGTCCATGTCATCCCCCCTGGGGGCGCGGGCCCGCCTCATCCGGCCCGACAACCACATCGACGTCATCGTCCTCGACTGCAAGATGCCGGCGTTGCCCGGGCCGGCATTTTTGGCACTGTTGTCCGAACATGAGCTGACGGCGACCATTCCGGTCGTGCTCATCTCAGGCGCCAGCGACGAGGGCTACAGCGTGGCGGCCCATCGGCACCGTCGCGCGGTCTACGTGAACAAGTGCGAGGTCGACGAGATCATCGCCCAGGTGCGGCGGTTTCTGCCCGCCGGGCCCCGCTCTGCCAGCGTCTGAACAGAACGATGGTTCTGTCTCTCCTGCTCAGCGCAGCGTGCGTGGCGGGGCCAGCACATCACGCCACCAGGCGGCCGTGCTGCTGTCGCGCTCCAGGGGCTGCCCCAGCTGGGGCGTCAACAGGGCCGCCTGCTCCCGGCGGGTGCGGGTGAAGAGCTGTTCAGCGGGCTCCTGCCAGGGGTGGAGGCCGAGGTCGAAGGTGCTCCAATGGACGGGCAACAGCGCGCGGGCGTTGATGCGGGCGAAGGCCTCGAAGGCGCCGTCGGGGCCCAGGTGGATGTCACCCCAGGCGGGATGAAACGCTCCGATTTCAAAAAGCGCGATGTCGAAGGGGCCGAAGCTGGCGCCGATGTCGGCATGTTCGGCGGTGGCGCCGGTGTCCCCCGAGAAGAACACCCGGTGCTTGGGGCCGAGCATGCACATGCCCGCCCACAAGGTGCTGTTGCGATCGAGGGCGCCCCGGCCGCTGAAGTGTTGGGCGGGAACAGCGACGACGTCGACGGTGGCGCCGTGCTCGCCGGAGACCGTATGGCCCGCTCCCCAGTCGAGCTCGGTGATGTTGCCGGGCAGCACCCCGAGTTTCTCGAGGTGGGCGCCAACGCCGAGGGCGGTGACGAAGCGGCCTTTGAAGCCCGGGGAGGCGCCGGCAGCCAGGGCCCGCACCGTCGGTGCGCACAGGTGGTCGTAGTGGTCGTGGCTCAAGACGACGGCGTCGATGCGCCCGAGCTCCGCCAACGACAACGGCATCTTGTGGAAGCGCTTGGGGCCCGCGAAGCTGACAGGGCTTGCGCGCTCGCCAAAGACCGGGTCTGTCAGCAGGCGCACGCCGTCGATCTCGATGAGCACCGTCGAGTGGCCGAGCCAGGTGAGGCGCAGCGTCGACGACGGCGCCCGGGCCAGGGCCCCGAGGGTGTCTGCGAACATCGGCAACGGCTGCGACGGTGCGCGTTTGCCGAGGCCGCTCAGCTGCTCGTAGGCCATGGCCGGCGTGAACGGCTGCTTCATCATCGAGATGGGGCTCGTGTTGTGGAACTTCCCATCCCGAAAGCGCGGCGAACGGATGAGGCGGGACTCGCGGGCACTGCGAGAGGCGATGGCGGCAGACGACATGGCGCGGTCTAGGGACACGGCCCCGGGTGTGCCAGCCCACCCGACGTGGCGATGGGCCCACGGCTTCCGCAGGGGATGGTGAAGCGACGCTGTGCGCTTTCACCACCCGTACACAACCCGTACACCACCTCTGGTCTCCCCACATCCACGTGGTCTTCACCACATCAACCGATGTCAGCGACGAGGGGCTGTCTGGGCTATGCAGGGGCATGCCCACCCGTTTCAGCCCTGGCGTCTTGCTCCTTGTGATGGCTGCCCTTGTCGTTGGCAGCGCCCACGCTGGCCCACCACCGAAAGAACGTCGCCAGGCGCCTCCAGCCACCACAGTGCCCGTGCCGAAGGCCGGCGCCGACGTCGACGGCGCCTTTGAGCCGTCGGACTGGTTCTCGCGCATGAACCAGCTCAAGGAGACGTTGACGGGGCTCCTCGTCGAACTCTTGCCGACGGACACCCGGAAGCACGACGCCGCATCGACAGCGCGGGCCCTGGCCCATGCCAAGCGGCTGACGGCGTTGTCGCGCTCGGTGCATCGCATCAGCCCGGTGGCGGCGCCAGACCAGGATCCGTCGCTGGCGTTGGTGGCGTCGTTGTTTGTCGACGAGACCTCCCGGCTGGAGTCCGCCATCGCCGCCGGCGAACTGCCCCGGGCCCGGGCCCTGGCCCGGTCGGTGTCGTCGTCGTGCATCGGTTGTCACACCCGCTCGGATCGCATGGCGAGTATGAAGCCGGTGCCGTCTGTGGTGGACCTCTCGGGGCTGCATCCCCTCGACCGCGCTGATCTGCTGATGGCCACCCACCGCTTCGACGACGCCCGCGTGGAGCTCGACGCCCTGTTGGCCAACGATCGCTACGCCCGCGAGGACAGCGCCGGCTGGAAGCGCGGGGTCATGCATGCCCTCGTCCTCGAGGTCCGCACCCGCCGCAGCCCCGACGGCGCCCTTGCCCTCATTGAGCGCATCTTGAACGGGCCCGTGCCCGCCGCCACCACCTGGGACGACGCCGATGCCTGGCGCCAGAGCTTGCTTGCCTGGAAAGACGAGAAGAAGCCGTGGCCGACGTCGCCCAAAGACGCCCTCGTCGACGCCCGCCGCCTGGTGCAGCAGGCCGACGCCGTCCCCGTCAAGGCGGGCTCCCGCAGCGCCGATGTGCTGTTGTTGCGGGCCACCGCCGAGCTTCATGATTATCTCGCGTCCAATCCCCGCGGCGTCGACGGCGCCGAAGCCTTGTCGCTGCTGGCCGTGAGTTACCGCCGCCTGCGCGAGCTCGACATCTGGTCCCTGGCCCGCCTCTACGACGAGGCCTGCGTCCGCGAAGCCCCCCACACCGCCCTGGCCGCCGCCTGCTTCGCGCGCTTCAAAGACACCGTGCTGGCCGAAGACACGGGCCCCGGTGGCGTGTTGTTGGCCCCCGCCAAGGCCCGCCTGCAGGTGCTCGAGGCCCTGGCGGCGCCGGTCCCCTGATCTGGTCCCTTGGTGTAACTATCTGAAAATACATTGAAAACGGGTGTCACCCACCAGGACGCCCGTCAGGACACCACAAGACACCAGCCGACCCGCGACGGCGGGGCCGACGAAACAGACACTCCTCTCAGTTCGCCACTGGAGGTCACCATGTCTGCCCGCCCCTCAGTCCTCTCAGCTCCTCTCGCCATCGCGCTGCTGACCTTCGGGGTCGGCTGCGTGGCCGACCTCGACGTCGTGGCAGTCGACGAAACCGCTGCCGACGCTGTCGACGCTGTCGACCAGATGTCGCGGGAGCCCGAAGCCCGGGACGCCACCGACGAGAGCGCCGGCGTCGACGGCGAACCCCTCGCCGGCAGCGACCTCGAGCAGGCCCTCACCGCCGCCAGCTGCGACAGCAACGCCCGCACCGGCGACTACTGTGCTGGCGACAAGGTCAGCAACGGCGTCACCGGCACCCTGTACCGCTGCAACGGCCCCGGCGCCGCTCGGGTGGTGCGTACCTGCGCCGCCGGCTGCGTGGTGGCTCCGGCCGGCCAGGACGACTTCTGCCGCCAGGCCACGCCCACCTGCGACCGCACTGCCAGCACCGGCGACTACTGCGGTGGCGACAAGGTCGACAACGCCGTGGCCAGCACCCTCTACCACTGTGCGGGTCCGGGCCCTGCCACCGTCGTGCGCGGCTGTGCCAACGGTTGTGTGGTGGCGCCGCCGGGGCAAGATGACTTTTGTCGTCGTCCATCGGCCACCTGCGACGCCGACGCCAGCACTGGCGAGTACTGCGGCAACGACAAGGTCAGCAACGGCAATCGCAACACCCTCTACCACTGCAACGGTCCCGGCCGCGCCACCGTCGTCGAGGCCTGCACCGATGGCTGCACCATTGCGCCGGCGGGACAGGACGACTTCTGCGCCGACGACAACGGCACCTGCGCCGAGCGTCCCCTGCTGCGTTGGGGCCTGGCCCCCGAGGCCTCTGACGAGCTGCGCTGCGCGGGCGTGGCGGGGGGCAGCATCTCCCAGACCATCGGCAACGCCGCGGCGTCGGCGGGGTACCACGCCCGTGACGGCCACATCGACGGCGACGCCTACTGCGCCGCCACGGACCTCAGCACCCGCGGTCTGAGCAACTCGCAAGTGCGGGCCCTGATGTCGCGCCTCGCTGACGGCGGCTTCGCGGCGTTCTTCCGCGACCCCGGTCACGACGGCTGGCCCTCGTCGGAAGCCCGCCACATGCACGTCATCTACGTCGGCGTGCCCATGAAGTCCGCCCTGCGGGGCCAGGTGCAGGATTGGCTCAACGGTCGCAACGGTCTGTCGAGCCACGGCCGCTACACGTTCTGGCAGGCCAGCAGCGCCCAGAAGGACGCCATTCGCCGGGCCTTCAACCGCGCCAACTGAGGTTCCCCACAATCGGCGCGAATGCCCTCGTCCTCGACGGGGCCTTCGTCGTTTGAGGGAGGCGGGCGAACAATGCCGCCACTGCGACGAAACCGGGCGACGGGCCTTGTCGTTGTCCACCCAACCGACTCATCATGTTCCATGCGCATCCTGCTCCCCATCCTGGCCACGTGCTCGTTTGTGTCGTTGCTTGCCTGTGGTGCGCCCGCCGTCTGCGAGACCGATGCCGACTGCGCCCCCGACGAGACCTGCAGCACCGTCGACGGCGTGCGGGACTGTTTTGGACCCGGCGAGGGCAAGGGCGAAGGCGAGGGCGAAGGCGAAGGCGAAGGAGAAGGAGAAGGAGAAGGAGAGGGCGAAGGAGAAGGAGAAGGAGAGGGCGAAGGAGAAGGAGAAGGAGAGGGCGAAGGAGAGGGCGAAGGAGAGGGCGAGGGTGAAGGCGAGGGCGAAGGAGAGGGCGAAGGCGAGGGCGAAGGCGAAGGCGAGGGCGAGGGCGAGGGCGAAGGCGAGGGCGAAGGCGAAGGCGATGGCGAAGGCGAAGGCGAAGGCGAGGTCTGTGGCGACAACGTCGTCGGTGGCAGCGAGGTGTGCGACGGTGTCGACGTCAACACCTGCGACGTTTTCGGCTTCGTTCGCGGCGCCGTCACCTGCGACGCCGGCTGCCAGACAGAGACCGCCCAGTGCCGCGAATCGCGGATCGCATCGGCGCGGGTGGCGCTGTCGAGCAGCGGCGTCTGCGCCATTCGCGAGGACGACGGGGCCATTGTGTGTGTTGGATCGGCTGCCCCTGTCGACGTCCTGCCTGGGCCGTTCGTCGCTGTGGCGATGGCCCAGCGCATCAGCGACAGCCGGGTCTGTGGCGTGCGCGACAGCGGTGTTCTCCAATGCGCGGGCACCCTGGCGCTCCCCGTGCCGGCCGGCTCCTTTGTCGATGTCGCCATGACGTCGGATGCCACCTGCGGCCTCACGACCAGCGGCACCGTCGTCTGCGCCGGTGGCAGCGTGACGTTTGCGGGAGGCGGCCACACGGCCATCACTGCCGACGGCACCAATCGATTCTGTGCGACAAACGCCAGCGGGGTTCGGTGCCGCACCTCAGCCAACGTCGAGAACGTCTCGTTGCCCGGCAGCTTCACGAGCATCGCCATCGGCACCTTCTTCGCCGGGGTCCTCTCCGACGGTTCCATCGTCGTCGATGCGTCTGGACCGCTGCCCCCCGTCGGGCAGTATCGCCACGTCGCCGCCGGCGATGCCAACGCCTGCGCCGAACGGGTCGATGGCGGCATCGATTGCTGGCGCGCCAACTTCAGCGGCCGAGGGGCGCCGCCCCGTCCCCGTCTGGAGCTGCTGGGCGGTCAAGGTGGTGTCTTTTGTGGCGTCGACGACGGCGAGCTCGAATGCTGGGGCTCGGCGATGGCTGTTGAGGCCCGCCCGTTCACCTCACCCCTCGACCGCAGCGGGGCGGCCCCCGAGCTCGTCGGGCCCTTTGCCCGGGTCTTTGCAGGCGGCGGCAACGTCTGTGGTGCCGGCACTGACAATGTCCTCGACTGCCGTGGTGACTTGTTCGCGCCAGCGTCGCTGCTGGGGACCTTCACCGCCGTCTTCACCAATGCCACCCTCGGTGTCTGTGCCCTCGATGGCGATCGTCACCTGCAATGCGTGCGTCCCGATGGGGCCCGCGAAGACCTGCTGGGGCCATTTCAATACGTCGACCCGGACTTCGCTGTCGCCGTCACCGATGCCGGCAGCGTCGTCGTCCTGCCTCGCTTTGGCCAGGCCCCGTCGGTGGCCTTTCCAGAGCCCGTTTCCCAGGCGGCCATCGGCACCAACCATGCCTGTGGCGTGCGCAGCAGCGATGGCAGCGTGACCTGCCTGGGCAGCAACAGCTTCAACGAAGGCACGCCCCCCGCCGGCGAGTTCACTCAGTTGACGGCGTCATTCGGCAAGACGTGCGGCTTGCGCGCCGACGGCAGCGCGGTGTGTTGGGGCCTTGCCCAGGCTGTCCCCGTTGGCACGTTCCAGCGCTTGTTCTTCGAGACTGGCGCCTTGTGTGGCCACACCATCGCCGGGGAAAAAATCTGTCGAGTGGGCGCCAGCGACGTCAGCAGCGGCGTGGTGCGCTCGGTTCACCAGGGATGCACCGTCAACGCTGCCGGTGCCATCGCCTGCCCGACGTCGGCGGCGCGGCCGACGTTTTCGCCCATCGCGTTGTCGACGGTGCCGGCGGGGTCGAATTTCATCGACGCGGCGCTGGGCAGTCAAAGCGGTATCGCCTTGCGCGACGATGGCCGCCTCGTCGTCTGGGGGGCCGGTGCCCCTCCACCCTTTGCCGTGCGGGATCTTGACCTCGCCAACGACGCTGCCTGCGCCATCGGCAGCGCGACGTCGAACCTCGTGTGTTGGGGCTTGCTCATCAACCAGACCATCGCGCCCCCGACAACAGGCACCTTTCGGAAGGTCGAACTGCGGGAGTCCTTCGGCTGCGCCCTGCGCACCGACAACACGCTGGTCTGCTGGGGCGATGGCAGCCGCCGCGTGGTGCAGGACGCGCCTGCTGGCACCTTTGACACCTTCAGCATCAGCTTCGACCACGCCTGTGCCCTGCGCACCACGGGCACCGCCGTGTGTTGGGGGGACAACGCCCTTGGCGAGGCCATTGCTCCCGCTGGTACCTTCATCGACGTTGCCACCAGCGTGGTCCGCTCCTGCGGCGTCACCGGTCAGGGAGCCCTGGTGTGCTCGGGCCTCGCCGCCAACCTGCCGGCGGGCACCTACACCGCGCTGTTTGGCGAAACCGGGCTGTGCGGTCGCCTCGCTGACGGCCGCGTCGTCTGCGAACAAGAAGACGTCGCCGTGGCGCGGCCCGTGGACTTCGCCCTTGGCTCCGCCATGGCCTGCACCCTCGACGACGACGGCGCCATCGCTTGCCTCGGGCAGCGCTCGCTGCTCGGTGACCTGTAGTCGGTCAGCCGCTCACGGCGTTCACAGCGAGAACATGAAGCTGTTGCTGGTGTGGATCTCGTAGATGCCAAAGGACATGCCGTTGATCACCATGCCGACGTGGTCGGGGTTGTCGGGGTGGATGTAGAAACGCTCCCGTGCCCAGGTGCCGGGCTCGAGGGGGCCGCGCACTTCGTGGGCCACGGGGTGGCCACCGGGCACCAGGGGTGACAGCGACGGCAACGACGACAGCTGCAGCAGGTTCTGGCGGTTGCCGGTGGCGAGGTCGACGACGACGAACTGGTCGGCGGCGCCGCCGCTGGTCCACAGGAGCTGGGTGCGCTCGTCAAAGATGAACCAGTTCTCGCCGATGGACGGATGGCCCGTGCCCAGCTGGTCTTCGACGCTGCTGACGAGGGTGCGGAAGCCCGTGCTCGGGTTCACCGAGAACAGCCGGTCACCAAGGATGGTGTAGACGATGAGGGCGTCGTTGACGTAGCCGATGCCGCGGATGTTCTGGGACTGAAACGTGGCACCGCCGCCCACGTCTGGGCGGGTGGAGTTGATGCGCATGACGACGTCGCAGCCGTTGCCGTCTTGGGGGATGTGCACGATGCCGTCGCCGTCGGAGGGGTTGTGGAACGACATGTAGAAGCTGCCGTCGGGGTCCATGGCGAAGGACTTCTCGGTGAACTGCACCGAGAGCTGGCCGACGCGGTCGCTGGCGCACTGGGGCATGGTGTGCCCCTGGCCGGCGACGGCCTTGTGCCACACGAGGGTGCGATCGCCGTTCAACGGATTGATGCGCACGATTTCGACGTTGTCACCGGTATCTGACCCGTACGTGTACCAGTTGCCGTCAGGGCCTGGCTGCACGTCCCACAGGAAGGGCAGGGGGGCCGCGTGGCGGACGACGCCACTGATGGTGACGTTGGAGGTGTAGCCGCCACCAGTGGTGGCAAAGCCCGTGGGGGTGTCGATGGTACCCGACACCACCCGGCGGGCGCCGGTGTCGACGTCGATGGCCCAGATGGCGCCGACTGAGTTCGTGAAGGTCGCATCCTTCCAGTTCATGGCGATGATGTATTCGCGATTGGCTTCATCGAGGAAGCCGCCGCCGACTTCGCGGCCGACGTTGTTGACGTCGGCGAGGCGGGGGCCGCCGGCGCCAAACTCATGGCCCTGTGGGTAGGACTCGCCGGGGGGCCAGCAAATGGGGAAGCCGCCCGTGAGGGCCGCGTTGCAGCGGCAGTCGACGGGAAGGTCGGTGCGGTTCTCCTCGAACTGCGAGGTGGTGCAGTTGGCGTCGTAGAACTCCGAGTCTTCCACCGTCGTCGAGCTGATGAAGTGCAGGTTGATGGTCTCCTTCATCTGGCGGCCGGTGTTGTCGACCTGCAGGGTGTCGGTGGCCTCGTCATAGACGTTGCGGGGATTGTTGTCCCGCCGCACCTCGAGGTGCAGCACCTGGCGGGCCTGCCAGCGGTCGGGGTTCTCCAACAAGATGCGGGACGGGCTCAGTTGGGACACCCGGGTGTGAAACAGTTCGGGCCCACGGGCGCCGTTGTTGTCGGCGTAGACCACGACCCACGATTGGTTGGCGACGAAGACCCGGCTGACGTCGGCGTTGTTGCGGTCGCGGGTCTCCCACGGATCGGGAAAGGTCCAGAAGTTGTTGGTGGGCGGGAAGGTTGGTTCGCCTTCGCCTTCGCCTTCGCCTTCGCCTTCGCCTTCGCCTTCGCCTTCGCCTTCGCCTTCGCCTTCGCCTTCGCCTTCGCCTTCGCCTT
>Ga0247837_1004250_pt1 | contig 23288 bp, 15 predicted proteins | sample LaCtaG_2_FD_187115 | JGI IMG/M metagenome (GOLD analysis project Ga0247837, IMG submission 187115) | Freshwater microbial communities from meromictic Lake La Cruz, Castile-La Mancha, Spain - LaCruzMarch2015_14.5m | ecosystem: Environmental > Aquatic > Freshwater > Lake | place: Spain: Castile-La...
AGAACCCTTTGTAATTCCTTTCGGTAATTCTTTTACACCAACAGTTTTAAAGAAAAACGAATCTGCTGATAGATTAAAAATAGCACTATCACCAACATGCATTAAAGTCAGCACTTCCATTATATCGCCTTTAAAAGCAGATTCTTTAAGTTGGACTAAAATCGCTTTTTGAGGGGAATTTTTAGAATCGAATATCAAAGAGTCTTTTTTATCTTTTCCTTTTGTAACATAGCTGATGTTAAATTCTGCTATATCGGTAACCTTTGCCATTGGTGCCGATGTATTTTTTCTTATCCAATTAACACTAATACCGTTTTTAGTTTTTTCAATTTTATCATTATCACCTTCAATATTAGAAGCTGATAAAGAAAATGTTACTATGATAAACTGAGCTAAACAAATGATTTTTTTCATGATTATTCTACTTTTAACAATTGAACTTCAAATACTAATGGAGCAAAAGGAGGGATTTGACCACTACCGTTTGCACCATAACCTAATACAGATGGGATTATGAGTGTTGCAGCACTTCCAACTTTCATCAAAGCAATACCTTCATCCCAGCCTCCAATAACTTGACCTTCACCTAGAACAAAAGTAAAGGGTTCATTTCTATCATAACTCGAATCGAATTTTTTGCCATTAGTTAAAAAACCTGAATAATGCACTGTTACTTTCTGACCTTTTTTAGGACTTGGGCCATTTCCTGCTTGACTTTCAACAAAATACAATCCACTTTTTAAAGGCTTTTCTTTAATTCCTTTTCTTGTGATATACTGCTGAATCATGGTTGGTTCTTCAGTCTGTAGTTGGTCAGCTTGAGCTTTTCTTGCGCTTGCCTCATTTCCAGCAAGTATTTGCATCTGCTCTAAAGTTTTCTTATCCTTTATTGTAATATCAAATTTCAATTCACCTCCTGATTTTAAACCTGGAGGTAATTCTTTGAGACCAGCATTTTTAAAGAAGAAAGAATCCGCATTAACAATAAATGATGCGCTATCTCCTACTTCCATCATAGCTAAACCCTCCATAATATCTCCTTTGTAAGCTGGTTTCATTAACTGAACAAAAAGAACATCATCTTTCCTTCCTTTAGAAGTGAAAACAAGTGAATCTTTTTTATCATTTGTACGATACTCCATACTACAAAATAGAACTTCATCTATTTTTGCTTTAAGTCCCGATTTTGATTGTTTGTGGAACTTGTAAAAAAGTCCAGTTTCAGTTTCTTCAAAGCCATCTTTTTTAGATTGTTTGCAGGAATAAATTCCTAATATTGTAAACAATGCGGATGAAAACGCAGCAATTTTTAAGGTGTTTAACTTCATTTATTTAATTCAAGTAATTCAATATCATATACTATAGGTGCATGTGAAGGAATTTTATCTTCGTCGCCTATTAAACCGTGAGCAAGGTGCGAAGGTAGGATAAATTTAGCTTTATTTCCAACTTTCATTCTTTTGATTCCTTCATGTAAGCCACTTTCAACTTGGTCGTTATCAACTACAAATTGCTCAAGTCCCTTATTATCAGAGGTGTAACACACTCTTCCATTCAGTAAACTTATCTTATACTTCACAGTTGCTTTCATTCCAGCTTCTGCAAAATTACCTTTTCCCTCTCCTGTAATTGAAAATCTTAGCCCTGTTCCGCTTTTTTCCATCTTTAATGAATTTTTGAGAATATATGCTTCTATATCATCTAATTCATTTTTAGATAATTTCTGGTTTGCCTTTATTAAAGCTTCTTGAATTTGTTTTTCATTTAATTTCTTCTTCGGCATTTCTGGGTCATTGCATCCAAAACACATCAATGAAATTAAAATAAAAATGGATTTAATTCTCATTTCTTCAACTCTGGAATGTCTTTTATAACAGAAAGAAGTTTATTAATTGTATCCTGCATAGAGAGATAAGAAATTCCTCCGGCAGCATTTTCATGACCTCCTCCTTCAAAATTATCTCTAGATAATTTATTTACGGAAAAAGAGCCTATAGAACGAAAAGAAATTCTGATTTTCCCATCTTTCTCACTTAATAAGACACCCAAAATTGTTCCTTCAACACTTAATGCATAATTCACAAGCCCTTCTGTATCACCTTCTTTATAGTTATATTTTGAAAGTGAATCTGCTGTTAAGGCAATATAAGTTGTACTAATCTCAGGAATGTTCACCATTGCTTCACCTAAAGCAAAGCCCCATAGTTTTAGTTTATTAAAAGAATTATTATTGAATAGAGCCTCATGAATTTTCCAATGCTCAAGTCCTGTCTCTTTTAAATGAGAAATAATTCGAAATGTATCAGTGGTAGTAACAGGAAATCTAAATGAACCAGTATCTGTCATAATTCCAGTATAAATACAAGCTGCGATATCTATATCAATAGATTTCAGCCAACTCATTTGTGCTGCAAATCGATATAATATTTCACAAGTAGAGCTTGCAGTTGTATCTGACCAAGTGAAATTTACAAAACCATCAGGTTGTTGATGATGGTCGAGCATTATTTTAGTTGCTTTAGATGACAATAATACAGTTTCCATATCTGCAGTTCTGCCTGGATTATTATAATCAAGACAGAAAATAAGTGAAGCTGAATTTAATAATGCAGAATTTTCTGAAGGATTCTGATCGAATACAACAATTTCTTTTGCGCCCGGCATCCAATTCAAAAAGGTTGGATAAGAATCTGGAACCATTACAATGGTTTTAACTTTATAAAACTTTTGAAGAAAAAGCTTTAAACCTAACGTTGACCCTAATGCGTCACCATCAGGATTTCGATGTGTGGTGATAATAATCGTACTTGAATTATTAAGCAAATCATCGATTTGATTGCAATTATCTTGTGTAAACATACAAAGGCAAACCTACTAAATAAACACTAATTGAATTACAGAAGTGATAACACATTTTTTTGTATTTTCGCTTTCCAAAATATACATCATGCACTTTGCTTTCCAAAAATTAAAGTTTTTCACTTTCATTATCTTTTCAGTTGTATTATTTTCTGCATCATTGGCTGGCTGTAAAAAAGAAGAAGAGGAAACAGAACTTGCACAAGTTTACGGTTCCGCTTCAGTTAACGGGGCTTTTAACACTTTTACCAGGGCTGATTTTTATATTGTACAAGAGGGAACTAGATTAAAAAATTTTGTAACCCTTTCAAGAGCAAACAATGCAAAAGTGCGTATCATTTTTTATGGCACTGAAGAAGGAGTTAGAGAAATTGGCACTGATTCGTTAAAGTTAGAATATGTAGATGCGAATGCACGTGTTTTCCGATCTGATTCTGGAAAAGTAGTTATTGATGAGTATATAACTAGAGATGGTACATTTAAAGTTTCAGGCGGATTTTCTTTTGTTTCATATTTTACTGAAATTTTGCCTGAAACAACATTAGTGATTAAAACAACAGTTGAAGATGGTGCATTTGTTAATATCACTAATAACTGATTTGATAAAAAACAATGCAGCAAGTTTTAATTCTAGGATCAGGTAAATCTGCAATATATCTGATTGAATATCTTTTGCAATGGACTTTAGAAAACCATCGGATAATTAAAATTGCAGATTTCAATACTAAACATATTTCTAATTTAAAGATTGATAATGCACATCTTACGCTTGTTGATGTTGACCTCTCAAATGAGGAAAACAGAACTAAGTTAATAGAGGAAAGTTATATAGTAGTATCAATGTTGCCTGCTTTTATGCATCCATTAGTTGCTGAACAGTGCATATTTAATAAAGTGCATCTAGCAACGGCTTCATACGAAAGCGATTTTCTTAAGAAACATGCTGCAGAGATTAAAGAGAAATCTCTTTTTTTTATTAATGAATGTGGATTAGACCCTGGTATAGATCATATGTCGGCGATGAAGGTTATTCATCATTTGCAAAATATTGGAGCAAAAATTACTGGATTTCATTCTTATTGTGGAGGATTGATTGCAAAGGAAAGTATTGACGGGCCGTGGGCATATAAATTTAGCTGGAATCCAAGAAATGTAATTCTTGCTGGACAAGGAACAGCTCGTTTTCTTGAAAATGGGAAACTTAAGTTTGTGCCTTATCAAAGAGTCTTTGCCCAGCCTAAAAGTATTTTAATGTCTGATGGTACCAGTTATGATGGATATCCTAATAGAGATTCGTTAGAATACAAAAGTATTTATGGTTTGAAAGAAGTAGATACTTTAATTAGAGGAACATTAAGACATGCTGGTTTTTGTAAATCTTGGAATTTTTTGGTTCAATTAGGCATCACAGATGATACATTTCAATTTCCGATATCTGAGGATTTAACTTACCGTTCTTTTATTGAAGCTTTTTTGCCTGAGGTGAGTGGTGATTTAAAATCAGATTTTAATAAATTACTTGGAAAGGACTATAGTGATGCAGATTTTGAAAAGCTGGAATGGACTGGTTTACTATCTGACGAGAAAATAAAGATAAAAGAAGGAAGTCCTGCTCAGATAGTTCAGGCGTTATTAGAGGATAAATGGAAATTACAAAAAGAAGATAAAGATTTAATAGTAATGCAGCATTTATTTGAATACCAATTAAATGGGAAGAATTATAAACTTACCTCTTCTTTAAGTCTAACAGGAGAAAGTCAAACTAAAACAGCAATGGCCAAAACTGTTGGATTACCTTTGGCTATTGCAGTGAAATTGTTCTTGGAAGGAAAGATAACTGAAAAGGGATTAATTCTTCCAATTACACCAAATATTTATGCTCCAATTTTAGATGAATTGGAGCATAAACATGGAATTCAGTTTATTGAAGAATATGTTTAATCGCGTTTTTTAGTAATAGAATTTTCTAAAAATAGATTGTGTTCCAAATCCGAATCGAGCAATGTAATTCCCTTTACTTAGATTGCCTAGTATGATATTAGCGTTCCAAGTTTTTGAAACATTAGAAAAAGCTTGGTTGTAAACTAATCTTCCAGCGCCGTCAAATACAGTGATTGTTGCATTTACAGCTTCTGTAGGAAGGTTACTAAATGAGAAGCTAACAGATGATCCTTCGCGGTTAACTGCAAATTGTGAGATTTGAAGTTTATCAACACCTTCAAACTTAACAGGTATCCAATCACTAAAGGTAAATTTACCATCAAAATCTACTTGCTTTAAGCGATAATAATTGATTCCAACTTCTGGGTTTTTATCCGTGAGTGTGTAGTTAAGTAAGGCATTACTATTACCTGCACCATCTTGCTTTCCTATCACTTTTGAATTCTTTGTATCGATGCTGCGTTCTATTTCGAAGTAATGATTGTTTATTTCTGAAACAGTTGACCAATTTAACACTACATCATTTTCAAAAGCATCAGCAGTAAATGAGAGCAATTCGATAGGAAGCGGTGTTCCATTTCCTATTGCAGTAAACTCACTAAAAGTGGTAATTCCATTCCATGAAAGTTCTTTGTTTGAAACATTAACTCCACCTGAACCTATCATAACATTAGAAGCACTTTCAATACAACTTTGCCATCCTCCTGAATTAAATTTAGCAGGAAACAATGTTCCTTCTGAACCAAAAATATCACTTGCTGCATAATTATACTGGACATTATAATTCGGGTTTGTAATTCCTGTTGGTTCAATGCTCCAGTAACGACCTAAATAGTTGGTACTTGAAACAATTGCAGGATGTGTATTAACTTTTAGCGTTGCTGTTAATGAAGCGTTACTCAACGTTGCACTGTTGAAATTAACTGAAAATGGAGTGTAATCATTCAAATCACCTATTGGAAAAAGATAGTTACCTCCAACACTGTTTACTTTGTGCACCACAGTTCCATTATCACTTCCATCCCATGCAAGTATATAACTATTGTTACCGCTTCCTGTAATGGCTGCATTTGCAGTGCTTGATCCCAATGTGAGTGTGTTTAAGTTCAAGTCGAGCAAGCCGTTGATGAACTGCATGCCTCTTGATACTGAAATGTTGTTATTCAATCTCACACCTGCCGCAGAACTGTTGTCTAGGGTTACACTGCCAAAGTCTTGGTTGATTGGACAAGTAATAGTTTGCAATGCATTTCCACTCAAGATAATTTGCACATTTCCAATATTGAAATCGGATGCATTCCCATTGTTTACAAAGTCTCCTTTAATGCTCAATGTTCCTTCTGATGTTCCACTGTTGTCATCGTTCATGTCAAGCTGAGCTCCCGGATCAATACTTAGGCTACCGTTCACGTTGATCGCTGTATTCGTCATGTCTTTCTGAACAATTGCATTGCCAGCTCCAGCTGCTGTACCTGAAATCGATAGGTTGTTACAGGTTAATGTTGAATTTGGCATTAACCGCAACGTGATTGTTCCTGTTCCGGAACCCTTCGCAACAGCAATGTTACCGCTCGCTTCTAGTGTTGCATTTGCAAGAAGTGTTATCGTTCTAGTTGTGTTGTTGTTAGACAAGAACAACAAGTTGTTGCATTGTTGTGAACCAGTAATCTGGATGTCGTTTAATGCATTTCCATCTACTGTTACGTTGGTAACATTGGTTGGAATTGTGCCATCTGCCCAGTTGCGACAATCATCCCAGTTGCTGTTTACAGTACCTAACCACAATCCTGCTGTGCCTCCGAAACCAGTATTGGTTACAGATACAGTAGCACTTGTGCTGCTGCAGCCGTTTGTAGCTTGAACTGTTACAGCATAGCTTTGACTTGCTGTCGGAACAATCGCTGTTGGATCTGAAATCGTCGTATTGCTCAATCCAGTAGATGGCGACCATGAGTAATTGTCAACTGTTAATCCGTTGGTGATGGTCGTGTTGAGCTGTGCTGGTGCTCCATTACAAACACTTAAGTTGGTTCCAAGATCAATCACAGGGATTGGTTTCACAGCTAAAGTAACAGGCACAACTTGTGAGCACCCGTTATTGTCAAGCGTAAAGTTGTAGATCACATTCTTGTCGGCATTGGTAAGGTTTACCAACGTTTCACTAGGATTACCTGATTGTGCAGCTGTAATAGCGGCATTGGTAATTCCTGCAGCTGCAGGTCTTGTCCAGCTAATTAATGCAGTCGAAGGTGTACTTGTAGGAACATAAGTAAATACTTCGTTTCCACACACCGCTGGAGGCGTTAAAGAACTAGTTAGGATTGGCAATGCATTTACAGTAACAGGAAGTGGCGACGAAGGATTGCTGCAGCCAAAGGTATTGGTTGCATTCACCACGTAGAATGAATTCTGCGGAGGAACCACGTTAACTGGATTTGCAGAGGTAGAACTGAATCCTGCAGGTGCAGAAGCCCAGTTGTAGAAGTACTTGGTACAGTTTCCTGTAAGTGATACGTTATCGATTGCCCACAAACGGTCGTCTGAAGCACGGTATCTGAATCTCACATAGAAAATCGGTTGTCCAATGTAGGCGTTCAAATTAATCACAGGATTGGCAAAACCATTTCTGTTTCCTTGGTCTGTTGTGTAAGTAGCAACTGTTGTCCAAGTTGTGTTGTTCAATGAAACTTGCACTTGAGCAGTGTCTCCCGTATTATCAAAGGCATTGAAATAATGGAAGAAGTCAAGACTTAAATTCGTGTAACCAACAGTATTCATACTCGGAGAGCGTAGCGTAGTTAATGTAGTAGTACCATTTTGAGCCTGGCTATTCGACATATAGAACTGTGTATTGTCGTTCGATTTGTGGTTATTACCATTGTAATCGTAATTGTTAGGTCTCAATGTCCAAGCAGCATTTGCTACAGTTCCACCTACAGATGAATTTGCTCTTACCCAGTTATTAATCGTTCCGTTAAAACGCTCACGAAGCAACACACTGCTGTATGCTGATGTTTGTGAGAATAAGTCAATTGTTTCGCCCAAGCATACGATGTCGTCTGAAATCGATGAATTAACAGAACCAGCGAATACATATGGGTTGATGTCGATAAATACTGTGTCGCTTTCTGCAGCGCAGCCACCAATGGCAGGACGTGTATTCCAGATGGCGTAGTTACCCGGAGTTGATGAAGCCAAATTCACTACCCCAGTGCTGGTGCTTATAAAATTCAATCCGAATGTAGAAGCAAATGTTCCTGCCGCTGCACCTGGTCCAAAAACTGGAGTTGGGTTTGCGGCACTATACACCTGACAAAAATCGTTACCCGCATCGTAAGAGAAATCGGTAAGTGGCGCACCTGTAATTACTACTGAAAATGTTGAATTTACGCTAGGGCAGCCACCTGAAGGTGAAACTGTATTGCGCACAGTGTAAGTTCCAGCCGTACTTGCCGACAAGTCGATGGCACCAGTTGAAGTGTTCGAGAACACCAAACCTGCTGTTAGTGAAGTGAACACACCTGCAACAGCACTTGCATTCATGGTTGCAGCAGGATCTAATTCGGTACTGCAATATGGAGTAGTTGGGTATGAGAATCCTGTGATTGGCGTTGTGCTAATTGAAACTGTAACAGGCTCAATATCAACGCAGGTTCCTACAATACTTCTGATGTAGTAAACACCTGAAGTAGCAACACTCGTTGGAGTTGCTAATGTTGTTGTTGCTGTAGCATTGGTCCAGTATGAAAGTGTTCCAGAACCAGTGCTTCCAGCAGTAACTGCTGCAGCTGTTAAATCTACAGTTCCAGAGCATACCGCCTGATTGGTAATGGCAAGCACAGGAGTAGCAGCAACTGTAATGGTAACCGTTGTTGGCATCTCAACCGAGCACTGGGTTAGAGCACCCGTTGCCAATACGTTGTAAGTTGTAGTTGCCAAAAGATTATCAACCGAGAAGGTAATTGTCCCACCCGTTCCTGCTATAGGATCGCCTACATGTGAATCGTTAGCATCATTTCGCAATTGATAGCTAATTCCTGTTTGAGAAGTGGCTAGAGTAATTGTAGTGCTTCCATTAACACATACTGTTGGAACTGTTGCTACAGGTGTGCGGTTCAATGGCAGCGCACTGATGGTTACAACAACAGTAGATGTAGCTGTACATCCAAAGCCATCTGTAACAATAAGCGTATACGTGCCAGCATTTACAGCAGCAGCAGAAGCCGTAACAGTTGGATTCATCACTGTAGATGTAAATCCGTTAGGTCCGCTCCACTGGTAAGTAAATGGACTCGCACCACCTACCGCATTCGCATTGAGCACCAATTCGTTACCTTGGCAAACTGTGGTTCCCAAGATAGTGCTTGGATTAACAGATAGTGCAACTGGCGAAAGTGTTCCGAATGAAATATCATCCAAGCCAAAGTCATTACCACCCAGAACAGTATTAAGGTTTACAATCGAAAGATTTGCTGTTGTTGCAAAGCCCGAGTTCCAGCTTCCGTAGAAACGTACCCAATTAAATGGACCAGCCGTGCTGCTGTAGCCATTCGGAAGAAACGCTGTTGTTCCAACTTGGCTTCCATTAATTGAGAAACGCAAAACGCCATTGTTATTATTCACAACACTCATTCCCCAAGCGGAGAAATAATACGTTGTATTAGGTTGAACAGCAATGTTGTTCTGGCTCCAAATTGCTTGACCAAGAGTAGGATGCCCGTTAACTACCATATATGGCCCGCCTGCTGGCGTATGCCCTGTACCATAGAACGATGTATGAACATTATGGGCATTCGGAACAACCGCATAGGTGCCTTCAGGATACATTTCACTTGCTCCTGCAACATCGGCTACATATGTATAGTTTGTACTAAAGCCTGTGTTCCCAGCACTAAAGCTACCATTGGTAACCAATTCAGTTGCAACACCCACCGAAGCAGTTGCAGTACAACCTGCCGAATTTGCTACGGTTACGGTATATTGGCCAGCGATATCAGCATTAATAAATGAGGTAGTTGCCCCAGTGCTCCACAAGTAGTTAGTGAAACCAGAGCTCGCAGTTAAGATTACAAATCCCGGATTTCCACAATAATTGCTGGTGATTGAAACCGTTGGTGCGTTGTTTACAGTTACTGAGAAGTCTGCACTAAATGGTCCATTTAAGCAAGCACTTACACCACGAACTCGAATTACACCCGATGTAGCCGTATTGCTAATAGTTGCAGTTACCATTGAAGTATTGCCAGAGAAAGTAATACCTGTTCCTGTATACACCCAGTTGTAGCTGGTCGCATTTGCAATGGCAGGAATCGTAAATGTAAATCCAGCTTGGCCTTTACAAACGGTTGATGGCCCTAGGATAGTTCCTGGTGTTCCTGGCAATTGCGCTACGCTAATGTTATAGTTCGCAGATGCAATACCATTTCCACAGCTGTTTACACCTCTTACTGTTAATACCCCAGCTGTTGCTGATGCAGAGAAGTTTGCAGTGATCGATGCTGTTGAACCTGATGCTGTAAATCCTGTTCCTGTGTAACTCCACAAGTAACTAGTTGCGCCAGCAATTGGAGCAACCGAGTAAGCAACTCCGTTTTGTCCCTGACATAACGATGGACTTCCCGTAATCGCTCCTGCTGCTGATGGTACATTGTTTACTGTGATCGCATAGGTTGCCGAAACAACTCCATTGCCACAAGCATTCACTCCTCGAACAGTTAAATTGCCCGATGTTGCAGTTGCAGAGAAGCTTCCAAAAATAGATGCTGTAGATCCTGATGCAGAAAATCCAGTTCCACTATAAGACCAAGAATATGTATTTGCATTTGTAATAGCAGGCACAGAAAATACTACGCCTGGTTGTCCTTGACAAACGGTTGCTGTACCTGTAATCGTCCCTGCATTTGCCGGCAATGGATTCACAGTGATACTCTTAGAGCCAGTTGCTGTTCCGCAAGCACCACCCGATGAGGTTAATGTAAGTGTTGCAGTGCCCGAGAAGGCTGCAGGCGCCGTCCATGTTGCTGTATTTATTGAAGTCGCATTTGGATTGAATGTTCCACCAGCCGACGAGGTCCATGTACCGCTTGTAGCAGGTGAATTTACACTACCACCCAATGCAGTCGATGACCCACCAGCACAAATAGCCGCCAAGCCTGAGCCCACATTTACTGTTGGGTTTGGAGTAACAGTAATTGACCCTGTTGCTGTTATTGCTCCACAACCACCTGTTAATGTAACTGTGTAATTAAATGTTCCTGATACCGAAGGTGTTCCGCTGATGGTTACAACGTTAGATGCCCAAGCACCTGAAACTCCCGTAGGTAATCCGCTGAATGTTGCGCCAGTTGCAGTTGTTGTAGCGTAGGTAATGTTCGTAATTGCTGTGTTGATACATCTTGTTTGAGCGTTTGTTCCAGCAGCAGAAGAAAGAGCAACTGTGTTTACAGGAGTAACCGTGATCGTACCAGTTGCATTCACCGCTCCACAACCACCTGTTAAAGGAATGCTGTAGTTAAATGTTCCTGATGCAGTTGGAGTACCGCTGATGGTAAGTGTATTTGAAGCCCAAGCAGCAGTCACACCCGCTGGAAGTCCAGTAGCTGTTCCGATGCCAGTTGCACCAGTTGTTGTTCTGGTGATGTTGGTTAATGCAGTATTGATACAACGCGTTGGGTTGCTAGAAGCAGTTCCGGGCGTATTGGCCGGAGTAACTGTAATCGTTCCAGTTGCATTCACCGCTCCACAACCACCTGTTAAAGGAATGCTGTAGTTAAATGTTCCAGAAGCAGTTGGAGTACCGCTGATGGTGATTGTGTTTGAAGCCCAAGCAGCAGTAACGCCTGTTGGAAGACCCGTTGCCGCTCCAATTCCAGTTGCAAGCGTTGTTGTATGTGTGATGCTTGTTAATGCTGTATTGATACAAAGTGTTGGAGTTGAAGATGGTCCACTCACTGTTTTATTCGGAGTAACCGTGATTGTTCCAGTTGCATTTACCGCTCCACATCCACCTGTTAAAGGAATGCTGTAGTTAAATGTTCCAGAAGCCGTTGGAGTACCGCTGATGGTGATTGTATTTGATGCAAAAGCAGCAGTAACGCCTGCTGGAAGTCCAGTAGCTGTTCCGATGCCAGTTGCACCAGTTGTTGTTCTGGTGATGTTAGTTAAAGCTGTGTTGATACAAAGCGTTGGATTCGAAGAAGCTGTTCCTGCAGTATTTGCAGGCGTAACTGTGATCGTACCAGTAGCATTCACCGCTCCACAACCACCTGTTAAAGGAATGCTGTAGTTAAATGTTCCTGATGCGGTTGGAGTTCCACTGATTGTAAGAACGTTAGCAGCCCAAGCAGCAGTAACACCTGCAGGAAGTCCCGTTGCAGCTCCGATACCATTTGCGCCAGTTGTTGTTCTGGTGATATTGGTTAAAGCCGTATTGATACAAAGCGTTGGATTCGAAGAAGCAGTTCCTGCAGTATTTGCAGGCGTAACTGTGATCGTACCGGTTGCATTCACCGCTCCGCATCCTCCTGTCAAAGGAATGCTATAGTTAAATGTTCCAGAAGCAGTTGGAGTTCCACTGATTGTAAGAACGTTAGCAGCCCAAGCAGCAGTAACACCTGCAGGAAGACCCGTTGCAGCTCCGATACCGGTTGCACCCGTTGTTGTGCGGGTGATTGCTGTAAGCGCTGTATTGATACAAAGTGTTGGAGTAGAAGATGCTGTTCCAGGCGTATTGGCTGGAGTAACTGTGATTGTACCAGTTGCATTCACCGCTCCACAACCACCTGTTAATGGAATGCTGTAGTTAAATGTTCCAGAAGCAGTTGGAGTTCCGCTGATGGTGATTGTGTTTGAAGCCCAAGCCGCGGAAACACCAGCAGGAAGTCCATTTGCACCTGCAACGCCACTATTAGAAATTCCAGTTGCACCAGTAGTTGTTCTGGTGATGTTGGTTAAAGCTGTATTGATACAAAGCGTTGGTGTTGAAGAAGCTGTTCCTGCTGTGTTTGTAGGAGTAACTACTATAGTTTTTGAACTGGTCGCTGTACCGCAACTTCCTCCACTTGTAGTTAAGGTTAATGTTGCCGTTCCACTGTATGCGGCTGGAGGAGTCCAGGTGGCATTTAAGGTCGTAGCATTGGGCGAAAAAGTTCCTCCTGCAGTTGTTGACCATGTTCCGCCTGTAGCAGGCGATGCAACCGATCCGCCTAATGCAGCCGATGTTCCGCCCTGGCAAATTGCAGTTAAAGCGGATCCTGCAGTTGCAACTGGTGCAAAACATACAGAAGAAATGGAAATCTCATCGAGGCGAATACCATCACCAGCACCTGTTCCTGAACCACCCCAATAATACACCCACCTGATTTGAACTTCCGATTGGTTGTTACAAGCCGCTGGTAATGTAATTGGCCCATAACTTACTGGTGTACCTACTGTTGCTCCAGTACTGTTAAATTCTATGTTTGCAGCTGTTCCAGGCAAATCTGTGTAGGCTCCTGTATTTCCAATACGGTATTGAGCTCTTAACTTATGATCGACTGTGGCATTCGTATTTAATGCCGCAACCCATGAAACTTGAACATCTTGTCGGTTGCTTGCATTTACACTCACAACTGCTTCACCGAGATTACCAGAAGAAGTAGAGGAGTGACCTGTATTTGCTTGTCTAAATTCTATACCACTCGCACCTAAACCAATTATGCGGCTGTCTGCCATGCTGTAGTTATAACCCCAAACATAATCTTGTGTTGCAACAGATTGAACCAATGTTGGATTCTGACTGTTTACTTCACTCCAATGGAATTTCATGTTCGAAGGAGTGGTTCCTACTGTGCTGGTATTTGCCCAAGTTGTAAAGCTGTAATTCGCTGAAGACAGATCGAATGCAGCAGGGTTTGTTAGTCGTGTTGTTGTTGCAGGAATTGTATTATGAAGGGCAACATCATCTAAAAAGATATTTGCCACATTGCTCGCGCTACTAATACCAGTGAATGTAATGCTTCTGATATCAGTATTACTTGCAAGTTCGCCGTCATTTAGCTCGTTTCCTATAATTCGACCATTCACATATAAATCAAATTTACCCACTGCAACAGTACTTGAAACACCGTTGTATGTGTAATTCTCCGTTCCAGAAGACTTATTGTTTGAGAAAATCTCGAAATCGTAATACACTGATTGATACAATGGGTTTGATGTAAGACTAGTCGTACTCCATGCTCCATTATTTCTGTAGTTCATGGTTATTGCACCCGAAGCACCGTAAGTAAACTGTAAACCAACATTCACTTGATTGCTTGTAAAACCATTTGCATCAGAGTACATTGCACCATTTCCTAAAAACATTTGCCAAATACCCGAAGTTGCGGTATTCCCACCAGTAGAATTTCCAAACATCGCTTTAAAGCGCGCATAAGCCACTTTACCTGTATTGTTTTCTAAGATGGGCGTTACTTTAACAACTGACCCATTAGTAGAGGCAGTTGCTCTTAATATAGAACCAGTTGTTCCAAGTGCAGAAGAATTTTGAAGTTGAAGTCCACCACCAGTTCCATTACTGGATCTAACGAATGTAGTTCCTGCGGGTGTTGGATTTGGTAGATAAGTTGTGCTTGTTACATTGACTCCTCCAAAACCAGTTGTTCCAGTACCAAAATTTTGGATTGACTCACTGGGTCCAGATGCCGCTGCGGACCAAACAACATTATTCCAAATAACACTGTCGTCGCTTAATCTTGGGCCAACACCAAATCCATAGCTACCTGAAGGATGAGCGGAATTAGTTACATTAATTCTTAATGTTCCATTAATCCATATCTTTATTGAGCTTCCAACTGCAGTTACTTTTAATGATGTTACACCCCCTCCCCCTGGAATAGTGTAGCTCCCTAAATCACCTGTTGAAGATAATGGGCTGTTTAAAGTGTTTAATTTTAATCTAACCATATAATTTCCAGTACCAAACAAATCACGATGATACGTTACAGCATAAAAACTGCTGGCGTTGGTATATCTGAAAATTATTGCTCCTTTGGGTTGATCTTCCCAATTGGTAGTCATTGAACCACAATCGAAAGTAAAATCGTTTGTTGATCCATTTCTGATAATAGCATTGAAAGAACCTCCTAAAGCAGTTGCATTTTGGCTTATAGAATTTCCTGCTCCATCGGCACCATTAAATTTGTCAACACCAACAACTGTGTAGTTGGGAGGCGCCGCATAAACGTTACTTGCAACTAATAGAAATAAACTAATTGGTAAAACTATCTTAGTTCCCCAATTGTTAAAATTACCTTTTAAGGTTTCCGTAATGCTAGACTTATTCAGTTTTAAGGATTGGCTATAACTCCATCCAGTAATAGAAAGCATTTTCAGAATCGACCGCACATTGCGATGTATACTGATGCTTTTCCAGCGACGAGAAATTGCCCCTTCTTGTTTAATTACCGGGACTGAAGTTACGTCCTCTTTCTTAAAGAAAGCTTCCCTAAAAGCGGTTAAAATGGAAACAATGAATTGTAGAGTAATCTTGTTAAAAAGTAATACGTTTTTCATCTGTATGTATTAATGTTTGACGATTTGATACGATGAGTTGAAATGAAGGTTATTAGGGTTAAGAATAATTTCAATTCCTATGCGTAAGTTTGAATTAGAATTTTGTTAAAATCAATCAATTTTTGTTTTCGAATATTTACAATATGCTTCAAAAGCTTGATAATTAGGTATTTTGTGAATGAGTAGCAAAAATAATTGTGCGTAAGTTTTTCATTAATAGTCTACTTTTTGAGGGTCTCAAAATTTAAAAAGACTCAATATTATATTTTCCCAAGAAGCTGGATAATCATTGAATTTTAGATGTGTATTATTTTAAGATGAGATCGAAATTATTTCTAAATATTTTCTCAAGTTTCCATCTGTAACAGACGCTCAAATCTTATTTACTCTGGTTGAAATTTTACATTTAAAAGATGTAATGAGAATAAAAACTACCTGCTTAAACTAATAAAGCAGGTAGTAATGCTAAACCTCAACTTATCTTTTTTTTGTTGCAATAGGGTTTTTAAACATGGATTTTAAATTACTACTTCCAAGAAGCATGATTGTTTCAATAACAATTCCGTATTTTATGAAGTGAAGCCTTCAAGGGGATTTATGGAATCATAATTTAATAAAAGTCAGCTTCCAAAATTTTCTTTTTTTCGAATCCGGTTGTTTAGATAAGTTGAAAACATAAGTAACAAATAGGTTAGGTATTTTTACTAGTACAAATTTCTAACAATAAAAACCACCCAAGCGCTTCTTTTCGATTAAATCTCAATTTACTCCGACAAAACAGAGTTTTTGGGGGGCTAACTATTTTTTCAATTTTAAATTATGAGTTTATATAAGCTTATCTGAATAATGCTATTGATTTACCTAATCTTTTATATGAAAATATTCAATAAAAAGATTTCACAACTTCAAAAGGTCGCCACCCCTATTCGGGTTTCATTTCGAGCAACTTCTGTTTCCTTATCTCCTATTTTGAGCTATTGGAACAGTCTATTTGTATGTTACATATATAATGTATCAATTAAGTTAATTCTATACCATGTTTTTTCATAGTAAACCTACCTTGATCGTCGCTTATGAAAAAACATACTTTTGGTTCTGAAAAACTAAACCTTAATCGACATTTAAATTATTACGCATGATTGCAATTCCTAAAAAAAGAAACTCCTACGAATTACTTGAAAACAATGAAGTAAAAGGTACACTAACCTACAAAAGCATTTTTACTTACTCAGCTGATATCCAAACATGTAAAAATGACAACCATGCTATAAAACAAATTTTTTCTTGGTTTGCAAAATTTAAAATTACTCAAGATGACGTTGAGAAAATAAAACTAAAAATGAATTTCCGAGGGCGTTTTTCGATAATAATGGAAAATGGGGTAGAATATAAAATTATCTCCAAAGGGATTTTTAAAATTCGAACTTTCCTTAAAAACCAAGAAAATAATGAGTTGATTGAAATAAAAGCCAAATACAATTGGAAGCGTTGGAGATACGAGTATGAATTTGAAAATAGCGAAACCCCTCAAGCAGAACTTCTGAATTTAATTGCGGTTTATGCGCTAAATTATAATCAACAATATCAAGTGGGAATAATGGTGATGGTTATTATGGTTTGTAATGTCTTAATTAACCAAACTAATTTATAATTTAACTATGACATTTTCTTCCAATCAAAGACTTGGCTGCATTTTATCATGTATGGAAATCGGAACGTAAAGAAATAACTGTTTTAAAATTAAACGAATAAGAATTATGAAAATATTTTTGAGTTGTATTATATTCGGAATATTGATTTTAATAACCTCTTGCTCAAGTTCTAAATCTGTTGATTTTACGATTTCTGATGTAAAATTATTTGATGGCAATAAAGTGACAGAACACGCCAATATCTATGTTAAGAAAGGTAAAATTGTACAAATCGATTCCAGTAATCAAACATCCTTATTGAAATCCAAAAAGATAATTGACGGAAAGAATAAAACATTGATACCTGGATTAATCAATGCGCATTGCCATCTTTCAAGTTCTAACGATTTAAAAGATGCAGCACAAGCAGGTATTTTAACACTGATTGAGTTGTTAAGATTGCAAGAAGATTCAATCAAGCATTTTCGAAAACTTGCAGAAAAACCCACATACGCTAACTTCTATACTTCTGGCATTGCCGCTGATATGCCCAATAGTGTGATTAAATTATATATCCAACAATTAAATCCATTTGCCCCAAAAACTAAAAAAGAGGTCGTTCAGTTTATTCAAGATCGAGTTGATCAACAGGTCGATTTTATTAAAATAATGTACGATTCACGGTTGCCCGAAAAGTTTAGTGATACCTTGTTTGATGCATTGATTACGGAAACACATAAAAACAATTTGTTGGCTGTTGTTCATTCCGAATTATTGGGAGATGCCGATTATGAATTTGACCATGGGGCCGATATCATCGCTCATGGTTGGATTGACGGCCTGATATCGGATGAAACCTTGCTCAAATGGCGTTCACGTGAATTTTACATTACACCAACATTGCTCATTCATTGCAAGGCGAAAAAAATCCATAACATGAAAAGTTACAAACTCACCTTAGAGCAAATAATCGCTGAGATTGGCCGTCTTCATAAAGCAGGAATTCCAATACTTGCTGGCACCGACGCTCCTGCAGAAGGAATGAATTACACGACCGATTTATACGAAGAACTCGCCTTGTATGTGGAAGCTGGACTTTCGCCTTTAGAAGCATTAAAAACAGCCACCATCAACCCTGCCAAAGCATATAAACTCAAAAACAAAGGCATTATTCAAACAGGCTTAACTGCCGATTTTGTGTTGATTGAAGGCGATGTTTTAACCGACATCAAACGCTTGAATTCCATAAACCATGTTTGGAAAAAAGGTGTTCAAATTCGGTGAGCACATTTAAAATTTAACTAAACAATTATGACTTCAGAAAAAAAATTACTCAGCCCCAAACAGAGAAAAGGATTTGGATATTTACTTTTAGCTTTGGGCACTGCTTACATACTCTATTTTATAGTCTCATCTTGGAGACGTGAAACTGCATTAACAATTGTTCCCGGTATCTCATTGGTGATCATTGCAGGTGTTCTTTTAAATAAAGAAAAAGTGAATTAATTTTTTTAATAAATAATTTAATAATGAAAAAGCAATTTATTTTAGCACTAGCATCTGCTTCATTGATGCTCACAAGCTGTTCTGAGAACTATTCAAACGGCGAACGAATTGGAGTTATTACTCAATTTTCGGAAACGGGTTTAATTTGGAAAAGTTGGGAGGGGCATCTCAACGTAACACAAACAGGAATGAATAGCAGTGTTCCGTTTGATTTTTCAATAGACAATGATAATCCCAACCAACTAGTAATAAACACACTCGATTCTGCAGCCCAATATGGATGGAAAGTGAAGTTAGTTTATCATGAAACGGCTGGCAAAAATTGGTTCAGCAACCGAGGTGAAACAAACCATTTCATTAACAAAGTAGAAGTATTGGAAAAGAATTTCGGGAAAGCGTTTAATGGAAGCAATCAACCAGAAAGAACTGGTAGAATTATCGATACAATTTATGTTGTAATTGATAAAACGAAGTAGAATAAAAAAGTGAGATTCTCTTTGTAGGATATGCCCCGTTATTAAATTGGGTTCTGGACTCCAATTTTATTTTTTATTATTGGTCGTAATGGACTTATATTTCGTTTATACTAACTTATTTTTCATTGCAAACATTACCAATCCCGTTTTTGATTTCATATTGAGTTTACTAAACAAGGACTTACGAAATCCGTCGACCGTGCGCACATGAACATTCATAATATGTGCAATTTCTTGGTAGGTATATTCCCGATCATTGCAGATTAATCGCATAAACTCCATTTCACGTGGAGAGATTTTCTCTATGAGCATATCAGCAGGCTTGTTTTCTACAACACTTTTCTCGGATGCCTGAATAATGCGCTGTTTTAAAATTTCAGGTTTGATTGTTTTGGATTCTGCCGAAAAAAGACCTTGCTGTAATAAGCGATTAAACATTTCTTGATTGTCTTCAACTGTTAACAAAATTACAGGCAAGAAAATACCTGATTTCTGCATGTTTAAAAAGGTTTGTTCGCCAGTTATTCCTTTCAAATGGTTATCTAAAATAATGACATCAGAATGTTTCTCTTTTTTAATACTCTTTAAGAAATCCTCACCCGATTCAAATTCATGCATCACCCGCATGCCATTCCAGCTATTAATAAGTGCCGAAAGTCCAGACCTCACAACGGAATGATCGTCAACAATTGAAATCTTTATTACTTTCATAGTGGCAAAAGTATTATTTTACCCATAATGAATACATTCACAGATACTATGAAAAAACATAGTGTTATTTTACAGATGCTTTTTAGCTAATTTGTGCCGTAAGGTATTTCTTGTTTTTACTTTTACACTGAAAGGAATCATTGTTTTAAGGTTTTACCCAAGGATTTGTAGAACTTATAAATGAACTTGCTCAAAATTCGCATAAGAAATTTATTATCGATGAATTAAATACCGATGCATGGATAGTATTGATGGAACTATTCATTGGAAATTTGACGGAAATTTAAACACGTTTATTTCGGTACCTATATAGCATCGAAGATATTATCTATCAAGGTAAGAATTTACAATGAAAATAATGACCCAATACGTTATTAGAAAACTCAATAGTGTCTTCTCCTGAAATAGGTTTACAAAAAACCTAAAAAATGAGCAACAACAATGAAGGCACAGGTGCCGAAAAAAAGAAAAGAAAACGGATTAATTTTTCCTTGAAACGACAGATTGTTTCCGAAGTTAGCTGTTATAAGATTTCAATAAGTCAGGCAGCGAAGAAGTATGAGGTTTCCAGATCGAGCATAGATTACTGGTTGGAAAAATACAGTACTTTAGATGATAAAAAAGCTTATATGTCAAAGAAAGATGAATTAAAGAAACTCAAATCACGCATTGAGGAATTGGAGTTAATAAAGGATTTTCAACAGGATTTAATCGCTGAGTTTGAGGAGGAAACTGGCTTAGAGCTTTCAAAAAAGTACTTGCCCGATCATGTTGCAAAAGAGATAGCCGTCAAGCGAAACGCCTTAAAAAAAGGCAATTAGCCGATGTGTTCAGGTTGAGTAGACAAGGTTTATATAAGCGATTTAAAGCTACCAAAGATAAAGAAGCTGTATCATCGCTCTTAATCGATTATGTCAAGAATTTAAGAGTAGAACAGCGCAAATTAGGTTGTGTAAAAATTTACAATGCTTTCAAAGCTGAGATGCATCAATTAGCACCTAATATAGGCAGAGATAAGTTTTTAAGCATAATGCGAGAGAATAGATTATTAATTAAAAGAAGAAGAAAGTATGCAGTTACCACCAATTCATTTCACAAATTCAGAAAATATAAAAATCTGTTAAAAGATATGGAAATTACAGCACCAGAGCAGCTTTGGGTAAGCGATATAACCTATATTCGAACAGATAATGGTTTTGCTTATTTAAGTTTAATTACAGACTATTATTCAAAGAAAATAGCGGGCTTTAGTCTTTATCCTACGTTAAGTACAAAAGGTCCATTAGAGGCGCTTAAAATGGCTTTGAAAGGCAGGGTTTACAAGGGCAGTGAGTTAATGCATCATTCAGATAGAGGTTTTCAATATTGTTCCGACGATTATGTTAAAATTTTACAGGATAACAACATCAAAATTAGCATGACTGAAAACTCGGATCCTTATGAGAATGCAGTAGCAGAGCGGGTAAACGGTATTTTAAAGGGTGAATTCGACATCGACCAGGGCTTTGTTAACAATGTTCAAGCCGATAAAGAAATAAAAAGGGTAGTGGAAATTTATAATAATAAGCGTCCTCATATGAGCTGTATGCTAATGACACCAAGCAAAGCCCACTTATTCGGAAAGTTCAAAATGAAAAGCTGGAGGAGATTATTAACAAAAACTGACTTATCAACAAAGAAAAAGAAGCAAAAAGAAAATTTACAACAACTAAAATAAATAAATTTGAAAACTAAAACATGTAAACCATTTTTAGGAATAGACATAGATTAATTTAAATATTTCTTTAACTTTGTTCTACAATTAAAATCTTATTACCATGGAAGCGAACCAACTAAAACTTTTAATGGATTTGGCTAAAAAGATAACATCAGAAAAAAAAGACAGAGCTTCTGTTATAGCGTCGCTTCAATCAGCTAAAATCCTCACTAAAAATGAGAACTTCTCAACTCATTTTAAAAAATTAGATAAAGTATTTGCTTTGGCAAAATAATGTATCAGAAGAGGCCTAATCTTATGCTAGGTTTTCATGGATGTGACCTAGATATAAGAAATCAATTAGTCACAAATCCAGATAAGGTTAAGAAAAGTGAAGAAGATTTTGATTGGCTTGGCCACGGATTTTATATTTGGGAAAACAATTTTTCACGAGCCCTAAAATGGGCTGAAGACAAACAGAAAAGAGGAAATATTAAAACCCCTTCTGTAATTGGTGTTATTTACCAATTGGATTATTGCTTAGATCTTACCGATTCAGAATTCATTGAATTATTGCCCGTATATTATAATGCAATGAAAGGAGACTTATCTATTGCAAATAAAAGAATTCCAGAAAATCGCGACCATCCTAAAGATAGTCATCAAGATTTAGTGATTAGAGAATTAGATTGCGCAGTTTTTGAATATATGCATCAAAAAATTGGAGAAGAAATAGTTAAGGATGTTACAGCAAACGGTTACAGCAATTTAAAAATATTCGATACTGTAAGAGGAATTTTCACTGAAGGTGGCCCTATTTTTAAAGGTGCGGGAATAAGAGAAAAAAACCATATACAGGTTTGTATAAGGAATTTAAACTGCATTAAAGGTTTTTTTATTCCACGCAACGAATCTAAATTTCCTTGATTTTATTTCATAATAGTTTTCACAATAAATTTAAGTAATCTTCTAGTGTAATCATTTTCTTATTAGGAATTTTATAGTTAAACCTCAAGTTTCTTGCGTACAGCAATTTGTTTTAAAAATCTTTTTCTAATAAATTAATTTACTGCAAATCAGTTTCAAATAAGTATAGTAGACAATTTAATACTTGCGTTTCTTATACCATTATAAACAAAAAAACTACCTGCCCAATTAAGGACAGGTAGTTTGCTTACCTAAAAAACTAAAGATTATTTTTTAACAACCTTCATTGTTTCTCTTGAGTTGTTTGTTTCTACAGTTAAGAAATAAACTCCGCTAGATAAATTAGAAAGGTTTAATGAAGTACTTACTTCGCTAGAAGCTGTAACGCTTAAAGTGTGAGTAAATACTTGTTGTCCTAAGTAGTTTACAACTTTAATTGTAGCAGTTTTATCTAAATCACCTGTAGAGATTGCAACATTTACAAAATCAGAGAATGGATTTGGATATACTGAGCTTGAAGCTACTTCGTTTGCAGTTTCATTATTGTCTGTGTGAGCAGCAAATTTAGCGTTAGCATTAGCACAATTGTTACTTACAATGAAACCATCTACATCATAACCATCAGCAGTTCCTGAGAAAGAACCAGGAATAGTACGATCAGTAACTCTTAAGTATTGAACAACACCAGCAGCAGCTACATCAATTCCACCATCTAAACAAAAATCTCCATTTGTACTTAACAATGTCCAAGGACCATTTTCGAACAATGAACCTTCTACCATTGCTTTTTCTGGGTAACCATTACAAGATGGGTTTCCGAAAGATGTTTCTACCATTTGAACATCAACACCTGGAGCATCAAATATCACATAGTCAAATTTAACAACTAATGATCCACCGAATCCAAGAGCTACGAAGTTAATTGTATTGTTGTTTTGTGGAACACCAAGCGCACTAGCAGGAATTTTTCTTGCATCAACTACATCAGAA